>Ga0209228_1001756_pt1 | contig 10717 bp, 9 predicted proteins | sample METZYME_3_150m_FD_187547 | JGI IMG/M metagenome (GOLD analysis project Ga0209228, IMG submission 187547) | Marine microbial communities from oxygen minimum zone in mesopelagic equatorial Pacific - METZYME_3_150m (SPAdes) (version 2) | ecosystem: Environmental > Aquatic > Marine > Oceanic | place...
GATCAAGTGTAACAAATATTGTAATATTCTCTATCTTTTGAATTAATAGTTGATATGAATATAGGACGAATTTCAGCTGTAACGATTCCCAGCCCTGATTTATCAAATACGGCAGAGGTATACGCTCATTTTCTGGGTTATCGAATAGTCGATAGAGGTCAGATTACAAAACAAGAAGCTGCTCATTGGAATGCTATAAATATTGAGGGATCAAACTACATAATATTACAACCTGAGAATTCTGATGATTTTTCTTTTAGGTTTATCGAACAAGATATTCAAAATGACTATATCCCATTCAAAAGTCCCGGATGGAATGCAGCTGAATTAATTGTTAAGGATGTTGATGATTTAGCACAAAAGCTTTTCAACTCAGAATTTGAGATCATAGGACCACCTGCAGACCTATCTTTTACAGACCAAATACGTGCTATGCAGGTTATTGGACCTTCAAAGGAGATTCTCTACTTAACTCAGTTCAAATCTAAGTTACAAGAGTTTGATAGTCCTGAAGCTCGATGTGATGTTGATCAAGCATTTATTGTGATCTTAGCAGGAGAATCAATGGAGCAGATGCAAAATTTTTATTGTGAAAGTTTTAACTTAGAAAAAGCATCAGTTGTGGATTCGCGTATCAGAGCAATTTCACGAGTGTTTGGAAAACCCGAGAATACACAATATAAATCTGCAGCTATTCCAATAAAAGATCAATCCCTGATTGAAATAGACGAATTACCTGAAGGGTCAGAAAGGAGAATAGGTGAGCCAGGTTATCTGCTCCCAGGGATATCTATTGTTAGTTTTCTCTGTTATGAGAACGAACTTGATGCTGATTGCTATAGATGTAGTTTGCCTAATTTACAAAGTAAAAAATGTTCAGTGGTCCATGGTCAAAACCAAGAAATTATCGAGCTTATACATCAATAAATTCTTTTTTCTTAGCTGATTAGCATGTTTTTGATCTATTATTACGATAACATAGCTGAAATACTTTTAGATTAATGGAGGAATATGATGAAAGTACACAAACTATTTGTGCCTATAGTTGGCAGTTTATTTGCAATAGCACTTAATACTAACTTATGGGCTCAAAATTCAGGAGCTTTAGAAGAAATTGTTGTTACAGCTCAAAAGAGATCTGAGTCTTTACAAGAAGTACCAATATCGATCTCTGTTTTTTCTGAAGACGATATAGAGCGACTTAATATTAGCAACACCATTGACTTGGTAAAAAATATTCCAGGAATGACCGGTGTTACTAATGTTGGCTTGCCTCAAGCTGCGGCTTATTTTATTAGGGGCATTGGTCAGGATGAATCAGTGGCTACTCTTGACCCGGCTGTAGGAACTTTTGTCGATGGTGTTTTTGTTTCTCGGCAAATTGCAAATAATTCAAGACTGTATGATATAGAGAGTGTTGAAGTCCTAAAAGGACCACAAGGTACACTTTATGGTCGAAACACGACCGGTGGTGCTGTTAGAATTATTACTCAAAAACCCACAGAACAGACAGAGGGATGGTTTGATATTGCTTATGGTGAATATCAAACAATAGAAATGTCAGGAAAAGTTAACTTTCCATTAACAGACAAAGCTTTTGCTAAAGTTACCTCATTCTATATTGATCAAGGTGACGGGTTTCTTCACAACGTAACTCTAAATGAAGATCAATGGAAAAGAAATGCTAATGGAGCTCGAGCTCAAATTCTCTGGCTTCCAAATGATCGAACTGAATTTTTATTTACAGCAGAATATTCAAATGATGATACTGGTGGTGCAGTTGGTGCTAACAAGTTGAGTGCGTGTTGTGGCGATGATTTATTTGTTGTAGAAAGTGGACTTGCAAATACCTGGGCTGGGACCGAATTAATGGCAATAAGCATGAAAGCAACGATCGATTTTGATAATTTCCAAATGGAATTTATTGCTGCTGATCGAGATTTAGAGCATAGCTTTAATAATGATTATTCAGATCAACCTACACCTGCGTATTCAATCCCTAATCTAAGTAACCATATTCAAAAGAGTTACGAATTAAACTTTACTGGTGAATTTGACGGTGCAAATTATCCTGGTATCCAATGGGCTGCAGGCGCGTCTTATTATGATGATGACAATGCGGTTTTATTTGGTGATGCTCTATTCTTATTTGGTGGAGCAGTGGCCGGTACTTTTATGAGAGATTTGACAAATGTTACCGAAGCAGAAGCTATCTATGCTGACATTTCTGTTGACCTAGGTGGGGGTTGGGGCATAACAGTTGGTGGTCGTTATACTAATGATAAGAGAAGAGTAAATGTTGAACAATTTCTTGATCTTAATGGTGTCCCTTGGGAAGCTAGAGACGAATCTAATTTTATGGATCGAAGCGGATGGCTATCTACTGCAGCTATAGGTCAACCGTTTGATAATGCGACTTTAGAAGCTCTAGGCACTAAAACATCAATTGATACAGATGAGCTTACTAGCCGAATTGTCTTGGATTTCCAATACACTGATGACATCATGTTTTATGCCAGCATTGCGGACAGCTTTAAAGGTGGTGGATGGGCTTCTCGAGTAACTGCTGCTGCTGATTTTAAAGATCTTAAACCTGAATTCGTTGATAATTTTGAAATGGGTGTCAAGAGTGAATGGAATGATGGCAAAGTAAGAGCTAATTTAACTTACTTTAGTGCTAGTTACACCGATCTTCAAATCACAGCCATTGATCAAGCAACTGGTGCATTTGTTTATTCAAATAAAGCCGATGCTGAGGTTGATGGGATTGAGGGTGAGTTTCTATATGCAATTCGTGATGATCTGACTTTATTCGCTAATATTGCAACTATAGACGGGCGTTACACTGATCTTAAACCTGGTGCTGAAGGAATTGCAGAAAAAGACCTTAAAAGAACTCCTGATTTCTCCTACAGATACGGCATTCTTTATGATCAAGCTGTTGCTAGAGGTGAAGTTAGTTTGACTGCTGTTTTAAACAGGGAAGATGATTATTATAGCAATCAAAATAATACTCCTAATGGGTTTAGACCTGCTGTTAGTAAAGTTGATCTAAATGTGACCTACCGTCCAAATGACGGCAATTGGAGGGTTATTGGAGGGTGTTCAAATTGTACTAATGAAAGGAACGCTAATTCTACATTAGATTTTGGTACTCTTGGTTTTGTAACTCAATTCCAAGATATGCCAAGATTATGGAGAGTTTCATACCGACACGATTTCTAAATAATCAATTTAGATAATTGTTAATATAAAGGCCGGTAGAGACACCGGCCTTTTTTATACTAAGGGTATTATGGACATTCTTAATCAATCTGATTTTCTAGTGCTGATAATTCTAGCTGGATCATTAGCTGGAGTCCTGGCGGGTCTTCTTGGTGTTGGAGGTGGTATTGTTATAGTCCCTCTACTCTACTATGTATTGAATTTTTTAGGGTTTGATCAGTCAATTATTATGCATGTTGCTGTGGCCACTTCATTATTCATAATAATACCAACGAGTATTCGTTCCTCGATTGAACACAGAGTCAGAGGTTCTTTTGATAAGAATGTTTTCAAATTATGGCTTATTCCATTAGCATTCGGTGCAGGTTTAGGAAGTTTGCTAGCAATTTATTCATCTTTTATGGTACTGACATTTCTCTTTGCTGTAATTGCTTCATTTGTTTCTATGCAAATGTTTTTTATTAAGAGAGATAATCATAAAGATTTTACTATTCCTAAATCAATTTTTAGATTCTCTCCATTCTTTATTGGTTTAGTCTCTGCAATGATGGGTATTGGCGGAGGGACTTTGAGTGTTCCGGTTATGAATTATTCAGGGATTGAAATAAAAAAAGCTGTAGGTACTTCTGCTGCTTTTGGAACTGTAATTGCAATACCTGCTTCTCTAGGTTTTATGCTTGGTGGTCTTCATCAGTCTGATGTTCTTCCACCGTTCTCAATTGGTTATGTAAATTGGATGGCTTTCTTATTAATAGTTCCTATAACATTAATTACAGTTCCTATTGGAGTGAATCTAGCACATCGATCGTCTCAATTTTTACTACAAAAGCTATTTGCTTTGTTTTTAGGGATCACGGCTCTAAGAATGTTTAGTGACTTAATCTGAACATTAAAAAGATAAAGCCTGGGATTCATTGCTAGCTAAGAGCTCTATAAGAGCTTTTTTCTGATTTGCTAACATAGTGACTCGTTCAACTTCTTTATCCAAGAATTTTTGCCAGTTAGCAACTGTTTTAACTGATGCAGGTGTAGGACATGAAATGACTTTACCCTCAATCTCTTTATTCATTTCCCTAAACGCTTTTTGAGTTTCTAAGGTCATTAATAGTTCTTGAAGTTCTAAGTTTTCTATTGCAGCACATTCCTTAAGAGCTTCATCATGTCTGTAGTCTGCATCAATTTTTGCATTAGCAAAAGATTGTTTAGCATCATCATACAATGCCTCTTCAAACTGACACATTCCCAGAGTAATGTATGACTCATCTAATCTTTTTAGGTCTCCTTTTGTTATAGCCGTTTTTGCTGAATCAATACAGCCTTTAAAATTAGCCATATTTGAAAGTGAACGTGCCAGCCTAATATCCAGCTCCCCATCATCTGTTAGTTTAGCCGCTTCTCTTAATGCAACTATCGCTTTTTCATCGTATTGAGCTAGAAACCATGCTTGAGCAAGAAGTTTCCAGTTTTTCTCCTCTTTATCAACTTTACCTTCATCAATTGCTTTCTGTAGAATTTTTGCAGCTTCATAAGGAGCTTCAACAGACAAGTATAGTTGCGCCATTTGAACAAATTCTGAGCTCTTTTCTAGGAAGCCTTCATGATAGGCTGTTTGGTATGCAGCCATTTGTTCTTTCTCTTGTCTATCTTGTCCGTAAAATGCTGAAAGTTGCGTCCAATATTCTTTTTTTGACCATTCAATCACTAACCTTTGAAGCACTGTTTTAACATTGTCTAATTGTTCAAGCTCAAAATAAGCGGCACGCAGAAGTAACCACCAATTTTCTTTTGTAGGACCTATGGCAAGATTTTTTGTGTCAGTCTCTAGACCTTTTATAGCGTCTTCAATTTCAACGTATTTATCACTACTTTCTCGAGTCCTAGCTAACTCTTCTTTTAGTGTTATTTTTAGTTGTGATGCTAGAGAGATAAAGTCAACTTCGTCCCTATCATATTGAACTCTATATTTGCTTGCTGTTTCAAGAATGTTCCTTTGTAGCTGTTCTAGTCTAAATGCATTTGCTTCTTCAGCAATAGAGATAGCTTTGTTGATGATTGGTATCATTTCTTCGTATTGTTTTTGTTGATACATTGCAGACCCTTTAAGTATGTATAAATCAGTTCTATTAGGCTGATCTATAAGCAGTGAGTCGACTGCAGTAATAACTTTCGGCCAATCTTCAGTCTGAAAGTAGAGTTGTGCAATTGTAAACTTTGCTGATTCAATTAAACCGTCTGGAACGTTAGGATCTTCTGCAACTTTTTTATAATAGATGATTGCACCTTCCAAATCATTTTCAAGATAGCGGACATAGGCAAAGAAATAGTTTACTTGTCCTCTTTCATAAGGTGATAATCTTTTAAATCCAAGAATATCATTTAATATCTCTACCCCTTCATCAAGTTTTTCATCCTCTATGAGCTCTTGCGCTTCTCCAAGTTTCTTTGCAACTTTCTCTGTCATTGAACCTGTTTTTTTTGTTTTTCTTTGACTGTTATCCTCTTGTGATTGAGCAGTCGTGAAACCAATAGAATTTTGACTGACATCAAGCCCAGTTAACAGAAGCCCAATAAGGGAAATAAATATTAATTTTGATCTCATGTTATTGTTCTAATTCAAATGTAATTTTATGTTGTACACCAGGGACATCAATGGGAGTGCCATTAATTACTCTTGGTTTATATTTAAACTTCGCTGAGGCTTTAAGTGAGGCACTTGCAAACAAGCTGCTTGTGCACTCAACCACTTTACCATTAGCAGTTGTGCCACTTCTAGTCACTGTGTATTCAACTATACACCAGCCCTCAATACCTCTAGATAAAGCTCTATTAGGATAAATTGGGGCAACCTTGACAATTGGAAGATATTCTCCTTCTCCAGCATTAAAACCTCCTATGCCTGCCCCTACTCCAACATTTGTATCCACAGCGCCTATATTGACTGTTTCTGCAGAGGTATCAATATCATCTAGTTGTTGAGGGGTATCAGGTGGAGGCTCTTCTGGTTCAGGTGGTTTTTTTGGCTTTGCAGTTTTTAAATCTAAATCCTCGTCCTTCTTTATACGGACAAAATCAACAAATCTACCTTCGTATTTAGAGGTAATAGCACCTTTACCTGTGGCGATTAGAACTTGCATTAACCAAAGAATAGAAAAGGTAGTAAACACTGCTACTATTGCAGCAAGTACTAATCGTTTTATAGGATCTTCTATACCAAGGTTGCTTTTAATTTGTTCCGCTGCTTCAGACATAATATCTAATTAGTGTTAGTCCCCGGCTTCCGCAGCAATTGAAACGTTGTATACTCCTGCTTGTCTGGCAGCATCCATAACCGTGACGACTGTTTCATGAAATGCTTTTTTATCTGCTTGAATTACAACTGAACCTTCAGGGTTTTCAGCATGGAGTCTTTCTATATTTGGTCTTACTGCTCTTGGATCTATGCGTCTTCTATTAATCCAGATTTCATTATTCGATCCAATTGCAACTAAAATATTAGCATTTTCCTTTTTGACCGCAGTCGGTGCATCAGGCCTATTAACATCTAATCCTGATTCTTTAACAAAAGAGGCAGTTACGATAAAGAAAATCAGCATAATAAAGACCACATCAAGCATCGGCGTTAAGTTAATTTCTGCTTCTTCTTGTTGTGCTGATTGAAATAAATTTTTTCTCATGATTGTTTCCTCTTAGTTTGTTAGTGATCTGATTCTAACGATTCTTCAAGATCATCAATTTCTGAAGTTGCTTTTTCAGTCAATATAGTTACAAGAAACACTCCTGAAAGTGCTCCAACCATTCCTGCCATTGTTGGAATCGTTGCTTTTGATACTCCTGAAGCCATGGATCTTGCATTACCTGATCCAGAAACTGCCATTACATCAAATACCTCGATCATGCCTGTGACTGTTCCCATTAGCCCTAGAAGTGGACACAGTGCAACAAGTGTTTTAATGATTGGAATAAATTTATTAGCAGACATACTGAATTCAGAGATTAATTTCACCCGAATGGCACCTGAATTCCAAGATTTTCTATCGTCTCTAGAGTGCCATAACGATTGAGTTCTTGATTTCAATGTTTTAAGTTCAGTTTGAAAAAAAGCAAGGCGTTCAAGAATAAGCATCCACATTAAGAAAATTACTAGTGCTATAAGATTTAGCACTTGTCCTCCCATTTCTAGGAAGTCCCTTACTGCGATAATTACATCACTCATTGTTTAATCCTCTTTAGGCACGAATTAACCAGATGATTTTTCTGAATGGTTAGCAATAATTCCTGCTGCCTGTTCTTGTATTATCTGAGTTACTCTGCTGCTTCTTCCGCTTACAATAGTATGAAGAAGTGTTGTCGGAATGGCTACTGTCAAACCTAATACAGTTGTTACAAGTGCTTGAGAAATACCACCAGCCATTAGCTTAGGATCACCAGTTCCATACAAGGTAATAGCTTGGAAAGTTTTAATCATACCGGTAACTGTTCCTAGAAGCCCCATTAATGGTGCAACAACTGAGATTACTTTTATGATCAGTAATCCTTTGTTAAGTTCAGGGGTTTCTTTAAACACAGCTTCTGCTAATTTAAGTTCTAAGGTATCTGTATCAACAGTCTTATTTTCTTCATACACACCAAGGACACGACCAAGAGGATTATCATCACTAATGGTGTTAGAGTTTAGTTGAGCAGTCACTTTCTTGTCTGCCGCTTGAAGCACGAACCATCTTTGTCCTGCGATGCTAACTCCGAATAGACCTAGCAGTATTACCAAGTAACCAACTATTCCACCTTGTTGAATCCTTTCAATTAGGTTAGGTCTGCCTACTAATGATGCAAGTACACCGCCTAATGTTGGGTCTAATCCGAAAGCAATTTTGGTATCAGATCCGTTAAATAAATCGGAGGTACTACTAACGTACCTTCGACCTTCTGGCTGTCTTGGTATTTCAGTTACATTTCCTGTTTCAGGGGAATAATTAAGATATTTACCATCAGCAACGATATTAAATAAACCCACCCTAGCTACTTCCGTTGCAGCTTCTGATCCATTTGTATCAATTACATCTGCTGTGAATTTTACTACCTTACCTGACTCAGTCATTTCTCTTTGAAGTTCAAACCAAAGTCTTTCAATTTCTTCAATTGATGGAAGTTTAGAGTTGCTTCCAATTTTTTTAGCTAGATCTTCTAAGAAAGCTGTTCGGTCTGGATACTGAATATTTGTAAGTGAATTATCAAATCTAGTTCTGGCATCACCAGCCACTTGCTGCATGACTCCAAAAAGCTCTTTAAGAGCTCCAAGCCTTTCATTAAGAGTGTCTTGTAGATCATTATTAATCGCTTCATTCTTTTCAAAAAGAGCTTCTAGATCAGTGCTTCTGATTTCTTCCATGACCTTTTTGTTTTCAGAGGCTGCAAGTAAAGTCTCTTGTTGATCTCTTTTTTGTCTAAATTCAGCTTCTCTTTTCTGATTTTCTTGGTTGTCATTAATTTTTCCTTGTTCAACCCTATCTAAGAGATCATCAATCGTTGTAGCTGATTGTTGAGAATAAGCTGGTATAGCTATAAAACAAGCTAACGTAAGTATTATTTTAATATTTCTCATTATATAGCCTCCGCTGAATCTACAGGCAGGATGACTAAATCAGGTGCAACCTGCTTCTTAGCTATCCTCAAGCCAGCTTTAATTTCATTACGGTTATCACTAGCGTCTTGCCATGATCGTGTTTTTTGATTCCAAACCCCGGATACTTGTCCATCAACAGATTGGTACAGAAAAGAAATTCTTCCAATTCTGAGAAAATCTAGCTCAAGTGTTTTGCCATCTACATCTAAAGTATCTTTATAGGTTTCAATGGTTTTACCGTAATCATTTTCAATTTGATACGCTTCAGTTACTTTTCTAAATTTTTCAGCAACAGTTACATCTTCTCTTTGCATTAATTCTTTAAGAAAGTCGACCCTATTATTTCTTTCTTCCAATAAGAAAGGAACATCAAGCTCTACAAACTGATCCAGAGATTCAATCATCTTGGTCATTACAGGAACAATTTGTCTATTAATTTGTGAAGCAACAATAATTGATTTTTCTAAATCAACCTTAACTCTAGCTTGATTTTCTATTTGAAGCTCTAATAACTGATTGTAGATTTCAAGACCATCTATCTCTTTTAGAGTAGCTCTGTATTTATCTTCCATTTTTCTTGTTTGTTCTGCTACTTTTTCAACTCTTTGTTGAGATTCCTGAGCAAGAAGCGTTCTTTCGTTTTGACCATTAAGAACTTGGCTTAATGTTTCTGCAGGTAGAATCATTGGTAATGTAATTAGTATTACTCCACCTATTAGAATCTTAGCAGTTAATCTATGAAAATTTTTCATATACAATCCTCTATGATGATTTTACGATTATTTATAAGGCTTCCCTAGCCCTTTAAAGATTCTGATAATAGCATAATCAAAAAATACTCCAAAGACTAAATAGCCAAAAAAACATTAAACAATAATTAGAATTTACCTATTCTTTTTATCATTAATGATTCATTTTAATTGTTGAGAAATATTTTTTATTTAATAAATGTTGACAAAACCACTTAGTTCTATGAAGATTTGCCTCATGAGTAGCAAAAATAACTATCAATTTATAGGGGATAAATCGCTTAATTTAGCCCAAGCACTGCTGATTCTGCTAGAAATAGACGCTAGCGGGGCTAATTTATAGATTTTTAGTAAAAGTTTAATTTAAAAGAGCCCCGCAAAATAGCGGGGTTTTTTTTAGGAAAAAAGATCTGACTTAGGAGAAAAATATGCAGATATATTATGACAGTGATGCTGACCAAGAAATCATTAAAAATAAAAACGTGGTGATTGTAGGCTATGGTTCACAAGGGCATGCTCACGCCAACAACTTAAAAGACTCAGGAGGCAATGTCACTGTGGCTCTTAGAAGTGATTCATCCTCATGGGTTAAAGCTGAGACGGCAGGTTTAGAGGTTAAAGAAGTAAGTGAAGCAGTCAAAGATGCTGATATGGTGATGGTGTTGATACCAGATGAATTGCAATCTGATATTTATAAGAATGAAATTGAGAATAATATAAAAGAAGGCGCTGTTTTAGCCTTTGCTCACGGTTTTAATATTCATTTTGAAATGATAGTTCCTCGTGCAGATTTAGATGTCATAATGATTGCACCGAAAGGTCCTGGCCATACTGTTAGGTCACAATTTGAATCAGGAGCAGGCGTTCCTTGTTTATTGGCAGTTCATAAAGATATTTCCGGTAATGCTAAATCAATAGGGCTTTCTTATGCATGTGCAATCGGATCAGGAAGAGCAGGCATTATTGAAACAAACTTTAAAGATGAAACAGAAACAGATCTCTTTGGCGAGCAAGCTGTGTTATGTGGAGGTCTTACTTCGCTAATCCAAACCGGCTATGAAGTTCTGGTTGAGAACGGATACCCTCCTGAAATGGCTTATTTTGAATGTCTTCATGAGGTAAA
>Ga0209228_1001758_pt1 | contig 10711 bp, 9 predicted proteins | sample METZYME_3_150m_FD_187547 | JGI IMG/M metagenome (GOLD analysis project Ga0209228, IMG submission 187547) | Marine microbial communities from oxygen minimum zone in mesopelagic equatorial Pacific - METZYME_3_150m (SPAdes) (version 2) | ecosystem: Environmental > Aquatic > Marine > Oceanic | place...
CTCTAGGGCTCGTGGTCTAGGGGTTATGACGTCGCCTTGACATGGCGAAGATCGCAGGTTCAATTCCTGCCGAGCCCACCATTAGAATACATCCTATTCCAATTCACTTTCAAATTGATAGGTTATCCTGTATTTTCCAGCACCTTTGGATTTGACATTCGTTATGGAAATGGATTCGAGATCTAGGGTATTTGAGACGTGGGTCCCTGCGCAAGGACAGAGATCCACGCCATCTACCTCGACCACCCTGAGAGATGGAACTGAGCTTGGAATACGATCCATGAATTTTGTATGCCTCATCTGCTCGTGTTCGAGTATTCTCTCTCTAGTCCAATCATGGACTAGCACATCAGCATTGGTAGAGATAATCGTATTGACCTCTTCTTCCAGGATGCCTGAGTCATATACCGACCTGTCCTCAAAAAACAAATCGATTCTGGTATAATGAGTGCTGATTTGATTCCCTACCGTCTCTGCACCCCATAGGTCATCGGCCATCGCGGATACGATGTGTTGAGCCGTGTGCATCCTTGCATGGCGATTCCTAACTTCCGAGTCAATTTCACACTCAACTTGATCACCGATGGAGAATTCCTCCGGTGTCTGCACGGGATGACGAATGAACTCACCTCCTAGAACCTCCCCGAAGGCCATAGGACCACCATTCCATGCAAATATGCCTGTGTCCCCCGGCTGGCCGCCCCCTCTGGGATAGCAGTAGGATTCACTCAGTAGAATGTACTGTTCATCAATCCCTGAAACAGTGGTAGTGAAGGGGTCGGGGTTGGTTCCTGGGTGATTGATCATGTGTAGGCGCTCTTGCATCTAATCACCCATTGCTTGGGAGAGCCCACCTGAGAGCAGTCCTGTAGCTACTCCCATGCATTCGTCTGACATGGCCCGATCAGAAGTGAGAGGCGGGACTAGGGAACCAACCCATTCTGTTACCTTACGTACTCCCCGACCAGCATCCAATTCAGTGCGACGCAATGCCTCGCTACTACATATCAATTCGTTTGCAATTACTTGGGCCAACAGTTCGCTAGAGCGCATGGTCCTGTATGTGCTCGTCGCGCCCATAGAGACGTGATCTTCCTTGCCAAGACTAACCGATACGTTGCTTCGGGACACTGGATCGGATAAGAGGTGCAATTCCGCGATTAGAGCCGCTGCAACATATTGAATTATCATCAGTCCGCTTTCAAGCCCCTCGATATTTGCTAGGAATGCATTCTGACCGCTCCATTGAGGGTCCATCATTTGATTAATCCGCCTCTCAGAGATTGATGCTATCTCATGACATGCGAGGGCCAAGGCATCTGCCGCTAGTGATAGATTCTGACCGTGAAAGTTCCCACCGCTGATTACTTCATCACTTGAGCCATCAGTGAAGATTAGAGGGTTGTCTGTGGCGCTGTTAAGCTCTATCTCTAACATTCTCCTTGTTTCAGCCAGTAGATCGATTACGGGACCGTGGACTTGAGGGGCGCATCGGAATGAGTAAGCGTCTTGCACCCGTTCGCAGTCAACGTGCGATTCGTTAATCTCTGAGTCTATGAGTAGGCTCGATATTCGAGCAGCGGATATTGATTGACCTCTCTGGGGTCTGGCATCGTGGACTCTATGATCGAAGGGAGCGTGCGAACCAAATATCGCCTCAACGGAGCAAGCAGCTGAGGTGTCGGCAGCAAACGCCAGATGATCCATATTGGCAACGCAGATAGATAGGTAAGCACACATCTGACTGGTTCCGTTGATTAGAGCCAATCCTTCCTTAGCCTGCAGTACCAATGGTTCCATTCCGGCTTGCTCTATAGCCAATACTGATGGCCCAGGCTCTCCCCAATTTATGCCATGACGTACCTGACATTCGCCTTCTCCAATCATGCCGAGGGCCATGTGCGATAATGGTGCTAGGTCTCCTGAAGCACCCAATGAACCGATTCTTGGTACTACAGGTGCAATGCCATTGTTGACCATGCTGACAAGCAACTCAACAACTTCGGGACGACATCCGGAATGTCCGATACATAGGGTGTTTGCTCGAATTAACATCATCATTAGAACGTGCTTGGGATCCATCGGATCTCCAACGCCGCATGCGTGGCTACGGATGAGATTGTATTGTAATTGCTCGAGTTTATTACGCTCTATTGTGACTCGTGACAGAGCACCGAATCCAGTGTTAATGCCGTAAACAACCTCGTCGCTGTCTAGAATCCTCTTCACCGCTGACCTGCTCATATTCATCGCAGTTACAGCCGACTCATCAATCTCGAATAAAGCCGAGCCGTGGCCCGCATCGATGACATCTTTGATTGAGAGAGAACTGCCGTCAAGCGATACAATGCGCTTGTCCATCGTATTTCGCACAACTCATAGCATTAGAATATCGCGCTATTCAAATTGGTCGGTTAATATCCTATCATGCACATCACTAGGCAGTGTAATGGAGAGGTCGGGTATCAGGTCCATTGCGTTCTTAATTGAGAAAACTGATCCTGGGTTGTTAGCCCATGCCCTACGAGCGATTCCGTTGTTTACATCCCATGAAATCATCGAATGTATCGCCTGTTCGCATCCTACTGTTCCATCCAGCACCATGCCGAAGCCCCCGTTAATCGCCTCGCCCCATCCGACGCCTCCGCCATTGTGCAGACTGACCCATGTAGCCCCTCTAAACGCATCACCGACGAAGTTGTGCACAGACATATCCGCTGTGAAATTTGACCCGTCCTTGATATTCGCAGTTTCTCTGTATGGACTGTCGGTACCGCCTACGTCGTGATGGTCCCTGCCAATCACCACTGGGGAAGCTACCTGCCCTGTTGAAACTGCTTGGTTGAATGCGGATGCTATGGCTCTCCTACCAGACTCATCAGCGTATAGGATTCTGGCTTTACTTCCTACGACTAGGTCGTGTTCACGAGCATTCTCGATCCATCTCAAATTGTCAGCGTATTGAAGTCTGACATCATCTGATGCTGTATCGAAGAGTTCCCTGAGGATATCAGAAGCGATTTGATCGGTCACGTCTAGGTCTTCTTGAGTACCTGAAGTACAGACCCATCTGAAGGGTCCGAACCCGTAATCGAAGTATAGGGGGCCCATGATGTCCTCAACATACGAAGGATATCGGAATTCACCTTCATCAGATGTAACATCAGCTCCGGCCTTTGATGCTTCGAGGAGGAATGCGTTGCCATAGTCCCAGAAATGCATACCACGGTCTGAGAGCGTGTTAATTGCTTCAGCGTGCCGAACCAGGCTTGTCCTGACCTCACTTCTGAATCGCGTGGGGTCATCTCTAAGCACCTCGGTAGCGTCTTCGAAACTCAGTCCTGCTGGCATGTACCCGCCGAGCCAGGGGTTATGCAAACTGGTCTGATCGCTACCCAATTCTGGACATACCCCCCGTTCGATGAGCCCTTCTAAGAGATCCACAATATTTCCGACGTACCCGAGGGAGACGGCTTGTCGATCGGATTTTGCCTGCTCTGCTCTGTCGATGACCGTCTGCAATTCGTAGTGCAACTCAGACAACCACCCCTGTTCATATCTCTTCTTGGCTGCGAACTCGTTGCATTCAGCAATAATAGCAACAGCGCCGGAAATCACCGCGGCCTTCGCTTGGGCTCCCGACATACCACCTAGGCCCGAACTGACGAACAATACCCCCTCCAAACCACCATCGGAGTCCTTCCCGAGGTACCTTCGTGCGGCATTCAGCAGTGTGATTGTGGTTCCGTGAACTATCCCCTGTGGTCCGATATACATGTACGAACCCGCAGTCATCTGGCCATACTGGGTAATTCCAACAGCGTTCATCAGTTCATAATCGTCCTGAGACGAGTGATTTGGTACAACCATTCCATTGGTCACCACAACCCTAGGTGAATTCTGATCAGAAGGAAACAACCCTAGTGGGTGCCCAGAGTACATCACCAGCGTCTGGTTCTCGCTCATGCTAGACAAGTAGGACATTGTCAACCTGTATTGTATCCAGTTCTGGAATACTGAGCCATTACCACCGTAGGTCACCAGTTCGTGAGGGTATTGTGCGACGCTGGGGTCTAGGTTGTTCTGAATCATCAACATTATCGCTGCTGAGTGTAGAGTTTTTGCCGGATATTCGGAGATTGGCCTAGCATGCATCGAGTATAGAGGCCTGAATCTGTGCATGTATATGTGACCATAATTCTGCAGTTCTGATGCGAATTCCGGAGCTAATTCGGCGTGCCATTCCGAGGGAAAATATCTGAGGGCGTTTCGTAACGCTAGACGCTTCTGAGCAGATGTCAGGTTAATGGGACGCGATGGGGCATGGTCAACGGTATCGTCTATGGCAGTTGGGTCAGGGATTTGTGCAGGAATGCCCGTACATACGTCATCAGAGAATCTCAGAGTATCACATCCTGCCTCCAACAATCTCACCGATTTCATCAACTAGTCTTACTGCAGTTCGTTCATGACTATCGATGTTGGCTGCCAACAGTTCGGAGGCTTCTTGATCCAATGAAGTAAGATTGACTTTTACATTCAATCCTGCTATAATTACCGCATTTTGAGCCAGATATGCTGCTGCTAGGAGATCTGTAATTGCATTGGCATTGCAGGTTGCGGCAATATTGCTGATTACTGTCAATACTATGATCCCCTGTTTTGCGGTTTCCAAAGGAACGTGGGACGCGTTCAGATAACCCTCAGATATAGCATGGCGCCGAATGATAATTTCATCATCAGTAGATTTTGGCATCTTGAATGCCTGAATCACATTATCGAATGATGCTGCGTCCCTATGAGAAAGTTCGATAGCAACTGATATCCCAACAAGTGATGATTCGAGGGCTAATTCAGCTGCGGCGTGTCCCGATTCCCATTTTCTACTCTTTAGTGTAAGTCTAGACACCATGCACACAAGTGCGTGAGCGTGGGCAAGCGATAGAGCAGCCACAGAACCACCCCCCGGGGTGGGTGAATCAGATGCTATGGCATCGAGAATTTCGCGGTACCCATCATTCAACCCCATCACCTAATTTCCTCTCTACTGACCACTCTATGATACTGTTGTAGACATCGAATTCCTCCAGTTCATTCAACATAAGGCCCTTTATTGCCGATTGTACCAAGGTTTCAGGATCATCAGTATCTGATTCATTGAGGTAGTGCTTGCCAGCACTGATCATTGCACTGAGGGGCACCAGTCCCACTAGTTCTCCTGCAACTACATCCAGACCGATTTTTGCAGCTTCGGATTTGATGGCATCTGTCACTGTGTGCAATCCTGTAACATTGTGATCTAACAGGTTCATTGAGACTTGGGCCGTATCTTGGTTATACATCCATCCGGCAGCCTGGAGATGCTGAAACATTCCTGGTTTCCTGATTGGTGAACCTTCATCGGAAAGCAACTTGCCCCCATTCTCATCTCGTAGAATTACTCCACTAGTTCGAATAGTTCCGGCGATTACGTTGGCCTTCTTCTTATCCGATGTATTGAGGTTGACATTGTAGGCAATAAGAATCTGGCGAGCACCAGATGCGGTAGCACCCATTTTTGGTTTGAACTCAGCGGGACCGAAGTCGGGAACCCAATCAGGCAAGGCAATTTTCTCTTGGAGCCCCTCGTACTCCCCTCTCCGAATATCTGGGAGCCTGACTCTCTGATCACTCCTAGCGGCCTCAGCATACAGGAATACTGGTAAGTCGAAACGATCCGAGACGGCTTTGGCGTACCTTTCAGAAAGAGATACACAAGATTTCATCGAGGCCCCTCGTAATGGGATGAAAGGGACAACGTCGACAGCCCCCATTCGTGCATGCTCACCAGTGTGATTTTGCATGTCGATTAGCTCAATAGCAACTGATGTGGAGGAAATTGCCGCCTCGAGAACAGCCTCAGGCTCACCTACCATTGTTACTACAGTGCGATTGAAGTCGTGACCCATGTCGACATCCAGAATTGAAACTCCTTCTACTGCTTCTATGGACTCGATTATCGCTTCAATGACAGAAGCATCTCTGCCCTCGCTGAAATTGGGCACACACTCGATCAACCGCCCGTCCACAGTAACTGCCCGAGGCTATGAGTGATGAGGATTACTAATCATCTGTACAGCGAATCGGGGCCGTTATGTTTAGACTCCTTGCGTTTGCAGTCAATAGACGATATAGCATCTGAGAAGTCATTGAAATTGCAGGATGACCTACCGTCAGAAATAGCCTGCATACCCGCTTCAATGACCACAGATTTGATTTCAGCCCCGCTGTATCCTTCGGTTGAAATAGCCAGTTTACGGAAGCTCACGCCACCAGACAGAGGCATGTGCTTGCAGTGAACTTCGAAAATACACTCTCTGGCTTCTGGATTGGGTAGATTGATATCGATTATCCTATCGAACCTTCCAGGCCTGAGCAGCGCCGCATCGAGTAGTTCTGGCCTGTTAGTAGCAGCTATGACTTTGACATCGTCAAGAGTCTCAAATCCATCCAACTCTGCCAGAAGTTGCATGAGGGTCCTCTGTACTTCTCTGTCTCCTGAGGTAGCCATATCCAATCTCTTGGAGCCTATGGCATCAATTTCATCGATGAAAATGATAGCTGGGGCCCGCTTCCGCGCTAAATCAAACAGTTCCCGGACCATTCGCCCCCCTTCACCAATGTACTTTTGAGCCAATTCAGAGCCGACCAGCCCCAAGAAAGTGACTTCAGTGGAATTGGCTACAGCTTTGGCAAGCATGGTCTTCCCGGTTCCAGGTGGTCCAGTAATGAGTACTCCCTTTGGAGGTTCAATACCGAATTTCCTGAATGCCTCGGGTCTTTCGAAGGGCAATTCGATGGCTTGCCTGATTTGTTTGATTTGTTCATCCACACCACCCATGTCAGAAAATGTTGTTTGTGGCTTTTCGATGATCTCTGCTCCTGATACGAGGGGGTCCCAAGAGTCGTCTAGCACTTCGATAATTGAAAGAGTATCTTGATTCAAAGCCACCCTGGCACCAGGGAGTAGCAAGTCTTCGTTCAAACGCCTGTTCACACTCACTAAGAATACTGTACCATTTGAATTTCTGACCACCGCATTATCACCAACTCTGTCCTGTATGTAACCAATAACGAAGGGAGGGGTTCTGAGGTTCCTGAGTTCTTCGTCCAACCGATTAGTACGTTTCTTCAACTGAGCACACTCATTCTCTAGGAACAGTTTCTCGGTAAGCAGCTGCTGGGCTGTATCTGAAAGGGCCTTCAGCTCTGCTTGCAGATTATCGATGGATTTCCGAGGTGTGGGAAATGATGGAATGTCGGCTTCTTCTGGGTCGCTCGGGGGGGTGTCTACCTCCGTTGCCATGACATGAACTAATGAGACTCACTTTTGACCATTGTTACCAAAGACTCATTTTGGATGAAGGGTATCGGTTCGTATGGGTACCTGTGAATTATGCGGCACGGACAGCGTCTCGACGCATCAGGTCATAGCCTCCGAAGTCAATGTCGATGCATGCAACAGATGCATAGAGAAGATGCAACTCCCTCTGTTTGAGTCACCATTTGAGAAAACTCCCTCTTCTCGCCGACGTACAGCATCAACATCAATCCATAAATCACATGTCAATATCATGCAAGGCGAGTCCAATGAATTGTTTTCCGATTTCCACATTAGAATTCGTAATGCCCGAGAAGCTAGAGGGTGGAATCAGAGACAATTTGCGATGCGGATGAATGAGAGGCTCAACGCGGTGCAGAAAGTTGAGAATGGTTCCCGTCCAACCGACGCTCTGCTCAGCAAGATAGAGAAGGTTTTGAGTATCGAATTGTACGGTGAGCCCACATTTCAGTCCGATGCGATTCTCACCCGCGGCACCGATAGGAAAGTCACAATCGCCGATGCCTTGGACGAATTCCTATCTAGAGGGGCTACTGATGACTGATGTTCCTCTGCATGTGATACATCTAGATCAAGACGATCCCAAGAAATGTACTGCAAGAGCCCTGGAGAGGAGGGGTCATGCTACCCTCCACTACGATGTCCGACAATCACCCAAGAGGGGGATTCTACTTGATCCAAATTCAGGTGCATTACTGGGCCCTGATGATCGAAAACTCATCGATTTAGGAGCAGCAATAGTAGCACTTGATTGTTCATGGAAGAATCTCGAAGAATCATTGAGCGAGATGTCTACGAATACTAGCCTCATTCCACGTACGTTACCACTGGTCCTAGCAGCGAACCCAGTATCATGGGGGAAGCCAGGCAGATTATCCACTGCAGAGGCTTTGTGTGTGTCACTGATACTATCTGGAAGGACAGAGCAAGCCAAATCGATTATTTTGCCATTCAGTTTCGGGGAGCAGTTCCTAAACTTGAATCATGAACCCCTACTAGCATACAGTCGGGCTGCGTCGAATACGGAACTGGCTCGTATGCAATGGGAATTTTTCGATATGCCCGAATTAACGGACGACTGAACCGGGCGGCATTTCGGTATCTAACGTCAAGATCGACACCCCTCCCTCACCATCATCAGCAGCCAACAGCATCCCTTCTGATAGAACGCCTCTGAGCTTACGTGGCTTCAGATTGGCCACGTACACTACATTCTTACCGACCAAATCAGACGATTCATAAATTCCTTTCAGCCCAGCACAGACTGTTCTGGTCGATTCAGGGCCATCTTCAATTGTGATGACATAGAGTTTGTCTGCACCGGGATGGTCATCAACAGAGAGGATTCTGCCTGTCTTCATCTCAACTTTTAGGAAATCTTCGAACTCGATATAACCAGTCTCCGAATCAACGGGGGATTCGCTTTGGTCATTGTCCTTGCTATGACTCTGATTGTCGATCAACGAACGCTCGGTAGCAATGATAGTATCCAGATCCAACCTTTCGAATAATGGAACAGGGTCAGATTCATTCCATTGCAGGGATGAGTTGGGGTCAAAGGCAGCATCCAACAGTATCGAATCGATATCAGATAGCTCACCAAGCATCCCCCAGAGCCTGTCTGATTGGAACGGGATGAACGGACGTAGAGAAACTGCTAGACCGCGACACAATCTCCACGCTAATGCGAGAGATGAGAGGGAGTTCCGGGCTTCGGGCGTATCGTCGCCATCGAGATGTTTCCAAGGTGCTGCTTGCTGTAGTATTGAGTTCCCTAGTTGGGCGATGTTCATTATGCTGCGTAGAGCTTCTTTGAACCTTTGATGCTCCATTGAGTTGATTGCCTCCTCTAGGTGTTTGTCTACGATATCCCACGTATCCGAATGCGCATCGGGCATATCGAATTCAGTTAGGGGGTTCGTACCACCATTAGGGAGCTTATGGGCAAGCGTCAATACACGATGTACAAAGTTTGCATATGTGGCTATCAGTTCATTGTTGACCCGGTCAACGAACTCATCCCAACGGAAATCGGTATCGTGACCTTCGGGCATGTTAATTGATAGGTAGTACCTTAGGGTATCAGGGTCGAATCTCTCTAGGAATGATGGCAACCAGACAGCATGCCTCCTACTTTTACTGAATTGCCCGCCTTGCAGCATTAGGTATTCATTGGCAGGGACGTTGGACTCAAGAGCTAGACTACCCGGTTCGGGGGTATGAGAGGGTGGTGAACCGGATTGGGCGGAGTTAATCCCCATCAGTAGCGCAGGCCATATGATGGTGTGGAAAGGTATGTTGTCCTTGCCCATGAAATACAAGTGCTTGGGGGACGTTCCGTCTTCAGAAACCGTCCACCAATTTTTCCAAGCATCTATTCCATCAAGGTGGCCAGCACCATCGGCGTGTCTTTCTGCCCAAATACGCGCGCAGGTGTAGTAGCCTTGGACTGCTTCAAACCAGACGTATACCCTCTTTGAGTCCCAATTAGAGCCGGAAAGAGGCAGATCTATTCCCCACTGGATATCTCTCGTCACAGCACGGGGCTTGAGCCCCATATCCAACCAATTCTTGGTCATAGCACGAACATTTGGCCTCCAGACATCCATTCGTTCAAGGTAATGCGAATTCAAAGAATCTTGGAATAAATCTAATCGGAAGAAGAGGTGTTCAGTGTCACGGACCTCGATAACTGACCCTGGGTCTATTTTTGATCTAGGGTTGACTAGTTCGTGGGCTTCGTAGGTAGCCCCACAAACATCACATTGGTCCCCCCTAGCGTCCGGCGCGGAGCAAATTGGGCAGCTCCCCTCTACATATCTGTCCGGAAGAAAACGATAGGAGCCGCTATCAGACACTGAGCAGTATTGTTGCATAATTTTGCTCTCGAGCATGTTTGCATCTAACAATAGGGTGAATACCTCACGAACGAGTTCTTTGTGTCGTGGATCGGAGGTTCTGTTATACAAAGCACCGCCAAATTCTGGACCACGGGGATCGATGCCCATATCCCAAGAACAGCCTAGATCAATCAGTGCCTTCTTGTTTATTTCATGGTAATGATCGACAATCTCCTGAGGGGGCACACCTTTCTCTTCCGCGGTCAGGGTAATAGGGGTGCCATGTTCGTCTGAGCCACTGCACATGAGTACGTTCCGCCCTCTTGATCGCTCGTACCTGAATTGGATGTCGGCCGGTAGACAGTTACCAGCCACATGACCTAGGTGCAGGGGCCCGTTAGCGTATGGCCAGGCCATGAATATCGCTACATACTCCACTATGTCACCGCTTGTTCTGATTAGATGTCGCAAGCCACATATTTATGTCATC
>Ga0209228_1001760_pt1 | contig 10710 bp, 13 predicted proteins | sample METZYME_3_150m_FD_187547 | JGI IMG/M metagenome (GOLD analysis project Ga0209228, IMG submission 187547) | Marine microbial communities from oxygen minimum zone in mesopelagic equatorial Pacific - METZYME_3_150m (SPAdes) (version 2) | ecosystem: Environmental > Aquatic > Marine > Oceanic...
AAGCCCAAGCCGGCCCACTACCGTCGATTCAAAATGAAGACGGTGGACGGAGTCGATGACTTCGAAAGCATGCGGGAGGTGCTCCGCCGCCGGTTCAAGCGCCTGGCTGCTGCCCGGGCGGCCGAGAAACGTGGCGAAGGCGAAGGAACCGGCGTGGACAGCTTCGGCGTCATCCCCGACCTGGTATTGATTGACGGCGGCAAAGGGCAACTCTCGGCGGCTCTAGAGGTGTTCTTGGAATTGGGGCTAGACGACATTCCATTAGCATCTTTGGCCAAGGAGAATGAAGAGATATTTGTCCCTCATACCTCCGAGCCCATCATCTTACCCAGAGACTCCCAAGCCCTTTATCTGGTGCAGAGGATCCGCGACGAAGCCCACCGCTTCGCCATTACTTACCATCGGAATCTGCGCAGTAAAAGTAGCCTAAAATCTCCCATCGACAACGTCACGGGCATAGGTCCCAAGCGTAAACGGATGTTGATGCGCCGGTTCGGTACATTGAAGGGTATCAAAGAGGCTGCAGTGGACGACTTGGCATCAGTACCCGGCATGACCCGGTCGTTGGCCATAAGGCTGAAACAGACCATCTAGTTGATTCCACGGCACTCCAGACTCAGCCGCAGCCTATCCCTCGCTTTACACTTATACTTGGTGCACTATTTGTGTTTGTGTGCACCGTGCATTACTATGGATACCCATACAATGCATTAGGTATCCCTGTAATAACGCACTAAGTGTAACCATGGTTAAAGTATCAATATCTCTGCCCAATAACGCACTGATCACCTTCGAATCGGAAGAGTCGGAAGTACTACGCGAAATCGTGGGTATGGCACTGCGTGACCTGCCACGAGATTTGATGCAGCCGGGTACGCCGGATGCAACCGGTGGAGCCATGGAAAAAAGTACGAGTGTTACTGATGTTGTACGCCCCGCCGCGACGATAACCGAACCGCCGCCTAGCCCTATATCCCAACCGGCAAAACCCAATACCCAGTCGGTTACCGTCGCCGTTCCCCCGATAACCGCCAGGGTCGAGACCAACGACACCGGTTCCATACCTCCTGAATTTCTTTCCACCAATGGGCGCGCGGCTTTTGAAGCTTTCTGCCAAGAGGCGAATCCCCTAGGCGATATGCGCCGGGTGGTGGTAGCAGCCGAGGGCGCCAGCCGCCATTTCGGCGTTGACGGGGTGAACGCTGACGAATTGGGCTGGCTCTTTGACTCCGCAGGCTGGAGACGGCCAGGCAACTTCACCCAAACCCTCCGCAATGCAGCCCGCTCAAAGTTCGGCTGGTTGGAACGCATCCCCGGACGATCTGGTCGCTACGCCGCTACTCCCCTAGGCCTCTCTAAGACCATCCCTAGAACCTAAGGTGTATGACCGCTTTTATAGGATGGTTGGCGCTAGGGTTTCTCCAGAATCCGGCGCCTATTTCCACACTGTCAATAGGGAATTTCGTATAATAGCTTGCGCATAATTACCTGGTAGGAGAACACCAAAGGCTGGATGGAAATACTGAAAACTGCGCCAAAACGGGCCATGGCAATCACCCCTCATCCCGACGATTGCGAAGGCGGATGCGGTGGGGCGCTGGCAAAGTGGGTAAAGGAATTTGGCACCGTGGCATCGGTGGTCATGTGCACTAACGGTAACAAGGGTACGGGAGACCGGGATATGACCTCAGAATGCCTTGCCAAAACCAGAGAAGTCGAACAGCAAAACGCATCCGACATCGTCGGCGTCACCAATGTCGTTTTTTTGGCCCACCCTGACGGTGGTCTTGAGGACACAGAGTTATTCCGCAGTCAGGTGACACGGGAGATACGTCGTTTCAAACCCGACCTGATCTTGGCCGTAGACCCATACCGCAGCACCACCCATACTCACCGTGACCACCGCAAGAGCGGCCAGGCTGCCATAGACGCCGCGTTCACCTACGCCTGGAGCTACCAGCACTTCCCTGAGCAAATCACCGAAGACGGACTGGAACCCCACCGGGTGGAACAGGCCTTTCTCTGGGGCGGAGAAGACCCTGATGTGTTCGTGGACATCAGCGACTATCTCGACGTCAAGGTCGACTCCCTCGGCGCCCACGCGAGCCAGATGTCGTCGAACCGGGAAGTACGGCTGGAAAGAGTAACTAGAAATTCCGGCCGTCACAAAGAGACCACAGGGCTGGACTACACCGAAGGTTTCCGCCGCATTACTTTCGACCTAGGATCCCTGGAATGGCAGTTGCTCCATAGATGATCTAAAAACCCTCCATTCTGGTCAACCTAGGGCGCGGGTCGTCAGACGATATCTACAATCAGCCCACGGTTTTAGTTCTCATTAAAGATGCCTTCAGCGTAACCACGGTAGGCGACATCGAAACCACTCTAATAATCTCGCAAGCGTGGGTCGGAGAACCGAACAGGACAATCTAGGCTCGGTTTCTAAATCAGACCAACCCAACCTGCAGAACCCTAACCTACCGAAACCCTAACTCGACTTCCCCTCTGGTAAATGCCATCCCCTGGGAACGCATCATAGATGTGGTGTTACTGCGAGCGATGGCCCTCAGGAAGTTGGATACGATGCCGGAATTCTTCCGAATCTTTTTTTCCGCCGCCGGGAAAGAAATCCCGCATGTCTCGCTCAGCAACCCCCACAGTGGCGGAATGCTGGTTCGATTTACCACGCCTTTTGGGGCAATCAGATAGTGAAAGTCAGCTATACCCATGAATTTGGGGTCGTGGAATTTAGTGCTGTAAGTGGCGACGCGATTCCGAAAACCCTCTTCCTTTGCTGCTATCCGGCGGTAGTCAGCCATGGCTTGTTTAAAGGCTGGTACTTCGCGCCAGGCGCCGGGACTAATCTCCTTTGCGTAATACACAGCCTGACACAGGGTTTCCTTGGCCAGGTTTGTGCGGTTGGTAACGGTACGCTCCCGGCCCTCTAACTCAGAAAGATCTCCGGCGGTGTGATCATCTCTAGAAAAGTCGGATCTGCTGGACTTCACCTCAACGATATAAAACGTATTTCGAGGCCCTACCGCCGCCAAATCCACAATACGGCCGCCAGGGCCTTCCAGTTTGACTTCAAGGCCTATAACCCGGCAGCCTGCTTCGCGGTACAACCACTCCCAGGCCGCCATCTTGAGGTCGTATGTCAGCCCGGTCTCGTTCCTCCGTTTGAATATGCCGGATGCCTCGGCTAACTCCACCATCTACGCCTACCACCGTCAATCGATTCCTACCCAGCTATGATGCAGGCGTAGACAGAGGTTTTCAACGAGCAATAGTCGCTGTAAGTACCCAAAGGCCAGTCTCGGCATCGAGAAGAGGAAGGCTCATCGCCAAAACCCGGATGGGGCTGTGCCTTCACGCGCTTTTACAATTCCTGGAGCCTACGGACCATCTTCCTCATCTGCGCTTCTTCGGGCTGTTTCTCGCAAACAAGCGTAAAACTAACTTCGTCCAACAAGCCTTTGTAGCGGCTGACAAACTTGTCAGCAATCTCATCGTACTCACCGGAGACGGAGAAGGCGTCCAACATCTCATCGCTAACCAACTCACCCATCTCGGCCCATTGGCCCTTCAAGGACATCTCGTGTAACTGTTGACCTATCTCCTCGAAGCCGTGGGCCGCCAACACCGGGAAATAACTCCTGGTCGAGGCGTAGAATGCGATGCGTTTGCGTACTTCAGCCAGCATGGCGCGGATACTAGTTCGGTCGGGCCCGGTGATTATGAAACCGCCGCCCGTGACCTTGATCGCATCACTATCTCTACCGGCCTTCTGGGCACCTTTCTCCAGGCTAGGCCTTACCACCTGCCTTACGTACTCGGGAGAAGTTAGGCTGTGCAGCATCAATCCGTCCGAGACCTCACCAGCCACCTGACAGTTATATCCATTCACCGCAGCCGTGAACACTTCGGGGAACGGGTATTCGCTCGGGCCTGGATTGAAGAAAGGGGTCATCAACGAGAAGTTGTAGCTTTCGCCGTGGTATTCCAATTTATCGCCGGATTGCCAAGTATTCCAGATCGCCTTCAATGACTGGACGTATTCCCGCAACCGTGGGCCAGGCGCCTCCCAGTCCGTTGAAAACCTCCGTTGGATATGTCCTTTAACCTGTGTACCAAGACCTAGCCTGAATCGCCCTTTGGAGAGATCTTGCAAATCACGTGCCAGATATGCGGTAATCATTGGCGAACGGGGAAACGCGATGGCCACTCTGGTCTCCAGTATGGCTCGAGTAGTAGATGTGGCTGCCAAGGCCAGCGGCAGGAACGAATCATGGGCGGTCTCGTTGCTCGACATAGAGTCATAACCCATGTTCTCCGCCCAAGCGGCCTCGGCGGCCACTGCCGCCAGAGTATTGGTGGACAGCCGGTAGGTGACTCGCATACTTACTCCGGTCCAGAATCTCCAAAGTTAGAGAAGATGGCGTCCGACTTAGCGGCCATCACAAAGTCATTACGATGGAGATTCCTAATCTTATGGGTCCACCAGGTCACCTGGACGCGGCCCCACTCGGTGATCAGTCGCGGGTGGTGTCCTTGATCTTCGGCCAACTCACCTAATCGGTTGGTAAAATCCATAGCCACCTGAAAATTCTTAAACGTGAATACCCGATCCAACTTGGGAATCCCATTCTCATGGGTCAGTTCCCATTCGGGGACTTCGGGTTTCATCTGGGTCACTTCTTCATCAGTAACGCTGGGTGAATCCCGGCGGCAAGCTTCGCACCTTTCGTTGTTCAATCCGACCATTCTGGCACCTCTATCTGACCTATCGAAAGTGATTCGGAAAATTCTAGCATATGGCGACGTCCAAAGCGGGGCGCCAAATATTCACTGCAGAATCCTTTATGACTAGGTTCGAACAGACAGCGGAGACTGAACTTCTTCAAACCGTCACCCGTGTCATCTCCAGTAAAATCGACTTCCACGACTCGGAAAATAGCGTGAGAGGTCGGCTACTAAACCGGGTTCGTCGTGAAGCTGGGCTTCGAAAGAGCCTTACCCTAGAAACTCAGACAAACCCACAATACTCGATCCCCCCGGTAATTAGAGGCCACTGTAGGTCCATTCCAGGAAACTCGAATTCCCGTTGGAGTTGGCGACTAGCCCTATTCTCTTAAATCGATTAACAATCGGAACTAAAACGCCGGTTCCGTCTTAGGCTATAGGGTTTTTCTTTCCGTTGCCTCTCTAAATTCCAATGTGGCTACCTTGAGCACTGCCTCGCGCAGGTTTATAGTCTCTATAGCATGGATAACTTCAGCAGATACACCGTCTCCATCGATTATGACCGCCGCCTATACAAGCAGGATATAGCCGGGTCGATCGCGCACGCCAAGATGCTGGCCAAACAGGGCATCATCTCCCAGAACGACGCCGTCCAGATAACCCAAGGACTGGAAGCGGTCGAAAAGGAAATCAGAGAGGACACGTTCCCCTGGGACCCAGCACTAGAAGACATCCATATGAACATCGAGAGCCGGTTGCATCAACTGATCGGCGCAGCGGCCGGCAGGCTGCACACGGCCCGGTCGCGGAACGACCAAGTCGCCCTTGATCTGCGGCTCTACGCCAAGGAGAGCATCGTCGACCTAGAGCGTGGTCTGAGGGGCGTACAGAAGGCGCTACTCGGACTAGCTGAGAGTCATCAGAACGTGGTTATGCCCGGCTACACCCACCTGCAGCGCGCGCAGCCGGTCCTGTTCGCCCACCACATGCTGGCCTACTTCGAGATGTTCCAACGAGACATCGACAGGTTCAACGACTGCCATCGCCGCACTGACGTCATGCCTTTGGGTAGCGGTGCGCTTGCTGGCGTTGCATACCAGACCGACCGCGAATTCTTGGCCGTGGAATTAGGGTTCAGTCGAATCAGCGCCAACAGCATGGACGCGGTTTCCGATCGGGATTTCGTGGTTGAATTCCTGGCTGCAACCTCGATCTGCATGATGCATTTCTCTCGAATGTCCGAGGAGTTGGTCCTTTGGTCCAGCGGTGAGTTCAGTTTCATCCAGATAGGGGACGACTTCACCACCGGCAGCAGCATCATGCCTCAGAAGCGAAACCCCGACTTCGCAGAGCTCGCCAGGGGCAAGACCGGCCGGGTTTACGGCGATCTCATGGGACTTTTGACCACTCTCAAAGGCCTACCCCTAACCTATAACCGAGACATGCAGGAGGACAAGGAGGGATTTTTCGACGCCGCCGACACCCTCGCGGCCACCTTAGATGTCTTCCAGGCCATGTTGCCCGGCATGAAGCTCAACGAAAAACGTGTGTCTGGATTGGCTGGAGAAAGCCAGATGCTCGCCACCGACCTTGCCGACTATCTAGTGGCCAAGGGCATGCCCTTCCGCGAGGCACACGGCATCGTGCGAGAACTATCCCGGAAGTGTGACGAAAGGCAAATCAGCCTCAGCGAAGTGCCAATCTCGGAGTACAAGAAACTCTCTGAACTATTTGATGAAGATGTAAATAAAATCACCGCTGAATCGTCAACCTCAGCCCGGGACAACCCTGGCGGAACCGCGCCAGGCAGAGTAGCCTCTGCCTTGGCTGAAGCAAAGAAGATATTAGAGGCTGTGGAAAATGGTTACTGAAGCCAGGGTGCTCATCGCCCCGTCGGTATTGTCTGCCGACTTCGCTAACCTAGGCAGCCAGATCCGCGAAGTCACCAAGGCCGGGGCTGACCTGATTCACGTGGACGTGATGGACGGATCCTTCGTGCCCGCAATTTCTTTTGGCGAGGTGGTGATTGACGCAATACGAGCCAACTCCAGCGTACCTTTAAACATCCACTTGATGGTCCAGGAACCTGAAAACCTGCTGTCCACATTCGCAAAATCGGAGACCGACCAGATACTCGTCCACGCAGAGGCTTGCGGTCATCTGCACCGGACGGTCTCCCGGGTTAAGGACATGGGAAACCAGGTCGGGGTGGCTCTCAACCCCGGGACCTCCATCAGCGCCGTCGAGGATGTCCTGCCACTTTTAGACATGGTAATGATTATGTCCGTCAACCCAGGCGCGGGAGGGCAGTCATTCATACCCCAAAGCTTAGGCAAAATCAGGCGGCTCAAGGACGTCATCGATCAGACCGGCTCTAACGCCCAGATCGAGGTGGACGGCGGTATCAAAGCAGATTGGACTGCTCAGGACTCGGTCGAAGCGGGTGCGACCATCCTGGTAGCCGGCTCAGCCATCTTCAACAATCAGCAGACCATCCCTGATGCCATGTTGGGGATGCGCAGGTGTTTCTGAGGGTAACATCGCACAGATAAAACCCATCAGCTTTCAGCAAAAAGCCCTCGTTCTTCGTTGGAAGAACGAGGGCTTTTTATTATCCGTGGGCCAGGGTACTAGAGAGCCGCGAAGGCCTTCTGGACCTTTTTGGACTTGTGCAGAGATCGAAGACAGCGGGTACAGATTTTGACCTTTACAGGTTCACCGTTACGCACCAGCGTCTGCTTGTGGACGTTGGCAAAGAACTTGGTTTTGGTATGGCGATTGGAGTGACTGACGTTGTTGCCCGTCATTCCGTCCTTTAAACAGAGTTCACAGCGCATATTTTCGTCTCGCATACCGCTGGCCACACTTTTCGTCGGACAGCAGTATTCCGTTTCTATGTTGGGACGGAATCCAGACTAACACAATCACCACGCTCAAACAACCACAGCTACAGGCTGGATTAATCTTAGGCTGTGGATTTGAATGTCTGTTTCCTAGCGCTTCAAAAGCGGTGTATGATCATCCCTGAAAATTTAGCTCACCAGTGGAGGCAATCATGAGAGTCATCAGAATAGCCGAGGTTGAAGTCGAACCCATCGCCACCGCCACCCCGGTCCCCGGATGGACAGGCGGAGACGTCAAGCGCACCCGACAGCAACTCCTTCCTGAAGGTTCCAGCAAGACTTTTAACAGTAGCATTGTTAACTTTGAGAAAGGCTGCACCACTGGTTGGCACACTCACAAGAGTGACCAAATGCTGGTTGTGACCGCTGGAATTGGTATGGTTGCCGACGAGAGTCACGAACAAGAGATCACTGTTGGAGACGTGGTTCACGTCCTGCAGGGCGAGAACCACTGGCACGGCGCCACCGCCAATTCCTACATGTCCCACATCACCATCACCGCCGCTGAGTAGCTTTCTTTGGCTAAATAAGACAACCCTCATTGATGTCTCGGGGTTGTTCCATCTTGTCATATGTGCCCATACCATGACTGTTGGCAGCCCTTCGGCAGTCTCACCCTGAGCCTGAGATGGATGTGTGATTAATCCTGCAGGTCTGGGCTGCTCTTCCACTCCGGTTGGGGTGTCTCCCGCCCGACCTGTGGGATGTACTCGGACGCCTCGACAAACCTTTGTTTGTGGATGTAGCGGGGGCAGTTCCGGTACGATTCGGTGATCTTCACACGGACGATGAACTGCGCCTCATGGTACTCAGTCATCAGTGGATCATTGTCGTCAATGGATGCCTCACCCTGAATCCTCAGCCGTAACTGGCCTTCAAAGTCGATGAACAGCATCCCCACATTGGGGTTCTGTAACACGTTGCCCATGGATTGGTACTTACCGTTTCCGTCGTAATTGGGGAAGGCGATGGTCTGGTCATCCACCACCCGCACGAACCCGGGGGCGCCCCCTTTGTAAGAAACCGTGGGCAGTCCGCGTTCGTCACAGGTCGCGAGGAAGAACATGTTAGCGTTCGCGATCATCTCGCGCTGGCCCGCTTCCAGAGCTTCAGTTGCCCGGTCAGCTAGACGTTCGGCCAGCTTCCGGGTGCCAAACTTATCCTGAAGCTGCCGATTGCCCTTATGATAATCGTGGACCTTCATCCTATTTCTCCCGGCGGCGCGTAATCTCAATAGTGGCGTTCTCAATCACTGACCCTCGAATGGGCGGGTGAGGTTTCTTGACTCTTACGGACACGGAATCTACCGGGAACTCGCCCAGTACCCGATCAGCGATGGACTGTGCGGCCGCTTCCAGGAGGTTGCGAGGTTCGCCCTCCATGACGTCTCTAACAGCGCGGTAGATATGGGCATAGCTGATGGTGTCTTCTAATCGATCCGAAGTGCCTGCATTAGCTAGGTCCATATCCGCGGCCAAATCAACCAGGTACTCCTGGCCCAGCACTCGTTCTTCGGGGTTCACACCGTGGAATCCGTAAAAGCGCATGCCTTCCAGAACGATACGATCCGTCTTTTGAAAATCATCTTTCAAGTTTTCACTGCCTAAGAAAGCGGCGCTTAGCGCCCTTGGGCTTCTACGGCGTCGGCGAAGGCCAACAGGTTCTGGGCTCGTTTCACCACCGGCACGTCTACCATACGGCCGTCCATGGCTAGGGAGCCGCGTCCTTCGGCTTGGGCCTTGTCCCAAGCTTCTATTATTCTCCGGGCATAGGCGACTTCATCAGGTGCTGGGCTGAATACTTCGTTTATTATGTCAAGCTGGGCCGGGTGAATAGCATGCTTGCCGGTGTAGCCCATCTGACGAGCCCTCTGTGCGTCAGCACGCAACGCACCCGGGTCTTGGAATGCCACGAATGGAGAGTCCAGGGAAGCAACGTTAGCTGCCCTTGCCGCCACTGGCACCAAAGACCGTGGCACCTGGACCTCGTCTCCGGCGTCCGAACGCTCGATACCCATGTCATTCGTGAAATCCTCGGCGCCAAAGGCCAACGCTATAACCCTTGAGGATGATGCTGCGATATCTTTGGCGTCAACCAACGCGCTGGCCGTCTCGGCCCAGGCAACAATCTTAGTTAAACCTGGTTCAACGCCTGCCAACGGCTCGATGGCGCGCAGTATCCGGTCAACGTCCAGGATATTCCACTTTGACTCTACCTTGCCCAAGCTGATGCCGTAGAGGTCCGGAGACACCAACGTTTCAAGTTCTGAGCGGGTTAAACCCGTGTCCAAAGAATTGACCCGTACCATGACACGATGCCCTTCGCGGCGCAGCGTCGGCACCCAATCCTTAGCTATATCTCTGGCGGTGACTTTCTCACCCGGAGGAACCGAATCCTCCAGGTCAACCATAATCACATCGGCCTTGAATGACTTCGCCCGTTCCAGCATGTTCTCCCTGTTACCGGGCACAAATATAAAGCTGCGATAGAGTTCCATATCTAGTTGTTATTCCTGTGGGCGGTGGGTGCACCACAGCCATATAGAATCCGTGATCCTACCGTCTACTCCATGTCTCCCCAAGTTTGTCCCCACTTAGCATCCACTTTGAGGGTTACGTCCAGGTCCATAGCGGCAGGCATCTCATCAAAGACCAAGTCTTTGAGGGCTCTCATCTCTTCTTTAGGGGTCTCGAAGACCAGTTCGTCATGCACCTGAAGGAGCATCTTGGTCTGCAAGCCCTCCTCATCCAGTCGGTTCTGGACCCTAATCATGGCCAGCTTCATTATGTCGGCTGCTGTGCCTTGGACGAGGTGATTCACAAGTTTGTACTCATGCCCTCGGTCAACTGGGAGTCTTCTTCCTGATGGAGTCTCCATGAAGCCACCATGGAACCGAGCCTTCTCGATTGTGTTCTTAGACCAACGAGCGAGTCTTGGATAGTTGCGATCCAATGCAGCCATCACTTTCTTTGCTTCGAGTTCATCAACACCTGTTTGTGCTGCGAGACGTTTTGGTGATGCTCCGTAGAGCTTCGCAAAGACTGCTCCTTTGGCTAATGAGCGT
>Ga0209228_1001765_pt1 | contig 10694 bp, 7 predicted proteins | sample METZYME_3_150m_FD_187547 | JGI IMG/M metagenome (GOLD analysis project Ga0209228, IMG submission 187547) | Marine microbial communities from oxygen minimum zone in mesopelagic equatorial Pacific - METZYME_3_150m (SPAdes) (version 2) | ecosystem: Environmental > Aquatic > Marine > Oceanic | place...
GACGCTGATGATTCTCCCCATAAACGAGCAGCTGAGATGGCCGGCGAAATTTTGGTTCTGGCCGCTGAGTTCGATGATTGGGTAGACCGGCCTCATTTCGACCGACTCACAAAAGCTTTGGAAAGTGCTGACGTTTCGCACTGCGCTGAGTGGATCGAAGGTGTACATCACGGTTTCGTTTTCCCGCAACGACCCAAATACGACAAGGTCGCTTCTGAACATCACTGGGAACTTTTGCATTCTTTATTCGACCGCAATTTGAAATCAAAGCCATGACAGTTGCCTCTGCATCGTGCACTCGTTTTGCTGTCGCTGATCCCGCTGAGGTGTCAGCTGCGAACCCCATACACGACGAAAGTGCTGTCAGTTATGGGTACGCGGGAGGCATTGTCGCCGGAATTCATACCTACGGCTGGATGGTTCCGGCAATTCTAAATTCTCTGGGTGATACGTGGCTCTCACACGGGTGGTGTGAGTTTCGGTTACCTCGACCTGTGTACGCGGGTGATGAACTTTTAACTGAAGTGGTTCCTTCCCCAGAAGATCCTGATGTGGGTTTGATAACTCAAAAAGTTGTCTCCGATGGGCGCGTAACTATCGAAGGGACTGTCGGGTTAGGTGACGCTCCGTGGAGAGAGGAGTTCATACTCCCCACTGATCGGACCCCTGTGCCTGAGCCGGAAAATAGACCGTTCCTCGGATTGAACGACATTCCCAGTGACCTTGACTATCCCCCAATGTCGGTTCCTTTAAGAGCTAACGACGCAAGAGTTTGGATGAGCGAGCGAATTCACGATGACGATGTCGCATGGAGTTCCGGTGATGCTCCGCTAATTCACCCTTCGTGGGTTCTAGGCCAGATGACTCCGTTGATTAGACACTCATATCGGATGCCGGCAGGAGTGCACGCCTCAGGCCGGGTGCAGCATCTAAATACTTTTCGCGCTGATGGCGATGTCGTGGTCGCCGGGAGGTGGGGTGATGTGGAGCATAGAAAAGGCAAACCTTGGTCCACGACCGATGCAGTCTTCATTGATGCTCAGGGGACCGAGGTCGCTCTTGTTCGACAGGTCGCTGTGATTCTTCCGTTGCTCCCCAAGGACTGAGCGAGAACGACAGGGCCTACATGTTGTAGAACGGGCATAGCAAAGCATCCGTGGAGAGGTACTAATGCCCATAGAAAAGCTCCTGATAGCAAACCGTGGTGAAATCGCAGTGCGAATAGCTCGCGCCGCTGGAGATCTTGGTATTTCAAGCGTGGCTACGTTCAGTTCCGACGATCACCTGTCTCTGCACAGGCAGGTGTCTGATGATTCGGTCGAGCTCGAAGGCAGCGGTGCAGCTGCTTATCTCGATATAAATCAAATTGTTGCGTTGGCAGTTTCTAATGGTTGCGATGCTGTTCATCCTGGGTATGGCTTTCTTGCTGAGAACGCAGACTTTGCTCGGGCATTGGAGAACGAAGGGGTCACATTTGTGGGCCCAGTTTCTGATCAACTTGCTTTGTTCGGAGACAAGGTGTCAGCAAGGAACCTGGCGACACAACTTGGCGTTCCAGTGGTTCCTGCGACTTCGGGCGCCGCCAACTTAGAAGAGATCGAAGAGTTTCTAGTTGAACACGGAGCCATCATGGTCAAGGCGGTGGCCGGCGGTGGCGGCAGAGGAATGCGCGAGGTTCGTAACGGCCAGGACGTCGCCGAAATTTTTGAACGGTGTCAAAGCGAAGCGCAATCAGCCTTCGGAGTCGGCGACTTGTACGCGGAGAGACTTATTGAGGCAGCGCGACACGTTGAAGTTCAGATCATCGGCGATGGGGCATCGGTGGCTCATCTGGGTGAACGGGAATGCACCCTCCAAAGACAAAACCAGAAAATCATTGAGGTCGCTCCTTCACCGTCAATCAGCGCGGAAGTTCGTGGCCTGTTAACTAACGCTGCTACAAGAATGGCTGACGAGGTCGGGTACCGAGGGTTAGGTACTTGGGAATTCTTAGTTGATGCGAACGATCCCACGAATGTTGCTTTCATTGAAACCAACGCTCGCTTGCAAGTCGAACACACCGTTACCGAAGAAGTAACCGGAGTTGATTTAGTTCGTAGCCAAATTCTTGTAGCTGGCGGATCTTCGCTAGGTGATTTAGGTCTCCAACAAGATCAGGTGCCTGAAGCTAAAGGGTTTGCTATTCAGTGTCGGGTTAACACCGAAACAATGACTGAGGAGGGTTTGGCTCGCCCAGCTGGAGGAACCATCTCAGCGTTTGAGACCCCAAGCGGTCCAGGAGTGAGAACTGACTCCTACGGTTATCAGGGTTACCAAACAAACCCGAACTTTGACTCTTTGATTGCAAAGGTCATCGCGTACTCCCCTACGAGTGACTACGAAGACGCTGTCCGGAGGGTCAGACGTGCCCTCAGTGAATTTCGGTTAGAAGGAGTCCATACCAACATCACTTACCTACTTGCTTTGCTTGACCGGCCAGAGGTACGAACAAACGAAGTGACCACCAGCTTCATCAACACATTTGCTGCTGAGTTGGTTGAGGAAGCCAAACTTATTTCATCAGACCGGTGGTCCTCTCTCTCTGCCGAGGAGAGCTCTAATGCTTCGCTTGCGGGCGCTCGGGTAAGTAACGACCCATTAGCCGTTCTTCAACACGGCGATATAGGTGAAAGAAATGCCGACCCTTCGACCAATGCGGAGATCTCAGCGACCGTTGGTCCCGACGGCAGTCGACCGGTGGAAGCTCCGCTGCAAGGCACGATCATCTCGATCGCTGTAGCCCCGGGTGATGAGGTAGCGGTGGGTCAGCCAGTGGCTGTTATGGAAGCAATGAAAATGGAGCACGTCATAGCCTCGACCATGACAGGCATCGTTCGTTCTTTGGGTGTTAGCGAGGGAGACACCATTTATGAAGGCCATGCGCTTCTCTTTATCGAAGAAGCTGATCTGGACATTGAAAGCGGCGAAACCCAAGCAACAGTCGACCTTGACTTCATTCGGCCAGATCTACAGGAAGTGTTCGACCGCCATTACAAAGGGATGGATGAGGCTAAACCCGCGGCCGTGGAGAAAAGGCATGGGAGAGGGCACCGAACCGCTCGTGAAAACTTGTCCCGGTTGGTAGACGACGGCACCTTCGTCGAATATGGGCCGTTGATGGTTGCTGCGCAACGGCGAAGGAGAAGCCTTGATGACCTCATCGACAACACTCAAGGCGATGGCATGGTCGCTGGAATCGGGAGCGTCAACGGCGATTTGTTTGGTGATGACGACGCTCAGACAATGGTCATGTCCTACGACTACATGGTTCTAGCTGGCACTCAAGGCCTTCAAAATCATCGTAAAAAGGATCGACTGTTCGAATTAGCGGAACAGAACAAACTTCCAACGGTCTTGCTAGCTGAAGGTGGCGGTGGACGCCCCGGTGACACAGACACTGCGGGGGGAGCTGGACTCGACTGTTGGGCTTTCACTTTCTTCGCCAAGCTCTCTGGTTTAGTGCCATTAGTTGGTGTCACTAATGGTCGATGCTTCGCTGGTAATGCTGTGTTACTCGGCTGCTGCGATGTAATCATCGCGACCAAAGGGTCCAACATTGGGATTGGCGGCCCAGCAATGATTGAAGGCGGCGGACTGGGTGTATTTCGTCCAGAGGAAGTGGGTCCTGTAGAGGTTCAATATCCCAATGGTGTAATCGACATCCTCGTTGATGATGAAGATGAAGCGATGGACGTCGCAAAGAAATATCTTTCTTATTTCCAGGGCCCGGTAGATGACTGGGAGGCTCCAGATCAACGTTTGTTGAGACATATCGTTCCGGAGAACCGTCTGCGTGCTTACGACGTTCGTGAAGTTATCGACACAATGTGCGATGTCGACTCAACTTTGGAAATCCGTAAAGGTTGGGGGCCTGGTTGCGTAACCACTTTGGGTCGAATAGAAGGCCGCCCAGTCGGAATCATCGCTAACAACAACCACCATCTAGGCGGCGCTATCGATGCGGATGTTGGCGATAAAGGCAGCAGATTTATGCAGCTCTGCGATGCACACGACATTCCGTTGATTTTTTTGTGTGACACACCGGGAATCATGGTGGGCCCTCAGGCCGAATATGAAGCTACGGTTCGACACGCAAGCAGAATGTTTGTCACATCAGCCAGCGTCACAGTTCCGTTCATGACTGTCGTCTTAAGAAAAGGGTATGGGCTCGGCGCTCAAGCAATGGCCGGAGGGAGTTTCAAAGCCCCTGTGTTTTGTGTGGCATGGCCTACTGGTGAGTTCGGCGGAATGGGGCTGGAAGGTTTCGTAAAGCTTGGCTACCGCAAAGAACTTGAATCTATTGAAGACCCCGACGAACGCATCGCTTACTACGAAGAGATGGTGGCGAAACTGTATGAAAACGGCAAAGCAGTCAGCACAGCGACCTTCTTCGAGTTGGACGATGTCATTGATCCGTCAGAAACTCGTACATGGGTATCGATGGCGTTGCGTGCGGCCCCCAAAGCAGAGCCTCGCGAGGGTAAGAAACGCCCGATGATCGACACCTGGTAGTTGCTCGTTCCAGTTATTCGAGTAGTTCAGCCACGGCGAGATCAGCTATCTGGTCCGGATCGTATCCAGCGCATTCCATCAGAACCTCAAAGGTGTGCTCACCGAAAATTGGGCCAGCATGGGTGACTTCGGCTGGGGTGCGTGACATGTGAAAGCGGGTTCCATCAACGAAGAAAGGTTCGTGGCTCGCGTGAGCGACTTCGACGAAGCAACCGCGATGAGTCATTTGTTCGTCGGCTACTAGTTCAGGTGAGTTTTGGACAATGTGCGCCGCGACCCCAAGGGCTTGGAGTTTCTCCATCAGTTCCACACCTTCTTGTCCGAGAGTCCACGCGGAAACAATGGAGTCGAGTTCATCGTGTTGAGCGTGTCGTTCTTCAGCGGTGAGATGTGAAAGGTCACCGCGATTCATCTCTCCTGCCAAAGCCTGCCACTGGTTGTCGTCTTTACATGAGATCGCTATCCAGTTGTCATTCCCTCTAGTTGGGTATCCACCCTGTGGGGCAAAAACAATGTCCCGGTTCCCGTTTCGTTCCCAAATATTTCCATTGATCGAATATTCCAGGAGCGCTGGCGTCATCAGATGCAAAGCAGCTTCTGCCTGAGACAGATCTATATATTGGCCCTGGCCCGTTCGCCTCTTGTGTTCGAGTGCTCCCATGACCGAAGTGACAAGCCAACGCGGTGCCGTGTAATCGGTGTACGCACTGTACGGACCGGTCGGTGCTCGGTCTGTCCAACCAACCGGGTAAAAGAACCCCGATATCGCTGCTGCCATAGTCCCAAAGCCGGCCAACATGGCCAAGGGACCCGTCTGACCCATGAGACAGCTTGAAGCCATGATGATGTCGGGCCGCCGCTTTTTGACCTGTTCATAGTCAATATCCCAGGCGGTCATCGCTTTGGGAGAGAATGATTCGAGGACCACGTCAGCCCAGTCGATGAGGTCCCATATGACATCGATAGCCCCCGGCTTGGCCATATCGAGGGTCAGTCCTCGCTTTCCGGCGTTCATGTTGTGATAAATCCCTGACTTGTCAGGGTCTGCAATATCGGCCGGAAATGGTGAGATGCTTCGAACGGCATCAAGTTTGTTGGCTGATTCCACGCGAACGATCTCAGCACCGTAGTCAGCTAACACTCGTGAAGCAGCGGGCCCTGCCATGGCCCACATAAAGTCCAAGACTTTTACCCCTTCAAGAGGAAGGGCCGTCGAGGCGACGGGTTCGGTTATGGCAATATCAGCGTTGCGATCAGGCTCATTTAACACCTGCACGGTGTGTTCACCGAGACGTGGAGCTTCGGCCAGGATCTGCAAGGGGGTTTCAGCGAATTTAGCGAACGCTCCGGGGTAATCAACAGTGGAGCCATCATCATGTTCGATCGTCTCCCAATAGCCACGAAAGTCGAGTTGTTCGCTGTTCACAACCTCTTCGGTCGTAGTCACCGGGGTGATTAGGACGCGACGTTTCATTGCCGCCTCCAAAAGCTCAGCTTTGGTCTTAGTAGCAAAAAATTTGGTGAGGATGTCTTTGACTCGTTCGTACTCCTCCTTTGATTCTCGGCCGTCGAGGAGCATCAGCGCATATTCGACCCAATCTTTGTCTCTGGTGGCTTCGTCGCAGAAACCTTCCTCACATACCCAAGTCATCAGGTTCCGTGTGAAGGGGGCGAAGGCTGGTCCGAACAGGAAGCTGACTGAGGCAAAACCGTCTGAACAAGGCCACATAACTTGGATACGAATCCCCCCAAGTTCCACTCCACCAGCAAGCCTGGTGGGCGGCGTTGCTCCCAACGGGGTTGCTAAAGAGTTCGACTGGGTGCACTGGTTCATCGAGTGTTGTGCCGATACATCGATGTGCTGCCCCAGCCCAGATGTCGACTGTCGCTCAAATAGGGCTATCAGCGCCGCTCCTGCTGCCTCAGACGCGGCATTACCAAAGGCTTGAGGCAGGGTACCTCCGGCTCGGAGCGGAGACCGGTCTTCGTCACCCGTCAACACCATATTTCCAGCAGCTGCTTGAAGCGTAAGGTCGCTATGTTCCCAGTTCGCTTTGGGGCCGTCGCCGCCAAATGCTGTAATAGAAACATCGATCATTTGAGGGTTAAGTTCAGCGATTTCAGAGGGAGTAAGCCCCAGTGAATCCATCACTCCAGGATCAAACGAGTCGAACATGACGTCCGCGCCCATTATGAGACGCCGAAGTTGGCTGATGCCTTCGGCCGTTTCTAAGTCCAAGACAACACTTTTTTTGCCGCGGTTATAGGCCCAATGATGAAGGGAGTGTTCCCCGTCATCGATTCCTTCGGCAAACGGCGCGAGTCGGCGTGCACTAGATCCCGTCGGCGGCTCGATAGAGATGACCTCTGCACCCATTTGCGCAAGGATGAATGCTGCTAGGTGTCCACGCTCATCGGTTAGATCCAGAACTCTGTAATCGCTTAGCACAAATCCCCCCAAGAACTCCCACTCGTTACTTGTGACGATAGTCCCCTTATAGCGGTGGTTCTGACTACGGTGCTGGTATGGCCTTGCCCCCACATCGCGTTGACTATTTACCGATGGCGGATCGTCCAAAAATCTCGTGGCCCGATGAGGCCAAGGTTGCGTTGTGGATTGCACCCAATATTGAGCATTACGAATACCTTCCCCCGCGTGATCCTCGGAGAAATCCTTGGCCTCGATCTCCCCACCCTGAGGTCCAAGGGTATTCCCAACGCGACTACGGGAATCGGGTTGGTTTCTGGCGGATGTTGGAGGTGCTCGACGAGTACGAGGTTCGTTGCACTGCCTCCACTAATTTGGCTGTATTCGAGCACTACCCAGATATCGGGAAGGCGATGACTGACCGTGGTTGGGAAATCATGAGTCACGGCATCTACAACACTCGATACCTATCTTCGCTGACTGAGGAAGAAGAGCGCGAGTTCTATGTTGATTGCGTCGACACGCTGCGTAGACACACAGGGCAAGACCTCAAGGGGATGCTCGGACCGGCGGTATCTAACACAGTTCTTACGCCGGATCTGATGGCGGAGGCGGGGCTCATTTATCATGCCGATTGGCTTCACGATGATCAGCCAATACCGATAAAGGTTGATGGCGGCCCGCTCGTTTCAGTTCCTTACAGTATTGAACTGAATGATGTTCCGGTCTTTCTTCATCATCACGACACACAAGAATTCGTTGAAATGGTCAAAGCCCAATTCGACACTCTGTACGAAGAAGGCGGAACGTCTGGGCGTGTTATGGCTCTAGCTCTTCATCCTTATCTGATGGGAATGCCTCACCGCATTCAGGGCTTAGAAGAAATCCTGGATTATTTGCTGGGCCATGACGGAGTTTGGCAGACCACAGCGTCAGAAATAGCGGAGCATTTCATCGAGCACCATTACGAAGAATTCGTTGATCATGCAGAAGTGATAAGCGCGGTACGCGATGCCAGCTGAACGCTCCCCGGGAATGGATCATTCTCATTACCCGTACTCGCCGTTACCAGCGAGGTCTCCACTTATTTGGCCATCTAGAAAACCTCTGGCTATAGGGGCTCTAGTTCTACTTGAGCACTACGAATGGGATCCGCCGGCAGACGCCTACAGTTTGCGGAACTCGAGTGGCGGCTTGATCAAATTACCGGCACCCGATTATGTGCAATTAACTCATAGAGAATACGGCCACCGAGTCGGCGTTTTCCGCTTGTTGGACACGCTGGAACGTCATGGGATTCCGGTCACGGTCGCCGTCGACAAACTGACCGCGGTTCATTACCCGTGGCTCATTGATCATCTGATGCAACGTGGTTGTGAACTAGTTGGGCATGGGGTGGCGGCTAGCCAACTAATTACGTCCAAACTCAGCGAAGAAGCTGAGGCTGAGATCATCACTGATTGTTTAGACACCTTGGAAAAGTTGTCGGGTAGTCGACCTTCTGGCTGGTTCTCACCTGAAGGAGTCGAATCATCTCGCACCCCGGAATTGTTAGCCGCGGCTGGAGTCAACTATGTGTGCGATTGGCCCAACGATGAGCAGCCATACAAGATGACAACGCCCGTCGGTGACCTCGTGTCGCTTCCTCTTTTTTTGGAAGTCGACGACGAGTTTGCGCTTTGGCACCGCCGAGCCAGTCTCGCTAGCTGGGAAGGCATGATTGTTGGCGCGGCGACCCGACTGCATATGGATGGCCAAACTTCGGCCCGTCATATGATGTTGACGTTACGACCTTGGCTAACAGGGCAACCATTTCGCATTCGTTCTCTTGATCGTGCATTAAGTCAAGTCATGCAACTTGAGGGCGTTTGGGCGGCGCAAGGCAACGACATCGTGAGCGCCTTTGGTGAATCCTGATCGGCTAACTGCGCCATGCTCCTGGCACTGGTTGCGTTAGTCCTAAGTTGTCTCTCAAGGTGTTACCTGAGTACTCGGTTCGAAATAGGCCACGGCGTTGCAACTCTGGCACTACCAGATCCACGAAGTCCTCAAAAGCTCCGGGCATGTGAGTCCCCGCTATGACAAAGCCGTCACATGCTGGGGCTGTGAACCATTCCTCGAAATAGTCGGCTAGTTCGGTTGGTCCGCCTACTACTGGGTGAGCTAATCGGCCCCGCCCCGAGACCTCGACAAAGTCTTTAACGCTGGGGGTTTGGTTGCCGGTTACCTCAATCACTTGGTTACGAATACCTTGAATGCCGGTCATTGCTGCGACGTCTTCTGCTGAAAGCGGTTCGTCTAGTTCTTTGTCCGAGAAGTCGAAATTCAATCCCTCTGAGAGTAAAGAGAGGTCATCGATCAGGTTGGGGAGCTGGTCATATGCGGCTCGCCTGTCTTCAGCTTCGGACATGGTCCGTCCCACGACGGGGAACGTGAGGTTTGCGATTTTTACTTGACTTGGGTCTCTACCGGTCGCTTCAACCGTCGACTTGACTGTGGCATAGCTGTCTTTGGCTCTCGAAAGGCTTGGGTTTGACATGAACAGCAGTTCACCCCAGCGAGACGCAAATTCGACTCCACGGCCGCTTTGGCCTGCCTGAATGATCACTGGGTGACCTTGGGGTGTTCGAGGCACCGTGAATGGGCCTCGGGATCGGTAGTGAGCGCCTTGGTGGTCTAATCGGTGGACCTTGTCTCCATGCGCATATAAGCCCGAGGATCGGTCCGCTACGATCGCATCGGCTTCCCATGTGTCCCAGTGTCCGTGGACGACTTCCATAAATTCGTCTGCTCGGTCGTAACGAAAGTCGTGAGCGGGAGCCTCATCTAACCCCATGTTTCTGGCTTCATTGTCGTTCACCGATGTGACCACGTTCCAAGCCGCCCGACCCCCGGTCATGTGGTCGAGTGTTGAGAAGAGTCGCGCTACATGAAATGGGGGGAAGTAGGTGGTCGAGTACGTGGCTCCCAGCCCCAGATTCTTAGTGGCCATCCCCATAGTCGTGAGAACGGTTACAGCGTCGAGCTTCACGCACCTAATGCCATGTTCAACAGTGTGTTGGTGATCGCCGCCGTACATGTCAGGCATAGCAAGCCGGTCATCGAAAAAGCCAAGGTCGAATCGGCCCCGTTCCAGGACTTTCGCTATGTGCTGGTAGAAGTCGACATTGGTGACATCGTGTCGAGCTTCTGGGTGACGCCACGCTGCTGGAATCGTCGTACAGTTTTGGGCCTGGAGAAAACCGATTAATGCAATTTGGCGTGTCGGGGGATTCACGACAGGTGTGATTTAACTAGTTCTGCGACTGTTCGTCCCTCTGCTTTGCCTGCAACTTCGGCATTAACCGCCTTCATAGCTTGACCCATGTCGGCCATCGTGGAGTAACCACCATCTGCGAGTACGCGTTCAACGATCACGGCCAAGGCCTCAGCATCTAATTGTTCAGGAAGGTACTGCTCAAGAATCGTCAACTCGGCCCGTTCGTCAGCAGCTTTTTCTGTTCGCCCACCTTCTTCAAAGGCTTCTGCTGCTTCCACCCGACGTTTCGCTTGAGCAGCTATGACTTTTTGTACCTGTTCATCATCCAGGGTGGTTGCTGAGGTCCCTGCAACTTCAGCTTCTTGTACCGCCGCGACGACTGACCGCAAGGTCGCTACGGTGAGTTTGTCTTTTGATTTCATCGCGGCTGTAAGGTCAGCGCGAATTTGGTCTAAC
>Ga0209228_1001767_pt1 | contig 10689 bp, 7 predicted proteins | sample METZYME_3_150m_FD_187547 | JGI IMG/M metagenome (GOLD analysis project Ga0209228, IMG submission 187547) | Marine microbial communities from oxygen minimum zone in mesopelagic equatorial Pacific - METZYME_3_150m (SPAdes) (version 2) | ecosystem: Environmental > Aquatic > Marine > Oceanic | place...
CATTTGCTATTGGGGTAATAATCTTAACTTGTCTACTCTCGACTAATCGCATTGATGCAGAAACAAAAGATATCTCAGCGCAAATCACACTTGCAAACGAGCTCTACCACGAAAAAAATTATCAGGATGCCGCCGATATTTTCATAAAGCTCATCGACCAAGGTGTTAAAAATGGCTATCTCTACTACAATCTCGGAAATACATATATTAGACTGGGAAATATAAGCAGTTCCATAATTTATTACCTCCGAGCAAAACAACTTATACCAAGAAATGTAAACCTTCAGGCTAATCTGAGATATGCAATCAGCCAAACACAAGAACAATTATCCCCTCCAAAAAATAGACTTATCACCGGTATTTTATTTTGGATTGAATCAATAAACATGGCCGAACATTATATAATATTATTTTTTACTAATATTATTTTTTGGTTGATTTGCATTTGTTCGGTTTATTATAGGAAACCTGCATGGCACTCTATGAAAAAAATAGCTCTAGCGATTCTTTTACTAGCTTTTTTTTCCACTGTGATGAAAAACTATCTTTTATCAAAACAAAAAATAGGAGTAGTTACAGATAAAATAGTAGCCGTTAAGTCGGACCGCAATAACAAGAATATCACTTTATTTAAATTGCACGAGGGAGCTATTATATTAATCAATGAAGAAGATAAGGAGTGGTTAAATGTTTCTGTGGAATCAGAAAAAACCGGGTGGGTTGCAAAAAATTCAATCGGATATTAAAAAGTCATTATTTTATTAGACCCATAATAACTAAATCGGCATCAAAAAAATTGTATATAATTTTTTACACACTTTGACCATCAAATTAAATCATAAATATCGTTAATCAAAGCTGCCACCAGATTCCTTCATAACTAAGCTTCAACTTGAAATACAAAAAAATAAGAGAATCAGGGTCCAACTTCTTAGGTTTTAGAAAATTCTATTTATTTTAAAGAACTCTATACAATCATCCACAACCCACCCCAAGTGACTTAATAAACTGTGGTCTGTATCAAGCTCCTTTAACAAAAACCAGGGGTGGCTACTAACGAATTTTCTAGATTCAGCAATTGGCACAACATCATCATGAATTCCGTGAACGATTCTAGATGGAACCTCTTTATTAAAATCAACCAAATCCCAGACCTGAGCATTCTTAAAAATTTTTGTAGAAATATATTTTGTCTCGTTATATCGATAATGAAAAATTGGAACATTGATTGTCCAACTAGCCTCATTATTACAATCTAACTGCAAACTTCGCATCCATCGTTCAAAAAAATTAAAACCTGGAGCCATGAGATAAATTGCTGCGATTTCATTCCTCTTCTGCGCTACTAGCGTGGCAAGATACCCACCCATACTACTGCCAATCAAACATACTTTCTTATCATTTAATTGGTCTAACAAGTTAAATATAATATTAATCTGGCTAGTCACAGTCATGCTTTCAAAACTGCCTCCTTCTAAGTCAGGAATATTTAAAGAAACACCTAGTTCTTCAAATTTATTTTTAAAAGCTGTAGCCTTTTGTGATGAAGGACCAGAGGCAAGCCCATGTAAATAAACAAACTCGGTCATCAGTTGAGTTTCTTATCATCCATACCATGACGGTGATCTAATGAAAGAATATTAGGGCGCATCTTAAGAAGCAGAAAAAGTCCTGGAAGAGCAGCAAGGAAAGTAATAAAGAAGAATATAACCCAGCCAACTTCATGCGATAAATATCCCGATGGAGGGCCTACAAAAATTCTCCCTAACGATGCTAACGCTGACAATAATGCAAACTGTGTAGCGGTATAACGTTGATCACACAACGCCATAAGAAAAGCGACAAAGGCGGCAGTTCCCATTCCTCCAGCTAAATTTTCAAAAGCAACAGCAATCACCATCATGGAATAAACTTTTCCAAAATAAGCTAACACCATAAAAGATAAGTTCGATACTGCTTGTAAAATTCCAAAAATCATAAGAGATCGGTATAACCCCAAACGCGCCAACATTATTCCACCATAAAGTGCACCAACTATGGTTGCAACGAGACCTAAACCCTTATTTATCGCTCCTACTTCTCCTATAGAAAATCCAGGCCCTCTTATAAGAAAAGCTGTAGTCAGACTGCCGGCAAATGCATCACCAATTTTATATAAAATAATCAGAGCCAGAAACGCCCATGCAGCCGGACGTTCAAAAAATTCGGTAAGGGGGCCAGACACAGCTTCTTTTAATGATTGCGGAGGGCGAACCACTTCCTCTGGTTCTGGCCCGAAAAATGTTGCCAACATGCCAACAGCCATAAGACCGGCCATTAATAGATAGGTTAAGCGCCAACCAAGTGACCCAGCTAAAATAAGAGCTAATGCTCCGGATGCAAGCATCGCAATTCTGTATCCTGTAACAGAAACAGCCACACCTAGTCCACGTTCCTTTTCTCTAAGAACGTCAGTTCGGTAAGCATCAATTACAATATCTTGTGAAGCAGAGGTAAAAGTAAGAAATAATGCAATCAAGGCAACCAACAAAGGAGTTTCCTTTGGAGAACTAAGACCAAGTAAGATGATTAAGCCCATTAGGATAAATTGAGAACATAATATCCAACCCCGGCGTCTACCTAAAAAAGGAAGTGCATATCGGTCCAATAGCGGAGCCCAAAAAAACTTAAATGCATAAGGAAGACCAACAAGACTAAAAATCCCTATCGTTTTTAAATCTACTCCTTCTACAGCCATCCAAGCTTGGAGAGTCCCACCTGTTAATGCTAAAGGCATTCCAGACGCAAACCCAAGTAAGGCTACGGCTGCAATTCTACGATTAGCCAATGATTTTAAGGTCAGTATGTATTTTTCAGATGGAATAATACTCATATAGCATTTAGTTATAGGAAGTTATAGGATTTAGCTTTGTAATGATTAAAACAATAAAGAGGGAAAATTAAAATGGAAAAATATGAATTTTCATGAATGATTGCAAAAAACAAAGAAGTCCCATAATATTCATAGGGAAACCATCACTATAATAAGGTCTTTTTTGTCTGAAGTCATTGATTTTTTAGTAACATTTATTGCTAAATAGTCCGTTAAAAGATCATAAACCCCTTATATTTTATGAAAAATTCCGAATCATTACAGTTAGTAAAAGAACAACTCAAAATTAAATCGATAGAGTTGCGTAAAATTGAAGAGAGCCACTCAACAATTAATAAGAAAATCAAAACTTTAATTACGGAAAATCAAGATTCAGTAAAAAAATTGAAATCGGCTATCGTAAAAAAAGATACTGAAATTCAACAAAGAGATAGAGAGATCAGAAATGCATCTGATCGCATAAAAGAAGCTGAAGAGTTAGCAAAAAACCAGCCACCAGCAACAGGAATCGACCCAAAAGTAATTGAAAAAGTAAAAGAGTTGAAAGCTCATACCGAAAATTTAAAAAATAAAATTAAAAGTGAACAGGATTTTAATAAAAGATTTACAAAGGAAAAAGGTATTCTTTTAAAAGAATTAAAAAGACTAAAAAAAGAGGAAGGAAAAACTGATGAACTGCATAAAAGAGTTGAACAATATAAGCGAGATTTAGCAAAAGCAGAAAGTTCTACCAATGAGGTAGACGAATCTCTTAAAAAATCAATCGAAGAAAAAGATGCATTGATCAAAAAACTAAAAATAACGATAAAGAAGGACATCAACGCAACTGACATCCCTGAAAAAATAAAGAAGGACGAACGCTTTGAAGGTATGAAACCAGTAGAGATCATTGTGGTTCTTGATGAAGATATCTTGAAAATGGAAAAGGAGCGTAAAAAAGCCAAAAAACGATTTGAGATGCTTAAAGAAACAAATGAAGAAATTGAAAGCAAGCTTAACTTATTGATGGAAGAAAAAAACTCTGCCAGTTCTGGAGGTGAAATAAAAACAGAAGCTAGGTCAGCTTCTACAGAAGAGTTTGGTGGTGGACTAGAAGCATTTCTTTTAACTTATGCAGATATGATCACCCTACTCCTAGTTATATTCGTAATGATGTATACCGCATCCAATATCGATCAAGAAAAATTTGCTGAAGCAATGTCCTCCTTCCAAGAAAAAGTTGTTAAAATTGAGAGTGTGAATGTAAGGTTGACTCAAGATGAAATGAAAATGCTTGAAAAGTTGCGCGAATTGGTAAAAGACAATATTGACCCCAACGCACTTATTGCAGGAGATACCAAAACCATAACTTTTAAAATACCAAGTTCAGATTTATTTGGACCTGGCAGTGCAACCCTTGTAGAAGGTGCAGGCAAACTGATCCTAGAAACTATCGAAGAAGAAATGCAAGATGGGGTTAAACAGGTAACTGTAGACGGCCACACTGATAATGTGCCAACAAAAACTGCAAAGTTCCCATCAAACTGGGATCTATCCGCGGCAAGGGCTTCTAGTGTAGCCAGATTTATTATTCAAAAAATGCGATTTAATGCAAAATTTGTGGTGGTTTCAGGTTACGGAGAACACCGACCAATGAAACCTAATACAACTGATGACAATAGAGCGGCTAATAGGCGAGTAGAAGTTAAAGTTATAAAAGATAAAAATGTAGCCGCTGCCCAAGCCGCAAAAAAGAAGGCTGAGGAATTAGAAGCTGCAAACAAAGCCGCAGGATATTCAGATTAAATCAAGGAGTTATACAAAAAAAATAATAGTAAATTTAAGTAGTCATTAAAAAAAATCATATAATTAAATTAGCTAAGAACAAAATTTAAAAAAAGACTAATGGACCAAACAGCAGAAAAACAAAGCAACGCTGAAACTTTATTTTATAATCGGCAAGCATTTAAGAGGTTCAATCAATTTAAAATTGATCGAACACTTAATACGTTGTCTGAAATTGATCGTTTGATTTTTACAACAGTGCCAAGACTCTTGCATGTTAACCAAGAAGGACTTCCTGGTTACGTAGACGAAAAAAATGTTCCTTGTGGAATAATGAATTTTACAATGGATCACGAATCACTAGTAGCATCAGAAAAACTTTTCCCTAATGTCATTATAAGACGTCAAGAAAACCTAACACCTGTAATTCATACTGCACTATTAATGGGATCACTTGGTTCGATAGCACAAAGTAAAAAATCTGATCTTGACTATACATTGCTTGTTGACAAGAATAGTTTCACGCCAGAAGGGCTAAAGTTATTTCAAAAAAAACTAAACCTTATTGAGACATGGACTTGGGATAACTACCACCTAGAAACTCATTTTTTTATAAATGATCACAATGAAGTCCGCAACAACATTTTTGGAGAAAGTGATAGTGAAAGTACTGGGTCTGCTCTTGCAAAGCTTTTAAAGGAAGAGATGTACCGTACCATGATAATAGTTACTGGGAAAGTCCCCTTTTGGCTAATTGCCCCGGTCGAATGCGATGACAATCGCTATACTGAATTAATGGAAATGATTCAAAATAATGAAACTCTTCTTAAAAGAGAAGAATACATAGATATGGGAAATGTTGATGACATTTCAAATGGTGAGTTTTTTGGTGCTTCGATCTGGGCACTTATTAAATCATTCAAATCTCCATTCAAAACATTAATGAAGATGGGTATTTTAGAGGACTACATGTTTACCGAAACCAAATCAAATCTACTCTGTCACCAGGTAAAAAAAAGAATTTTTGACGGAACTCCTCACGATAAAATAGACCCCTATCTTTTGATGTTTTCACGCGTTCAAGAGTATTTTTCTAATACTAAAAAAGGTCCCGAGGTAGATGCCTTACGAGCTGCATTTTATCTTAAAGTAGGAACACAAGTTACCGGGGATGAACTAGAACAAGGATCAAGTCACTGGAAAAAGGTTATCTTAATAAAAATGCTCAAGGAATGGGGTTGGGATAGCTCTAAAGTCGACCATATAAACAAATACTATATTGACTGGCAAATGAACCAAAAAGTTGAATTAGGTGACCGAATCAACAAGATCCTCATGAGTTCTTACAAGAATATTTCCGAAAAAAATAGCACTCTAGATGCAAGTGAAAGTTTAATTACAGAGAAAGATACCAACCTTCTAGGACGAAAACTATTTAGTGCTTATAGAACAGCGCCTAATAAAATAGAGAATATTGGCGCTCTCATTGATGGAAAAACAAATGAGCAGTATCTAACATTTCTGCATGAACAACCAAAATCAAAAGATGAAAGTGGTAACTGGTATCTCATTAGAGGTAAGGCACCAGCTTATATTGATAAAGTCGATCCAGATTTTATCATCAAAAAAACTAACCTTTTACCATCTCTAATAGCCTTTACAGCAAATAATCACCTTTATTCAAAAAAAATAGAAAAATACGACGATGAAAACACTGAGGTCTTACTTCAAGCAGAGGGAGGTTCAATAAGGAGTAAAGATTTATTTCATCTATTAGATCAAATTTCTACATTTATAGCCTCAGTAAACATAGCAGCAATTTCAAATGATGATCTTCTGGCAGATGCACAAATCAAACAACTTTATTTGATCGTCGACTTTGGAAACCCTCCACCCATGTTAATTACTGCTGGCGACATAAAAGAATGTAAAAATTCTGGAGAATTAAATGAATTTCTCAGTAAACGTCTTGAGAGAATCCAAAGTATTTCGACTATATACATAACTACGTGGGGAGAACTATTCTGTAAAACTTACTCAGGCCTAAACTGTATGGATCGTACACTTTCGGAACTGGGACCTCAATTGAGCCCTGAGAGGGTAGAATCACCTAATTTTCTAAAGTATTACATCCCTTGCGACCGAAGAGAAGTAATTCAGATACCGTGGTTGGACGGTTATGTACTTCGTTCGCTTAAAATGAGATCAAAACAAACAGCTGACAACTCTTCTGGTTAAAAAATTAATTTATGGCTACAGCAGCTAAAGCATCTCAAGGAGTTGATTTCGGCGGTGAAACCGGATCAGACTCCGGTCTTGATACAGGAACCCTTCTTGGTGTGGTCGCGGGAATTGGGCTTATTGTAATCGCTGTTATTCGCGGAGGAGATGCGGACGTATTCATGAATATGAATGCCGTATTGATTGTTTTGGGCGGAATGGTCTCTACGAGCTTCATTGCTTTCCAATCTAGTAAAATTCTTGAAATGATTCCTGTGGTTATTAACGCATTCAGACCGGATGTCATGAAACCTGTCGATTATATTGACCAGATTATGTCTCTGGCATCAAAATATCGTTCGGGTGGAATGAAAGTTTTAGAAAATGCTGAAGCAAAAGTAGACAATCGATTTTTAAAAAATGGCATCGCCATGATCGTCGATGGCTATAATGGAAGAGAAATTTATGCAGTTCTGGACCATGAAATTAACTCGCTAAGTGAACGGCACAATGCCGGTCAAAAAATTTTACGATTTGCGGGAGTACAAGCACCCGTATTTGGTATGGCTGGGACATTGATTGGTCTCATTCAAATGCTCATGCATATTGATAATCCATCAACAATTGGGCCTGCACTTGCCACTGCATTAATAACAACATTTTATGGTTTGATTCTCGCCAATCTAATTGTAACTCCTATTACCGCGAAACTAGCCCTTCGCACCGAAAGTGAAGTAACGCTAATTAAAACTATTCGTATTGGCGTTATGGGAATTTTTGAAAAGTCAAATCCTGCAAAAATTCAAAAAAACATGAATGCCCTTCTGGCCCCAGAAGAACGAAAAGATTAGCCATGTCAAATGTTGACGAAGTTACATCTCTTTTAGAAAAAGAATCAAATCAAGACGGAGCAGACTTCAGTGGATACGATCTTAGTGGGGCTAGCTTTGATGGGGCCAGCTTTGTATATGCAACATTTGATAAAGCAAAAATAGAAAATTCCGAGCTTACCAAAGTTAATTTTTCTCAAGCTTCCCTCGAGGGGAGTTCCTTAAAAAATTCTAAACTCACAGATATCGATTTTACAGGTGCAAAATTAACAGGAGTTAATTTCGAGGAAACGATATTTGTGAACTGCAATTTCAAAAACGTTACTGCAGAGAACTGCGAAATATCCAGTGCAAATTTTAAAAATTGTAAACTGAGAGGCTCAAATCTAAGCCATTCAAATTTTTACTCTGCTATCTTAGAAGAGTGCGATCTCTCATTTTCAAGATTTATGTACACTTATATGAAGCAGGTAGAAATAACTAGATCAACAATGAAAGGTACTAACGCAAGAGGGTCCGACCTAAGTTTTTCCAAGATTAGTGAAACAGACTTATCTGGAGCGATTCTAAAGTATTCAGACTTAAGTTCTTGTACATTTAAGGAAGTTAAGTTAAGCAACGCTAATTTAATTGGAGTAGACTTTAAGGATGCTTTTTGCTCCAAAACACAAATCGATGAAGCTAATTTTGAAGGTGCCGATCTTACATATGCAAACCTTGAAGGTTCCAATTTAAAAAATTCATTTTTTCTTGAAGCTAACTTACATGGCACTAATTTCACTAATGCCAATTTATCCGATGCCTACCTTGTTGACGCAAATATTGCTAAAGCTATTACCAAGGGTGCTAACCTAGAAAATACGATTCTTGAGTAGTTTTCATGGGTGCCTCTACGTTTTTTACAAAAATAAGTCCAACTTTTCGACTAACCAAGATATCTCAAATTAAAACCAAGAATTATCTTTTACTTGTTCGTTGATACAGGCTCAAAACAACGAAAACCAACGTTTTCGAAGTAATCATTAGGGTCGGCTTCCGTTCTAGAAAATGAATAACGATAAGCCTCCAAAAAATAGTGCCCAGCCTTTTGAAAAGCATTTCCACGAAGCACTTTGAGCACCTTCCCATAACGTGGATTTTTATAAGTGCTACCGGGATAAGCTTGATACCAATCCATAGTCCATTCCATAACATTACCACCTAGATCATATACTTTATATGGGCTAATATCTTCGGGGAACATACCCACCTCTACCAACTCTTTTGCTCCATCTATATCCATATTAGATTTTCCTTTTTTATAAACATCTCCCCAAGGATAAATACGTCCATCTGTCCCCCGAGCTGCTTTTTCCCAATGTGCCTCTGTAGGTATTTTTTTTTTCGCCCAAAGTGCGTAGGTTAAAGCCTCTCTCCATGTAACGTGAGTGACAGGGTAGCGGCCTGTCCCTTCTTTATATGTTCCACCTTCCCAATGTCCCGGTAATTCATCATAGCCAGATGAATCAAGAAATTTTTTATACTCTTCATTAGTTACTTCATACTTATCGATATAATATGAATCAAGATGTAGTTTTCTACTTGGATGTTGATCTAAAAATAGAGGTTTGACTGCACCTATCTTAAGATGTGTTTTCTCATGATCTATCTTATCTGTCCCCATAATAAACTCACCTGCCGGAACAAGAACCATTTCTTTTCCATCAAATTGAGATATTTTTATAGGTGGCAGAAAAATTTTTTGTGATTTAAGATCAAAAGTATCTCCACAAGAGGAAAGAAATAATGTAAAAATATAAAATACTAACAAAACAAACTTTGCGAACAAAGTTATACTCAAGCCTCCTTGATAGGACATTAAAAAATTATGATTTTTAAGTTTACATATCCTCAAAAAAGAGCCTCCCATAGTTTAATTATATTAATTTACTGCCTATTTATTTTCATGATTCTCTTTCCTGCCACAGGGAGACCATTCGAAAAACCACTAGCCAAAAAATCAAAAGGTGAAAACTTCCCTTACACATTAAAGTCAGACAACTTCTCATTAAATGCTAGAAATGTAAAGGTACTAAAATCACAAGGGAACTTTCTCTGGATGGGAACATCAATGGGTGTCATAAAATACGACACAACATCAACCAATAAATATATCGTCTATGATAATCGTAATGCTCTTTTAAGCAATGGAATTTTCAGCATATCAATAGATGATAATGCCAAGATATGGGTTGGTACTTATGGAGGCGGACTTAGTTACGTTAAAGATGACAAGTGGGTAAATATAAACACACCTCAGGGTCTTAATGATTCCTTTGTTTACGATGTAAAGTTTACCAATTCTGCCATATGGATTGCCACTTGGAGTGGTGTCAACAAAGTAAAAGGGAACCCATTAATCCGAGAATCATGGACCAGTTATACAGTTAAAAATACTAATGGTGGATTAATAGATAACTGGGTCTATGTTATTGAAATTGGCAAAAAAAATAATATCTGGTTTGGTACTGAAGGGGGACTTTCACTTTTTAATGGAGAAAAATGGCAGCACTGGAACCATGAAAATGGCCTGGGAGCCCCTTATGAAATGGTCAAACATGACAACCAATTAGCAACTGACACATTTAAAGGATCCCACCACAATGAACAGGTTTCTGCGCTACCTAACACAAAGAATGTAGCCTATCGTCCTAACTATATAGTCTCTATGCATCTAGACCAATCTAACCGTCTCTGGATTGGAACATGGGGAGGAGGCTTGAGCATGTTTGACTCTGAAACCCAAGCTTTTAGGAACTACACAGTTAAAGATGGACTGCCAGGAAATTATATTCTAGAAATTAAGGAAGGGTCTGACGGTAATTTATGGATTGGGTCGAACAAGGGTTTGTCTATGTTTGATGGAACTAGCTTTCTAAACTATTCACTAATTAATGGATTAGTTTCTAGTTATGTATTTAGCATTGAATTCGTCAAAAATGATTTCTTGTGGGCTGGGGGACA
>Ga0209228_1001770_pt1 | contig 10683 bp, 10 predicted proteins | sample METZYME_3_150m_FD_187547 | JGI IMG/M metagenome (GOLD analysis project Ga0209228, IMG submission 187547) | Marine microbial communities from oxygen minimum zone in mesopelagic equatorial Pacific - METZYME_3_150m (SPAdes) (version 2) | ecosystem: Environmental > Aquatic > Marine > Oceanic...
AGTCGGATGTCATTCGACCACGAGGTGGGCCCGCCCATCCCGAGACCCAGAAGGAGATGGTCGATGAATAAGAGCGATCTGATCGCGGCGATGGCGGATAGAGCTGGTGTGTCCAATAAGGACGCTGGTGGCTGCCTGGACGCGTTTTTTGACGTAGTGGCTGGCGAGGTGGCGGCCGGGGGCGACAAAGTGTCGATTCCTGGGTGGCTCTCGTTTGAACAGGTGACGCGAGCGGCTCGAATGGGCCGGAACCCTCGCACCGGTGAATCCATTCATGTACCGGCCACTAAGGCCTGCAAGGTGTCTGTAGGTTCGAAACTGAAGGCGGCTGCCAAGAGCGGCGGCTCGGCTGAAGCCGAAGCGGCCGAAGAGGCCGCACCGGAGTCGCCCAGCTGGTGAGATCCCGGTCGGGAACCGGGGCTGGGGTGGAAGCACTCCGGCCCCGTGACCTGGCCGTCCCCCGGTTCACAGGACCGGTTGAAGGATTGAGGAGCTGATCAACACCGATCTGCCTCTTCCGGCGGCGGTGATTCCCCACCGTGACCCCTTCCTACTCCTGACTGCGGTCACGGAGGTGACGGCTGGCGAACGGGCGGCGGGTTACTGGCAGTTGACCGGTGATGAACCTTTCTTCGCTGGCCACTTTCCAGGACGACCGACCCTTCCAGGGGTCCTCATGTGCGAGTCGATTGCGCAGTTGGGCGCATACGCCCTTCTCGTCAGGCCGGACTTCGCTGGGCGTTTGGCCCTGTTCGGCGGCCTCGACGGGGTGCGGTTCCGGCGTCAGGTGATGCCTGGCGAACGTCTCGACTTAGAGGTCGAGTTGGGACGGGTTTCGGCACGGGCTGGTAAGGGGAGCGGGAGGGCTTCGGTGGGTGGCGAAGAAGCCTGCCGGTGTGACCTCATGTTTGTCTTCGTCGAAGGCGACTGAGCGATTTCGCAGCTGCTCGACGGGCGTAATCGGGTCAGGATGGCGCCAGGACCACACTGCCGTTGTGGCCACCAAAGCCGAACGAGTTGGACATGGAGATGCCGGGCTCCCAGGGCGCCGGGGCGCCTGTAACCAAGTCCAGAACCGGCATGTCGGGATCTGGAGTGGCGTAGCCAGCGGTCGGGGGGATCAGTCCCTTGTCCATTGACAGCACGACAGCTACCGCCTCAATGGCACCGGCCGCACCCAGGGCGTGTCCGGTTATCCCTTTGGTGGAGGTGACCAGGGGGCCGTCTGCGCCGAAGATTTCGGCCAGAGCTTTCGCCTCGGCCATGTCGTTCAGCGGAGTTGATGTTCCGTGAGCGTTGACGTGGCTGACCTGATGGGGTTCCACGCCGGCCTCTTCCAGGGCGAGACGCATGCAGGTGATGGCACCCATGCCTCCTGGTGATGGGGCGGTGATGTGATGGGCGTCAGCGGTACTAGCTCCGCCCAGGACCTCGGCCAGGATGTCGGCACCCCGGGCTTCAGCTATCTCCCAATCCTCCAAGACAAGTACGCCGGCTCCTTCACCCATGACGAATCCGTCTCGCTCGACATCGAAGGGGCGGGAGATCCCAGCCGACGAGAAGGCGGTCATGTTGGTGAAGCCAGCGATAGCTGTATCCACGAACGGTGCTTCACTCCCCCCCGCTAGAACGACGTCACAGCGGCCATGGGCCACCAACCGGGCGGCGTTAGCAACTGCGTGAGTACCGGCCGCACAGGCGGTGCAGGTGTTCTCGGCCGGACCCTGAAAGCCGTAGCGCATCGAGACGGCGGCCGGAGCCGCATTCGGCATCATCATTGGCACCATGAAGGGGGAAACCCGCCGAGACCCCTTCTCGTGTCCAATCAGGATCTGTTCCTCGAGGGTTCCGATCCCGCCGATGCCCGTTCCGATAAAGACGCCCCGTCGGGAGGGGTCCGCAGTCAGCGACCCTGCCTGCTCCAAAGCCATGTTTGAGGCGGCGATGGCGAACTGGGTGCACCGGTCGCTACGTCGTACCTCCTTGGGATTGTCAAAGTACGGAGTGGGGTCGAAGTCGTTGACCCGACGTTCACCGTCAGGTGCCGGTCCGCAGAGGCCGTCCCAGAAAGCGTCGGTGCCGACACCGCACGAGGCGACAACGCCTAGTCCGGTTACGGCGACCCGACGTCGGGTCATTAGAGCTTGCCGGTGATGAGGTCGTAGGCGGTGCCGATGGTGGTAACACCCTCGAGCTCTTCCTCTTCGACACTGACGCCGAATTCCTCTTCGAGTGCCATGACCAGCTCGACTAGATCCAGGCTGTCGGCATCGAGGTCGTCAGCAAACGAGGCCTCGCGGGTGACCTTGGAAGCATCGACCGAGAGGACCTCGACCGCGCAGTTTGTGAACCGTTCGAAATTGTCGTCGCTCACCGTCTGGCTCCGTTTCTCGGGTGATTTGGACCAGCTTCACCCTACGGCCCCATGCCGCCACTCGACATGCATTCAGATCGTTGAATGTGGTGGCCTCTGTCGTAGCGACCAATGCCGACCGGTGGGTCTACCATCGACCGGCAGCGTCAGCCCATGAAGAGGCCGCCATCCACCGGGACCACAGCGCCGGTGATGTATCCGGCGGCATCTGAGGCCAGGAAAGCGATCAGAGCCGCCACCTCGTCGGCTTGTCCCAGACGGCCCAGAGGCACTGCTTCGGCATAGGCATCCTGCTGCTCCTCGGGGAGGGCGGCGATCATGTCGGTTCGGATCGGACCCGGTGCCACCACGTTGACGGTGACGTTCCTGCTGGCGAATTCTTTAGCCAGGGAGCGGCCGAGGCCGACGAGACCCGCCTTGGAGGCAGCGTAGTTGGCCTGTCCCGTCTGGCCGATCCGTCCAGCGATCGACGAGACGAGGATGATGCGACCCCACCGCCCCTTCATCATCCCCTTGACGGCCCGTCGGGAGACCCGGAAGGCACCGGTCAGGTTGGCGTCCATTACATCGCTGAAGTCTTCGTCTGACATGCGTAGCACTAAGCCATCTCGGGTGATCCCGGCGTTGGCTACCAGTACCTCGACTGGTCCCAACTCCTCCTCGATGGCTGAGAAGGCGGCGTCTACGGCCTCGGAGTCAGTCACGTCACAGGCCACGGACAAGATTCCCGCCTTCGAAACTTCAGGCGGCACCTCGCCCCGACAGGTGACGGCCACGCGGTCTCCCTGGGCGACGAACGCCCTAGCGCAGGCCAGACCAATGCCTCGGTTGCCTCCGGTCACCAGTACGACTCGGCTCATCTAGATCTCCTGCTCTTGGTGGTCGTCAGGTCAGGTCACCCGAAGCCAGGCGATCGGCTTAGAGGCCGTCACCCGCTCGGTATCTACGGCCAACCATCCCATCAACTCGCCAGCAAACGGCGAGCGGACTTCGGTGGCTCCGATGTGGCCGAGGAGATCCCCGGCAGCCAACGCACTGCCCGGGTTGAGGTCGGCTAATGGGGCGAAAACGCCGGCACACGGGCTGACCACCATCCGGTCAGTGGCAAACAAGTGCTCGCCCTCTGGCCCGGAGAGGGCGTCTTCCGGAGGGGCGGCCAGGGCGTCCAACAGGATGTCTAGGTGGTCTGGGGTATTGACAGTGAGTCGAACGGCACTCTTCAAAGTCCGCTTCGCAAGGCTGGTGAGGACGTTGCCGGGGCCTAACTCGACGAAGGTTGTGAACCCGGCATCAGCGAGGGTGCGGAGGCTCTGTGACCATCGCACTGGGCTGCAGAGCTGTGCGTTCATCAGGACCCGCCAAGTGGCCGGGTTGGTATGGCTGCCGGCGTCCACGTTGGCGACCACTACGCCCTCTGGTTGGCGTACGTCGGTCCGTTCGATGGCTTCCTCGAGCCGGTCGCGAGCTGGGGCCATGTATGGCGTGTGGAAGGCACCAGAGACCTCCAGTTCAGTCACTCGCTTGGCCCCGCGGGCTTTGGTCTCCTCGCCGGCCGCCGCCACGCCGTCTGGAGAGCCGGCGATGACTACCTGTCCCGGGGCGTTGTAGTTGGCTACCCAGACGTCGTCAACCGCGGTACAGGCTTCTTCCACTTCGGTGTCGTCTAGGCCAAGTACGGCGGCCATGGTTCCCAGCGGGTCCTGGGCTGCTACCTGCATGGCCTCGCCGCGTTCCACCACGAGGGAAACGGCGTCGGCGAAGTCCAGAGCGCCAGAGGCAGTAAGGGCGCTGTATTCACCCAGGCTGTGCCCGGCATGACCGGCGGCATCGATGCCCAGGCGTTCGACGGCATCCAGGATCACCATGCTGGTTACGAAGGTGGCCAACTGGGCGTTGCGAGTCTCGCGTAGCTGATCGGCATCGGCAGCCATTAGGAGGTGGGCAACGTCTCGCCCGCAGGCCTCAGAGGCCTCCTCAACCAGTTCCCAGGACGGATGATCGGCCCACGGGGCCCCCATCCCTGGCTGCTGGGAACCCTGGCCGGAGTAGGTGAAGGCAATCATCGGTTCTGGTGGTCTCCTGGGCGGCCAAGCCGCGGGTCGCTCAGCGGCAGTGTGCCGATCCGACGCTCCATAGTGTGGCCGATCCAGCCCCTCTAAGGGAACGCTGATACGTCTTACGTGAGGCGGCCAGTTAGATGGACGGAGGGCGGCCGGTAGGATCTGCCAATCGCCCGGGTGGCGGAATTGGCAGACGCGGAGGACTCAAAATCCTCTGGCCGTGAGGTCGTGCGGGTTCAAGTCCCGCCCCGGGCACCATCACCGCGACATCGAGGGCCGTACCAGACTGACCCGTAGGCTGGACCGTCCCATGGCACGATCGGTTATCGAGAGACGGTTGACCGAGCTCGGTGAGCGCATCCGACGGCTCCGAGCCGACCTCCTGGTGGCCGAGGAGCAGTTGGCACACTTTGCCGCCGATGCCGACGATGCACGCGTCCGGTCACTGGTCTCCGAGACGGCTATCTCGGAACGGGCCCACAGGGGAGCCGACCGCCATGCTCGGACCATGGCCCGCCACCGAGACGAAGTAGTGGCTGAGATTGCCCGGCTCGAGGCGACTCAGGACGAATTGCTGGACCGGCTTACCGCCGATGACTAACGAGATCGACTCGGAGGGGATCGACGCTGTTGACCTTCTGCGACCGGTACGGGTGGTGCTGGCTGAGGACGAGGCCATCATCCGTCTGGACCTCCGTGAGACTCTGGAGGACGAGGGTTACCAGATAGTGGGGGACACTGGTCGCGGGGACCACGCCGTGGATCTCGTTGCCGAACTAGACCCCGATGTGGTGATTTTGGACATCAAGATGCCAGGTCTGGACGGCATCGAGGCCGCCCGACGGATCGCCGCCTCCCACGATGCCGCTGTGGTCATCCTCACCGCCTTTAGTCAGCGGGACTTGATTAACCAGGCCATTGAGGCTGGCGCTCTGGCCTATCTAGTCAAGCCGTTCCAACGATCCGAGCTCGTTCCAGCGGTGGAGGTCGCTCTGGCCCGCCATCGGGAGATGCGAGCGCTTACCGACCAGGCCCGAACCCTGGCCGAACTCCTGGAGGCCCGCAAGGTGATCGATCGGGCTAAGGGTCTACTGATGGACGAGGCCGGTATGACAGAAGACCAGGCATTCGGATTCATCCGATCGACGGCCATGTCCGGCCGCCGAACAATGGCCGATGTGGCCCGAGCGGTGATTGAAGAGGGCCTCCGACCCTGAAGTGGTGTCGTACCGGCGTTCAGAGGTGATCACAGGGTCCGCGGTATGGTCGGTTCGGTGTCTGGCTTATTCCTCCTCGACGGCAATTCGCTGACCTACCGGGCGTTCTTTGCCATTCCTCGGGACATGGTCACCGCCTCAGGCCAGGAGACGAACGCCGTCTTCGGATTCACCCAGATGCTGATTTCCCTACTACGAGATCACGAGCCCGACGGGGTGGCGGTTGCCTTCGATCGGCCGGGAGGCACCTTCCGTCATGAACGCCTACCGTCCTACAAGGCCAACCGGGAGAAGCAGGAGGACAGCCTCTACCAGCAACTGGACCTAGTTAGGGAGTTGGTAGATGCCATGGGGTTGCTTGTGGCGGATGCCGACGGCTTCGAGGCCGATGACGTTATTGCCACCCTGGCCACCGTGGCTCGCGACGCCGGACGGGATGTGACCGTGGTGACCGGCGACCGGGATAGTTACCAGCTGGTGGAGGATCCCCACGTCCAGGTGCTCTACAACAAGCGGGGTGTCTCGGACTACGCCCTGTACGACGAGGCCGGGATCTTGGAGCGCACCGGCGTGCGGCCCACCGACTACGTGGCCTACGCGGCCCTCCGGGGCGACTCGTCGGACAACTTGCCTGGAGTGCCCGGGGTGGGGGAGAAGACGGCAGCCAAACTTGTTAATGCCTACGGAGACCTGGACGGGATCTTCGCCGCGGCAGGTGACCAGACCCCAAAACTTAGTCAGAATCTTTCCGAGAACGAGGAGCGTGCTCGTCTCAACGCGGAGCTCATGGTCCTCGTGCGCGACGTCCCTCTCGGCCTAGGGATCGGTGATCTGGAGCGAGGCCCGGTGGACGTGGAGCGGGCCGGAGGACTCCTGGGGATGCTGGAGATGGGCCGGTCCCGGGAGCGTCTGAGCAGCCTCCTGGGGGTGGACTTTGGCGGCTCAGCAGCAGTCGACGAACTGTCCAGCGAACTGGATATCCAGTTAGAACGTTGTATCGACGCCGCTGGGGTGGTAGCTGCCGTGGAGGCCCTCACCGGCAGCGTGGTGGGCTTAGCCACCGAGGCTGACCCTGCGGTGGAAGCGACCGGTCCCGGACTCGGTGGCGGTTTTGCCATCTCCGATGGGGAGCGCTCATGGTGGATCGACGAGAGGATCCTGACAGAGGCGACCGAGGTGCTGGTGTCGTTACTTGGTCCAGACGGGCCCGGGGTGGTAGCCCATGATGCCAAGCCTCTTCTCCGAGCTCTCGGACGGCGGGGGATAGTCGACGTTAGTTTGGTGCTGGACACGGCCCTAGCTGCCTACCTCCTCGACCCGGCCGACACGGTGTATGACCTGGCCACGTTGTTGGAACGCCACACGGGCCAGGTGCTTCCAGCCGCCGGCCCGCCGGATGGCCAACTGGACCTCACCGGGGAGGTTGCCGACCCAACTGCTGAGGCAGGAGTAAGAGCGGCGGCCGCTCGGGCCCTCCACGACCCTCTCCTAGCAGCGCTCGACGCCCAAGGGCTGCAGGATCTCAACGCCACTCTGGAGGTCCCGCTGGTGGCTGTCCTGGCCCGAATGGAGGAAGTTGGCGTCGGGGTAGATGTGGCCGAGTTGACCCGGCTCCGCGGTGATCTGACTGCCGAATGCGACCGTCTTCGGGGTCTGGTCCACGAAGCGGCGGGTGGAGAGTTCAACGTGAACTCCACCAAGCAACTTCGGGAGGTTCTGTTTGAGAAGTTGGGTCTGACCCCGGGAAAGAAGACGAAGACCGGATACTCCACCGATGCGGCGACCCTGGAGCGCCTTCGTGACGACCACCCAGTGGTCGGACACCTCCTGGCCTACCGGGAGGTCGAGAAGCTCCGTTCCACCTACGGCGAGGGACTCCTGGCCGAGGTTGGACCTGGAGATCGCATCCGGGCGACCTTTAACCAGACGGTAGCCCGTACGGGCCGTCTCAGCTCCGACGCCCCGAACCTCCACAACATCCCAGTCCGAACTGAGGCGGGCCGGGCCTTTCGTAGGGCCTTCGTTCCATCACCGGGACGATCCCTGTTGGTGGCCGACTACAACCAGATCGAGCTGCGGTGCATTGCCCACCTAGCTGACGACCCAGGCCTAATTGCGGCGTTTGAGGCTGGGGATGACGTTCATACGGCCGTGGCGTCTAGGACGTGGGGCATCCAGCCGGCGGAGGTGACCACCGAAATCCGGAATCGAGCCAAGATGGTGGCCTACGGGCTGGCCTACGGCATGGAGGCCTACGGCCTCTCGCAACGCCTGGGTTCCTCAGTGGATGAGGCGGCCGAAATCTTGGAGGCCTACTTCGCCGCTTTTCCCGCGGTCCGGGCCTACATGAACCGGACGGTCGACGAGGCTCGACAGAAGGGCTATACGGAGACCCTGTTCGGTCGCCGACGGCGGATCCCCGAGCTCTCGTCGCCCAACTACAACGTCCGTCAGGCGGGGGAGCGCCAGGCCATGAATGCCGGGATTCAGGGCCTGGCGGCCGACGTTTTCAAGGTAGCCCTCATCCAAATCGACAGGGGCCTGCGGGCTTCGGAAGCGACTTCTGAGCTGATCCTCCAGGTCCATGACGAGGTGATTCTGGAGGTACCCCCTGACGAGATGGACGATGTGGAGGCGCTAGTTCGAGCGGAAATGACCGGCGCCTACGATCTCCGGGTCGAGTTAGCGGTGGATGTGGCCGATGGAGCCACCTGGGCCGACGCCAAGGGCTGACGACTCAGTGGCGACCGAGCCGATCGACGGGCAGGGAACGGGGCGCGTAACCGAAGGCGGCCCGGGACACTGGTTCGAAGAGGTAGCCGAACACCTCGGCGCTGCCTACCTGCGGTACTCATTCACCTACGGGACGGTGCGCGAGGTGGACGTCCTGGTTGAGGCGTTGGGCTTAGTGCCCGGACAGCGGATCCTCGACGTGGGCTGTGGGCCGGGCCGCCATGCCCACGAACTAGCCCGTAGGGGACACGAGGTAGTAGGGATCGACATCTCTGAGACCTTCGTGGCGCTGGCCCGCGAGAAAGCCCCGGACGGTGCCAGTTTTGTGCACGGCGATGCCCGGACCATGGAGTTCGAAGCGGAGTTCGACGCCGCCCTATCGCTATGTCAGGGGGCGTTCGGCTTGGCCGGGGGCCCGGAGGCCGATCCGGCGGCTCTCGACCCCGACGGGGTAGTCCTTAACCGGATGGCCACTGCACTCCGGCCCGGGGGCCGGATTGCTCTCACCGCCTTTTCGGCCTATTTCCAAGTCCGGTTTCTAGACGACGGCGACCAGTTCGACGTCGACTCGGGAGTGAATCGAGAACGGACGGTCCTGCGGGATTTGGAAGGCGTCGAAGCCCGGGCCGACCTTTGGACCAGTTGCTTTACTCCGCGGGAGCTTCGGCTCCTCTGCGACCGGGCGGGCCTCGACATCGACGAAGTTCGGTCGGTCACCCCGGGTGACTACGCCCCCCGGTTGCCGGATCTCGAGCACCCAGAGTTCCTTGTCTTGGGCCGCCGACGGGCCATTTCCGGAGCCTGACCCGACGGAAGGGGTTGCTGGGAGTGGCCGGTAGGCTCACCCGGTTCGAATCGCGCTCTGACGAGTTTCGGCGTTTCCGTATCCATCTACTTCCATCCGACGAGAAGAATCCGTGTCCGACCAGACCCTGACCGCACCAGCCCCCGACTCCCCGCCGATGGGGACCTTCGACGAGAGCGGTGCCTACACCCCCCGCCCTATTACCGAGAACGATCTCGGAAACCTGACCCTGGACGAAGCGTATTCGGCCACCATGGTCGATATTCAGAACGGCCAGCTGGTTGAGGGGACGGTTGTTCGGGTCGATAAGGACGAGGTCCTGCTGGATATCGGCTACAAGTCGGAGGGTGTGATTCCGCCCCGGGAGCTTTCCATCCGTAACGGCGTGGACCCCAGCGAGATTGTTGCCGTCGGCGAGAAGATTGAGGCAGTAGTCCTCCAGCGGGAAGACAAAGAGGGCCGTCTGGTCTTGTCTAAGAAGCGGGCTCAGTACGAGCGGGCCTGGGGCAGGATCGAGGAGATCAAGGAGGGTGACGGGATGGTCTCCGGCTCGGTCATCGAAGTTGTCAAGGGTGGCCTCATAGTGGATATCGGTCTTCGGGGTTTCCTGCCCGCCTCGCTGGTCGAATTGCGCCGGGTCCGTGACCTGCAGCCGTACATCGGTACCACGGTCGACGCCAAGATCATCGAACTGGACAAGAACCGCAACAACGTGGTCCTATCTCGCCGGGCCTGGCTGGAAGAGACCCAAAAAGAGCAACGCGAGGAGTTCCTCCACGACTTACGCCCAGGAGAGGTTCGTAGGGGTGTGGTGTCCAGCGTGGTCAACTTCGGAGCTTTCGTAGACCTCGGCGGCATGGATGGCCTAGTCCACGTCTCGGAGTTGTCCTGGAAGCATGTCGACCACCCCGGCTCGGTGGTAGCGGTTGGCGATGAGATCGAGGTCCAGGTGCTGGAAGTCGACCTCAGTCGGGAGCGCATCAGTCTTTCACTGAAGGCCACCCAGCAGGATCCCTGGCAGGAGTTCGCTGGGGCCCACCAGGTAGGGGAACTGGTATACGGCCGGGTTACCAAGTTGGTGCCGTTCGGTTCCTTCGTCCAGGTAGGCGACGGGATCGAAGGCTTGGTCCACATTTCGGAGATGTCGGCTCACCACGTAGACCTACCCGAACAGGTGGTCACTCCAGGCGAAGAACTCTGGGTGAAGATCATCGACCTGGATCTCCAGCGTCGCCGAATCAGCCTTTCGATCAAGCAGGCGGCCGAGGGTGGTGTAGTGGCTGCTGAGTACCAGGAGCACTTTGGCGAGCACGCCTACGACGACGAGGGCAACTACATCGGCGGCGAGAGCTCGGAGGGTCAAGAGGCCTGGGCGGAGCTATACGGCGAAAGTGCGGCTGACGGTGAGGCTTCGGTTGAAGAGGTAGAGGCTGACGGTGAGGCTTCGGTTGAAGAGGTAGAGGCTGACGGTGAGGCTTCGGTTGAAGAGGTAGA
>Ga0209228_1001773_pt1 | contig 10678 bp, 9 predicted proteins | sample METZYME_3_150m_FD_187547 | JGI IMG/M metagenome (GOLD analysis project Ga0209228, IMG submission 187547) | Marine microbial communities from oxygen minimum zone in mesopelagic equatorial Pacific - METZYME_3_150m (SPAdes) (version 2) | ecosystem: Environmental > Aquatic > Marine > Oceanic | place...
ATGTAGTTGGATTGTTTACCTTCAAGCTTTTGCAGCAAATACATGAGGGCGTCATAATCCCAACCCAAACGGCGATCTGCAGCATCAATGTAATTAAGCAATATGGGGTAATCTTCAAGCCCATAGTATTCATCAAATCCGGCAGCTCCTGCAATCAGATCCATAGAGAAAGCTTCCCTAAGTGTAGTGGTCACGAATATTGTGCGGTAATTATTTTCTCTTGCCAGTTGTCCCAGTCTTGAATAATTGGCCGATAAAGCAGTCAAGGCAGGCATGCCAGGAAGAGGCGGTATTCCTGTGAGAATAGATTGGGTACCGTCCACGCTTCTTTGTCCGTTTGCAAAAAAATTTTCATATACCAACCCTTTGCTTGCAATTCGATCAATGTTTGGAGTCACTCCATAATTTTTTCCTGAAAGAAAATCAATATACTTGAAAGACAGACTTTCAATCATTATCAGAACCACGTTTTTTTTCGGAGACATGTCTGACCGAACATTGGTTCTTTCAAGAGGGTAGTTAGGGTTTTTGGACAAAGGCAGGTTAAGAATTTTTAGAAATGTCTTTTCGTCTCCTTTTGTCCGTTCAATGAACCTACTGGAAATGCTGAAATGTGATGCTGTGAAAATACCATTGAGAATCAGATGCCCTTGACTAGCGGAGCCATACTGGTAAGCGTCTATTACGGCAATAGGTTTCATTTGGAATCCTCCACGGCCAACTACAATCATTGTCAGCACAACAAGTATGAAACTCAAAACTGATCGATGCCCTTCAGGATTTCTTTTATATGTATGTTTGAGAAAAATTGGATAAATCAAAACAGTGAAGAATATTATGATAATGATAGGTAAAAGGTTGGCAGACGCCTCAGTCAACAAGTATTTTGAATCATTCAGCAGAAATAGTAACTCATTCGTGATATGCCTTTTGACATAGCTGAAATACAAGTAGTCTGAAGTAAGGAAAATTATCACTGCTACTAATTCAAGGTAGATCACGCTTGCCATAAAACCACGGTAAAGCCGATTGCCAGCAATCCTTAATGGAAAAATCAGAAGAACAATTGGAATGAAAAGCAGTACAGAAATAGAAGCTAGATCAAAACGCAATCCCAGAAAAATACTCTCGACTAATTTGAGGAAATTCAGATTATTGAATAAATCAGGGTAGGAAAAATAAATAGTTATTCTGAAAATTTGAAAAATAAAGATAAAGATCAGGTATAATCTAAGTACTTCCTGGAAAACAAATTTGATTTTTTTTATTTGATTCAATTTTAGAGTAAACGTTAATGAGTCCTTATCAGTACAGGTGTATAGATGAGTCTATTTTGCTGCCATTCTTAAAGAAATATGTATTTTCAGTTCTTCATCGCTGCATACCTTATGGCGTTCCTGCCAACTACTTAACTTTAGTATCAATCATAGTAATTTGGTCTTGTTTTTTATATCTCATAGGAGTCAATACTCCTGATGATGCAGACATTATTATAGTTTTTTTTGCAATAACCATCTATGTTATTTTTGACCATTTTGATGGACTGCAGGCAAAAAAAACTGGGACTGGATCTCCTCTTGGCGAAATTTTAGACCATTACAGTGATGTCTTCAACGGATCCATTATCCTTTATTTTTTTTTTCGAATACTCCAAATCGAACTTGACTGGATTTTTTATTTAGTCATTTGGGCAAACCTTGTTGCATTTACCGTGACTTATTTGGAGCAGAGTATCAGAAAGGAATTATATTTTGGGAAAATAGGATCACTGGAAGGAGTTCTCCTGATTCTATTTATTCTGGGCAGTTTAATGACATCTCAGGGAAAATATTTTTGGTTGAAAAACAAATTGTTTGATATCCCGCTCCATGTCTTGTTGGTAATCGGTTTAATTTTGGGAGTGATTTTTACAGTTGCAGGAAGCATAAGACGTTTGCAACACATACCTAAAACTTTTATCCATTATTTCATAACAGGGGCTTTCCTTTGTTTCATTTGCTTCTATTATCAAATAAACTGGTATATATCCTTCCTGGTGATAAATGTCTACTCGGCCGATCTCATCCTGAAATCCATGAAATTTCATCTTCTTGATGCAGAGATTCCCAAACCAGATCTAATTGTTTATATGCTCTTCCTATTTCTCATTTTTCAGCATATTTTTGAATATGAAATACAAATCGGTTTTCTAGTATATGGATTGGCAGTCACTACTAAAGTATTATGGGAGATATGCCAAATATTTTACAAATTGAGAACTTATTGGATTTGGTGGAATATGAACTGAAAGATAGTTCAGAAAAAGAATTTATGGTATGAAATTCTGTGTCTACCATGAATATACCTATAAATAATTCTTTATTAGAAATTTCTGTTGATTTTCTGCATCAGTTATAAATAATATTTTTTCCATACAAATCATTCCCAAAGTAGAGTCGTTTAAGAATTGCGTTGACTGATTATCAATTTAAGGTTAAATTTAACGATTAATCTTTTTACTAACCCATCCTTTTGATGGAAAAAACATGGTACAAAACCAATTAGTTGCCAGCATACGAAAAACCAGAGGTAAATCGGCTAATCACAAATTACGCCAAGCTGGTAAAATTCCTGCCACGCTTTATGGACAACGCGGTAATATTCTGCTTGAAATGACAGAGGAATCAACACGCCATATACTTGAAAAAATGTCAGGTATGCATGAACTGGTTCCAATCACTGTAACTGACCCTTCCAATCAGGAAAACTGGACTGCCAAGGTTTTACTCAGGGAAGTTCAGAAACATCCATATAAACATAAGCTTATACACCTGGATTTTTGGGAACTTCCTGAAACAAAACCGCAAGTTGTACGTATACCTGTGCATGTAACTGGAGAATCACCGGGTGTGAAAAGCGGTGGAGTTCTTCAGATGGTAGTCAGAGAAATTCCTGTAAGCTGTCTTCCTGCTGATATCCCATCTAAGCTTGTTGTAGATGTTTCTCAACTTGAGGTTGGTGATTCTATCAAAATTCAGGAAGTTGAACTGCCTGAAAAAGTTTTCCACAGTACTGAAGAGAATTATGCCATAATTTCAATTGTGGGACGTGCACCAGAAGAAGAGGAAGAAGTTGAAGAAATTGAAGGAGAAGAAGGAGAAGGAGAAGGAGAAGAAGGAACAGAAAAAGATACTGAAGGAGATACCAAAGAAGAGGAAACAAAAGAGTGAGTTTAAATTGATAAAATTCTGAAACAGGGAAGGTTGGTCATGAAACTGGTGGCCGGCCTGGGGAATCCAGGCAGAGAGTATGAAGGTACACCTCACAATGTTGGGTTTCAGGTTGTAGATTTACTGATAGAACATCTGGGAATCTCCGGGTTTCAACAAAAGTTCCAAAGCAAATTATGCCGTACATCAATCAGGGGTGAGTCGTGCCTTTTCATAAAACCTCAGACCTATATGAACAAAAGTGGTGAGGCTGTCGCTGAATTTGTAAATTTTTATAAAATTCCCTTAGAAAAAATTGTAATCATTTCTGATGATATTGACCTCCCCCCAGGTAAAGTACGTTTCCGAGATGAAGGTGGCCATGGAGGACATAACGGTTTACGTTCAATAATAGAATCACTGGGGAACGGTAATTTCCATAGAATAAGATTTGGTGTAGGAAGACCGGCAGATAAAGAAAATGTAGTAGGTCACGTACTTGGTCGCTGGTCTGAAGCAGAAAGAAAATTAACCAGAAATGCTTTTAATCTTGCTCTGAAAGAGATGGTAAAGTTCTTGGAAACTTCTCAATTTCAGAATGTTTCTTTTTCAGTTACACAACCCGAATGAATAACTGAAAAAATCATAAATTTAACAATTTAAGTTTCCACTGGGGTCATGTCATTAGAAGTAGGGATTGTCGGTTTACCAAATGTAGGAAAGTCCACACTGTTCAGTGCATTGACTAAAGTTGAGGCAGATGCAGAAAATTATCCTTTTTGCACAATTGAGCCTAATTATGGAATTGTTAAGCTGAATGATTCGCGGGTAAACAGACTCGCAGAAATTATCAATCCGGAACGTGTTGTACCAGCGACTTTAAAAGTTGTAGATATAGCAGGACTTGTTAAAGGTGCCAGCAAGGGAGAGGGACTGGGGAATCAGTTTTTGAGCAATATTAGAGAGGTCGATGCAATTGCACATGTTGTAAGGTGTTTCGAGGATAATGGTGTAGCACATGTGGAAAACAATCATGATCCGGTTGGGGATGTTATTGTTGTACAGACTGAACTGATTTTGTCAGATTTAGAACAGGTTGAACGGAAAATTGACAAGCTGCATAAACAGATAAAAGGCGACCGTGATTTAGCAGAAGAGCTGTCTGTTTTTGAAAAGATTCGAAATCATTTGGGAGAGGGAAATCCAGCAATCAGTGCAGATCTGGACACAGATGAGAAATTGATAATTGGTGAATTGAATTTACTCTCAATGAAGCCATACATCTATATTGCAAATGTCTCTGAAGATCAGCTGAATGAAGCATCAGATACTGAAAAGCAATTACGTAAATTTGCATTTCAAGAAGGAGTAGAAGTTATTCCGATTTGTGCAAAAGTTGAATCCGAACTGTCAGACATGGACGAAGAAGAATCAGATTATTTCATGGAAGAACTTGGAATTGACGGTACCGGAATTGATCAGCTTACTAATTCCGGATACAGGATGCTTGAACAGATAACTTATTTTACTGCAGGTAAAAATGAAGTCAGAGCATGGGAAATCCGGAAAGGTGCTACTGCTCCGGAAGCTGCAGGAAAAATACATACTGACTTTGAAAAAGGCTTCATCAGGGCAGAAGTATTTCATTTTGACGACATTGACCGTCTCGGATCGGAGTCCTCAGTCAAAGAAGCTGGACGTTGGCGTCTTGAAGGACGTGATTATGTGGTTAATGATGGTGATATAATGCATTTCCGTTTCAACAATTAAAAATTTATTACGTAATTTATTGATACAAAACAGTATCTTTAATATTTCCTTGTTCACCTCGGTGGACTTATTGGCAGAACAATAATCCGAAAGGAAGATAAATGACAGGACTTGAACTTGTATTCATTACGGATCCGGCGCTTAGCGATAAGGAGCTTGAATCCTTACAGAAAAACATTAAAATGAGCCTCTCCAAATCGGAGGGGAAACTCGTCCACGAATATGTATGGGGACGCAGAAGATTGGCATATGAAATTGAGGGTAATGATTTTGGTGTTTACCACACATGGTACTTTACAGGGAGTGGTAAAACAGTGGATGAATTACAAAGACAATTTGGATATTCAGATAATGTTTTGCGCCATCAGATTGTTAAAGTAGAAGATCTTGATACAGAAGCAGCATTTATGCAAAGCTTAATTCCTCCAAAAGAGGAAAGAGTTGAAAAAGAATCTTCCGAAGAAAGTTCTCAGCCCAAGCAAGAACCTGAAAAAGATGTTTTGGCAAATTCTGAGAATGAAAAGTCAGATGAAGATGAACAAGTAGAAACTGAAAACCAATCAGAATCAGACAAAGAAGAATCTGATAGTAGTGCTCAAGAAGATGATTCAGAATCCTTAGAAGCCTGATCTCAGTCAATTCGAAAAATAATTTTAATTATTCCTTTATCCAGCACTTAATAACTTATATTCATGCAGAAAAAAAGAAGAAGACCTCATTTAAGAAGAAAACGTATCCCTACAAGCATTTTATTACGCAGCAAAAGGAAATTGTGTCCTTTTAAGGAAGCCGGCATCGATAGGATTGATTACAAAGATGTGGAATTGCTGAAAGACTATGTGACACAAGGAGGAAAGATTATACCAAGCAGGATTTCCGGAGTCTGCTCCTCAAATCAAAGAAAGCTTAAAATCGCTGTCCGACGTGCACGAAATATTGCGCTGCTCTCACCAATGAAGGGATATGTCCCGCAACAATTAAGTACAGATCGAAGATTTTCAGTACAAACTCCTCCTCGTCGTCCTCCTCCTGCAGCAAGTGCTGAAGATGACATTATGCCTGATAAAAAAGAAAGTATTGACATCAAAACTTAAGGAAAAATCGTGAAAATAATATTAACTCAGGATGTGGAAAATTTAGGATCTTTAGGTGACACAATTGAGGTAAAGCCCGGTTATGGCCGTAATTACCTGATACCTCAGGGAGTTGCTCTACTGGCGACAGGGAAGGCTTCAAAAGAATTGCGGCATCGTCTTCAGCACCTTGAAAAACTGCGTGAAGGGAAAATTGCACTTGCACTTGAACAAGCGGAGAAACTTAAAGCACTTAAACTTGAAGTCACCAGAAAAGCTGGCCCCGGAGGGAGGCTATTTGGTTCTGTAACTAATAGGGACTTAAACTTATTACTTAAAGAAAATGATTTTGAATTAAATCGGCGTGCTATTCAATTGAATTCTTCAATTAGGGACATTGGTACGCACGATTTTTCTGTACGTATACATTCAGAAGTAACGGTTCCCATGCAAGTTCAGGTAAAAGGAGAAATTGAAGAATTTCCTGCTGAAAAGGAACCTGAAGGTTCACAGACAGAACAAAATGACGCTGAAAAGCAAAATGAAAGTTTTCAGGCAGACCAGAATAATGCTGAACAGGAACCTGAAAGTTTACAAACAGAACAAAATGATGTTGAAAAGGATCTTGATAAAAACGAAACTGTAATCAGTCAAAAAAATGCTGAGGGATAAAATCCCCTGCTTTTAGGGTCTGGATATATAAGTGAATTCAGAGCTTTTCACTTAAGTGTCACATTTACTACTTCCTTTTTTCCTGACTCTTGGGTCCTTTCTCCAAACCCGAGGTACCAATGCTTTCATCCAACATAAAATCGGAAAAAATTCCTGCAACCGATTATTCAAAAAGATCACGGTCACAAAGCGCTGATCTTGGAGATATTCTTCCTCATGACAAGATGGCTGAACAAGCTGTATTGGGCGCAATAATTATCCATAACACAATCCTGCCACAAATACTTGATATCATTAACACTGAAGATTTTTTTTCTCCTGCTAATCAGTATATCTTCTCGGCCATGCAGCAAATGGCTTCAGAGGAACCTCCTGTTCCGATTGATGAACTGACATTGCTACGCCAGCTTGAATCCAGGCAGCAACTGGACCAATCAGGCGGTGTGGAATATTTAAATGAACTGTCCCAAAAAACACCTGTTGCAGAAAATGCAGAGTTTTACGCACATATTGTTAGGGAAAAGGGACAACTGCGTGACATAATTCTCACAGCTCATGAAGTTGCAAAGAGGGGACAAGAAGGAGGCACTGACAACATTTCCGAGTTCATAGACGAGGCCACTGATCGATTACGATCTATCGATGCACGTACCCGTCTAAGAGGATACTCGCATCTTAAAGAAATTCTTGCGACAAATTTTGAACAGCTGGAAAAGATTGCTGAGTCTCCTGAAAATGTTACTGGAGTCCCCACAGGTTTTACTGAACTGGATGACATGACACGTGGATTTCAAAATGGAGATTTAATTATCATTGCAGCTCGTCCTTCCATGGGTAAAACTGCCCTGGCAATTAATATGGCGTTATATGCTGCAGGACATGCTCAAATCCCATCTCTGTTTTTCAGTCTGGAAATGCCCAAAGAACACATTGCCATGCGCCTTATCTGCAGTGAAGCAAAAATAAATAGCAGTAAATTGTTGATAGGAGATCTTAACCAGCATGACTGGGATAAACTTATGGAAGGCACTACTCGTATGATGGAAGCACCATTACTGATTGATGATCGCTCTGCGATCAATCCAAATTATATAAGACAGGTAATCCGACAAGCAAAAAATGAATATCCTTCACTTGGTCTCGTAGTAGTGGATTATGTACAGCTTATGCAAAGCAATTTGAGAAATCCTTCACGCGAACAGGAAATAGCAGAAATCTCCAGATCCATGAAAGCAATGGCAAAAGAATTCTCCCTGCCTATGGTTGTTCTTTCACAGCTGAACCGAAGCCTCGAAAGACGCACAGAAAAACGTCCTATGATGTCTGATTTAAGAGAATCAGGTGCTCTCGAACAGGATGCAGATTTAATATTCTTTATTTATCGTGATGAAGTTTACAACGAGGATTCTGAAGACAAAGGAATTGCTGAAATTAGCATAGCAAAACACAGAAACGGTGCGATCGGTACCAAACGACTTGCTTTTATTGGCCAGTATACAAAGTTTGCAAATCTTGCTTTGGGAGCAAATCAACCTTCATCTTAGTCTGTCGAATAAGCTTACTGTTTCAATGAATTAAGAATACTGATCCATCAGGTTTAAATACTCAACCTTCAAAAACTTCAAAATTCTGCATCTTGCTGGCTGAAGCCAAATAACTAATCTTGATAGAAAATTCATTCCATAGTTCTCTTCTGAAAAAACACTGATGCAAAACCTAGAAGAACTGCAGCAGTACATATCCCAGTTGACAGATGAGTCAATTTTAACCGGACATACTGTAGTTGCCGCCCCGGATTGCCTCCCCACTCCATGTTTCCCTGATATAATCAGCAAAGTCCTTGGAATGGTAACTGAACACGAATGGGATGATCTTTCAGAACGTGCCCAGAACTACCTTAAATGGATTACTGTAAAAGCAGAATCCATAGACGCCCTTGCTCCGAGGCCATTGCAGTCAAAGACATGCGGTTTTGAGCTACTTTCTATAGACAGAGATTGTAACAGTTTTGGTGAGATAGTTTCTCGTTCACAAGAATTGAATATCCCCTCGGTACTCCTTCGTTTTGCTTCATTGATTGCTACCTTTTTAATGATACGTCTCCTGCGTCAACATATGAAACGTGACAATATCCTCATGCCATCATTGACTTTTACTCAAAACGTTGATGCAAACTATCTCAACTATCCACGTACTTTGAAAATTCTGCTGGAATTGTTCCCTGAATATCAGCAAATGTTTTATTTTGAAATAAATGAAGAAATTACTGAAGATTATCTTAAAACTATTCGGACGCTTGCAGAGGATTTAGGAATACGTCTTGCTCTGGATGACACAAATAAGATGGATTCTCATGTCCATCTTCAACTGCTTGATCTTGCTGACTGGATAAAGATTGATTTTCAGGCAACAGCATTGCTGGAAGAACAGCTTATTGCAGGAAATGGTGATAAAATAATTTTTCATTTTGAACAATATGCTCAAGGTGCAAGATCTCCTGTTATTATTTTTGAGGGACTAACCGAAAATTCTCCATTAAAAGTTTTTCTTGAACAGCGCTGGAAACAAAGCAGCACAGAACTTTATTATCAAAGCAGGGAAAGGCCTCCTGTTCCTCCATGGAATAAGTATTTCGGCTTAATTCAAAATTATCATGATGACAAGTATGGTCTCTTTTTTAAAGGCTTAATAAATGAGAAGTAACTCATATCTTGTCAAATATTTTTGGACCGTTTCATTATTTTTTAATTTAGGAGTTGGAATAATCTTCTACGGTTGCAGTTCATCTGACTCACCTATGCAAAGCAGTACCGGTCCATCGAATGTGTCCGGAACTGTTTTTGAACCCCCTTTGGAATTTGATGCAGGTGAAAATCCTCTAAGCATCGCTTCAGGCGACTTCAATGGGGACAATAAAACAGATCTCGTGGTGGCAAGCTCCAGAAAGCAGAACGGGATATCAACATCAGCAGATGGGACATTGACACTCTTCCAGAATACCTCCTCTTCCAGCAGCCGTTTCCCATTTGTTTCGAGTACAATTACTCCAACAACAGAGGAATGGAGACAGGATATGGTCTCGGTTGATTATACAGGAGACAACATTACTGATTTAGTAGTGACACATACTGATGAAGATAAAATTAAATTTTTGCTAAATGATGGTAGTGCGAATTTTTCTGATAACGGAAGCATCGAGGTCGGTGACGTCCCTTTGAGCATAATTTCAGGAGACTGGAACAATGACAATCAAACTGACCTGGCTGTAGTAAACCGTGACAACAGCAGTGTTTCCATACTTCAAAACAACAACGGAGTTTTTTCTGTTTCCCAGACCTTATCAGTTGATGAACGTCCAATCCGTACAGCAAGTGGAGACTGGGATGCAGATTCTGATGCAGATTTGGCAGTATTATTGAGAGACAGTACTCAGGTACAAATCTGGCTGAACAGCGGGACAGGTTCTTTCAGCAAACAGACTACCAGCTATGCTGTAGGAAGTTCTCCAATAGACATGATTACCGGGGACTGGGATTGTGACGGGAATCCTGATCTTGCTGTCAGCAATACGGGCGATGATACTATCTCATTAATTTATGGGAAAGGAAATGGGACTTTTGCAGAACATGTAGCTATAAACTCCGGTAGAGGCCCTGGATCAATGGCTTCAGCAGATTTTAACAATGACAATAAAATGGACTTTGTTGTCGGACAGCGATTTCTTGTCAGTACTCCAGGAGTTTCGCTATTAACTGGAGATTTCTCATTGACTCTCAGCGACACATCTTCAGTTACAGGCTATGCATCATCAGTATCCTTTGCCGCAACTACAGAAGAGGATGGTGCACCACCAGCAGAAATAGTCATTATTGATGTAGATAATGATTCAAAACTTGACCTGTTAATTACACTGCCTTTAGCCAAAAAATTAGCAGTGCTATTCGGGAAGCAATATACCGGAAAACTAACCTGCCC
>Ga0209228_1001776_pt1 | contig 10661 bp, 10 predicted proteins | sample METZYME_3_150m_FD_187547 | JGI IMG/M metagenome (GOLD analysis project Ga0209228, IMG submission 187547) | Marine microbial communities from oxygen minimum zone in mesopelagic equatorial Pacific - METZYME_3_150m (SPAdes) (version 2) | ecosystem: Environmental > Aquatic > Marine > Oceanic...
AACATCGTCTCTTAAACTTAAAATACTCTCTTCAGCATTATCTATAATCTGATCACTGCTTGAAGAATCTGCCTCTCTTGCATTCTGGGCTATCTGATCTACAGTCGTTATAAGTCTTCTTAAATTGGACCTTTGTTTTATTATCTCAGCATAACTTTCTATATTAGCGATGGTAGGAGTTTCTTCTCCAAGAAGCTGGATGTAGTTCTTTCCTCCTAAGTTATCTAGTTCAGGTAAATCTCCATTCCCCTCCAGGGTCTCTATTACTGTTACAAAGTCTATTGGTTTTCCTGAATCTTGGAGATTTCTTATTGTTTTGAATATTAACTTATGCTCGTATTGGTAAAAGTCTTCTTCTAAAACGAGTCCAGCAACTAAATCCCAAGCATCATTTTTAAACATGATGCCTCCTAATACTGCTCTTTCTGCTTCTACAGAAAAAGGAAGCTGTTCATTTGAGGTAAGGTTTTGGGACATGAAAAATTATTACTCTGAGCTTTTTTAATAAGCTCTAATTTTCCCACTGGATTAGATTTAAAACAATAGAAACTTACACTATTCTTCAGCTGAGATAGTAATAGAAATTTCCTGTATTACTTCTGGATGAAGTTCTATGTCGAGTTGATATTCTCCAAGCTCTTTTAAAGTCCCTTCTGGCAATCTGATAGTTCCTTTTTCTACTTCTAGACCATGAATATTTATTGCATCTGATATTTCTCTAGTTCCAATAGAGCCGTATAAAGTACCTTCCTCAGAAACGGGTACTGGAATAGAAATTTTAAGAGATTTTAATTTATCGGCAAGTTCTAAAGCTGAAGATTTTCTTTCCGATTCTGCTTTTTCTAAAGATGCTTTTCTTTGTTCATACTCTGCTTTATTTTCTTCATTTGCCCTAATTGCCTTCCCTGTGGGTATGAGAAAATTCCTGGCATACCCAGGTTTAACTATTACTAAATCTCCTGGGTCTCCTAATTTACTAATTTTTTCTAAAAGAATAATTTCCATGTCTTATTTATAATGTGCATCTGTATAAGGCAAAAGAGATAAATGTCTAGCCCTCTTTATGGCTCTAGTAAGTTGCCTTTGAAATTTGGCTGAGGTGCCAGTAACCCTCGCAGGCATAATTTTTCCTGTTTCGGTTATATACTCTTTTAATAATTTGATATCTTTGTAGTCTATTTCTTCTATCCCTAAAGCTGTAAACTTACAAAACCGCCTTCTATTTTCTTGGTTCGAATGTCTCTTTTTAAATTTTTTCTTTTGCTTTCTTGCCATAATTTTTATTCCGTAGGTGACTCGCTCTCTACCTTAATAGGTTCTTCTGTAATAGGTTCTTCTGTGCTCTCTTTAACAGGAGTCTCTTGTTCTTTTGTTGCAGCACTTAGGGGTTTAGGTTCTGATTCCCTTGTCTTGTCATTTTCCTTTGAATATTCACTCTCATCTTCTTCAGTTTGCCTAGATAAAGCTGATAAATCAGCTTCAGCTTTATTTTTAGATAACACAAGACTTCTAATTATCGAATCATTGAATTTAAAGGATGACTGGATTTCAGAAATTGCTTCTTTTTTACATTCTACGTTTAACAAAGCGTAGGAAGCTTTAAATTGATCGTGTATTGGATAAGCTAACTTTCTTCTTCCTATATTCTCTAAACGATGAACTTTTCCTCCAGATTCAGTAACTATGGAAGAAAATTTATTTAAAACGGATTGAGTTTGATCAGATTGATCAGGATGAACTAAAAAAACTATTTCGTAATGTTTCATTTATACCTCTCGGGTTTTTAGCTCGTTACCTTAAATAAACAACGAGCAAGGTACTAAGGCTGGGCATTCTATTTGAGCTTATTGCTTGACGCAAGCCGTATTTAGAATTCTAGTTATTAAACTATTAAAATCGATACCCTCAAAAGACGCCGATTTTGGAACTAAGCTGGTTTCTGTTAGGCCAGGCACAGTATTGACCTCAATAATTTGGAAATTATTGTTTCTATCTTTAATTAAATCAACTCTACCCCAACCTTCACAACCCAAACAGGAGAAGGCATTTAGAGAAAATTCTTTAACGGCATCAAATTCTTCAGGATTTAAATCTGATTTTAAGTATTCAGTATCTTGTCTTAGATATTTAGCTTCGAAGTCGTAAAATAAATTTTTTGGTTTGATTGTAATAGGTGTAAGAATCTCTTCTCCTAGTATAGGAACAGTAATTTCATCCCCTTCAACAAAGGCTTCTACTATAAGAATATCGTCATATTCGATTGCCTTCTTCATGGCATCCTCTAAAGAAGTTTTTTCTTCAGGATGAACAATGCTAATACCAAAACTTGATCCCTCTCTTGCCGGTTTTACCACAAATGATGCCTCAAGAGGGCTAACATCATTTTCTCCAGATAAAAAGGGGGTAGTTTCTAAATTGGGTGTACCAGCATTTCTAATTTCAACGAAATCAGGAGTTGGTAAGGATAGGTCTCTCCAAATTTTTTTTGTTTCCGCCTTATTCATTGCAACTTCACAGGCACCAGAGTTACTTCCAGTAAATTGAATCTTATTTTCTTCTAATATCTTTTGAATATAACCATCCTCTCCTCCTCTTCCATGCAATGCTATAAAAACTAAATCTAGAGAATTAATTATCTTTTCAATATCTTCTGGAGAAGTTAGATCAACGCCGCTAACCTTCAGGCCTAAAGACTTAATAGAGTCAGTAACCGCCCTTCCTGTTTTCAAAGATATCTCTCTTTCTGCAGACCACCCTCCCATCAAAACAGTTATTTCCCTATTAATTAAAGCATCAAGATTATTGGCAGCCATTATTATTTAATTTTTTGAGTTAATTTGTCTGAAATCTCAGAAATATTTCCAGCTCCTTGAATTAATAAAACTCCTTTTTCCTCTGAAATAATATTTTCTATTAATTCATATGCATGAGTATTGGATTGGGCTAAAAAAACATCTTCTAAACCTGTATTTTTAATACTTTCAAGTAGTGTACTGGAGCTAATCCCTTCAATGGATTCTTCACCTGCTGAATATATCTCTAATAGAATTAATCTTTCTACCGATTTAAGAACTTCTACAAATTCCTCAAACAAGTCTTTAGTTCTTGTAAATCTATGAGGTTGAAAAATCATGCTTATTTCTGATTCAGGGAAAGATTCTCTTAGAGTTACAATCGTATTTTTGATCTCCGTGGGATGATGACCGTAATCATCTATAACAATGGTCTGGTCTAATTTCCCTAAAAACTGCATTCTCCGACTAATACCAGAAAATTTTTCTAAAGCTGCTTGCACATTTATTAACGATATCCCCTCCTCTATGGCTAATACAGAAGCGGCTGTTGCGTTAAGCACATTGTGTTTTCCAGGTAAATTTAACTTGAAGTTAGAAGTTACACCCTCATCATTTGTTAAAGTGAATTCAGAGCTAAAAGATGAAGTTTTATATTTATCCACTACATAATCATTGCGATCATCAAAACCATAAAGAATTGTCTTTCTTGAAAATGATGGCATTAATTTTTGAATAATAGGATCATCTCCACAAGCAACTAGAAGACCATTAAATGGAAGTTTTCTTACAAATTTAATAAATGCCTCTTCTAGATTATTCATATCATTTTCATAATTCACCAAGTGATCAGCATCTATATTTGTAATAATTTCTAGGGAAGGCTGTAGCATTAAAAAAGACTTATCGCTTTCATCTGCTTCTGCCAGTAAATAATCTCCTGTTCCTAACTTTGCGTTAGATGCAAAGCTATTAATAATGCCACCATTAATAAAGGTAGGGTCCAACATTGCTTCAGTCATAATAGAGGCTAAGATACTAGTAGTTGTTGTTTTTCCATGTGTTCCTGCTACTGCCACGCCTCTTTTCATGTTCATTAAGCTTGACAAAAGTTCAGCCCTTTTAAGGATAGGTAAACCTGACTCTTGAGCTTTTATAAGCTCAACATTCTCTTCTCCTATCGCAGTAGACTTAATTATCATGTCTTGACTATCTACATTATTTTCTTCATGACCGATTTTTACATCTATCCCTAAGGACTTAAGTCTTTCAGTGACAGCAGAATCTAACAAGTCTGATCCGGAAACTTCATAGCCTAAGTTAAACAGAACTTCAGCTAAACCGCTCATACCACTACCACCAATACCTATAAAAAATATTTTATTAGGTGTCTTTTTTGATGGATTCATTTATTTTTTTTAATATTGCTTTCGTTACTTCTTGATTATTGGCAAGTTTAGCTGAATTAATCATAGAAAGTCTCTCTTCTTTATCAACTGAGAGCCTTGTTAATAAAGAGGCTAATTCAGAAATATTCTTGTTATCAGACTCTAAAACTCTTGCAGCTCCTAGACTTTCTAGATATTTAGCATTTGAAGTTTGATGATCGTCTGTTGCCCAAGGTAGAGGGAGTAAAATGCTAGGGGTGTGGGTGATTAGTAATTCGGAAATAGTCATAGCTCCAGCCCTACTAATCACTAAATCACAATTTGAATAAGCCTCACCCATATTCTTTATAAATGACTCAACCTTATAATTAATATTTAAGTCTTTATAAGAATTATTTAACTCCTCCCTGTCAGCTTTACCAGTTTGGTGGACTATTTCCCAATTCTTTTTATCTTTAACTTCATTCAAAGAATCCATTACTAATGAATTAAGTTGAGTTGATCCCTGACTGCCACCTAATATCAACAGTTTAAACTTATTAGTTGAAGTCACTGCTTTATTTGTATGAGTAAAAGAAGTTATTTCTTGCCTTACTGGATTCCCTACAAAATTAATATTCTCAAGATTTCTTTTGAAAGATTTAGGGAATCCTTCAAAAACTTCTGTAGCAAGATTGGCTAATAATTTATTAGCTGTCCCTGCTACGCTGTTTTGTTCGTGAATAAATAAAGGAACTCTTAACACAACTGAAGCAAAACCAGGTCCTAAACTTAGATACCCTCCAAAACAAAAAATAAACTTGGGTTTAATTTTTAATAGAATGATGATGGAATTGATGAAAGAGGTTATTAAATAAAAAACTGAAAGGATTTTTTCTATAAAACTTTTTTTTCTAAAACCTGAAGATTTTATTGGCTCAAAACTAAACCCTTCTCTCTTGGAAAACTCATGCTCTAAAGAATTTTCTTTTCCTATCCAATATATCTGAGTGCCTGAATTTTTAAACTCTCTAGCAACCTCTAGAGCGGGGTAAACATGACCACCAGTCCCTCCTGCTACAAATAATGCCTTCACTAAAAGCTCACCCTTCTAGAAATATTTATCGATGGCATAGCAGACTTTGTTTCTTGATCGACTCTAAGAACTAATGCACACAAACTACACATAATGAGTAAATTTGTACCTCCATAACTTAAAAAAGGCAATGTAAGACCTTTGGTAGGTAATAATCCTGTTGCAACACCAACATTAATAAACGTATGGAGACCAATTAATATAGCAACGCCATAAGCAATAAAAAAACCAAAGTATAAGTTTCTTTCTAGCGCCTTCCTTCCTATATAAAAAGATCTAAAAGAAATAAAAAATAAGGTAGAAATAATTAATATCGCAGTAAAAAGTCCCATTTCTTCGACAATTACTGAAAAAATAAAATCGGTATGCGCATCAGGCAGGTATCCTAATTTCATCAGACCTTCTCCTAAGCCTACACCAAACCATTCCCCTCTCCCTATAGCCATTAAAGACAAAGTTAATTGATAACCTCCGCCAAAAGGATCTGTCCATGGGTCTATAAAAGAAATAATTCTTTCCCATCTCCAAGGAACAAAATAAATTAAAGCTGAGACACCCACTAAACCTAAACCTATAACAAGAAGAAACTGTTTCATCTGAGCACCAGCTACAAAAAGCATTCCCAACACAGTAGCGAAGATAACAGCTGAAGTACCAAGATCAGGCTGTATAAGTATTAATGAAACTACTAAAACAATCAAAACCGCAGGTCTGAAGAAACCAAGCCAATTTGATTGCAGATCATTTAGACGTCTTACAGAATACCCGGCAATATAAACAATACTAAAGAGCTTCATTATCTCAGAAGGCTGCAACCCGACAGGACCGATTCGTATCCATCTGTGTGAGCCATTAACTTCAATGCCTATTCCAGGAATAAAAACCATGATTAATAAAAGAATTCCAAGTCCTAAAAACAAGCGATCAAAAGTCTCCCAAAATGCTAAAGGTATTGACAGAACTAGTGAAAATAGAAATAACCCAGCTATTAAATGGATAAACTGTTTTTTAGTGAAGTTTAAGGGCTCTCCTGTTAAAGAATCCGAAAATTCAATTGATGCTGTAGCAACGGCTAAAAGCCCAAAAAGACTTAAAAAGAGAAATAACCCAAAAAAAATAAAATCAATTTTTTTAAAATCAGGTAGAGAAAAATATTTTTCTAAATTAACAAGCATACCTTTTAAGAAAATCCAGTTAACTCCCTGAACTTATCTCCTCTTTCTCTATAGTCTAAAAACATATCAGTACTTGCACATGAAGGAGAAAGAAGGACTACATCTCCCTCGTGACAGAAAGAATCTGACTGGCTAATTGCATCTTCAAGATCCGCAACTAAAGAACAATCTGCCTTTTCACCAATCTCTTTAAGAATTTTTTCTTTATCCCTTCCGTATATCAATATCTTTTTAGTAGAGTCCAGATCTTTTTTATTAATCTTAGAAAAATCTTGATCTTTAGAATCACCACCACAGATTAAAACAACTTTATTACTACCATAAGATTTTTCAGCAGATTTAATTGCAGTTAATAAAGAAGAAATATTCGTACTCTTAGAGTCATTTATGTAAGTAAGCCCATTACGTGCACCTAAAACTTCAAACCTGTGTTTAAGTCTCTTAAAAGTTATTAAGGCCTCAAAGCATCTATTTATTAAATCAGGCTGATCGACCAGTACTTCGCTTGAGGCTTTATTATTTTTTAAAGCTTCAAAAACTAACACGACACTTAAAACAGCTTGAATATTTAATATTTCATGATGAGGCCATTTATTTTTAAATAAATTATAAATCTCCTTTTCAAAAGGTTTAGTTAAGTCTTCAAAACTAAATATTTGTTCTCCAATAGAGTCTATTGATAATAAAATCTCTTTTACAGTAAGGCCTACAGAACAGCCAAAAAGTACTTTTTCCTTTACTTTTTTGTAGCTCCCAAAAGAATGGTGTCGATCTAAGTGGTCTTGTTCAACATTTAACAAGACTCCAATATCGGATTTGAGATTCTTGATGTGTTCAAGATGAAAGCTTGAAAGTTCTACAATAGATACATCTTGTTTTTTATTAAGTGTATCTAAAACGGGAGTTCCGATATTACCACTGCAAACAACTTCTTCAGTTTCATAAATATTGTTAAGTACATGCCCAATCATGGAAACAACAGTGGTCTTTCCATTCGTCCCAGTTATAAATATTTTTTTTGATTTAGATTCTTTTGTAAAAATTTCTATGTCAGTAAGAATTTTAATTCCTTCTTTTCTAGCGGCTACAAGTATCTCGTTTCCATAATCTATGCCAGGACTAACTAAAATTGTATTTACTTGATCTAAAACTCCCACATCAAATTTACCGAGAAGAAAATTATCATTGTTTAGACTATCGAATTCCAATAAACCAGAAGGTCTATCTCTGGAATCCATGATTAATGCAGATATATTTTTTTTATTTAGATACCTCAAGTAAGAGGCTCCAGTTGCACCGAAACCTAGAATAAGATGCATAAATTTTACTCCACCCAGAATTTATCTAAGTTTTAGAGTTACTAGTCCAATTAAAACTAACATAAAAGTAATTATCCAAAATCTAACGATGACTCGGGGCTCGGGCCACCCTTTAAGCTCGTAATGGTGATGGATTGGAGCCATTTTAAAAACTCTCTTTCCGGTTAATTTAAAAGAAGTGACCTGTACAATAACTGAAAGAGTTTCCACAACGAAAACACCTCCCATTATTAACAATACATATTCATGCCTTATTATTACTGCGACGACGCCTAGGGCAGCACCTAATGCTAAAGAACCTACATCTCCCATAAAGACTTGGGCAGGATAGGTGTTATACCAAAGAAACCCAATGCCTGAACCTACCAAAGCACCGCAAAAGATTAACATCTCACCTGTTCCAGGAAGAAAAGGAATATTTAAGTATTCAGCATAAATAGTATTACCTGCAGCATATCCTATGAGACCTAATCCACCTGCAACCATTACACATGGAAGAATAGCCAGGCCGTCTAGTCCATCTGTAAGATTAACTGCATTGCTTGACCCTATAATTACAAGATAAGAAAGAAGAATAAAACCAAAACCCAAGGGTATAGATATATTTTTGAAAAATGGAACAATGAAACTTGTTTCACTTATATTTTCTGAGCTATAAAAAAGAAAAATAATAGCTGTTAAGGCTATTAAACTTTGCCAAAAGAGCTTAGCTAGAGGGGAAAGGCCCTTACTTGACTGGAATCGTAACTTGTACAGATCATCTACCCATCCTAAAGCGCCAAATAAAGTTGTTACACCTAAAGCTACCCATAAATACCTATTCTCTAGATCACCCCATAATATCGTGCTAATAAATATAGATGCTAAAATCAGTGTTCCTCCCATAGTGGGGGTTCCCTTCTTTGATAGATGAGTTGCAGGTCCTTTTTCTCTTATAACTTGACCTACCTCAATAGCTTGCATTTTATTTATGAATCTTGGTCCTAAAATTAATGAAACTAATAAAGCAGTTAGTGTTGCAAATATAGCTCGAAAGGATAAGTAGTCGAAGACCCTCAATGGCCCATAACCATCAGAAAAGAAATTTAATAATTCAGCTAACACTTAAACCTTTAATTTATCAGAAATGTAATCCATACCTGTGGACCTAGAACCTTTAACCAAAATTATAGAGTCTTTAGTCAATTTAGTGTTCAAGTATTCTAATAATTTATCTTTAGAAGAAAACTTGATTCCAATATCAGAAATATGCTTTAAACCTTCTTTCCATAAATCACCTATACATAAGAATTCTTCAACCTTTCCTAGAGCATATTCACAAATCTCAACATGGTAATTTTCCTCTTGTTTACCTAATTCACCCATTTCTCCTGCAATAAAAATCCTATTCTTTCCATGTATATCACCTAAAACATCTAAAGACTTCTTCATAGACTCTGGGTTGGCATTATAGGAATCATCTATAAGAACTGAATCTTTTAGAGCTTTTTTTACTTCCATTCTTCTCTTAGGAAAAACTATGTTGCTTAAATTAACACTCTCTTGTTCGAGGTCTATATTAAGAACATGGCAAACCGATAGAGCACCAGTAGCATTCAAACAGTTATGTGTGGCAATTCCTTTCATAAAACATCTAATAGACTTCTCAGCATAATTTATGTCAAAAGAAATTTCGTTTTTTAATAGGTCTCTTCGAATATTACTCAAACGGATATCAGAGTCTTGATGAAACCCGAACGAAATAATTCTCCTGCCCTCACTTCTTTCTTTCCAATAAAAAAAGAACTCTGAGTCGCGAGGCAATACGGCAATGCCGTCTTTGTGTAAATGCTCTAGAATGTAACCTTTCTCTTTTGCTACTTTCTCCACTGAATCTAATTTTTCTAGATGAGAAGCTGCTGCATTTAGTATCAAGGCAACATCAGGCTCAACTTTAGACGATAAGTTACTTATTTCTCCTGGGGAGTTAGTGCCAATCTCTATAACTGCATACTTATAATCGTTCGAAAGTGAGGATAATGTTAATGGCACTCCTATATGGTTATTTTTATTGCCTTTAGTTTTATGGCATCCATCTTTTTGAAGCATGCTATAAATAATTTCTTTGGTGGTTGTTTTACCATTACTTCCAGTCAACCCAATGACCTTTCCGGTGAATATATCTCTTTGATATTTAGCTAAATGATCTAAGAATTTATAGCAGTCTTTAACTAGAATGTAAGGTTTATCTATGGAAATATCTTTTTCTACCACAAGGGCTATTGCACCTTTCTCTTTTGCTTCTATTAGATAATCATGACCATCATTTGAAGGCCCCTTTAGAGCTACAAATATATCATTTGGTTCTAGAGTTCTGGAATCAATGCTTATGCCATTAAAAGTCTCCTTTCCAGTGCCTCCTACTAGTTGTATATCTAATTCTTTAGCTATCGTAGATAGAGATAAATCATTTTTATTTTTAGACATCTTTAAGAAAATCCTTTACTTGTTGATGGTCGCTAAATTTGATTCTTTTGCCCAAGATATCTTGATACTCTTCATGTCCTTTACCAGAAATTAGAAGAATATTACTTTCACCACTAGCTTTAATTTTATTCAAACAGTAAGAGATAGCTTCTTTCCTACTCGATATAAATTTAACCTCTTTCTTATTTTTTATACCCTTTCTAATATCTTTAATAATATCTAATTCATTCTCAGATCTTGGATTGTCATTAGTAACTAATAAAAAATCAGATAGTGATTCAGCAATTTTTCCCATTTTTGGTCTTTTATCTTTATCTCTTTCTCCTCCGCAACCAAAAATACACCAAAGTTTATGATCCTTATAAGCATCTTTTAACTCAATTAGAGAAGTCTCTAGCGCTTCAGGAGTGTGGGCGTAATCTATAAAACACATATCTTTCTTACTT
>Ga0209228_1001782_pt1 | contig 10621 bp, 10 predicted proteins | sample METZYME_3_150m_FD_187547 | JGI IMG/M metagenome (GOLD analysis project Ga0209228, IMG submission 187547) | Marine microbial communities from oxygen minimum zone in mesopelagic equatorial Pacific - METZYME_3_150m (SPAdes) (version 2) | ecosystem: Environmental > Aquatic > Marine > Oceanic...
GCGCGCCTACGGCCAGCGCGACCCCATCCTCGAGTACAAGTCCGAGGGCTACCACATGTTCCAGGAATTGCAGGTCAACATCTGGACCGAAATCTGCCAAAACATCTTCCGCAGCGCCTCCAGCGTCGACGCCTTCCAGAGCTTCCTGAGAAACCTCCCGATGCAGGAAGTGCACCAAAGCTCCAGCGCGTTCGGAGCCGAGGAACGCCGCGCCGCCAACGAAGCCTCGGACATGGTGGACGAAGCCACCGACATGGTCTCCCGGGCCGAGCCGTTGCGCACCGCCGTCAAGGTCGGCCGCAACGACCCCTGCCCCTGCGGCAGCGGGAAAAAACACAAAAAGTGCTGCGGTTGATATCGACCAAGCGCTTGGCCAAAGTGCTTTCTGCGAAAAACAGACCACCAAAAAAACGCACCCTTTGGGCGGTATCTTTCATTTGCTGCGGTGGGGTTTTGCCCTAGACTGCCCTGCCTTGCGGCGCTTGGCCAAGCCGCACTGAATTTTGGATCCTGCACGCCAATGGTTTTTGTCCGCCGTCGTTGTTTACGGCACCAGCATGCTATATTCCGCCTTCCTTTGGCGGCGTGGTTTTCAGCGGGACAACTGGATCAACCACAGCCTGCTCGCCGTCGCTTTCGTGCTGCACACCGTCGCCATGGCCAAGCGCGGCTTTTCGCTGCAGCACTGCCCGGTCAACAACCTGTACGAGGCCACAGCGTTTGTCCTGTGGACGATCGCCGCTGGCAGCCTTGTTTTCGGCCTCTGGCCAAGGTTGCGTTTCCTCGGCGTGTTCACGTCGCCGTTGTTGTTTTGTGTCGGCGTCTTTGCGCTAATGCCGGGCCTCGACCCACCACCGACCGGCAAGCCGCAGTTCACCAACGGGTGGGCCAGCCTGCACGCCGCGATGATCATGCTCGGCTACGGAGCATTCGGTTTGAGCGCCGTCGCCGGGAGCATGTTCCTCACGCAGGAGCGCAACCTGAAATTCCACCGAGCACGCGCGCTCTTCACCCTGCTGCCGCCGATCCAGCGCTTGGAAAAAATGATCACCCTTTCGCTCGCGACCGGCCTGGTGCTGCTCACGGCCGGCCTGGGCCTGGGCGCGGCGTACGTCCAGTTGCCCGAAGGTACATCGTTCGAGGGCGACCCCAAGATCATCTGGTCGATGCTCGTCTGGGCGATCTACAGCGTGCTGCTTTTGCTTCACTGGAAGTTTGACCAACGCGGGCATCGCTACGCCTGGTCGGCGATCGTCGCCTTCGTGTTTGTCATCCTCACGTTCTGGGGGACGAACCTACTCTCGGGAATTCACAACCCCACCCCGTAAGCGATGCCGATTGTTGTCTCAGGCTTAAGCCATCACTCATCGCCGGTCGAGTTGCGAGAACGCTTTGCCTTTTCCAATGCGCAGATCGTCGACGCGCTTGGCCAACTGCACGAGCGCGGCATTGCCGACGAGGCCGTGATCCTCTCCACCTGCAATCGCGTGGAGATTTACGCCGCCACCCGCAACAACGATCCCGCGCTTGGCCAGGCGCTACACCAGTTCCTTTGCGATTTCCACGGCCTCGGCCCGGTTTCCGGCGACGAACTCTACACGCACCGCGATCCGCAAAGTGTCGATCACCTCTTTCGCGTATCGTGCGGCATAGACTCGATGGTCCTTGGCGAGACGGAAATCCTCGGCCAACTCAAGCAGGCCTACAAACTCGCCCACGCCGAGAAGGCCACCGGCGCGCTGCTGAACAAGACATTTCAAAAAGCATTCAACGTAGCCAAGCTCGTTCGTTCGGAAACGCAGATTCAGCGCGGCAGCATCTCCGTCAGCTCGGTGGCGGTGGAATTGGCCGAGTCCATTTTCGACTCGCTCAAGTCGCGGCAGGTACTCGTCATCGGTGCCGGCGACACGAGTGAAAAAGCCGCCCGCGCCCTCAAGAGCCGGGGCGCGCAAAGCGTCCTCGTCTCAAACCGCTCACACGACCGGGCTGTCACGCTGGCTACCGAACTCGCCGGCCGCGCCATCGGCTTCGATACGTGGAAGCAGGAGTTCAAGCAGGTTGACATTATCATTAGCAGCACCGCCGCGCCGCACTACGTACTCACTCGCGACAAGCTTGAGGGGCTGCTCCGGCAGCGTGGCCACCGGCCGCTGTTGCTCGTGGATATTGCCGTGCCGCGCGACATTGATCCCGACTGCAACCAACTCGAGAACGTGTACGTTTACAACATCGACGACCTCCAAGGCATCGCCAAACAGTACCTCGAGCAACGCAAGGCCGAGCTCGAGCTGTGCAAACGCCTCATCGCCAGGAAACGCAACGAACTGCTCGACAGCCTCCAGTCACATCCAGGTAAAACCAACCTCGGCCTCCGGGAACAGCAGGCCGGCAGCTGACGACAAACTTCACTTTGCCCGACATAAACACCATTCGCATCGCCACACGGGGCAGCGCCCTTGCCCTCGCACAGGCAAACATGATTTTTGCCCAGTGCCGCAAGACATTCCCGCAACTTAACTTCGAGATCAAAATCCTGAAGACCACCGGCGACAAGCTGCAGACACAGGGTGTCAAGCCGGGCCAGTCGCTGCCCAAGGGTCTCTTCACCAAGGAACTCGAGGTCGCGCTGGTGAAAAATCGCGCCGACCTCGCGGTGCACAGCCTGAAGGATCTGCCGACCGAACTGCCTGCCGGCCTCACGCTCGGCGCGATTACCAAGCGCGAGGATCCGCGCGAAGTTCTGCTTTACCGCGACCACTCGGACCGGCGTGGCTTTGATCCCGGCCTGACGATTGCCGAACTGCCCGCCAACCTCACGGTCGCCACCAGCAGCCCGCGCCGCAAGGCACAACTGCTCCGGCTGCGACCCGACTGGAACATCGTCGAGATTCGCGGCAACGTCCCCACCCGCCTTGACAAACTCGCCATCGATCCGCAGATCGACGCCACCGTTTTGGCGCACGCCGGGTTGCGGCGGCTCGACTTCGAGGCCGGCAAAGACGGCCTGCTCCGGGGCGACGCCGTACCGGACGGCACCTGCGCAACGATCGTCGAGACGAGCGAAATGCTGCCGTGCGTTGGCCAGGGGGCGATCGGCATTGAGATCCGCGAAAACGACGAACGCATTGCCAAGCTCTGCCAGCGGCTGAACCACTTCAACACGCAGGTTTGTGCTGAGGCCGAGCGGTCGTTTCTCAGCGCAATGGGTGGCGGCTGCCAAAGCCCCGTCGCCGCACACGCCGAGGTACGCCGCGAGAAAATTCACATGCCCGGACTCTCGTTCGGCGACGGCGCCCAATACAACGAAGCAATTGTCACAGGCGAACTCAACGAAAGCCAAGCGCTTGGCCAAGCGCTCGCCGAGCAAGTCAAAGCCAACCTGTAACCCACGCGCCACTCGAGCGCGCTTGGCCAAGCGTTAGAGTTCGCGGACGAGGATGTTGCGCCAGCGCACTTTCGCACCCTTGGGCCAGCCGCCGCCGCCGTGCACCTGTACGGCAATCGAGCCTTTATCGCCGAGGATGCCGTGCACCTTTTCCCGATCGTATTGCGATTGCTTGAAGGTCGCGCCGTCGAACTCACAGATCTTCTGTCCGTTGAGCCAAGTGGTGATGCGCGGGTATTTACCGACGCAGCGCACCTTCAGCGTATTCCATTTGCCGACGCGCCATGCCTTCACCCACTCGCGCGGCGTGCAGGTGTACACACAGCCGTGCTCGCTTGGCTTACGAACGTTGTCGCCGGTGATCGCCACCAACTTGCCGTCCTTCACCTGGCCGTTGATGTCGAAGGCGCGATTGTTGAATGCGCCAGTGCCCTCGCCGTAAATGTGCCCGACGTTGCCAGCATCGTGGAAGTCGACCATCACCTGAAAGCACTGTCCCTTATCATTGGAGCGCAGGAAAAATCCGGAGCACGGGCCCCAGTCGTGATTCATGTCGATCTTCACCTCGAAGTCGCCGAACTTGCGATCGCTCAACAAAATCCCGCCGTTGCCGGAGCCCGGAGGATCTTGCTCGCCGACGATCGCGCCGCCCTCGACGATCCATTTGCCGCCGGTCCCGTGGCCGATGCGGTTCGGGTTTTTGTGCCAGCCGTCGAGTGTCTTGCCGTCGAAGAGCTTGATCCAGTCCCCCTCGACGGCGACTGCTTGGGCGAGCGGCAACGCGACGACAGCGGCCGTGGTTGCGGTGGTTTCCTTGAGGAAAGTGCGACGTGAAACGGTATCGGAATTAGAGTGCATGAGCGGGACATTACCGCAGGCTCGTTGCCCTGTCACGTCGCATAAACCTTGCGCGCTTGGCCAAGCGCCTCCAACAATGGCGCGCCTCGCCACCGGAGGCGCTCGCCGGATGAGAACCCTGCACCTTTATTTGACACGAGAAACATTGGCTACGCTGATGATGACGGTGCTGGTGTTCACCTTCGTGCTGCTGCTGGGCAACTTATTCAAGGAAATCGCCGCGCTGATAGCGTCGGGCCAGGTCGCGCCCGGCTTCCTGCTCAAGGCGGTCGGCCTGCTCATCCCGTACGTGCTCGTTTACTCACTGCCGATGGGGATGCTCACCGCCACGCTGCTGGTGTTCGGCCGGTTCAGCGCCGAGCATGAGCTCACCGCCGCTCGCGCCGGCGGTATCAGCCTGCTCTCGCTCTCCGCGCCGGTTTTGGCAATCGGTGTGTTGATGTCCGCGTTGTCCGGCTGGATGAACCTACACGTCGCGCCGCAATGCCGCCTGGCCTACAAGACGATGCTCTTCGAGTACGGACTCGAGAACACCGCCGCGCTGCTCACCGAGAAAGGATTCACCGACTTCCCGGGCCACCGCGTTTACCTCGGCTCGATCGACGGCGACACTCTTCGCGACGTGGTGATTTATCAGCACGACGAGGCCGGCAACCTCAAGCTGCGCATGCACGCCGAGGAAGCCTCGCTCGGGGTGGATACCAAGACACAACAAGTGATGATCACGCTGCGATCGGTCGATGGCTTCGAGTTCAGCGACGGCAAGGAGCGTACGTTCGTTTACTCGAATTACGGCCCGATGGCGCTCGGCAAAAAAACGGAGGCCTCCAAGCAACGTCCTCCGAAGCTGAAGGAACTTGGCTTCGGCCAACTGCGCACGCGCATCGCCGAGTTGAAACAGCAAGGCAAAGACCCCACGCCAGCGCAGATTCAGCTCCACCAAAAGGTGGCACTCTCGTTTGCGTGCATCGGCTTCACGCTGATCGGCATCCCGCTGGCCATCCGCACGCACCGCCGCGAGACCAACATCGGCATCGCCATGGCGCTGGTTTTGGTGACGGCCTACTATGGGCTCATCGTGCTGGGTCAGGCGCTCGAGGGGCATCCCGGCCTGTTGCCGCACCTCTGGATGTGGATGCCGAACTTCTTGTTCCAAGGCATCGGTTGCGTGCTGCTCTGGAAAATGAACCGGGGGATTTAGTTTTTCAGTTTAAGTTTTCAGTTTTCAGTGGAGCTTCGATTGATTACAAAAAACCGCGTGCACCATTTTGCAACTTGCTCTTGGCTAGATATCTCCGCAGATGGGCGGTTGTTTTCTCCCTCACCCCTACCCTCTCCCGCTGGGAGAGGGAGCCTGGCCAAGCGCGTCTCGTTTGATTCCTCCTCCCTCAGGGAGAAGGTGGCCGAAGGCCGGATGTGGGTGAACCTCCGGATGTTTCTTCGTAAAGGCCGCTGTTCGATCGCTGGCTTAATAAGCATTGCCGTCACACTCGGATTGCCCAAGGTGGTGGCGGCTGACTGGCCTCAATTGCTTGGGCCGCGCGACGATGGCACCTCCAGCGAGACCGGCCTGCTCAGCGCTTGGCCAAGCGGCGGACCGAAGGTCATTTGGAAAAAACAGATCGGCACCGGCTACAGCGCACCGTCCATCCGCGACGGCCGTCTGGTTTTGTTTCACCGCATCGGCAACGAGCAAATCGTCGAGGCGCTCGACGCGAAGACATCCAAGCCGGTTTGGCGCCACGCCTCGCCCACCCGTTACCGCGATCCGTTCGGCTACAACAACGGCCCGCGCTGCACGCCACTGCTTACCAAAAAGCATTGCTACACCTTTGGCGCGGAGGGCGTGCTGCTGTGTCTCGACGTCAAAACCGGCAAGCCGGTTTGGCAGCGAAAAACGGCGGAGGAGTTTCAAGTGCCGGAAGCTTTTTTCGGAGTCGGCGCATCGCCGGTGATCGAGGGCAATCTGCTCATCGTGATGGTCGGCGGCCAGCCGAACTCGACGATGGTGGCGTTCGACAAGGACACCGGCAAAGTCGCTTGGCAGAGCGCCGGCCGTGACACGTGGCAGGACAAGCCGTCCATCGGCTGGCCCGGCGAGCCGCTCGTCCGCTGGCGTGGCAACGAGAAACTCGCGAGCTATTCCACGCCGACGCTGGCCACGATTCACGGTAGGCGCACGCTCCTAAGCCTCACGCGCCAGGGTCTCGTCTCGCTGGATCCCAAGACCGGCAAAATGAACTTCAGCCGCTGGTTTCGCGCGCGTATCAACGAGTCAGTCAACGCCGCCAACCCGGTCGTGTCCGGCAACCGGGTTTTCTGCTCGGCAGCCTATTACGGCGTCGGCTCGTTCCTGCTCGACATTGCCGAGGACGGCAAATCGTTCACCGAGGTTTGGAGTACGAACGAGCGCCGCAAAGCCAACCGCCGACTCGAGCCCGTGCTGGGGATTCACTGGACGACGCCGATCCTGCACGACGGACACCTGTACGCCTTCAGCGGACGCGACGAGCCAGACGCGTATTTTCGCTGTGTCGAACTGGAGAGCGGCAGGGTCAAGTGGAGCCGCGACGAACGCTGGCAAAAACGCGGCGGCAAACAGCCCAATGTTTACGGGCGCGGCTCCGCCGTGATGGCCGACGGTAGGCTGTTTGTGCTCGGCGAAGGCGGCCTGCTGGGCCTGTTCGAAGTTAACGCCGAGAAGCCGGTCGAGCTTGGCCGGCATCAGGTTCCGGAGTTGCATTATCCCTGCTGGGCTGCTCCTATCCTCTCCGACAAGCGAATGGTGATTCGAAGCGAAGACTATTTGATCTGTTTTGACGTGGCCAAATAACATCATGCTCCGTCAGCGCCTGGCCAAGGGCTTCACGTTAATCGAGTTACTGGTGGTGATCGCCATCATCGCGATCCTCGCCGGGCTGCTATTGCCCGCTCTGGCCAAGGCCAAGGACAATGCCACCGGCATCTACTGTCTCAACAACCAGCGCCAACTCCTCGTCGCGTGGAAGCTGTACATCGATGACTACGAAGACCATCTGCCTCCCAATGCCAAGCACATTCAGGATCCGCGCGGCTGGATCAACGGCTTCCTCACCTTCGTACCGAACAACCGCGACAACACGAACCTGCTCTACCTCATCGGCACGCGCAAACAGATGGGCGACCGCTACCCCAAGCTCGGCCCGTACACAAAGTCGCCCGGTATCTACAAATGTCCATCCGACAAATACACCTGCAAGATTGACGGCAAGGAAATGTCACGCGTCCGCAGCGTCGCCATGAACGGCTACATCGAGGGCGGGCTTTACGACCCCACGCTTAGCTCGACTGTCTCAAGCATCCACGGGCTTGGCTGGCGGAAGTACGATATTCTCTCGCACATCATCGACCCGTCGCCGTCCGACCTGTGGATTTTTGCCGACGAACACCCGGATAGCATCAACAACGGCGGCTTCGTCCTGTACCCGTACAACGCCACCATCTGGCGCAACCTCCCGGCCAACTACCACAACGCCGCCTGCGGCTACGCCTACGCCGACGGCCACGCCGCGATCAAGAAATGGAGCGACCCCATGCCCAGACTTGAGCCGGTACAAAAGCGCATGCGGCTCGACTACTCCAACGCCGGTTCCATCGGCGGCAAGGCCCGCGACTATTGGTGGGTCATCAACCACTCCACAGCACCGTTTAAAAAGTGAGCGGTGAGCAGTTTGTGCTCTTTCGTGCCTTGCGCGATTCAATAAAATTTTCAGTTTTTTTTCTTCGTGTTTCGACATTCCTTGTTCGATATTCGCTCTGTTCCGGTTCTAGGTTCTTACCGCTAACGGCTCACTGCTAACTACCTTATTTGCCTTGCGTTTGGCTGGCAACAGGTTGAAATCCCTGCATGTACACCAAGCGACTCCTCGGACTGGCACTGGGCGCCGCGCTCGTCAACCCCGCAGAGGCGAAAGATATCCGCATCGGCATGGTCGGGCTCGACACCTCGCACGTCATCGCCTTCACCCGCGTCCTTAACGACGAGTCCGACAAAAACCACGTCGCCGGCGCCCGGATGATCGCCGCCGTCAAGGACAGCAGTCCCGATGTCGAGTCGAGCTACACGCGCGTCGAGAAATACACAGCCGAATTGACCGGCAAATGGGGTGTGAAACTTTACCCCACCGTCACCGAGCTTTGCCGGCACGTCGACGCGGTGATGATCGAGAACGTCGACGGCCGCCCGCACCTCAAGCACGCCATCGACGTCATCAAGGCCGGCAAGCCTCTCTTCATCGATAAACCACTCGCCGGCACTCTCGTTGATTGCCTCAAGATTTACCGCTTGGGCAAGCGCCACAAAGTGCCGGTGTTCAGCTCCTCTTCGCTGCGCTTCGCCAAGGCCACGCTCGCCGCGCGCGCCGGCAAACACGGCAAGGTTCTCCGCTGCGAAACCTTCAGCCCGGCCCACCTCGAGCCCCACCATCCCGATCTGTTTTGGTACGGCATCCACGGCGTCGAGTCGCTCTTCACCGTGATGGGCTCCGGCTGCGTGTCAGTCAAACGCGGCACGACCGACGACGGCAAAATCGAGGTCACTGGAACATGGAACGACGGCCGAGTCGGCATCTTCCGCGAGGGCAAAGGCTACGGCGGCACGGCCAAGTGCGAGGACGGCGAACACCCCGTCGGCGGTTACGACGGCTACGCGCCACTCGTCGAGGCGGCAGTCAAGTTTTTTAAGAGCGGCAAGTCGCCGGTCACCGCCCGCGAGACGCTGGAGATCTACGCCTTCATGCAGGCTGCCGACGAATCCAAAGCCGCCAACGGCAAGGAAGTCCCCCTAAAACTCGACTGGGAGTGAGCGGAGGCGCGGAGAACTTCGGAGTTTTTTGGAAGGAGAAAATGGGACGCAGGTTTTCAGGATGAGCAGGATTAGTTTTTAATCCTTTAAATCAGCGCTCATCCGCGTCCTGTTCTCATAACCCCTTCGCGTCCATTCGCGGTATTCAAAAAACGTGTCGCGGCTTTTCGGTGGGCGGCGGTTAGTGGGAGTTCGGCGAGCTTGGCCTCGGGGAGCCATTGGCCTTTGAGCTGGGCCAAACGCGGTTTTCGGCTGGGCGCGATCACGAACATCTCGAGCCGGTTGCGGTAGCGGGTGATGGAGTGGTTGATGGTGCAGAGCGGCTCCAGCGCTGCTTGGCCAAGCGCGAGGCTGGCCTTGGCCAAGTCGGCCGGTTGCATGGCAGGATCGTCCGCCTGCCAGTTGGGGAATTCCCAAAAGCCGGCGTTCACTTCGCCGCTTGGCCGGCGTTGAACGTAGACCTCCCCGCGCCAAGCGATAATGAAGCCGATGAACCGCCGCTTGGTCGCCGCCGCCCGCTTGGCCAATGCCGGAATGGCGTCCACTTTGTTTTGCTTCCGAGCTATGCAGCGGCCTTTCAGCGGACAGCCGCCGCAAAGCGGGTTGCGCGGCGTGCAGATCAGCGCGCCCAGTTCCATCACTGCCTGGTTTAAAGCGGAGGCGTTTCGTTGCCTTGCCTTTTGGAGCGTCGGCGCGTGTTTCACCAATTCGGCAGCGACCGACCACAGGCGATCAGCGACCGGCTTGGCCTTCGGCGACTCTTCGATGCCAAGAAGGCGCGTCAACACCCGGGCGACGTTGCCGTCCACGACCGGTTCGGGTTGGTTGAACGCGATGCTGCAGATTGCGCCGCCGGTGTAGCGACCCACTCCCGGTAACGCCAGCACGCCGGCCAAGTCACGGGGGAAACGGCCGCCAAACTCGTCGCGGATCCGCTTGGCCCCCTTTTGCAGGTTGCGCGCCCGCGAGTAGTAGCCGAGGCCTTCCCAAAGTTTGATCACCGTGTCCTCGTCGGCAGTAGCGAGTGATGCGATGTCCGGCAACTGCTTCATCCACCGTTGCCAATACGGGATCACGGTTTTGACCTGCGTTTGTTGCAGCATGATCTCCGACACCCAGATGGCGTACGGATCGCGCGTCCACCGCCACGGCAGGTCACGGGCGTTCCCGGCGAACCACTTGAGCAGCGGCGCCACGATGGAGCGGATGTGCATCGGCGCGGAAGCCTACCGCCCGGCGTCAGCTTGGCCAAGCAGCCGTCGTTGACTTGGGCGCGGCTCGGCGACAAAGTCACCGCAGCGGGATGAGTGACTTGGCACAGACCGTCTCCGCCAATGGGCGGGAGATCGCCACCGGGCTGCCGGTGTCGCTGCATGATTTTCTCAAGGCGCAGGGCATGCTGCCGCGAAGCGTGGTGGTGGAACTCAACGGCGAGGCGGTCACGCCCTCGGAGTTCGTGGAGCGGCAGCTCAACGCGGGCGACACGATGGAAATAGTAAAAATAGTGGCAGGCGGATGAGGGAAAAACTCCAGAG
>Ga0209228_1001784_pt1 | contig 10614 bp, 10 predicted proteins | sample METZYME_3_150m_FD_187547 | JGI IMG/M metagenome (GOLD analysis project Ga0209228, IMG submission 187547) | Marine microbial communities from oxygen minimum zone in mesopelagic equatorial Pacific - METZYME_3_150m (SPAdes) (version 2) | ecosystem: Environmental > Aquatic > Marine > Oceanic...
TGGATCTTTATCTTGCTCTATGGACTTTCTGGGCATACGTCCACTCCAATGTTGTTTAAATCAGCAAACAGAACTTCCAAGTCAACGGTTACTTGGGTAATTGCGCTTTGAAAACCTCTCGCATAAGTTTTTGCACGTCATCAGCGATACCGGAATTATTTCGAATTGCGTTTTCAACTTTATCTTGTGCTTCAACCGAACGATAACCTAGGGTCACCAGAGCTTCAACTGCCTCAGCCCTTGCGTCGGCAACTTGCTGAATTTGGGTCTCCCCAGAAATATTAACATCCTGTAGCAGTGCAGTCGCTGCCACTTTGCCTCCTAACGTTGCGACAATTTTCTGAGCAGCCCTACTGCCAATGCCTGGCAAACGTTGGAGTGAGCCAAGATCCTCAGTTTCTATAGCCGAAGCTATAGTAGAAACTGGGAATACTAACGCAGCAGCAGCCTTCGCCGGCCCAATTCCTTCAACTTGAATAAGCTGTTCAAAAAACGCCTTTTCGGTCGGATGGCGAAAGCCAACTAACATAGGCTTGGGTTGACGATCCGTAACATGGTAGTAAATCTCTAATTCAACCTCTGACCCAGGGCCGATACCATCGTTCGCCAGTGATTGATAGACGTACGTAGGTAAACTAATTTCATAACCTACCCCACCAGCCACAACTACAGCACGCCCTGGCTCGCGAGTTAAGCTCCTGATAAATCCCGTGATGTAGTTGATCATAAAACTGTTTGTTCTACTTGGTCGCTTCAATAGCTTCGACAGCTGGGCTCCCAGCCATGATTGCATGACAAATGGCGATGGAGAACGCATCCGCTACATGCTCATTCTTTGCCACGTCAGGTGCCCGTAGATGAGTAGACACAGCGGCCTTAACCTGTTCTTTACCTGCCCTACCTGACCCAGTGACAATATTCTTCGCACGTGTAGGTTGATAATTAAAGACAGGCACATCGGCTTCACCAGCGGCCATGACTGCTACTCCACGAGCGTGCCCTAATAAAATTGCCGTCTTTACAAATCTAGCATGGGAATGCAAATCTTCTATCGCCACGGCATGAGGATTGAATTCTTGAATTACATCACGAATAGCTGAATAAATCATGAATAGCCGCTGTTCCATGGGTACACCAGACTTTGTGCGCACAACCCCACCCTCAACAACCGTATAATCTTGCCCGTCAACTTCAATCAATCCATAACCAGTATTGGTAAGCCCAGGGTCAATTCCTAGTATTCTCAAATCACGAATCCATTCACCCCAACTTAAACAAACGCAAAAAGCATTTCACTCGTAAAGTCTAGCCATACCCCTTTCCAATCTCTAAATAAAGTTGTCGGGTCACAGATCCCACAAAGTTGTATGGAAACACAGCACTTCAGCATATCCTTAATACTAAAAAACAAGAATCTCTTCATACGCCCAAAATACCCAGGAAGAATTGACAATGCAGCCGTTTTATACTGAACAGCAAACACTTCTTGCGAACACCATGCGTGAATTTGCAAATGAAAAACTGGCCCCGCTGGCACATGAAGTGGACGAAACCGAAAAATTTCCTATTAATCAGTTTCGTGACTTAGCCGACTTAGGTGTCACGGGAATGACTCTCCCCGAAGAGTTTGGCGGATCCAACGGTGGCTACAAAGACTTCATGGTAGTTGTCGAAGAGATAGCATCGGCCTGCGGCTCAACCAGTACGGTACTAATCACACATGTTTCTCTAGGAGCCCAAACCATTTACCATGGCGGATCTAACGCTCAACGCGCTCGTTGGTTACCTTCATTGGCATCGGGTAAAAAGATTGCGGCGTTCGCACTCACCGAACCATCCACCGGATCTGATGCCCTCGCTTTAGAGACCTCACTCACGCGCGACGGAGATGATTACATCCTCAACGGTTCAAAATTATTCTGCACTAACGGTGCTGTCGCGGATATTTTCTCAGTGTTTGCCAATCAAAATAAAAAGGCAGGTCACAGGGGCGTCACAGCCATTGCGGTCGAGACTGGAACTCCCGGTTTCACCATTAATCCACAACACGGGAAGATGGGGATGAAAGGATGTGCTACAGCCGAGTTAGTTTTCGATAACTGTCGCGTCCCTGTGGAGAATAGACTTGGGCAAGAAGGGGAAGGGTATAAATTGGCTCTCCAAATTCTGGACTCGAGCCGCATCATGATCGCAGCTCAATGTCTCGGCCTCGCCAAGGGTGCACTAACTGCTGCGATTACGTATTCGAAGGGTCGAATAACATTCGGAAAACCAATTGCAACCCGACAGGCAATTCAATTTTCTCTTGCCGACATGGCCACTGAATTGGACGCTGCGAGGTTACTAACTTATCGTGCCGCATCTTTGTATGACGAAGGACTACCTCACGGAAAAGAGTCCGCCATGGCCAAGTTGTATGCTTCTGAAGCAGCTGGTCGAATCGCAAGTAAATCTCTTCAAATTCACGGTGGAGTCGGATACTTCAAGCCATCCTCAATCGAAAGAATATATCGTGACCAACGTGTCACTGAAATTTATGAGGGGACTTCAGAGATTCAACGTTTGGTTATTTCAAGAGCGCTTTTAGCCGATCTGGTCGAATAAGTTATTCCACCCAAACAATCTCAACACATTTACGAAACATTACTTACTCTCAACCCGTGGAAGCAAACCTTTGGTGCGGTAACTTTGCAACCCAAATAGTTACCTACGTAAACACTTGCTCACCTCGGTAAGTCATTATTAGAGTTGTGGACTGGTTTCGATTAACCACTAACCGACAATTAAATCTATGAAGGTCTCTAAAGCAGATTCTAAGTCATGATCTTTAACGTTGCGGGACTGTTATCGGGAACGCTCGGTGATAGTCGCCAGCACAAAATTGAAAACGAACAGTTAATGGTTGCCGATCGTTTACTGACACATATTAATGGCCCTGTACATTTGATCAGAACTGACAGAACCGTGATATTAGACGCTGATATTACAGCTGTGACCGAAGGAACTTGCAGTAGATGCCTCGAAGTAGCAACCGTAAATATTAGCGTTAAAATGGATGAGGAATTCTACCCGCTAAACATGGACTTAATGGACCAACTTGATGGTAGCAATAAGGACGATAATTTTTACTATGATCCAGCCCTGATTATTGATAAACGAAACTTTTTGGACCTGGCAAACGGACTGGGTCAAGCACTAGTTGCCGCAATCCCGATTGCGCCTTTATGCAAAGACGAATGCCTGGGAATTTGTGCCATTTGCACAGTCAACCGCAACTTGATTGACTGTTCGTGCCCACAAAGTCGCTCGGATCTGCATTGGAAATCTCTTGATAAATTACTAGACAAAGGAGCACAATCTCCTAGTTGAATGCACTTAGGTTCAGATTCTCACTAAATATGCCACCACTTCCAAAGAAAAAACATACTAGAGCCCGTAAGGGAAATCGAAACGCCCACAACGCTATCAAACTACCGTCCTCTTCAGTTTGCCCGTGCTCGCGGCAAGAACGAATTCAACCTCATAGAACTTGCCGAGAATGCGGTAATTTCAATGGACGCACAATGCCAGGTAATTGGCCTCAAGCAAACCTCCTCGAGCAGGTAGAGCCTATTGAGTCTACGTCAGTCGAGCCTGAGTCTTAATACGTGCTGTTCAATCGGGAGATCAACTCTTAATATGACCAACGATAAAAATTCAAAAATCGCGTTCTTATTCCCCGGACAAGGTTCCCAAGCTGTTGGTATGGGTAAAGATCTGTATTTAAATTCTATTGCAGCGCGCGAAGTTTTTGATGAAATTGATGACGCACTAGGCTACAAACTCTCCACAATAACGTTCGAAGGTCCGGAAAACGACCTAAAACGGACAGAAAACACTCAACCGGCAATCATGGCAACGTCAGTGGCTGCGTGGCGAGCGATGGAAGAATCTACAGGGGTGCTTCAAATCCCAAATGCGATTGCTGGACACAGTCTTGGGGAATATTCTGCTCTTGCTGTTGCTAATGTCCTCAGCATCACTGATGCAGTGAAGCTCGTTTTAAAACGAGGCCAACTAATGCAAGGAGCTTGCGAACAACGTCCTGGCGGTATGGTTGCTCTGGTAGGGCTAGATGAAATAACAGCTGAAGAAATATGCAGAGAATCCGGCGCTCAAATGTCGACTATAAACACAGACCAGCAAATCATTATCGCCGGTGATCATCAAAGTCTTACCATGGCAATTGATATCGCTGGCACGCGTGGAGCAAAAAAGGCTATCCCACTCCAAGTTGGCGGAGCATTCCATTCTGGACTTATGAGTCCCGCACAAAATGGTTTAAATGAGATGATTGATTCACTAACATTTCATGACCCGTTAATCCCCCTAATTGGGAATGTCACGGCCAAGGCATTAAAGACGGCTGAGGACGTTCGTGAAGAACTCAGATTGCAACTGACGTCATGCGTACAGTGGAACGATACCATCAAGCTCATGCTGCACGGAGGCATTAACGATTTCTATGAAATCGGGCACGGCAGAATACTTTCTGGAATGGTGAAACGCATTGATCGTAAATCTAAAGTCGCAAACATCGACGATTTCACATCAGTCCTCGCGTACGCAAGTGCTTCTTAATTGACTTATCTGGCTACCTCACAATTAATCACTTGCTAGCAGGTCGGGTTTCGATGCCTACAGCGAAATCAAAGCTATCCACTAACAAGCGAAGTGATCTGAATGAACTAGAATTCTCTTCTCATGAACCAGACCGGCTAGATGAGATGGTCGACGGTAACCCGATCTCTGAAAATAACCCACAGATCCGTGGTGGTCGTACCGGATCGAGAGCGGCTGCCTTACAGGCTTTGTATGAATCTGATTCATCAGGACACCCTGCAGTCGCTACCGTCAAACGCCTCGCTAAAGAACAGGGGTTAACAGTTGATGACATTGACTTTGCCACACGCTTAGTAAACATGTGTGAGAATCAGAGAGAGCACCTCGATTCACGTATCTCTGAGATTGCATCACAATACCCTTCTGAACAAATGCCACTTGTAGAACGGAACATTTTGCGGGTCGCCATAGCCGAATTGGGGATGGCAGACGCCGCCCCAGAGAGCGTGGTAGCAAATGAAGCAGTCGAGTTAGCCCGTTTATTCGGATCAAACTCGTCTCCAAAATTCGTTAACGGAGTGCTCGGTGCTCTGCTAGGATAGGTTTTCCTTCGGCATATAAACAGTCGCCGGTGTATATTACAAAGAGTTTAAATTGAACGTTCATCGCGAATGAACGCCCTTGGGAGTTGTAGTAAATGGCAAGTGTGTTAGATCGAGTACGCGAAATTGCGGCCGACAAACTTAGCAAGGACATTTCAGAGGTTTCTGCAGAATCTTCATTCACTGCAGATTTAGACGCCGACTCTCTTGATGTAGTCGAATTAATCATGGCAATAGAGGAAGAATTCGGCACAGACGATACCCCTCTTGAAATCTCGGATGAAGATGCCGAAGGCATCATGACGGTTCAAGATGCAGTCGACTATCTAGCTGATCACAACATCACTGAATAGTCCGGCATCATCAGCTTACGCAATATCCTTATAACCTTCTGACACTTGTGTATAACTGATCTGTGGATCGCCAATTACACATGTGAACTCCTGCAGTGGTGACGAAACGTGCACGATGTTATTACCCGTATAGTAGTGGGCACAGACGAAAGTTTGCATATCTATGCTGATTAAGGCTTGGTCTGGTATAAATGTTGAATAATCTGCCAGATCCGTTTGCACAAAGATGCATGTCTAAAAGATTGATTTAATCGTGTTGTACTGTGCCTAACGCTTTTACAAATCATTGGAATTCGATAAGCGAAATAGCTACTGTCACCAGATCATGCAACCTACACTCGGGAAAAATAACCGTCTTGCATGTAGTGGTTTATCAACTGTGCCTAACCAAAAAAACAAAACCAAAACAGTAACCTGCAGAAATTATCCCTATTGACCAAAGACCAACCGACATGACGATAAATACTTCTAAAACCCCATGGATTCGAGTCATCCCACTTGGTGGGCTAGGGGAAATCGGCAAAAATATGATGATTCTCGAAACAGTCGAGGACCTTATTGTAATCGACGCTGGAGTGCAATTCCCTGAATTGGACATGCCAGGAATTGATGTAGTTATTCCAGACATGGACTACATCGAAGAGAATATTGAACGGGTTCGAGGGCTATTGATCACCCATGGCCATGAAGATCATATTGGAGCTGTTCCACACTTTTTAAGACGAATCCCAGTCCCTGTCTACGCACCTCCCATGGCCGAGGCACTGTTGCGAGAAAAACTTAGACAGGCTCGAATGCAGGATATAACAGAATTACGCGCCATTGGCGTAGGCAAGCAATATCCCATCGGTGGATTGACCGCAGAGTGGTTCAACGTCTGTCACTCAATACCTGACTCCACAGGAATAGCTATTGAAACACCGGCCGGAATTGTCGTTCACACCGGTGATTTTAAAATCGACAACACACCAGCAATCGGCTATCCATCTGATCTAGGAATACTGTCGGACATATGCCAAGACGGTGCCCTGTTAGTGATGAGCGATTCCACATACGCAGAATATGAGGGCTATTCACCATCAGATCGAGAGGTGATACAGAATCTCCCAAACTTGATTGGAGCAGCGGAAGGACGCGTGATCGTGTCAAGTTTCGCGTCGCAACTAGCTCGAATCCAGATCGTCGTCAACGCGTGTATCACACACGAGCGCAAGCTTTGTGTAGTTGGTCGCAGTATGATCAACAACACTAAAATCGGACAGGAATTAAGACATCTTGACATCCCAGAGGGCCTGATGATCACTCCCTCTGAAGCCAACAGTCTTCCAGATAACAAAATTGTGATTTTGACCACAGGCAGTCAAGGAGAATCACAGTCCGGCCTGGTCAGGATGTCTAATAATAACCATCGCGATATCACCATTCAAAACGGAGATACGATCATCATTTCAGCGAGTACGATTCCGGGTAACGAAGTCCCCGTGAACGACTCAATCAATGAACTAGTTCGACTAGGCGCTACAGTGATAACGAATACATCCCAACGCACGCACGTACCGGGACACGCGCGAAAAGAAGAACTACGGATGCTTATAAATGCCACACGACCAGAATACTTCGTGCCTATCCATGGCGAGTACCGAATGCTCAAGGCCCATGCGGATCTTGCGATAGAGGCAGGAGTCAAAAATGAAAACGTATTTTTGCTAACCGATGGCGATGTATTGGAATTGGACAATTATTCCGGAGAAATTATCGACAGGATCGACGCAGGACACATCTTCGTCCACGGCTTGGGTATGTGGGATGAATCAGGTAACGTCATTGTGGAAAGACGATCTCTGTCACACAATGGAGTCGTAACGGTAGCATTCTCACGAGATTCCATTACCGGGGCACTGGTAGGCAAGCCAAAAATAGTTTCCGCAGGCTTCGTCCATATAGAAGATGCCGATAATCTACTCAAAGAAGCTTCAGATGCGTTAACTCCGGTGCTTGCTCAACATTTGAACAAGTCAATAGAGTGGATCGAATTGGAAAGAGTAGTCCGCAATACTTTAGCCAGTTTCCTCAGACATCGGACCAAAAGACGGCCGCTGATAATAACAAGTGCAATTGATGTTTGAACCCGAGATAAACAAAGATCGCAAATATGTTCGCAATTAGATCCTTCCTGAAAAATACTAAACGCCTTTTAACGGCCGTTCCGAAGCAGTTATGGTTCTTGCTAGCGATCGCTGTACTAGGACTGGCCGCTTACTTCAACTTGCACGTCAAAATTGAAAGTCTATTTGCTTGGTCAGTTATTCCATTCAGCCTATGGCTAGCTATAACACTCTTCCTACTCATATTTAACCGAGCACAACTACTGGCAAAATGGCGTTGGATATTTGCGGCGTTTACTGCATCTTCCGCAATCTCGGGAGTGCTTGGTATCTTCTACGCCCCAGTAGATTCTTTGAATGGCGAATCTTATGGAGGTGATATTGGAATATTCATATCGCGGGCACCAGTTGAGTGGACTCGATTCAATGTATCCATACTCGAATATTCCACCGCATGGATAAGAGTTGCAACTCTATTGCTCATCGGATTTGGCGTAGGCTATCCGAAACAGGCAAAAAAAACAGGGAAGTTATCAGTTCGTATCGTAAGCTCTATCTTTACGATTATAAAATCTTCAGCCAGTCTTTTTTACAATCGATTCAACACCTGGCGAACTGAGCGCTCACAAGTAAAGGCTTTACAGAGAGCCGACCAAGCTGCATACGAAGCTGATCAATGGGCGCAATCTCACACTAACGTAACAAGAACTAAACCTCCACCCGTAGAAATCCAAAGCACAAATAACAAACCATCAACTTCAGAATCAAGTGTGAAACCTGATGAAATGATCGAAGCCGACAAAGATGACTTGGCTAAATTCGTTGAACGGCTGCCTGAAGATCCCGCCACTCCGATCACTGTTGCGTATCCCACTCCAAGTGAACTCGAGGCTGCTCTAAAAGAAACTGCCCCTCTTCCAGACTATTCGGCAGCACAAAAATTCCCATGGCGACTACCCGATACTGAAATGCTAACAATCGCTGAACCAGGAGGCATCACAGAACAAGAGGTCGAATACACCAGCCTGAAGATCGAAGAATCACTGAGTCAATTTGGAATCGACGTCAGTGTTGACCAAGTCCGTCAAGGCCCAACGGTAACTATGTACGGCTTGAGTCCGGGCTGGAAAGGTCGATCAGAAGAGAATACTGGTCAACGTGTTCGCGTGGACACAATCCTAAATCGTGAAAAGGATATCGCTCTTGCATTGGCATCACCTAATTTAAGGTTTGAAGCACCAGTTCCAGGAGAATCAGTCGTTGGCATCGAAGTACCAAACGCACATCCTACCGCAGTAACTCTACATTCAGTGATGCAGTCTGCCGAATGGAGCAAGTTCAAAGAAACTGCTGCTTTACCAGTACCACTTGGCTTGGGAAGTGGTGGTGACCCAGTAATGGCCGATCTCTCGCGCATGCCACACACGCTGGTCGCAGGTTCAACAGGTTCAGGCAAGAGCGTATGCATGAATGCAATCATCACCGGCCTGATATTAACGAAAACACCATTGGAAGTTCGGTTGATCATGATCGATCCGAAACGAGTTGAATTAACTCCGTATCAGGGCATTCCACACCTATATCATCCAGTAATTGTAGAGTCAGACAGAGCAGTTATCGTCTTGCGGTCACTTGTCGATGAAATGATGGGGCGATTCCGACAACTTGAAAATGCTGGCGTGAAAAATATCGCCTCCTACAATGAGAAAATCGCTGAAAAGATGCCGTACCTTGTCATACTGGTTGACGAGTTGGCTGATCTTATGCTGACGGCTGCCGGTGATGTAGAACGGCTGCTCGTACGACTAGCTCAACTAGGACGAGCAACTGGAGTACATCTAGTAATTGCCACCCAAAGGCCTTCTGTCGACGTGGTTACAGGACTGATCAAAGCCAATTTCCCGAGCCGTATCTCATTCGCAGTAATGTCACAAATCGACTCACGAACTATTCTTGATTCAGTGGGAGCAGAAAAACTATTAGGGCGCGGTGATATGCTCTACATGCCAATCGACAAACCCAAACCATCTCGTGTACAAGGAGCATTCCTGACCGACAATGAGATCGAAGGAATCGTCTCCACATGGAAAGATGCGAACCCGCCACCGCTGCCTGAACTAGTGGTTTCGTTTGAAGACTCATCTGGGGCAGATGGAAGCATTTCAAACTCTAGTAACGGCGATTCATTATTCGAACAAGCAGCAAATTTGGCTCACTCGCAAAAAACTTTATCCGTATCTCTTCTACAGCGCCGCCTACGCATAGGATATCCGCGTGCAGCGCGCCTGATGGATGAGCTGGAAGATGAAGGGGTTGTTGGGGCAGGCGAACCCGGAAAACCCAGACCCGTATTGTAAAACTGATATTGATCCCATACGGCAAATCATAACGAACATTTAAAGCGCGGTTGATTTCGTTATATCGCGATAACTGGGCTACGAGGCTTACAATGGATCGAAGTAGATAACAATACTACGAGCTTGCACTCGACAGGAGTAGAACACACCGAAGTGGCAGATATAACTCCCCTATTCCCAGATGATCAACCTCAGGAGTTGACGCCTATAGACCTCGAAAGCCCACGCCAATTTTGTCTGGCGTGCGGGGCGAACCTGTCAAAGTCAACTAAGTACAGGCGATTGAGAATTTGTCCTGAATGTGGGTACCACTACACAATTTCAGCCCGACGCCGTATTGCAACCATAGCTGACGAAGGAAGCTTTAAAGAGACCAGCAAGTGGATTCAATCCCTAGATCCACTTGAATTCTCACCTCGGATTTCCTATCGCGTTAGGTTGTTGCAGGACCAAACTCGCACCGGACTTACTGAGGCAGCAATAACAGGCACCTGCCTAATCGGTGGAACTCCTGTGGTGATCATAGTCCTTGATTCGAGTTTCCTTGGAGGTTCGATGGGTGTCGTCGTAGGCGAAAAAGTCACTCTTGCTCTGG
>Ga0209228_1001785_pt1 | contig 10608 bp, 10 predicted proteins | sample METZYME_3_150m_FD_187547 | JGI IMG/M metagenome (GOLD analysis project Ga0209228, IMG submission 187547) | Marine microbial communities from oxygen minimum zone in mesopelagic equatorial Pacific - METZYME_3_150m (SPAdes) (version 2) | ecosystem: Environmental > Aquatic > Marine > Oceanic...
CATCAAGACCTTTTTTCCTTTTAGTTTTTTTGACTGTCCGAACTTGGTCAAAACAAAATCCAGAACGTCCTCTGGTTCTGGTGCCTTTGCCTTCCCCTCAATCATTTGAGGAGATACGAAATCCACCTTCCTTCTCAAAAACTGTATATTCTTGCGAACTGCCGCATTTTCGTACATCGATGCGTGCATTGCTAATCCCATCAATATTGGAATTTTAGAACCAAAGGCAACGGTAAGAACCGTAGAAATTGGTGTGTCATCTATACCATTTGCGAGCTTACCCAAAGTGTTTGCAGTTGATGGATATACAATAATCAGATCAGATCTTTTGTAATCTGCAAGATCAATATGTTCCATATTTCCAGTTAGTTTAGTTATTACATTGTTACCAGTAGCCCATTTCATATAATCTGGTTTGATTAGCTTTGTACTTGCGTTACTCATTACACATTTGACATTTGCACCATGACGCATCAATAATCTTGCAAGTTCTATTGATTTGTATGCTGCAACGGAGCCAGCCACACACAAAACTATTTTCTTTCCAGATAATTCAGTACCATAACTTTCTACAATATCTAAGGATGGATGATTAGTCATGACTGTATCTCCATATGAAAAGAATGTTCATCAGATGGGAATGTACCACTTTCGACATCTTTTACGTATTGAGAAATGGATTTTTTGATCTCTTCTGATAGAGATAGATATCTCTTAGCAAATTTTGGCTTTAGTTTCTCAAAAAGCCCAAGCATGTCATGGATTACCAAAACCTGTCCATCACAATATTGTCCACAACCAATACCAATTGTTGGAACAGAAAGCATCTCCGTCACCCTCTTTGTAGCTTCAGAGGTAACCATCTCTAATACTATACTGAATACACCTGCCTCTTGTAACGCTTTTGCATCATCAAGTAAACTTTCTACATCTGATTTTGTTTTTCCCTGCACACTATACTTTGTTGCCGTTTGTGGTAATAGACCAAGATGTCCCATAACTGGAATATCAGCTTGTACAATTGCTTTGATTATTTCAGGCAATCTTCCTTCTAGTTTTACTGCATCAGCTCCAGCTTTGATTAGTCGTTGAGAATTTGCAATCGCATCAGTCTCATTTTCATATGACTTGTTTGGTAGATCAGCAACAATCAGTGCATTTTTTCTTCCATTACTAACTCCCTCAGTAAACATACACATCTGATCTATGGTTACAGGAGCGGTATTTTCATATCCAAGCATGACCATTCCAGCACTATCTCCTACTAGAAGTATATCCACCTGGTCACATAGTGTGGCCATTGTATAATCATAACTTGTAACAACCGTAATCTTTTGTCCATTTTTCTTTCGAACAATCTCATCTATGGTCTTAGGCAAGTCTAGCCCTCCTTTTCAAATTTTTCTTAATCTCAGAGATTGATTCTGCCAAAACTTTCTTGTTGTTATATCTTGGTTTTACCTTTTTCTTTTTGCAAGCTTTAACAAGCAGTTTCATCGCACGCGTTACATTATCAACAATTGTAACATCAGACGCTTGTGCAGTTCGTGATAATGGATTTAGATCAAAAGTAATAACTTTCTTTTTTGCTTTCTTTAATGCAATTGTTCTATCTCCATCTTCTAAAGGAACAAGAACAACATCAGCTGAAAAAATTCCATCCTTGTCTACGATTCTTCTTGCACTGTCTATGCCCTTTAGTTTTCTTGCAGATTTTAGGTCGGTTCCAAGAATCTCTTTTGCTCCAGATTTTTTCAAAAGTCTGGCAATTGCCTTCTTTCGACTTTCAGGTCCATAGAAGAGATTTACCTCTATTTTTGCGTCTAAAATTCGGCTTAATTTGATGATTTCAGGCGTACAGAGAGCAGCAAAATTGCCATTTACAGAGATCACTGGATTCTTGGCATTTTGGAGAGTATAGGCCGCTGCCGAGATTGCCTTTTTGGCACTCTTAGATGTCTTTTCACCAATCAGATAATCAAGTGCTTCACCTCGTCCTTGTGCAATCAATCCTTCTTTTGCGACCAAACCAGAACCAAATGCCTTGACAAGTTTTTCACGTGTTTGTAACGACACAAAACGAGGATGAGATTTAGGAATGTTCATACAATCACAACAATTTTTGTTTATTCTAGTCTAGCACCAGAATTATCAATTCTCGAAGTGATAATTACGCCGTCATCATATTTTTTTAAAATTTCCAAAGCCTTTTGTTTCTTATCTTTTGGAACAAGAGAAAATATGGTTTCACCAAACAACGCAATTCCACATTTTATTCCATTGTCATGAAGATCTTTAATCACTTTGTTCATCTTTGGAGTAATTACATGAATATAGTTAGCAAACTTTATCGACATATCTTGAAACTCATCCATATCTTGAGATTTGACAAGCTTTTGAACCATCTTGCCTCCAAGACCATTTATCAATGAGATCTTTTCCTTGAGAAATTTTTTAGTAGAAATTGGGTTAAAACAGATAATCATTACTTCTAGCTTCTCCTTTGGGGTGATTTTCTGAACCTCACCAACTCCAGGTGCACCTGATTTAGTTCTAATCTCAAATCCACCATGATATGAAGCTAATACATCGCCAAGTCCAGTCTGACATTTTATCTCCGCCTTATGTGCAATCTGTGCAACTTTTGTTTTTGTGTATCCATATTTCAGTGCATCATTTAATGCAATTGCTAAAGACAATGCAACAGCTCCACTACAACCAAATCCATAACCAACAGGAACATCAATCTTATGTGTCACATCAAAATATTTTCCATCTAATAGAAACTCATTCAAAACATATTCTGATACACGGATATCACCTGTATTGAATCCCTTTACTTTAACTGCATAATTATTGATATCGTGTTCCGTCTTTGATCTGACATTAACAGTTGTCTTTACTCCCTTTTGTATCGAGAATCCAGCCCCTAGAGAACCAAGCTGATTCGGTTCCTTTCCATCTAACTCTGCCTTGAAAAATCCAGTTATGTGAGCAGGCGAAAATGCTATTGCACGCATGATCGAGACGTAAAATCTCTTAAAATATTAATACTTGGCTTAAATAGTTTAAATTAGTATAAATTGACTACATTTACGCGACGCCTACAGAGGATTGGAAGCAGTATCCTAGTTTCATTACCAAAAGAGTGGGTTGTTGCAAATAATCTAGATAAAAGTTCACAGGTTGAGATTGAGACAACACAAAACAACCTCTCTATTACAACACAACAAAGTAAAAAACCAACAAAAGAAGTGGAAATCCCATATCCACTTTCGAAAGAAGATAGTGTTGTAGCTAACATTACTGGTGCATACTTGTTGGGATATGATCTTATTAGAATAAAAGGCAAATCTACAATTTCTATTAAAGATCGAGAAAATATAAGAGCCTCAATGAGAAGTCTAGTAGGAATTGAAATTATTGATGAGGATGCAAAAACTATTACTACACAAATTTTGCTTGACGAGTCAGCAGTAAATCCACAAAAAATTCTAAAGAGAATGAGTTCTATTGCTCATGGAATGTTTATTGATGTTTTAGATATGCTTCAAAATCCTGATCAACTAGCATCGGTGGTTGATCGTGATAGTGAAATTAATAGGCAGTATTTCCTTCTTGTAAGATTAATTCGTAGTGCAATTGTAGATAAAAGACTCGCTGCAACTTTCAATCTTGTGGATATGGATATTTTGGATTATAGGTTGGCAGCTAATATAATCGAGAATGCTGGTGATACGATAGTTAGTATCACCGACACAATAGCAAAATCGATGGCATTTAAGACAATGTCCAAATCTCATTTCAATTTAATTTCTGATATTGCAAAAGATATAGAGGAAATACAAACCAAGTCAGTTGACGCATTTGTATCAAATGATAGGATTCTTGCTATTACTACAATTCAACATCATAAAAAACTTTTGAAAAAAATGTACGGTGCAAGAATTCCTAAAGGTACGGCCCTTAAAGAAACTGAGATCCTTCCGTTCTTAGATCTTCTTCAAGGAATTGAAAACTATGCAAAATCTTGGTCTGACATATTGGATCTAATACAACCAAGCTACAAATAATTAAAATAATTTTTTTTGTGCAGCATAAACCATCACGGAGCAAATCGTTTTCGAATCGATGATCTTATCCTTCTTTATCATATTGATCAATTTCTTCAAATCCATCTTTTTCACCGTAATGAATTCATCTGTATCAAGATGAGTTTTGGACTTGGTTAGTCCAGATGCTACAAAGCAGTGAATTGCCTCTTGATTATAGCCAACAGATGGATAATAGGTGAGAAAATGGGTCATTTTTTTGGCCCTATAGCCAGTTTCTTCCTCAATTTCTCGAAGAGCACATTTTCTTGGAGTCTCACCTTTTTCCAAAGTTCCAGCTGGAATTTCTAAAATATATCCATGTGGGAAGCGGTGTTGCTTTACAAGAATGACTTTTCCTTTTTCATCAAATGCTAGAATGGCAGCAGCTCCTGGATGTTGAATTATCTCACGACGAACCTTTCGTTTTTCTATGGTAAGATTGTAAACATCAATGCTCACTGGCTTTCCTTTATAGACAGTCTTTTTTTTCATGTTATGTGGTTATTCTTAACAGATGAAGTCTTTCAGATTTACGGTTTTCTTTGATCGCATTTATAATCCAATCATGTGGAAGACTAATCTTTTTTGGCATGAAATTTTCAACTGCAACCACATTTTCAACAGAACTAGCTTTTTGGACCATCTCATCCATCTCAAATATATCTTCACTATACAAAAACAACGCGATCTGGTTTTTTGCAATAAATGGAATCTGCATAAAGTGATCCTCAAATTGTTTTTCCAATGTTTTCAGTAAATTCTTTATGTTTCCGTTAACCACACATAATACTGCATGTGAAATGTATGGTTTTATTTTTGCAGGATTGTATATTAGAGTAAACTGGAATGCAGGATTTTCCTGAAGCTTTTCTATAGATCTGGTAACTGTCTTGGATGAGATCTTTGCATTTTTAGCAACAACATCAATTTGCTCTCGTGGATTTTTCAATAATTGCTCAATCACATCAAGATCTGTTTTGGTAAGGTTTGATTCTATTCCAGCATCTTCTGCTTCAAAGATATTTAGAATTCTAACTTGGTTTAGCAAGTTTTTGATTATAGCAATTTTTTGCTCAACTTCACCATTTACAACAATTCCACAGGCTGAATAACCTCCAACACATGGCACAACAAAAAATGGTTCACCAACAAGCTTTACTTGCTTCATTATCTCATTTACGTCCTGGCCGGTTGTGACAAGATAGATTACATTATATCCTAATAGATGTGGTTCTATCTTCAAAGTAAATTTTTCAATCAGCTTTGACTTTAACATTTTATTAATTCTAGACTTTACTGCAACCCCAGAAAGTCCAATCTTTTGTCCGATCTGTCTATCTGATTCCCTACAATTATTTAATAAATTGCTAAGAATTCTCATATCTAAATTGTCTATTTTGCTAAGTTTCACTATAATTTCATATTAAATAGTAGTTATTATACTTATTTTTGTCTAATATGTTAGCACTATGGTAATAATCCTTTATATATTCTACATAAATTAAACATGCATAATGGATTATAGGCTTAACCTAGCCAAGAGAATGCTCTTTAACAAAAGAGGCAGTCTGATTGGGGCTGTACTGGCTGTTTCGATTGGAATTTTAGTAATCAATGTAAATTTTGTAATTTTTCAGGGGATTTATGATGCGATAATACGTGATATGTCAGATTATCGTTTTGGAGACATTTACGTTTACGATGATGAGAATTCCACTATTGAAAAATCTGATATTGTTTTTATCAATTGGTTTGAACGAATGCCAAATGTTGAGGCAGCAACGCCGAGGTTAGAAGGATCTGCTACAGCAGAAACTAGAATTTTAGGACAGGCACATGAAAAGTTTAACGTACCAGTTCTTGGTGTTGATCCTATTTCTGATATTAGGACATCTACCATCCACGAAACAGTAGGTGAGGGACAGTATGTCTATTCTCGTAATTCGATTGTTGTTGGTGAATCAGTTGCATCTGATCTTGGAGGTTGTTCACAAGATGGATTTTTCATGTCTGGTGGAACTGATCCAACAGTAACAGGGAGTGAAGCCATCAGTAAATGTCAACCAGTTAGGGTTGGCGACAGTGTAAAACTTATCATAACCGATCAGTGGGGCATTGACCAAAAAAAGCGGTTCGTTGTAACTGGAATTTCTGGAACAGCTGGTGGCCAGGGATTTGATAGGAGCGTCATTATCCACATAGATACTTTACGTGACATGTTGGATAGATCAGGTGAATCAAGATCAATTATGGTTAGATTACAAGAATCAACAACTGCCTATGAAGCAGCACAAATTAAAAATCAATTTCTTGCAGCATTTCCAAATGATAATCTAAAAGCTGAAACGATTGAGGAATCTGCGGAATCAACTCTTTCAGGATTCAGATCTGGAATTGCAATGATTAATTTAATTGGCTATTTCGGAATGGGTTCATCCGCATTTGCCATTCTTACTATACAAATGATGTTAGTAAACAGCAAAACAAGGGAAATTGGTATTATGCGAGCCATTGGTGCTAGACGCAAAGACATTTTGATTATTTTTATCATGCAAGGAATGATTATTGGTGCAATGGGTGCAGGTGCAGGTACCGCACTAGGATTGGGTTATACTACATATGCCAAAATAACAAATATGGAATTTCAGGGCAGTTTGGCACTAGAGGTTAACTATAACTGGCAAAAAATCGGTGAGACAGCTTTTCTAGCATTCATTCTTGCTATGATTGCGTCAATATATCCCTCGTATCGTGCTACTAAAAAACAACCAGTGGAGGCGATGAGAACTGTCTGATGTTGCTTTACAATTAGAAAATGTGACCAAAATCTACGGAGAAGCAGAAACCAAGGTTATGGCACTCGATGATGTTTCATTTTCTGTAAAAAAAGGCGAATTTGTATTGATTGTAGGAAGCTCTGGTTCTGGAAAATCTACCTTACTAAACATGATTGGATTATTGGATAAACCAACAGAAGGTAAGGTTAGCATAGATGGGTTTGCTACAAGTAATCTTACCGATAATGAAATTTCTGCATTTAGGAATAAAAAATTGGGCTTTGTATTTCAGTTTGCTAATCTTTTGGCAGATCTCACAGTATTGGAAAATGTCTTACTTCCAAGCCAAATACCGTTAGATTCTTCAATTCCTTTTGCTAATGCAAAGAAAATTCTAGAAAAGGTTGGTCTAGAAGATCAATTATACAAAAGAGCAAATAAAATTTCTGGCGGCCAAGCTCAAAGAGCTGCTATCGCACGCGGACTTGTAAACAACCCAACCATAGTTTTGGCAGACGAACCAACAGGAAATTTGGATTCAGTTACTGCTCAAAACATTGTTCAATTAATGAAGAAAATGGCAAAGGAACTAAACCAAACTTTCATTGTAGTCACTCACGACAGAAAACAATTTGGAGATGTTGATCGAATTATCACTGTCAAGGACGGTCACGTATTTGAAGGCGAACATATGGAACAAATGGAGGTCACAATATGAATTACAAACTTTTCTTCCTTGTAACAATTTTCTTGTCAGGAACTTGTGTATCCAGCATTGACGCTGAAATCCAAACGCCACCGCAAGGAGTTGTAACTGACTCTAAACGGATAATGGGCGTAAAATTTCTTGACGCATATTTCGGAACAGAAACAACTAAGATAGAAGTTGCACCAGGAGACAAGAATGTACCGTTAACAGTAACATTGGCTAATATAGGAACTAACGATATTGTCGGTATTAAAGGACAATTGTATTTGCCAATGGGATTCTCTTCACCGAATGGCGCTTACAAGCCAATATATGCAGATACTAATCAAAAGGCTCTTGCGGGTGCTAATTTCCAACTAACATTTTTCGTAAACATTTCTCCGCAAGCAGATATCAAAACATATCCTGCAACTATAGAGCTGGATTATTCAAGATTACGAGAATCTGGACTTCATCACGATGCATTTAATTTTGATTTCAAACTAACTGGTGAGAGTGTAATTAATCTTAAAGCTGTTACACCATTTATCACATCAATCACAAATAACAATGTAGTTTTAGAAATTTCGAATCCAGGCTCCTCTAGTTTATCAAATATTGATATAGTTCTCCAAAATACTTCTACAACAACTTCTTCCACAACTACATCCACCACAAATGTAGAGAAAGTAATTTTTGATCAAAATCAGTGGAAAATTGGAAATATCGGACCAAACTCCTCAAAGATATTTTCATTTAACGTGTTTGTTCCGGAAAGTTTGAAAAACGAACCATTACGTATTCCATTAGGAATTACTTATTCTGACGCACATGGAGAACAAAAATCTGTAACTAGGGTTGCAGATCTTTACATTAACGGATTAGTCAACCCATCAATATATGGAGTAAAAGTAATTGAATTGTCAGGAAAGAAAACTATTATTGGTGAGATATTAAACGAGGGAAACTCTGATGGATTATTTGGATTTGTCAAATTACAGCCACGTGGTGATTCAAACATCAAGGAATCATCTCAGTATATAGATGAAATAGAACCTGACTCTCCAGTTCCATTTAACATCCCAATAGAAACTAACGGAATTCTAAGTTTTGGTGAACATGATATTAGGATACTAGTTTCATACAAAGATTCAGTACGTGATGAACATATACTAACATACGATACCACCATAACCATCAAACCATTTGAAGATAATACTGATTATGGTTCTATGATAGGTGGACTGATTTTTCTTGCATTTGTAATTGCGGTAGCTTACAAACTGTATAGTAAAAATAAGATTCCATTTATCAAAAAAGGACAAATTCCATTCATTCATAAAAAAATAGATTCCTAGGAAATATAGCTAAACAATATAAACAATTAGAGAAATACTCGATCATCAAAATGAAAGAGATCGAAGTTCCAAAGAATCTAAGACAATTCATGATTGAAGGAGCAGAAGAGACCAATCTTGGTGATAAAAAGGGAGCCAGAAAACAATTCCGTTATGGAAATCTACACATTCGTGAATATGATGATAGGTTCACAGTTCATTCAGATAAAATTGATCCTAGAAAAAATCCATTAGGTCATTTGTTAATGGATGCACCGGAAGTTTTGATTGGTCTAGCAGGAGCTGCTATTGGTGGATTAGCAATTGGAGCTTACATTTACAAAATGAAAAAAGACTCTCCAGTCAAAACACCACAATCAATAATCTCTGGCTTAGCTGCATCCTTAGCAACAGGTTATGCGTCATACATTATTTCAAAAAAACTAAAAGAGTAACATCTTGGTACTTGTAAGAACAATTCACGTGTTTATCAAACTAGTTCCAGTTATACTAGCTCTAAGAAAAGATCGAATTCTTTGGATCGCACAGGAAGGAAAGGGCATAGACGAAAAGCGATTTAGAAGAAATGCACAAAGAATTCTAAACACATGTATTTCACTAGGTCCTGTTTTTATAAAATTTGGACAGTGGCTTTCGTCACGTGCTGATATTCTACCACAACCCTATCTAGAAGAATTATCTAAATTACAAGATAGTGTTCCAGCTGCTCCATTTGATAAAGTAAGACCGATAATTGAGAAAGATATTGGCAAAATTGAAGAGAAGTTTGATGATCTCGACCAAAACTCACTATCTGGCGCATCACTTGGACAAGTACATCGTGCAACAAAGAATGGACAACAAGTCATAGTAAAAATAAAGCGACCAGGGATTGAAAAGCAAGTAGAAAAAGATCTTAAAGTTTTGATGAAGATAATCCCATTTGCAATGAAGTTTGTTGATCCAAATTTGAGATTCTCAATTATTCCAATAATGAAACAGTTTGCAGACTCGATTCATGAGGAGATGGACTATACTAAAGAATTGGATAATCTAAAAAAAATAAAAAAGAATATGAAGCCATACAATAACGTCGTAATTCCAGAAGTTCATGATGATTATTCAACAAAAAATATTCTAACGATGGAATACATTCCAGGAATTAAAATTACCAATATTGAAGCGCTCGACAAAAAGGGAATTGATAGACAACAGTTGGTTATTGACGTGCACAAGGTCTTTTTTACTATGCTTTTGCGACATTCAATATTTCATGCGGATCCACACCCAGGAAACATCTCGGTGAAGGATGACGGATCCCTGATTTTATATGACTTTGGAATGATTGGAAGATTGAATAATGAGACTAGATTGCGTCTTGTGCGACTTTATCTTGCCCTTGTGGAAAAAGATCCTCCAAGAACTGTAAATGCAATGGATGATCTTGGAATGCTTGCACCAGATTTTAATCGAGAAGTAATAGAAAAGGGAATTGACATGTCCATAAAATCAATGTATGGTAAAAAGCCAGACGAGATGGAAGTAGAAGCTTTGATGTCTCTTGCAAATAGAACAATGTCAAAATTTCCATTTAAACTTCCAAAGAATCTTGCACTTTATCTTAGAATGTCAACCATCATAGAGGGAATCTATCACACACATAAGGTTGATTTTAAGTTCATCAAAGTTCTAAGACAAATTTTAGAAGAGGA
>Ga0209228_1001790_pt1 | contig 10594 bp, 9 predicted proteins | sample METZYME_3_150m_FD_187547 | JGI IMG/M metagenome (GOLD analysis project Ga0209228, IMG submission 187547) | Marine microbial communities from oxygen minimum zone in mesopelagic equatorial Pacific - METZYME_3_150m (SPAdes) (version 2) | ecosystem: Environmental > Aquatic > Marine > Oceanic | place...
TGATTTATTTTTTATCATAAAAAATTTCGGCTATTAAATAATAGCCGAAATATATTTAATTAATTTACATAGCAGCTTTTGCTTCTAAAGCTACTTTTCTAATGAAGTCCATTGCTTCTTGAGGGGATTTTGTTCTATTAAGAACTTCAGTTCCCATATCAAGATATGCATTAGATACATTTGCTTCTAAAAGAACGTCTAGCACATTTACATGTGCACTTTTATCAGCAATATCATTAACATAAAAAGTGAACCAATGAGGAGCGTCTTTCATTTGATCAATCTTAGCTGCGTTTGATATTAAGCTGCCTCTCATTTCTGCATCAGCTAAAGCCATATCATCAGATACATTTAAAGATGCTACTAAAGCAGCTGCTTCTGGATGTGCAGTTTTTGCCGATACTTGTAATCCTTCTGCAACAAGAAAACCTACAGTTCCATCATCAGCTCCACCTTCAACTCGTGGGAATCTGAACATTTTGAAATCTGTAAATCCTTCAGAAGCAAAAATGCCACCGCACCATGTTCCACAATACATCATAGGTGAAATTTGAGACGAAAACATTGATCTAGTTAAATCAGGGTGTGTTGCATTTGGTGCTTCATTGAAACAATTTTCATTCAACTCAACAACTTTTTGCCATGCTTCTACATATTTAGGATTCGTAAATAATTCATCATCAGGAGCAGTTAAGGCGTAATCTGCTTTTGTGTTTTCTGCTCCAACCACCCTTTGGTTAAGCATAGTAATAACATGATTTAATTTCCATCTTTCTGAATTACCCATTGGCCACGGTACAATTGATGAATCAATGGCTTTTATACTTTTACAAGTATCAATTAATTCTCCAAATGTTGAAGGCACTGATAAGCCATGCTTATCAAAAAATGCTGGATCGTAATAAAAATATTTTGAAACTGCTTTGTTTGCAACTCCATAAATTTTTCCATCCACTGCCCCTGCATCTTGCCAACCTTTACTTATAAAGTTTCCATAACCACCTTTCATATCTGCGTAAGATGTAAGATCTAATGCTAAACCTGATCTTGCTAATCTTGCACTGTCCTCTCCAAACCAGTTGAAAAATACATCAGGACCATCATTACCATTTAAAGCAAGTTGAATTTGCGTCTTGTAAGCCTCATTTTCCCACTCAGTTACAATAAGATTAATATCTGGATTATATTTTTGAACTTCTTTTTCTAAAAGATCATAATACTCCATTTGACCATCTCTTCCCCCAAGATCCCACAATTTAATATCAATTGCCTGAGATGCTTTGGAAAAAGAAAAAGCAGTTATTGTTAATAAAACAATTCTTAATATATGTTTCATATTTCCTCCATTTTAGTTAAGTTTAACTTAACATGAAATACAGGATAGCCAAGGAATTTATAGATTGTTGTTTATTTCCTTTATAAATAACATAAAAAGAAAATATGAACGAGCCTTCAAGGCAAATACATTTAGACTTTCATACTTCGGAACATATTCCTGATGTGGGTAAATATTTTTCAAAGGAACAATTCAAAGAAGCCCTTCAAATTGGACACATTAATCAAATAAATATTTTTGGGAAATGTCATCATAGTTGGTGTTATTATCCAACAAAAGTAAAACATGCAAAAACACATCCTAACTTAAAGATTGATTTACTTGGTCAACAAATAGAGGCGTGTCATGAAATAAATGTTAAGGCACCCGTTTATTTAACTGTAGGTTGGTCAGCACATGATGCTGAAACTCATCCAGAATGGTGTGCCCGCAATAGCGATGGTAGTATTATAGAATTCAATAAAAAAACTGGAAATGAAACTGAAGAAATTACAAGCACAGGCCAACATAGTGATAAAGAAGTAAGAATAAAAGATAAAAATTTTAGACCATATTGCAATTGGAAATTTATGTGTCCTACAGGAAAATATAAAGAATTAATTTCTAATATGGTAACTGAATTATGTTCAAATTATCAAGTAGACGGTTTTTTCTTTGATATACATTTCACGCAGCTAAAATGTTACTGTGATAATTGCAAATCAAGTATTAAAAAAAATGGATTTGATATTAAAAATCCTGAAGAAGTTAATACTCATTGGAATGATATTATTTTAAGAAATTTTACAAAAAATATGACTGCTCAGATTCAATCACTGAGACCAGATGCGAGTATTTTTTATAATGGCTTAACGGTTCTTGAAAGAAAAGAAAATTTACTTTTCCGCGTGCATGAAAATGCTACTAAAAATGACTTAGAAGATCTTCCAACTACATGGGGAGGTTATGACAAATTAGCCACCCAATCTAGATATTTTCATAACTATCTCAACAAACCTATTATTGGCATGAGTGGAAAATTTCATACATCATGGGGAGAATTCGGAGGTTTTAAATATCCAGAGGCACTTAAATATGAGGCCGCTGCAATGATCTCTCATGGTGCTCGATGTAATTTTGGTGATCATCTTCATCCAAGCGGTGAAATGGATTTAGATACTTATAGAAACGTTGGTACGGCTTTTGAATATATAAAAAAAATTGAAGATTATGGAATAGGTGGTAAACCTTTCTCAAATATAGCTCTTTATCTCACTGGTTCTTATGATGCAGATGATGGTGTTGCAAGAATATTGCTTGAGGAACACATTGAATATGAGGTTGTAAGTATCAGTTCTTCACAAGAAAGAATTAATAACTTTGAATTAATTATTATTCCATCAGCTAATGTATTGAAAGAAGAAGTTAGAAAATTGCAAGAATTTCAGAATAAGGGAGGCAGTCTGATTCTAGTTGGTAAAGGGGCACTAGATTTAAAAGAAGAGAATTTTATTTTTGATATAGGTGCAAAATATATTGGACCATCTGACTTTGATATGGATTATATTCAAGTAGGAAATGATTTATCTTCAAACTTAGTTTCTTCTCCCTTTATTACTTATAATCCTGCTATAAAATCAGAAGCTAACAAAGATAGTAAGATTCTAGCAGACATTAAGGTACCATATTTTAGTCGAACATTAGAAAAATATAATGGACATTTATATGCTCCAAATAAACTTCAAAAAGAAAAGTATCCTGCAGTATTACATTATAAAAATATAATCTTTTTTGCGCATGACATAGATAGAATTTATGCAGAAAACGGTTCTAAGGTGCATAGGCAATTATTTGGAAATGCCATTAGATATTTGCATAAAAATTTAATGATAGAAACAAAAGGATTGCCAAGTGCCGGAAGAATAACTCTTCTGCATCAAGAAAATAAAAATCGTTTCATTATTCATCTGTTGTATGCACCTCCTCTTGAAAGAGGAAGATGTTTAGTTATAGAAGATCTTCCCGAAATTTATAATGTTGAACTTTCTATTAATCTTAATAAGAGAATAAAAAATGCTTATTTTTTAAATCTTGATAAAAATGTCCTTATTGATGAAAATAAAAAAATAAATGTAACAGTTGATAAATTTAGAATGCATGAAGCATTAATACTAGAATATTAATAATGAATATTCTTTAACAAAAATTTAAAATTACTATGAAACCAATACTTTTTTGTCTTTTAGACATAATTAATCTTTGAAATAATTGAGAAAAATTTCCTCTGGTGGATCATATTTTTTAATTTCCTCAATCATTAAACTTTGATATCTTTTAATTAAATCATCATCATTTACTGATGTCAATTGTCCAGGATCTCTCTTTAAATTGTATAACGCGCTTTTAGTGTCTTCATACCCTTTATAACCACCATCAGTTTTTCTTTCGATTCTATTGATCTTAAGCACTGGAACATCTTTTGTAAAATTAAATGGCTTATGCATTGTGGCTGTTTGAAGTTCTTCTAATGAAAAAAATTGGCGCATATGTGTTGGCATTAAAGTGTACTGGTAACGATTGGGATTTTGTTGACTAAAGTTTTCTGGATAATGAAAATACGTGTATTCACCATCAGTAATATTTATTCCACCACCCCAGTATCCGTAAAGAGCTTGGTATTTTTGCTTTGGTTCTTTATCTAAAAATTCAATTAAAGACTTTCCAGCAACTTCGCTTGGTATTGAATGTCCATGCATCGAAAGAAATGTTGGCATCAAATCAATATTTTGAGTGACCACGTTTCTTTGTTCACCTTGATATTGTCTATAATCTGGGTGATAAAAAAACAAAGGGATATTTGCTATTTCGTTATATAAAGGCATACGATTTTTTGCCCACCAGTCATGTTCACCAAGCATAAATCCATGATCTGTTGTTAAAATAAGCGCTGTGTCATCCCATAAATTATTTTGATCAAAATAATCTAAAACATTTCCTAGTAAGTGATCACATAATGCAATGAGTGCAATATAATTTGCTTTCAATTCTTGCACCTCTTCATCAGTTTCAGTTACTCTCTCATACTGAGGCCAATCTAACCTTGGTCCTCTATATTTTGTTTTAATTTTTTCTTTAAAACGGTCTGGTGCAAAAAAAGGCTCGTGAGGATCAAATGTTTCTAATTGTAAAAACCAATTATCAGCATCTTTATTTGTTTGAAGAAAATCTAAGCCTGATGCAAAACATTTTACTGAAGGAAAATCTTTTTCCTCTTTTATAAATTCACTATTAATAGGATAAAAATAATACACATGTTCTCTATCCTCTAAATTTAATTGTGATTTATGATATTTCTCTCTAAACTTCTCTAAAGGAGGTTGAACCATGGCTTTCCAAGGATCACGTTCTTGACCTCTTATAAAATCATATGAGTTAAAACGATTATGATACGTAGCGCCCCCATCTTCAAAATAATGATAATGATCTGTTACTAGATGGGTATAAGTATTATTTAATCGCAAAAGTTCTGGGAAAGAATTATCAAAAGGTTCAAGCGGCCCCCAAGCACGATGAAGAAAACTCAATCGACCTGAATGCATATCTCTTCTAGCGGGCATACATGGCATGCTACCAATATAATGGTTATTAAATTGAACAGATTTTTTAGCAAGTCTATTGAAATTAGGTGTTTCTAAATATTTTCCACCATAAGAATTTAACATTCTTAAATTTAATGAGTCAAAGAGTAAAAAAACTGTTTTCACGTATACCAAATTATACTAAACTTATTTAAAAATGAAGTATTTACATACAATGGTAAGAGTTGAAAATATTGAAAGCTCATTAGATTTTTATTGTAATAAGTTAGGCCTAAAAGAGGTAAGAAGAGTGGATCATGAAAAAGGTCGATTTACTCTAATTTTTTTAGGAGCAGAAAATAGTGATGAAAAAACAGGATTATTAGAACTTACCTATAATTGGGATCCTGAACAATATACTGGTGGTAGAAACTTTGGTCACTTAGCCTACAGTGTAAAAAATATTTATGAAGTTTGTGATAAATTGATGAAAAGTGGAGTTACTATTAATAGACCACCAAGAGATGGTCATATGGCATTTGTAAAATCACCCGATAATATCTCAATAGAAATACTACAAGAAGGTGAAAGTTTACCTGCACAAGAACCATGGTTATCTATGGAGAATACTGGTACCTGGTAAATAATTTTTTATTATGATTTATTCAGTGCCAATAAATAACTAAATATTATTTAATCAGTCATTTTATTTGAGGAAAGTTTAACTTTATAATAATCATTTGGATTTGTTGCTAATGCTATAACGGATGGTAGTACATGCTTATAAAAGTCAAATAAACCATTAAAAGGTTTGGGAAGCTGATGATCAATCTCTTCTCTAAGTTTTTTTAAATTATAGGAAGGAACCATAGGGAATAAATGATGCTCAAGATGATATTCCATTTTCCAATATAAAAAACTTAAAATTGGATTAATTTTTACCGAATAAGTGCTCAACCTATGATCTTTTGTATCAATTTTTGCAGCTAAATGCTGTGTAACATTCACAGCAAACCATATTGGTTTTCCAATATACGTAGGTAAAATAATATAAACAATTGGTAAGAATGATGAGATATAAAAAGACCAAGCAATAACTGTAATCCATATCAAAACATAAAATCTTGAATTCCATAAAATTTTCTTCTTTTGATCATCAGGTGCAGATAACTTAACTACTGGTGTAAATTTTCCAAATGCATGTTTGATAACTTCATATTTTATTAATTTATGAGGAAACAATAAATCCGTTAAAGGTATAAAATTTAAGAAGAAAGCAACTAATTCAATAGGTCTTGAAACTTGTATTTCATGATCATAATCATCTTCAGTTTGTAAAGTATATGTATGATGAAATGTGTGGCTCCATCTCCATCGAAATCCTTCAAAGTCGCACATGAAAGAACCGATATGATAAAAAAATTCGTTTATCCACCTAGTTTTAAAAGCAGTTCGGTGAACTGTTTCATGCCAATTCGCTACACTAAAGGCGTAAATTGTCCCGTATATAAAGAAAAAAAGATAGGTCCACCACGTTCCAATAGTTACATACGCTAGATAACCAAAAATAAACAAAAATAAAAAATAAAAAAAGAAATGAACTAATCCAGGTAAGTCTTTTCTTCTAGACAGTTCTTTTAATTTTTTTTTGTCTATTTCAGGCTTATACCAATTATCAAGATTAACATGCATTCAATAAATGAGTTTTTAATTATCCCAACGCTCTAACCAGGAACCATCAACTGTAGAATCAAATGCATCTTTTTTTGATGTTCCTCTAAATTTAGTATGTTGATCTTCATACCCTTTAAACCATTCTTCCCAATTTGAAGTATAACTCGTGTCATCTGATTTTCTCATTATAATTGGATCAACTAAACCAGTATGAAAACCTGCCTCGTCTTTTGGATTTTGAAATCTTAAATCAACACTCCATCTAACAGAATCTGAAAAATTCTCTAAAGATCTATGTGGAACTAATTGATGAAGGAATAAAACTGAACCAGCTTTCATCTCACAAGTTACTACTTTTTCTTCAGGTATATCTTTATCGTCAATAAATAAATACCAAGAATCCTTTACCGAACCATCTTTTTTCTCGAGTTTATGATTTAATACTCTTTCAGGTTTATGACCACCAGGCACAACTTGCATGCAACCATTATTTTTATTTACATCTAAAAAAGGTATCCAAGCAGCAGGTTGAGTAGTTTTTTCAGCTCCTTCTTTTAAATATGCTGAGTCTTGGTGCCAAGGAACAGTCATTCTAGCAGTCTGAGGAGTTTTAGATCTAATATTCCAAACTGGATGTCCTGAAATATCCTTACCTACCCAGTTCTCTACCATGTCTAAAAGTTTTTTTGATCCCCATAAATTTGCTAATGCAGGTTTTAACTCTCCTCTATGGTGAATTAAAACTGATGATCCTTTAAAATCATTTTCTAAAGCTGCCAATCTTTTAAATACATCTTTATCAGTATGTTTGTCAGTAATTTTTCCTGCCGCAAATGCTTTATTAGCATAATCATCTACAATTTCTTCAAACTCATTGAGGATTGGATCTAATTCATCTTTGGTAAATACATTCTCTACAATAGTATAACCTTCATTATTATATTGATCGATTTGTGATTGAGTTATCATTTTTCCTCCTTAAAAAATTAAGATAAATCTATTATTTTTAAATAACAACAATAAATTATACTTAAAAACAAATTCTACTATTTAGCCATTTACTAAAAGGTCTGTAAGTTCTTCAATATTAGTATCTTCTTTAGGCATATCAGCTATTTTTTCACCTCTAGCCATTACACATAAGTGATCAGCAATTGGATATATATGGCTTAAGTTATGAGTAATAAAGATTGATGTAACTCCTTGTTTTTTTAAACCTTCAACAAATCTCAGCACTTTATTAGTTTCTTTTACTGACAAATGGTTAGTAGGTTCATCAAGAATAAGAACTTTAGATTTAAAATACATTGCTCTTGCAATTACGACACCTTGTCTTTCTCCTCCAGATAATTGATTAACCGGTGTTTCAGGCGACCGAAGATGGAGCTCAACATCATTTAGAGCGTCCATAGCAGCTTTATCCATAGACTTTGTTTTCATTAAGCCTATTGATCCTAAAGTAAAATTAGTTTGTTCTCTTCCTATAAATATATTTCTTGCAATTGACATTTGAGGAATAAGTGCTGAATATTGATAAATAGTTTCAATCCCAAGATTCATTGCTTGTTTTGTTGATTTAAACTTTACTTCATTTCCCTCAAAATAAATATGTCCTGAATCAGCGGGATGGGCACCTGATAAAATTTTAATTAATGTTGATTTTCCAGCTCCGTTATCTCCTATAAGGCCAACAATTGAATCTCTTTTAATTTTTAAACTTAAATTTTTTAATGCATGAACACCTGAATAATATTTATTAAGATCTTTACATTCAATTATATTGTCATTCGACATTATGCTTTATCCTCTTCATCTTTAGAAATATTTTGATCTGCTAAATCTTCTTCAGCATTATTTTTATGGACCATATTTTCACCTCTTCTTACAACCCATGTATTGAAGACAACTGAAATAATTATCAAAGATCCTAGTCCTGCTCTAAACCATTCTGCATCAATTCTTGCCATTATAATACCACTTTCAAGAAAACGTATTAGAATAGCTCCAATAGCTGCTCCGAATATTGTTCCAACTCCCCCAAATAAACTAACACCACCTATAACAGCAGCTGCAATTGACTCTAATTCTAAAAGATATCCTTGTGATGGAAGTGGAGCTTCAATTCTAAAAGTTTGAATCATTCCTGCAAAACCTGCAAGAAAACCACACAAAATAAAACAAAACATTTTAACATTATTTGTTTTTATTCCCATAGAGGCAGCGGCTCCAGTATCACCCCCTGTAGAATAAATCCAATTTCCCAGGTTACTTTTATGTAACATAATGCCTGCTATTGCGGCTACTCCTAGCATCCAAAAAAGTGAAGCTCTAAAAACTTCAAATTGAAAAACAAATAACTCATTTGGTAATTCATGTGGAAATGGAGGTGGAAATCCTCCTGTTGCAACGGTGGTTAAACTTCTAGCAATGTAGAGCATTCCTAAGGTGGCAATAAAGGATGGTATTCCAAAACGTAATGTTATGAAACCATTTACAAAACCAACAGCTATACCAATAGATAAACCTAAAGCTATTGCAAACCATGGAGGTATTCCTTGATGAACAAGTTGCACCATCGTCATTGGTACTAGCGCAAAAACTGAACCAACAGATAAGTCAAATTCCCCTGAAATCATTAATATTGCGATACCAATTGCAACAATAATGTACTCGGGAGTAATACCCATTACAATTCTTATATTTCTTGGGCTTAAAAATTTATCATTTGCAATAAAGAAGCCAGTCATAATTACAATGAACATAATAAAAGTGCTTATTTCTGGTCTCATTAATATTGATTTAATTTTATTGTTTTTCATAAATATTTCATTTTAAAAAAAAACCGGGCTCCAAAGAACCCGGTTTACATTTATATTTTTGTTATCTTACTGACATTCCTTTGAAAGAACGGATTTGAGCAACATCTTCAGGCCCAATCATTGCTTTACCAGTATCAATATCTAGAGCACTTAAGCCGTATTTATTCATAAGGTATAACTGATGAACTGCCATGTAACCTTGATAATAAGGTTGTTGATCAACTGTAAGTTGAACATAGCCTTTTTCCATTTCTTCAAAAACTACATCAACAAGGTCAAATCCTGCAAGAAGCATTTGTCCTGGTGCATAACCAAGGTTTCTAATTCCTTGAGCTGCTCCAGCTTCCCAAAAACCTACATCAAAATATGCTGTAGTGTTTGGGTTAGTTTGAACATACGCCGCTACTCTATTTCCAACAGTTGAAAGATCCATACCAGATTCAATTTTCTCATATGTAACATTTCTGTCAGTATTAGCTGCTTTGTAATCTTCCATGAATCTACCGATACCATTTGCTCTAGTATAAGCCCATGATTGGTTCATATCAGCAACACCGATTAGAACGTGAATATCACCAGCAGGGAATTGTTTAGATAAAGCTGAAGCTAGTTCATAACCAGCTTTTTCTAAATCTTGTCCAATGTATGCAAGTCTGTTACTTCCAGCAGCACCTTCAGGGTCATCTGTATTTGCAGTAATTACTGGGATACCAGCAGCTAATGCTTCGTCAACAGCTGCATCAAAAATTGTTGGATTAGTAATAGTAGTAACTATACCATCAACTCCTTGAGCGATTGAAGATTCTAAGTTTTGTAACTGCTCTTGTTGATCACCATCACCAGATAGTGTTAACATTTGACAGTCTGCATCTACTTGAGCACATGCATCTTTAAAACCTTTGTGAACAGCTGCCCAAAATGCATTATTTGTATCACTGTGCATTACAAAGTTAAATTTATATTCAGCTTTAGCAACAGATGACAAAGTAAATGCCATTGCTACAGAAGCTAAGAGAATAGTGAGTTTTTTCATGTTATTCCTCCTAAAATGTTCCCCGAATTAACAGGATTTAAAATTTAAAACAAGTGTAAAGACGAGTTAATTTTATTTAAATTAATAATTATTAACAATTAACTATTTGATATTAATGATCATCTAAGTAAATACTCTATTTCTTTTTCTGACATAGGTTCCGGCTTTTTACAGG
>Ga0209228_1001792_pt1 | contig 10591 bp, 7 predicted proteins | sample METZYME_3_150m_FD_187547 | JGI IMG/M metagenome (GOLD analysis project Ga0209228, IMG submission 187547) | Marine microbial communities from oxygen minimum zone in mesopelagic equatorial Pacific - METZYME_3_150m (SPAdes) (version 2) | ecosystem: Environmental > Aquatic > Marine > Oceanic | place...
CGATCTTGATGTAGAGGAATGCGCCCGGCAGCGCTATACCGAAGGTCATACCCCAGCTTGTGTATACGAGAATGAACGCGCAGCAATAGAGGACGCTTAGCAGTCCGACACCCCACCGCACATCGGCTGACCAATCGATTCCGTCGTCCGGATCCATAGCGTGATGAGCTGGCGTCGTTCGGCGACCAGGGAGCGATCCGCATCCTGCAAACCCCGGAGCGCTATGAGTACGTCAAGGTAGTTCTGGGCACCCAGGACGTATCGATTGCTGGCAGCATCAAGTGCCTGTTGGGCATGACCGCGTCGTGAATATAAGGTCGTAATGACCTTCTGCTGCTGTTGATACTGCCATCTGAGCGTAGTGACTTCTTCAAGAGCATTCAGCCACACCGCAATATAGCGCTGGCGCTCTTCCTCCAATACGAACCGAGCGCGCTCTTCCAGACCGTGCAGGCGCCCCCCGGTGAAAATGGGTACGGTCAGATCTAATCCATAGCCTAGCCACTCGGAACTCAACGCCTTGCCCGCCAGAGAAGTCAGATTGGCAGTGACCTGCAGTGATGGCAACCGGTCAGCAAAGCTGATACCTACGCCAGCGGCAGCTTGACGTAGTCGAGCATACGCCGCACGGATGTCTGCTCTGTGGCGAATCAGATCCTCCGGTGCACCCAATCCCTGTAGCGCCGGTGTATCTGGCACTTTGACCTGCATCACCCGGGGAACGGTATCGGGGAGCTCACCGAGCAGTACGTCCAGGCTCTTTTCAAACGCCTCGAGCCTGGTGTCGTTCACCAGTTTCAGCTGCTCGAGCAACGTCGTCTGCTCGCGCTGCTGATACAGCTGATTGGCCGGCGCCTGGCCGAGGCGAAAGCGGGCTTCGATCAACCGCTCCAGATCTCTGTTGACCAGGATCTGCGCAGTGAGCAACGACGCCTGTGTTCTCAGTTCGACGATCTGATAGTACGTTTCCGCAATGGAAGTACTCAGGGCCAGCTGGACAGATTGAAGTTCGAACCATCTCTGATTGCTGAACTGCCGAGCATCCTCGATCTCGAGCTGGCGTTTACCCCATAATCCGACATCCCAGCCAAGTTCAAGTGCGCCGAGGTCTGCTCGCGTATCGGATTCTCTTCCTGAGAAGTTGATGACCTCTCTGGCAACCCGGCCCTGTAACGACGGCCAGAGCGTAGATTGGGCAACGGCCAGCTCTGACTCCGCTTGAGCCAGCCGCGCCAGTGCTATTCTGGGGGAAGGGCTCCCCGCCAGACCGGCCGCAATCAGGCGGTGCAGCACATCGTCTTCCAGGTGCCGCCACCACTGCTCGACCTCGCCGCGCGGCTCATTACCAAACAAAGATGCATTACCCTCACGAACCGGGTCCGGCACCATCTGCACCTCCGGCGCAGAGACACAGCCGGCCATCCCTATGAGTGCAATTGCCAGTGCCAGTCGTTTCAAACCGCCACCTCGCCATCATTCTCCAGCTGGAGATGGTCACTTTCGCTGGTGCGGCCTTCCAGGGATACCACGATGCAAGGCAGAAGGAGCAGAATCACGGGAATGGAAAACAACATCCCAAATCCGACGGACACGGCGATCGGGCGCATGGGTGCTGCCTGTATAGACGTTGTCAACATGAGGGGTGCAAGTCCCACCAGTGTCGTCACGCTGGAAAGTACAATCGGCCTGAATCGATCCCGCACGGCAGAGATCATGGCTGCCTCAGGACTGGCGCCCGTTTGCAGCACTTCGGTATAGCGTAGGTGCAGTAACAAGCCTGCGTTGATGACCAGACCGCCGAGCGCCAGGAGTCCCAGGAAGCTCGCGGCGCTGAGCTCAATACCCAGAATGATATGACCAAGCAACGCTCCGGTTGCGCTCAAAGGAATGGTCGCCAGCAGAAGCGCACTATGACGCAAACTGCGCGCATAGGCGCCGATGAGCACGAAGATGGCAGCGAGAACCCCAACGGTGGCGAGCATCAATCCTGATTCAGTTTCGGCGTCTTCGTTATCAATGGCTTCATCCCAGGTCGTGAGCCCCGGATATTCCGCCTCCAGAGCTGGCAGGAGTTCGTCGCTCACCAGGTCTTCAACCAGATCCTTCGATGTGATGCGTCTGTCAATCGTGGCTTCGACCCGTTCGATGCGCTGTCCGTTAATCCGTCTGAGCTGCACTGCACCACGCTCCCAACGGATTTTGGCGATATCGCCCAATGCTGCCTGTCGACCTTCACTGGAAGTCAGGATGAGACTGCTCAGGTCCGGGAGAACCCGATCATCCCGGTGATCTCCCCGGATCATCACTCGAACTTCATGGGTACCACGCGTCAGGCGCGTGGCTTCCAAACCGTCGAGCTGAGCCCGCAGGCGGCTGGAGATTTCGGATTCGTCGAAACCAAGCGCCCGGCCCGCCGTGGTGAGTTCGAACCGCACTTCCGACCGAAAAGCGTTGCCGCTGTATGAAATCTGACCGACACCCGCAATCTCCTGCAACCGGCGCACCAGCGACTCTGCCGCGCGCCGGCTCACAGCAGAGTCGGCGTGCGCAATCTCAATCGTGAGATCCCGACCATCGCCCGGCCCCTGCAGGTAGTCGATGGACAGCTGCGTCAGCTTGGCAGGCTGTCCAATCAGATCGCGCCACTGCTCGGCAAACTCACCCGCGGTGAACGGGCGGTCCCCGGGGTCCACCAGGCTGAAGGTGACCGCGCCCTGATGACTGACCGGCGAGCCCAACTGCATGTAGATGCCTTTGATATCCTCTTCATCACCGAGGCTCTGGAGTACCTGACGCCCCAGCCTTTCAATCTCATCCGCCATCTCATCGACCTGGCGATCTGATGCGCCGGGATTGAGCGCGTAAATGGCTGAGACTTGCTCACTTTCAAATGCTGGCCGCAATGAAATTGGCACGCGACCGCTGGCAACCCAGCTGACAATGGAGACAGCGACAAGTAAACCCACGGTGATCACTAGTCCACGATTGGCAAGACACGACTCCGCCCAGGGAACGAAATAGCCTTCTCGCAGGCGTTCAAAGCGTTCCTGCACCCAGCGCTGTTTCCGTCCGGCGTCTGGTTTGCGTTCCCTGCCATAGGCAAGGTGCGCCGGAAGAACCCACAGCGCTTCGATCAACGAGATGGCAAACACGCATGACGTCACCACCGGGATGGCAAGCAGGAACAAACCCAGCTCGCCCGGCATGAAGAAAATGGGTGTAAACGCAATGATGTTCGTCGCAATGGCGAGCGTAACTACGGTACTGAATCGGGAGAGCGTATCCGCCGCTGAATCCAGGGGAGACATCCCGGATTGCATGCCCGAGTAAATCGACTCACCAATGACCACCGCATCGTCGACAACGACACCGATGACGATGATGAATGCAAAAACGGAGATGAAGTTGATCGTGTACGGCGTCATCGCGAACAGGGCTACACCACCCAGCATCGCTACCGGCAGACCAACGGCCACCCAGAAGGCAACCCGTGCCTCCAGCACCAGAAAAAGGAGAACCAGCACCAGCGCCAGTCCGATCAGCGCACTGTCCGCCAGGATCCCGACACGGTCGGCGAAGCTCTTGGCGTCATCGTCGAGGATCACCGCCCCACCGGCGGGCATCTCGGACTCAATCTCCGCAAGCAATGCCCTGACACTTTCTGATACTTCTCCGGGAGTGGCGACCCCGGAACCGAACACGTTCATCATGACGCCAACCGAGCCGTTGATGCGGTAGCGTTTTCCGTGCGGGCGGAATCCATTCTCGACACTGGCAATCTCCGAGAGCGTCAAAGGTGCGCCGCTAGGCGACTCGATGATTGCGATGTCCCCGAATTCGTGGGCATAACGTCGATCAAGCCCTGTCGCCAGACCATACTCTCCCGTCGAACTTCGAATGACCCCGCCAGAGAGTTCGAACGATGCCCGTCGAATGCGCTCTGTGACATCACGGAGCGAGATGCCAAACAACCGCGCTCTGTCTGGAGATACCCGAACCGTGATTTCAGGCTCACCAGCGCCTTCTACTTCCACCTGGCTTACGGTGGACAATTTCAAAAGCCGCTCACGGGCAAGTTCTGAGAACGCATGCAGTTCTTCACGTGATTGAAAGCCATAGAATCCCAGCTCTATGTCCTCACCGTCGTCCCTCACCTGGATGATGGTTGGCGGTTCCAGGTCAGCCGGTAGCGAGTTGAGACCATCGATGGCACTGCGGGTTTCATCGAGGGTTCGCTGGGCATCCGCGCCATCGTCCAGCATGACAAAGATGTTGGCGCCGCCCGATCGAATCTCGCTGACGATCGTGTGAATGTCGCGCAGCGTATCGATGCTCTGCTCCATCGGCTGCACAACCTGTGCTTCAACTTCTGAAGCCGTTGCCCCCCGGTACTCAACACGAATCTCGATGGTGTCGAGGACCGCGGTCGGGAAGACTTCCTGCCGCATGTTGAAAACGGCAATCACGCCGCCAACGAGGAACACCCACATGAGCAGATTCGCCGCAGTAGGGTTGTGTAAAAACCAGAGGGATACCGACTGACGCGCGGCCACTTACATCTCCGCCACGTCAACTCGAGCCCCATCGAAGAGGCCAATGGGGCGCTCGACGATCAAGGCGTCGCCTGCGCCAAAGTTGTCCTCGACGCTGACTGTCTGACCCTGGATTTCAACCGGGTACAATTGATGACGTTGAGCGCGCCCGTCGCGATAAACCCAGATCAGATTGCCGCTGACGATGAGATCCGCCGGGATGAGCGCGACGGCACGCTTCTGCTCCGCCACCAGCCTGGCCTCCAGATGCATTCCGTACGCCCACCCCTCATGACCAAGGGGCTCATCGATGCGAACGCGAACGGTAGCGAGCCGAGTGTCATCCGTGAGATTTCTGACAATCCCTTCGAACGTACCGACGACCGGCGGAGTCTTTAGATCGTGAACCGGCCGCAGCTCTATGCGATCGATCCCCGCATCGAGCAGTCGCACCGTTTTAAGTGGTACCTGGAGCTCAACCACCGCGTAGTCCAGCGGAAAGAGCGTTGCCGTGACCTCACCGACCGACAGAACCTGCCCAACAATCGCGTTGGCGTGCACCACCGTTGCGGGCCACGGCGCATGCACTGCGGTTCGCTCGAGGGTGAGCCTCGCGCTGTCGAGCTCCGCACCAATAGCCTTTCGGCGCGCGACCGCTTCGGCTCGCTGCGGCGCCCTCAACGCCAGTGGATTCGCGGGCAGATCTTCATCGAGATTTTCCTGCCACGCTGCCCACTCGAGTCGGGCAATTTCAGAACGACCTTCCTCGATGTCGATATTGGCCTCAGCCTGCGCGTATCGCGCTTCCGCACCGGCAACCGCGATGGCGTAGTCCCGCTCGTCGATCCTGAGCAGCAGGTCACCCTCAGCAACCTGTCCGCCAGCTTCGAGGTCATCGCTTACCCAGGCGATCTCACCCGGCACCTGTGTGGTGAGTTGCAGCGATTGTCGCGGCGAGAGCACACCAAACGCCGTCACGGTGTTCGCAACGACGATCCGTACGAACTTCCCGATTGAAACACGAGGCTTCTCTTCCGGAAGGCTCTCCTCGAGCGGCTCAGGACCGGTCAGCAGGATCAAGCTGCACGCGGCAATTCCGACGCAACAAGCCAGTCCTATCTTCAAATGAGGTTGTTCCATACCCAAAAGGGTAAGGGGCAGAGGGTAAACGTTCGGTTAACGAAGGCGTCAGAACTGGACGGTGGTCATCATGCCGCGCAGTGCTTCAGAGGAGGTGTAGCGCCACCCAAAGCGTTGGCAGATGAGGGCCACCAACTCGAGACCCAAACCAAATCCGTATTCATCATCGGGCTGAACGTCGTCATCCGCTGAACTGGAGTTCTCAATGCACACCTCTCCGGGTGCAATGGCAATCTGCACCTCGCCATCCACCGTGTATTGGAAGGCGTTTCTCACCAGATTCGACAACGCAATGCGGACCGCTGCTGCCGGTGCGGTCGTTTCGCCGCTGCCGGTAACAATCAACGAGACATCCCGCTCATCCAGCAGATAGCTGTAGTTCTCGACGATGCCGTCTAATTCACTGCGCAGATCAATCTGCTCCGATTTCGGCAGATTATCCGATTGCCGATTCACCCAGAGCAGTGTTTCCATGAGGAGCTGCACGTCATCCAATGCGCGATACTGGCGGACAAACGCTGCCTCTTCAGCCTCGGTCCGTTCCGGTCGATCGGTGAGGCGGTCAATGAGCTCCACGTTGGCGGACAGAATGGCAATGGGCGTGCGCAGTTCATGACTCGCGTGACGCAGAAATAGTTTTTCCTTGTTCACGCCTTCCCGCATCCGTTCGAATGCAAATTGAATCCGGTTCGCCAGCGCGTCGAACTCCTGGAAACGCAGATTGGGCAGCTCCAAGTCGGAACTGTCCACGCTTTGGGCAGCGCTCCAGCTGTTCAGCTTCCGCAACGGCGCGTCGATATTACGGACCAGCAGAATGGCGACGAGCAACAATAATCCCGCAAAGAGGCTGCCAATCGCGACGGCGAACCGCTCCGTGAATTCCAGCTCTTCGTAGATTTCCTCGCTGCCCACGATGCCGTGGACCAGATAAAGCCACTCACCAGGGTTCAATTCATAGGAATAGAGAAAGATGAGTTCACAGGTCACTTGCAGGCAGAGGTCTCCGGTGTCTATCGAAAATTCTTTTTCATCGTTTTCGTTGAAGTCCAGGTTCGTGAAGCGCAGCGGCTCCCCGTGCTGAAGATCTTCGAGCCGGAACACCGAGAGAATCTGCGCCGGAATATCGGACAGATCGAGGTATCCGGAAAGACGGGGCCCGGTTGGAGGCTCGGCCTGGGAGCCGGCTTCCGCATAGCTTTCCGCATACTCCTCGGCTGTTCGCTCTAGAGATGACTGCGTTCTGATCTCAATTCCGAGCTCCAGGTAATACGCCAGCAGTTGCGTATAGGTGAACACCATCACAATCGCGCAACCGGCAAGCCAGAGCAGAAGATACCGCCGTAAGCTCGGCAGCGACCGGGTCGGCTTGTCTTCAGTCATTAGGCACTCGGATTGCAACGCCATGCGCCGCAACGGTATGTATGAGGTTCGTCGAAAAAGGTTTGTCCACCTGCTGCCTCAGCTTGTAGAGATGCACTTTCAACACGTTCGAATCAGGAAGATCCGGTTCACTCCAGATGGCACTCTCCATCTTCTCCCGACTCACGACGTTGGGTGACTCTCGCAACAGAGTTTTGAGAAGCTTCCAACACGTTGGCGTCAAGCTGAGCGTCTGGCCGTCCCGACTCACGGTCTTCAACGACAAATCCATGACAAGCGGGCCCACTTCGAGTTTCTGCGCAAGCGAACTGCGGCGGTTGGCCAGCGCCTTTACGCGAGCTGCCAACTCACTCAGCTCAAACGGCTTGACCAGATAGTCATCGGTGCCTGCATCAAAGCCAGCGAGCTTGTCTTCAAGCGTGTCTCTCGCCGTGAGCATCAGCACGGGCACGTCGACGCCCTGGTTACGCATCGCTTTACAGACTTCGAGGCCGTTCATTCGCGGCAGATTGATATCCAGGAGAATGGTCTGGTAGTCGTTCGTCAATGCCAGCTCCAGGCCTTGCGGACCGGTGGATGCGTAGTCGCAGTCGATGCCTTCGAGATCAAAGTAGGCAATCACCGTCTCTGCCAGCGACACGTTGTCTTCAACCAGTAGGGTATGAACTTTCATGGCCTGCAATTCGGGACCGATTCATCGACGGATCGAGAATACCCACACTTCGGGACCGGTATCCAGGTTTGAAACCGTCACGGTTGGACGGTGGCGAAATCGAGAGACTGTTTGGTCCGTCACAAGCTGGAACGAACACGACTAACTAGGAACCTCGGGTACGAACGTGCCCAGTGCGTCTCCTAAAACCCCTCACCCCTCGCTACGTAACAGTGTGACGTTGTCGTGTGCTGAGAGATACCGACACCAGGTCTCCATCAACTCACGCCTACGTTCGAATAGATCCGATCGCTGATAAGCCGCTTCCACCCGGTCTCTATTGACGTGGGCAAGGGCCAGCTCACAGACCGCCTCAGGAAAGCTCGTCTGTTCTGCTGCCCATTGTCGAAACGAAGATCGAAAGCCGTGGACGGTCACTTCGTCTCGAATCATTTGCAGTTCTTTCATGAGCATCACGTCCCATAACTTTCCGCCACGTACGCTGGGGAACAGTCGTGGTTGATTGGCAAACTTCGGTAGCGCTTTGATGATCTCGATAGCTTCGGTTGATAGCGGCACACGGTGTTCCCTACCTCCTTTGATCCGCTCAGCTGGGATCGCCCATATCGCCTGATCGAGATCGATCTCATCCCATCGGGCTTCACGCGCTTCGCTGGAACGGGTGGCCGTCAGAATGAGGAACCGTAGACAATGAGCACCGATTTGTTCTGAAGCTCTAAGCGCATGCATGACCCCAGGAACTTCTTCGTAGGGGCAAGCGGCGAGATGCTTCACCGCAGTCACCTTCCTTGGAGGCGGTAGGACTTTGTCGAGGACACCGCGCCAGCGTGCCGGGTTCTCTCCACTACGCAGTTCATGCACATAGGCCCAATCGAGCACTGCCTCGATACGTTGTCGTACCCGAGTGGCCGTCTCAGTCTTGGTCGCCCAGATAGGTTCGAGGATGGCTTTTACGTGGGAGAGTGTGATCTCCGAAGGATGGCGTCGACCGATAATCGGATAAGCGTAGTCCCGCAGTGTGTTGTTCCATTGCTGCGCATGCTTCTTGTTACGCCATCCTGCTTGCTTCGAAGCAATGAGTTCTTCGGCACAGCTTTGAAAGGTCTCGGTAGAAGAGGAGGGGTTGTGCAGGGCATTAGCCGGATCCTCCCCGTCTGCATTGAGCGAGCGCATCTCTGCGGCAATCCTCCGGGCGTCGGCTAATTTGCGGGTATGGGTAGCCCCTAGACCAATTTCACGGGTTCTGCCATTGCGGGTATATCGAAACACCCACGCCCTCGAACCGTTGTTTCGTATTCGTAGGTAAAGACCAGCGCCATCGGCATGAAAGCCCTCAGAAAGCGTCTGAACGGCCCTTGTGGAGAGTCTATTTAGCCGTACGGCCATCAGGTCAAACCGATGCTATATACAGAGAATTCGGTCTTACTCCCGGTCTTACTGCATGACGTAGACCGTACTGGAAATCTATGGACGTTACGGGACATAAAGACTACATAACCTATTGTATTTACTTAGGTAATATGTATTCTACTGGATCCTAGTGGAACTACAATCGGCGGACGTCCGCTCCGCCAATTTTATTAAGTTAAATCAATAGCTTAAATATATTCCGCGCAAACTTGCCACGTATTTGACGCTTCTTGAAGGTCGGCGTACGTTCTATGGTTAGTCTGAATCCCCTGTTACGAATATTGAATCGCACGATCTACATCATGCTCGCTGCACTCATACTCCTGAGTGGAGGCGTAATCCATGCGGCCGACGCAGACGGCGACGGCATCGAGGACGATTCTGATAATTGTGCTTCGGTGGCCAATGTAGACCAGTTGGATACCGATTCGGATGGATTAGGCAATGCGTGCGATACCGATGATGATGGCGACACTCTATCAGATGCTGAAGAAGTTGAAAAAGGCACAGATTCACTAATTGTAGATACTGATGCTGATGGTATTCCTGATAATTTTGACCCTTCACCAACCGATCCTAACGGCGACTTCGATGGTGATGGAATCCTTGACAGAGATGAATACAAAGCAGATGTAGACGGAAACCCTGCAGATACAGACGGAGATGGTCAGAATGATATGTTACAAGCCTTAGCTTCAGGAAGCACTAACAACTCAGAGAGAAGTCCTACTGAATTATGTTGTTGGGCGCTTTTACTTCTCTTACTTCTATTATTCCCATTAGGAAAGAAGCGATATGATAATTCATTAATCTATCAACCAAATGAGATAAACTATGTAATTGGAGATAACGAATCTAAGATACGAGCAGTTCCTTCTTTACACGAATATACAAAGAAATATATTAATCTTGTAAACAAAGATGGTCTGAAAAATATAACCTATGGGGTTTCTGGTAAATTAAATGGATTGGATATAGATTCCAAAACAGGGGTAATTTCAGGGCATCCAAAAAAGGCTGGAAAATATATTTATGAAATTGTAATGAAACATTCTAAGGGCAAATTCAAGGGTGAAGTTGTCATAAATGTTATAGAAAAGGGAAAAGCTGTAGAAGAACCAGAGCCAGAGCCAGAACCAGAACCAGAGCCAGAACCAGAACCAGAGCCAGAACCAGAACCAGAGCCAGAACCAGAGCCAGAAGAAGAGGTCGATTCTAAACAAGCTGAATTGGATCGTATCGCAGCTAAAGCTGAAGCAATTGATTTCGGTATTATTGGGACGGCATCAGCATCAGACAAAGATGATTTGAAAATGATTAAAGGAATTGGTCCTTTCATTGAAGAGAAATTGAATGCCTTAGGAATTTACAAAGTCGAGCAGATAGCTAAGATGACATCTGAATTAGAAGACGAAGTGAATATTGCGATTGAATTCTTTCCAGGAAGGGTTAAGCG
>Ga0209228_1001795_pt1 | contig 10588 bp, 11 predicted proteins | sample METZYME_3_150m_FD_187547 | JGI IMG/M metagenome (GOLD analysis project Ga0209228, IMG submission 187547) | Marine microbial communities from oxygen minimum zone in mesopelagic equatorial Pacific - METZYME_3_150m (SPAdes) (version 2) | ecosystem: Environmental > Aquatic > Marine > Oceanic...
GGCTTTGAGAAGCTCAGTAGCTGATTCTTTGTTGTTTTCAGCAATAGCATTCTTTACTGCTTTAACAGCAGTTCTAGCTTGAGATCTTTGAGAATGTTTTAATTGATATCTAGCTGCATTCTGTCGAGCTCTTTTAATTGCTTGTTTACTATTTGCCATATCTATAAGTATTAGATGCGCTAGTTTAAAGATGTTCATTTAATCTGTCTACTCAATTTCTTAAATATTAAATTGATATATTTTTTTACTTGATGAATCAATTAATATAAGTAAACTTTATCCATGAAAAATTTAATATTTGCTTTAACACTCCTCATTAATCCTTACCTTATGACAGCTGATCTAGGAGTCAGTAAGGATTTCATAGAAAGGTTTAGTTCTTTGCCCTCATATACGAATGTAGACATTTCCCCTGATGGTAAGATGATTAGCGTTATTACTAAGATGCCTGATGAAAAAAAGGGATTGACAATCTTTGATGCCAACGATGGTAGTCTGATTAATACAATTACTTTCCCAAAAGAAGAAGAAGTTGCAGGTTATGTTTGGGCAAACAATGAGCGCCTATTAATTAGAATTGGTTATTTCGATAAAAAATGGGGTCGTGGATCGCCTGGAGAATATTTTTCTATTAATTACGACTCATCAAAGCCGGCTTATGTTTTTGGGATGAGAAGCAGAGCAGGCCAACAAAAAACAAAGGGTAAAGTAATAGATAAAAGTTCTAGTGGGTATATAGAGAATATTCTTGAAGATGATGATAATCATGTAGTTTTAGCTGCATCTCCATGGGGAAAATCTAACACAGGGGCTTATGCAATAGCTGTAAGGATTAATGTATACAATGGTCAGCAGAAAAAATTAGGTAAATCTCCTTTAGCGGGAGGCTCTATAGTTACAGATAGCAAGGGTGTACCTAGGTTTGCAGTTGGATCTGATATTAATAACAATACGGTTACTATGTACCGAGCCTCCAAGACAGATGATTGGGAGGAATTAAGTAGAGCTCCATTTGGAGAAGGAGAAATCTATCCTGTAAATATTTCAAAAGATGATTCTTTTATTCATATCTTGGATAGTACAGAAACCTCCACTACTCAATTTAAAAAAATTAATACTACAACAGGAGAGACAGAAGTTGTTTTTCACCATCCTCGATTTGATGCAATTCCACAAATAATTGACGATGAAGTTTTGGGTGTGCTAGTTAATCCAGGTTATGCAAAAGCATATTGGTTTGAAGTGGATAATGTTGAATTGCAAGATTCTATTTTACAAGTAATTCAAGAATTTAATGGAAACATCGATCAATTTAATAAAAAACAAGTTGGCGTAGTTGCTTTGACGAAAAAAAGAGATAAAGCCATATTATCTATCGCAGATTCTTCCTCATCACCAAAATTTTGGCTTTATGACATGAAAAAAAATAAGATGAGATATTTGTTCGCCATGTGGCCTGAAATTGATGATGCAGGATTAGAAGCTGAAGTTCCTTTTAAATTCAAAAATTCAGATGGTGTAACTATTTATGGCTACCATACCCCTGCAAAGAATCAACAAGATGGTCAAAAAGTACCTTTAATTGTCATACCTCACGGCGGACCTCATGCGAGAGATGTATGGGGATTTGATCCAGATACCCACATTCTTTCTCAAGCAGGATATGCTGTTGTTAAGGTAAATTTTCGTGGCTCTACCGGTTATGGAAAAGAATTTACTAAATTAGGGTTTGGTGAGTGGGGCGGTGATACTCAAGAAGACATTATAGAAGCAACTGAGTGGGCTATTGAGCAAGGTATAGCGGATCCAGAAAGGATTGGAATCTATGGTGGTAGTTTTGGTGGTTATTCAGCAGCTATGGCTCCAATGTTACGACCTGATTTATATAAAGCCTCTGTAGCTTATATTGGTGTTTTTGATCTAGAAATGCTTTACAACGAAGGGGATATCAAGGGAATTAAATGGGGTGGGAAATATCTTGATAAGACTCTAGGTAAAGATCCTGAAAAGATAAAAGCTATGTCACCAGTTCTTCAGGCTCATAAATTGGAGGCCCCAATTATTATTGTATCCGGTAAAGAAGATCAAAGAGCTCCAATCGAGCATGCTTATGCTTTAAGCAAGGCTCTTGAAGTAGCTGGCAAAGAGCATGAATTAATTATTGTGCCTTATGAAGGGCATGGCTTTAGACAGCCAGCAAATCGGTTAATGCTATATACAAAAATGTTGGAGCATTTTAGCTCACTATAAAAAAGTTGGTGGAGGCGGCGGGAATTGAACCCGCGTCCGTTAGTTTTTCAACCTAACATCTACATGCTTAGCTCATTCTTTATGTTTCATCTCAATGACCCGAAGAGCAGGGTATTAGAGACTAGTCTAAGTAAGGTTTCGCGTTATTGTGTTAAGACCCCGCAATAAAGCTAGACTATGTAATTTGCCAATGCTTCAAACCATAGACAATTTTTGCATTGGTTTAGCCAATTAAGCGGCTAAAGCGTAGTTGTCGTATTTTGCAACTAATTTTTTTTGTAGTATTTTTTACAAGAATTACCACAATCTTGGCATGCGCTTTGGAATCCAATAAAAACGTCGAACCCAATTCGCCCCCATGGGGTGGGAGATTATATAGTAAAATTCTCAACGATTAGAATTTTTTAGGATTCTTTGCTTCTCTCTGTTCCAATCACGCTTTTTAACATCTTCACGTTGATCATAGTTTTTCTTACCCTTACCTATAGCAATATCGCATTTAATTTTGTTTTCTTTCCAATAAATGCTAGTTAATATGCATGTAAGACCTTTCTGGGCAACAGCATCAAGAATTGAACTAATTTCTCTTTTATTAAGCAAAAGTTTTCTTGAGCGTGTTGAATCTACATTATCATTCTTTAGAGATGGAGGAGGGTCAATTTTTAGACCTATAACCCATGCTTCATTATTTTTTAGCATTACGTATGAGTCTTTTATATCGACTTTACCATTTCTCAAACCTTTTACTTCCCAGCCTTCTAGCACGATTCCAGCTTGATATTTATCAGTCAAGTGATAATTTCTTGATGCCTTTTTGTTTTTGATGATGATATTATTCTTTGAAGTATTCATAATATGTTGCTTAATTATGAATCTGTTAATTCCATTTGCAAATTATTAAAAATATTATGCAAGAAACTAAAGTTACATTAATTTATTTTGGGTTATTATTATTTGTCTTTCTTTCTTTTGTTCCATGGGTGGTAAATAGAGAATTAGCTTTATTATTAATTCAAGTTTTAGCTGTTTATGGGGCAGTTATTCTTGCATTTTTGAGTGGTTTTGTTTGGGGTTGGGATGATGGATCGATAAATAATTCTAATTTATGGTTTGCAATAGGTTTCTCATTAATGGGTTTTTGTGTGGTTCTGCTTTCGATAAATGCTTTAGAAATTAGCCTGGTATTATTAATTGTATCTTTTCAAGGTTTTCTGTCTTTTGAAAAGAATACAAGTAAATATTTTAAAAATAATAATAAGTACGCAGAAGCAAGAAAATTAATTACAAACTTGGTTACAATATGTTGCATAACATCAATTGCATTTATTTATAACCCGTACATATAAAACGTATGAATATAAGTTCTTCAAATAAGATTTCAGAATCAGTTACCTGGGTGGGTAAATGGACCTTTGTTTTAGCGGCTGCAGGCTCTGCAGTTGGTTTAGGAAATATTTGGAGTTTTCCTTATAAAGTGGGTGAGGAGGGTGGAAGTGCTTTTGTTTTAATTTATTTAGGATGCATCTTACTTGTAGGTCTTCCAATAATGATGGCAGAGATAATGATTGGAAGGTACGCCCAACACAGCCCAGTCAGTGCTATGAAAAAAGCTGCGCTTGATTCTGGAAAAACTGGCTATTGGCAAGCTGTTGGATGGACTGGGTTAGTCTCTGGAGTTCTCATTCTTTCTTTCTATAGCGTTCTCGCTGGTATTTGTATTAATTACATAGGAATCGCAGCCATGCCGAGTACGGAGATTACTTCTGTTGAGCAATATGCTCAGGTCACAGGCTCTCCCTTAAGATTATTTTTTTGGCACTCAATTTTTATAGGATTAAATATTGCCATTATTGCATCAGGAGTTATTGGAGGCATTGAAAGAATGGTGCGTCTTTTGATGCCCATGCTATTTATTTTGATGGTTGTAATGCTTATCAATGCGATGATCAATGGTGATTTCAAAGCAGGCTTGAATTATTTATTCGCTCCTGATTTCTCAAAAGTGAGTTCAGAAACTTTTTTAAGCGCAATGGGACAAGCATTTTTTAGTCTTAGTTTAGGCATGGGTTCAATCATGTGCTACGGGTCATACATGCGAAAATCAGAAAATATTTTTAAAACATCTCTTACCGTTGCTGGTTTAGATACCTTAATTGCTATATTGGCAGGACTGGCTATTTTTCCGATGATTTTTGCCTATGGCATGGAGCCTCAACAAGGACCAGGTCTTGTCTTTAAAAGCTTATTAGCAATTTTTATTGAGATGCCTTTAGGTAATTTGATAGGTCCAGCATTTTTTATGTTGTTGTCCATTGCGGCCTTAAGTAGTGCAATCTCTTTACTTGAACCAAGCGTTGCATACTTTGAAGAGAATAAGATAGTTTCTCGTTTTGCTGCTGCTGTAATTCTCGGCTTATTAATATGGTTTATTGGCATAGGAAGTGTCCTTAGTCTGAACAATTGGGAGTCTACATTCTTTCTTGGAGAGAGAAATTTTATGGATTCAATTGTTTATTTAACTTTCAATTTCTTGATGCCGCTTGGTGGTATGCTTGTGGCAGTTTTTGCTGGGTGGTTTTTTAAACCCAAGCTAGCTATGGAAGAACTCTCAGGAGCTCATTTGAATATTTTTAAAACTTGGAGATTTTTTATTAAATTTATATCGCCAGTATTAGTTGCATCTGTCTTTGTTTATCAATTAACTAGTTAATTTATGTTTCAAAGGTTTGTTCAAGTATTTTCAGATCAGCTTTTAAAATGAAGATTTATTTCGCATATCAAGGAAAGAATAATTCTATTTTGAAAGAACTGGATGTTTCTGAGAGTATTACTGCTGAAGAAGTATTAGGATTTCAAGAGATCAAAAAAATACTTGAATCTTTAGACTACCCAATAAGAATTGGAGTTAATGGTGAGGAGCTAGATGGAAAATTTAAACCATTACCCTGTAATTTTAGAATGGCATATGGTGAAAGATTGGAGATATATAAACCATTAAACCAAGACCCCAAAGAAAGAAGAAAAGAAAGAGCTAAAAAGATATAAAATTATTGATTTTGTGAAAGATTTATTTCTTCTAGGATCCAGCTCTCAAGCTTCTCTTCATCATTAAATTGTAAAGAAAGCTTTCTTTCACCTAAAGTAATGTCCCCTATATTTACCGAATAAAAATAATCCCATCTGGTTTGATGAACTGGGCTATTAAGAAGCGGAGTCCCTAAAAGGTATTGGACTTGATCTTTTGTTAGACCTTTAACCAATTGTTCCACATCCTTATCTTGAAGAATATTTCCTTGCAGAACAGGTACTTTGTATGGAGCAAAGGTTGAGCACCCGTAAAAGCTATATAGGGAAATAATTACAATAAAAAATGGTTTAGCTAATTGCTTCATGAGATGATTTGATTATACTTTGAAAGAGGATACATCGAAAAGTTCATGAGTAAAGAAAATACTGAATTAAAAAAAGCAGGTTTAAAAGCCACTCTTCCAAGAATACGAATTTTGGAAGCCCTAGAATCATCTGACCATAATCGTCACCTAAGCGCTGAAGAAATTTATAAACAACTTATTAATTCTGGAGAGGACGTGGGTCTTGCAACTATCTATAGGGTTTTGACGCAATTTGAATCAGCCGGGATAGTAATACGTCATAATTTTGAAGAAGGTCATGCAGTATATGAGATTACTCCCGACGATCATCATGATCATATGGTCTGTCTTGAGACTGGTAATGTTATAGAGTTTCATGATGAAATAATTGAAAAACGTCAAGAGGAAATAGCAGCTGAGAAGGGCTACCAGATTATTGATCACAGCATGGTGTTGTATGTTAAGCCCAATAAATAAATATTTCTAAAACCCTTGAAGTCATACTAAGTCATCCCAATATAATCTCTTATTGAGGTAAGAGATGGCTAAGCAAAAAAAAGCTAATAAAATAAAGAATCAGAAGTCTAAGAATACTGATAAAAGAGCTATTCTTGAAGAGTCTTCATGTAACGGAAATTTAGTTGAACAGGATGTTGAAGACCTAGATTTAGAGTTAGGATCTGAAGATTTATATGAAAAGGTGAAAGGTTTAGAAGAGGCTTTATTAAGATCTCGAGCAGATCTTGATAATGCATTTAAACGCAATATTTCTGATGTTGAAAAAGCTCATAAATATGGCATTGAGAAATTGCTTATTGAATTGCTGCCAGTAGTTGATAATTTAGAGCATGCTCTCACCAATTTCTCTAACAAATCATCCAAAGAAGACAAAGAAGGGGTTGAATTAACTTTAAAGTCTTTTGAATCTGCTCTTGATAAATTTGGTATAAGACCCATCTATCCTCTTAATGAACAATTTGATCCGATTAAGCACGAGGCAGTAATGACTTCGAAGGATTTAAAAAAACAAGATAATGAAATTGAAAATATTTTTCAAAGAGGCTGGGAATTACATGAAAGAGTTGTAAGACCAGCAAGAGTTTCAGTAATTAAAAATTAGGTAAAAAGTTATGTCTAAAATTATAGGAATAGATTTAGGAACAACAAATAGTTGCTTGGCGATTGTTGAAGGCCAACAACCCAAGGTTATAGAGAATTTAGAAGGAGGAAGGACTACACCCTCTGTGATTGGATATGGGGATAATAATGAGATATTGGTTGGAACTCCAGCAAAAAGACAAGCTGTTACAAACCCCGAGAAAACGCTATATGCAATCAAGAGATTGATCGGTAGAAGGTTTGATGATGATGTAGTGAAGAAGGATATGGATATGGTTCCCTATCAGATCATTAAAGCTGATAATGGAGATGCATGGGTTCAAGTTGAGGATAAAAAATTAGCACCTCCACAAGTTTCAGCTGAAGTTTTAAAAAAATTGAAGAAAACTGCAGAAGAATATTTAGGTCATGAGGTTAGTGAAGCGGTCATTACAGTGCCTGCATATTTTAATGATTCTCAAAGGCAAGCCACAAAAGATGCTGGAAAAATTGCCGGGCTAAAAGTCAAAAGAATTATCAATGAACCTACTGCTGCAGCTTTAGCATATGGTTTAGATAAGCATACAGGTGATTCTGTCGTTGCTATTTATGATCTAGGCGGTGGAACATTTGATATTTCAATTATTGAAATTTCAGAAGTAGATGGCGAACATCAATTTGAAGTTCTTTCTACTAATGGAGATACATTTTTAGGTGGAGAAGATTTTGATCTTAAATTAATTGATTATTTTGTTGATGAGTTTAAAAAAGAATCAGGCTTTGATCTAAAAAGTGATTCAATGGCCCTTCAGCGCTTAAAAGAGGCAGCCGAGAAAGCTAAAATTGAGCTTTCATCTTCTGATCAAACTGAGATTAACCTTCCATATATTACTGCTGACAGCTCTGGACCCAAGCACTTCGTACATAAGATCACAAGAGCAAAGTTAGAATCATTGGTTGAAGATTTAATTGAACGTAGTTTGGGCCCATTAAAATTAGCTCTTGATGATGCAAAATTATCTGTTAATGATATAAATGAAATTCTTTTGGTAGGCGGACAAACTAGAATGCCTATGGTTCAACAAAAGGTAAAAGAATTTTTTGGTAAAGAACCAAGAAAAGATCTAAATCCTGATGAAGCAGTAGCTGTTGGTGCCGCAATTCAGGGTTCGGTGTTGTCAGGTGATACTAAAGATGTATTGTTGCTTGATGTTACACCTTTAACTTTAGGTATTGAGACTCTGGGAGGAATAGCCACACCTTTAATTGAAAAGAATACTACTATTCCAACCCAAAAATCTCAGGTTTTCTCCACAGCAGAGGATAATCAATCAGCTGTAACTGTTCATGTTATTCAAGGTGAGAGAAAACAAGCAGCTCAGAATAAATCATTAGGACAGTTTAATCTTGCTGATATACCTCCGGCCGCAAGAGGTACGCCACAGATTGAGGTTTCTTTTGATTTAGATGCAAATGGTATTTTAAATGTTGCCGCTAAAGATAAGAACACAGGAAAAGAACAATCAATAGTAATTAAAGCTTCAAGCGGTTTATCTGATGAAGATATTGAAAATATGGTGAAAGATGCTGAAGCAAATGCTGAGGATGATAAGAAATTTGAAACCTTAGTACAGGCTAAGAATAACGCTGATATGTTGGTCCATGCTACAAGAAAAACAATGACAGAATCAGGGGATAAATTAACAGATGATGAGAAAGAGTCTGTAGAATCAGCAACCAAAAAGCTCGAAGACGCTATTAAAGAAGATAGTCTTGAAGCAATAGAGTCATCAACTAAAGATTTAAATGATATTTTGACTCCTTTAACCCAAAAATTGTATCCGCAATCTGGAGATGCTCAGCCTGCTAGTGAAAGTGAAGATGTTAGCAATGATGAAAACACCGTAGATGCAGAGTATGAAGAAGTAAAAGAAGAAGAAAAGTAAGTCATGTCAAAGAGAGACTATTATGAGGTTTTAGGGGTCTCTCGAAACGCTTCAGAAGCAGAACTCAAAAAAGCTTTTAAAAAATTAGCTATGAAATATCATCCAGATAGAAATCCGGATGACCCTCAAGCTAATGAAAAATTTAAAGAAGCTGCCGAAGCATATGAGATCCTTTCAGACTCTCAAAAGAAATCTGCATATGATCAATTTGGTCATGCTGGAGTTCAAGGCATGGGTGGAGGTTCAGGCCAAGGGTTTCAAGATTTTAATTTTGGCGATATTTTTGGCGATATTTTTGGTGATGTGTTTGGGGGTAGACGTTCATCTTCTAGATCTGCTAGAGGGCAAGATCTTCAATATAATCTTGAATTGTCATTAAAGGAAGCGGTTCTTGGACTTAAAAAAACCATTAGAATTCCTGTTAATAAATTATGTGCTGATTGTTCTGGTTCTGGTGCCCAACCAGGCACTTCTCCAGTAACTTGCAGTCAATGTAATGGTTTAGGACAGGTTAGGATGCAACAAGGTTTTTTCTCAATTCAACAACCTTGTAATGTTTGTAGAGGAGAAGGGAAAATCATTAAGGATCATTGTAGTGCATGCACAGGTACTGGAGTCAACAAAGAAACAAAATCATTATCTGTAAATATTCCAGCAGGAGTTGATAATGGTGATAAAGTTCGCTTAACTGGGGAGGGTAGCGCAGCAAAAGGCGGTCATAAGGGTGATCTTTATGTTGCGATTAAAGTTATTCCAAATAATCTTTTTGAAAGAGATGGAAGAGATCTTTACTTTGAAGCGCCAATTCCTTTTGAGACAGCTGTTTTAGGTGGGACGATCAATGTACCTAGCTTAGAATCTAAAATTTCTCTTAAGATTCCACCTTATACTCAGACGGGCAAAATTTTTAGAATTAAAGGTAAAGGAGCATCTTCTGTTAGGAGCTCAAGAAGAGGAGATTTAATGTGTAGAGTGGTTGTCGAGACTCCGGTTAATCTTTCAAAAGTCCAATTAAAAATTTTAAAGGATTTTGCAGAATCTACAGAGTCTGATAAACACCATCCAATAAAGAAGTCTTTTAACCAAGCTACTGATTTATTTACCAAAGAATAAAATATTGAAAATTATTTTGAATGGATTTAATGGAAGCATGGGTGATGCAATCCAAGAATCTGTGAAATCTAATTCCTCTATTATTTTACAAAATTATAAAGACATTAAAGATGATCCAACAGACGGAGCTGTTTTTATAGATTTTTCTTCACCAGATGTAACTGAAGAAATATTAGATTATTGTAATAAAAATTTATTACCCCTTGTTATTGGCACTACGGGTTTGAGCAAAGACCAGCAAGATATGTTGTTGGACTTATCAAAGGATATTCCTATATTAATGGCATCAAATATGTCTATGGGAATTGCCAAATTAAAGAAATTAATTTCAACATTTATTCAGAAATCTAATGATATTTTTGAATGTGAAATAACTGAAATACACCATACAAAAAAAATTGATTCGCCATCAGGGACTGCTCTTGAGTTATTTAATTATTTAGAGGAGTTTTCTGAGCTTAAAATAAAAAGACCAATCGTTATAAGATCATTTAGATTTGGATCAGTGTTTGGGATCCATAGAATCAAGCTAACTGGTAAAGAAGGCGATGTTTATTTTCAACATATTGCTAGCTCAAGAGAAATTTTTGCATCAGGAGCAATCCAAGCAGCAGAATGGACTTTGACTCAATCTGAAGGACTTTTCTCTTTTGATGATTTCCTTAATAAAAGACTTTAATACTAAGTCACTTTTATATAAAATACCCTCACTTAAAATCCCGAAGGCGCAAGGATGATTAGAATTGGGGTGCTCTAATGGAGTCAATTTTATGATGCGCTGGAGTACTAACCCCGGAGGAAATTGTGAGT
>Ga0209228_1001796_pt1 | contig 10587 bp, 9 predicted proteins | sample METZYME_3_150m_FD_187547 | JGI IMG/M metagenome (GOLD analysis project Ga0209228, IMG submission 187547) | Marine microbial communities from oxygen minimum zone in mesopelagic equatorial Pacific - METZYME_3_150m (SPAdes) (version 2) | ecosystem: Environmental > Aquatic > Marine > Oceanic | place...
TTCAGACCTATTGCGAGACCGTCTATACTTTATGCATTAACAAAAAGCTTGGCTGAAATTTTTATCTATGCTAACGTTGATGTTCGGTTAATAATTTTTTGTTGGCTCTGCCACAGTCACATTTGGAACAGCCATAATCAGGCGGTTTCGTTTAATTTCCAAATATTTTAAAAAGGTGAGATATGATCAACCAGGAAGAGTTGGTTAGTGAATTAAAGGCAAACATTGATCAAGATTTAAAGAAAAGACAGAAAAGTATTGAAGACGGTGAGGCACTTGATAAAGTCATTCATCAGCTTATGGATGCCGGAGAAATTGGTATTTCCCACGGAACCGACAAGCATGTAAGCGTCATAATGCTTGGCCTGGCAACGGTGGTGACACTATTTGCTTTTTATATGATTTTTGGGGTCAGCCCGGACTATTACACAGGTTGAATCAAGTCTGAAAAAATTTAAATCTATAATCCTGAAAAAATAGATCCCTCTTTTTAAAGTCTTTGTTTCTTCATTAATTTTTCTGCAAGCGCTACATCCTGGGGAACGTCAACTCCTACACCGTCGTTCACGGCTTCCACACAAAGCAAAGTTTCTCCGTTTTCCAATATTCTCAATTGTTCTAATTGTTCAGTCTGTTCCAGCGGTGACTGAGACCACTGATCAAATCGGAGAAGAAAATCCCTTTTGAATAAATAGACACCCAAATGACGCCAAGCATTAAAATTACTGGATTGTGGAGAACGGGGAAATGGTATCAACGAACGTGAAAAATACAAAGCCTGGCTGCTTTGATTTAATGTAACTTTAACCACATTTGGATCGTGCAGTTCTGCTTCATCTGTGATTTTATAAATAAGAGTAGCACCTTTGGTATCCCTTGTTTGTACAGCTTTCTGAATTAGTCGTTCAAGGTCGGCAGGCAAAACCAGTGGTTCATCACCTTGAATATTCAGTACCCAGTCACAGGATCTTCCGGAAAGCGCTTCAATAATTCTGTCTGTACCAGTTTTATGTTCTTTGCTGGTCAGTACCCCCTCTGCTCCAAATTTTTCAACTGCATCCAGAATACGCTGATCATCTGTTGCAACCAGTACTTCATCAATTGATGGAGTCTGCATGGCACGTTCCCAGACATGCTGAATCATTGATTTTCCAGCAATTTCTACTAATGGCTTACCCGGGAACCTGGTGGAAGCATAGCGTGCTGGAATAATAGCTAAAGTTTTTACCAATGTAGATGTGCTCACAAACGTTCTTGCAATTAAAGAAAATATTAATTAATGCTTTATAAACTGAAAGACTCGTTCCAGCATTACATCCAGACCTTTTTTACGAAAACGCTCATCAAGAATGTCGCTGGTTTCAAGAAGTTTCAATTCACCATATGGAGCATAAAGCCTTTCAATTTCATCAGCAGGTACACTAAAAGGAGGGCCTGTCATTTGGTTTTGATCATACTCCAGAGTAATGAGTAAAATTCGTCCTCCCGGTTCAAGAAATGACATTAGGTGATTTACATATCTTTCCCTCTCAGGCTGATCAAACGCAACAATCGATCCTCTGTCATAAATAGCATCAAATGAGGCCGTCTGTTCCTTGTTTAAGTCAAAAAAGTCACCTTGAAAAAGGACTATGGTATCACTACTGAAAAGATTTAATTTTCCAGACTGCTGAATCGAATGAGTTAGTTTGTTTTCCTTAAAAAAATCTTTAACTGCTTTGTGAACCAATTCAATACCAACCACTTTTTTGGTTCTTCCTGCCAGCCAGGGCAAGTCAAGGGTTTTTCCGCAAAGTGGAACAAAAACACTTTCCGGATCCTGCGTTAACAATTTGTCAGAATAACGCAACAAATACGAATTTACTTCCGGAAGATGAAAGCCGATTCGACCTTCTTGCCAGCGTGACTCCCATTGATTCATAAACATTAATGCTTAGAAAAGATGAATTTCTAGATGCCAATTTCACTGCGTAATTTGCGCACAGATTCTGGCTTCAAATGTTCAAAACGCCAGCGATGCCAAGGCACTATGAATCCTGAAGCAAATTCATCTACTACCTTTGTAGTAAGTTTTGCGGCTAATTCATTGTATGCTTCAGCAGTTTTTTCATCTTCATCCAGCTTGTGCTGCAATCTAACCTGAAAAATCAGATCTCCGCTATGAGCTTCAATCAGCTTTAGACGGATTACCCATTGTACATTAGAGGGGCACTCTTTAGTGCAGGGAAATGACACAAAATCAAGTAGTAAAAAAAGAGGACTATTCAGTTCCTCTTCAAGTTTCCAGGCAAGATTTTTTTCTGAAATTCCAGTGAGTGTCAAAGTGCTGAGGTAAGTCCTGAATCCTGAGCGAAGTTTAGGATTACTATCCAATTTAAGATTTCGCTCTTTGAAACCTGTTACTCTGCCCAGAGTCGACATCTCCTTTAAGCGTAGCTCCACCTGGCCAATCAATTCCGGCCAGACTTTTTGCAGGTTATCTGGTGACTTGATTGTCAAAAAAGCCACAGGTTTTTGCATATAGGGTAAAAGGTCCGGTTTGCCTTTTACGTCAATTGTTTTACATCCTCCAAGAAGCAACATCAGTCCGGAAATACAGACAACTATCATAAGAACTGAAAATGAAAAACAAATTCTATTCGTTTTTATTACCATGTCAAAAAATGATTTATCAAAAAGTTTTTATTACACTAATCCACCATACTGGCCTGCAGATCAAACACAAGGTTTAAAGATTTAAACTTGTTATTTCAAATATATAATCTTATCATTTAATGTCCAAATATTACTATAATTGAAAAGGATTTGATCCAATGTTGAGCGAAGAAATCAGTACGAGAATTGATGGTTTGACTCAGAGGCTGGACGACTTAGAAGGGTTTCTTTGAAGTCACTTCAAAACGGAAACAATTGCAGGATCTGGAAAATGAGACTTCCGATGATGGTTTTTGGGAGTTGGCCCAGGGAGAGCGGACTGTCCTCCTGAAGCAGGTTTCGCGCTTGAGTGATTCCATCCAGGGTTGGGAAACATTGGACTCCCTGCATGATAATTTGGAAGCTGCTGCAGAATTGTACCGGGAAGAAGACGATGCAGATCTACTTAAAGAGATCCTTGATTCTTGTGAAAAACTTGATAATGATATCGATTCTCTGGAGATAACCGGTCTCTTTAATGGTGAGGCGGACGACAGAAATGCCATCGTCTCAATTCATCCGGGTGCAGGAGGAACTGAATCCACAGACTGGGCGTCAATGCTCTACGATATGTACCGCAGATGGATCGCACAGGAAGGATTTAAATTTCAGCTGCTGGACTATCAACCTGGCGATGAAGCCGGAATTAAGTCAGTAACTTTTTCTGTTTCCGGCCCCTATGTTTATGGTAAATTAAAAACTGAAATTGGAGTTCATCGACTAGTCCGAATTTCTCCTTTTGATTCACAAAAACGCCGGCACACTTCGTTTGCATCTGTCTTTGTATATGCTGAAATCGATGAAGATGTAGAAGTTGAAATCCTGACTGACGATATTCGGGTTGACACCTACCGTGCAAGTGGTGCAGGAGGTCAGCATGTAAATACTACCGACTCTGCTGTTAGAATAACACATGCTCCCAGCGGAATTGTGGTGCAATGTCAAAACGAGCGCTCACAGCATAAAAACAAGGCCACTGCAATGAAAATGCTCAAGGCCCAGCTTTTCGATTTACAGCAAAAGGATTTGAACAAAGAAAAGGATTTGCAGAGCAGCAAAAAGCAGGAAAATGCCTGGGGCAGCCAAATCAGGAGCTATGTTCTGCACCCATATCAGATGGTAAAGGATCATCGTACAAACAGAGAGGCAGGAAACACACAAGCAGTTCTCAACGGTGACATAAATGCTTTCATAAAAGACGCACTTTCCCAGAAGGTGTGTTAACAGACAGCTTTACTAATAACCCAAACCAACAACTAGAAAATGGCCTCATTTGATATTGTCTGCGAAGTTGACATCCAGGAAGTTACAAATGCCGTTGATCAGGCACGAAGGGAAATCAATAACCGTTATGATTTCAAAGGTACAAATTGTGAAATTGAGCTGGACAAAATAAAACCTGCTTTAATGATCACTGCAGATGATGAGTTGAAAATGCAGACAACCATCGACATTTTGCTTACAAAACTGATTAAACGCTCAGTACCTGTAAAGTCACTGGTTTACGGAAAAACTGAACCCAGCGGCAGAGTTCAAAAAAAAGAAATTCTAATCCAACAAGGTTTGTCCAAGGATCAGTGCAAAAAAATTAATCAATTTATCAAATCAACCAAAACAAAAGTTCAACCACAAACTCAAAGTGATTCTGTAAGAGTGAGCAGCAAAAAGAAAGATGACCTGCAGGCAGTGATGCAGGCTATCAAGGGACAGGATTTTGACTTTGACGTACAGTTCACAAATTACCGTTGATAAAATACTGTTGCTGTTAATTTTTCAGTTACATTAGCGTTTTTTTGAACATTCTACTCTTCATTGCCTCCGGAATATTCTTAATCTGCGTTCAGAGGTAAAACCTGAGCGACTCCGTGAAAATATTGAGATTTGATTATTTCCGGTGTCCAAATTTACTTCAGTTTGAAAGTGGAATTCTGTGTTTTTGTCTTGTTGACCTGAGTCTCTGTTAAAAGAATAAAACACTTTTTTATTATTTAAGTAAACATAAACATCTCGTACATCATTAACATTACTTACATTCCCCTGTAAAATCAAGGAACTCAAATCAGTTTCAGCTTCCACATAATTTCCATCTTTGTCTTGCCAACTGACTCCCAATAGCTCCGGTGTGACAAGTTTCTGTTCCGGAAGCATATTGTTCAAATTCCAAAGGTAGGCAATTCCTGGAGTACCAGATTTAATATCAACCATCTCCAGGCTGATTTTTCCTAAAGTCCCGGAGTCCATTAAACTCTTAAAAAGAAAATAGTCTTTTTGTTTTTTATGAGGTTCGAGATTTTTCAATAAAAGTTTTCCTCGATTAATTCTAAATGCACCCTCAGTTCCTCGCAGTTTCAGCAACAATTCAGGAACAGTACTTTTGCTTTTATTTTCAATTTTAAATTCAAGTGCGACGGTTTCTCCGGTTTGAACTCTTCCGTCACCATTACCACGACTGCCAAACCTCCCATTATCAAATATTTTCATTCTCAACCAAAAAGAATGATTCCGTTTCGGTGAAAAATGCAGTTGTCTTCGTACTGATTTTAATTTTTTCAAGTTATGATCAAAAAGCAGAATTTCTACCGGTTCTTGCTCCTCCATCATTCCCGCAGGAATTTTAACGTCAATTGTGCGGGATGTATTTTCTTCAGACACAAGTTTTCCGAGGGGAAACTCCAGTCTATCTAGAATCTCGTTACTGGCCCGTGTTACCGCAATCAAACGTTGCGCGTCAATTTTACCAGAATTCCGGAGATTAACTTTCACCCGCAAAAGTTCTGTAGAAATCATTTCCGCAGACCAGGTTAAAATAAACATTTCCGGAGTTGCTGATTTTATGAACGGATTCAAACTCCAATCAATTCCGTGCTTTGATAGTGCTTCTGTAATTATTTCAGATTCTTTTTGCTCTACTTCCCTGGATATTTTCTGAATAACAGAGTTTGTATTTTTAGGATTCCACTGAGATAGTAACTGTTCTGCAGTTTTGACAAATATATCTGCTTTTAATTTTTCTATCTTCATATTATTATCAATTATATCAGAATCTTCATTCAGAATTGGAGTATGTGACAAATAACTGATACTGAGCTCATCTAAATCATTTACCCTGTTTTCTGTATCAAAATCTGAAAGCAGACCGAACCGTTTTTCGGTAGCGAAAATTTCCTGTCTGCCAAGCTCTACTTCACTATTCTTGAGCTCTGGAACAGTGACTGATATAAGCAGCAGATTCGGCGTCACACCTATGTTGTGAATTGAGCGTCCGGAAGGTGTTAAATACTCTCCTATGGTTAATTTCAGTCCTGAACCGTCTTTTAAATCCCAAAGTGTTTGAACTGTACCTTTGCCAAAACTTTGTTCGCCAATCACAATTGCACGCTCATTTTGTTTTAAGGCAGCAGCAACAATTTCTGCAGCAGAAGCGCTCCCTCGATTTATCAGCAAAACCAGTGGAATGTTCAATAAATGTTCTGCGGCAAAAAATTGTTTTGCGTCATGGACTGATGAAACGACAGTCCCTTTTGTGCTTACGATGCGTTTTTTCCCCGGCAAAAACAAATCACTGACTCGAATTGCTTCTTCCAGCAATCCTCCGGGATTATTGCGCAAATCCAAAATCACTCCATCAACCATGTTCAAAGAACCAAGCTTATTTTTAAGTTCCCGGGATGTGTCAATTTGAAAATTTTTTATACGAACATAACTAACAGTTTGCTTGCTGCTTGACAAATCATATGTTTCAACGCTTTCGACCTGAATATCTTCACGTAAGAGTTCAAACTGCAAAGCCTTTGCATGTCCCTTACGTAAAACACTGAGCGTAACAGGTGTTCCAATATTTCCCCGCAGACGATGAAGGATTTCATCAAGGGTCATGTGTTCAGTTTTTTCTCCGTCAACTGCCACAATTCTGTCAAGCGGCTTCATTCCGGCAAGTGCTGCAGGACTGCCGTCCATTGGTGCAATTACAGTCAGTTGATCATCTCGTGTTCCAACAACCAGACCAACTCCGGCAAATTGACCACCAATATTGATGTTGAATTCATTATAAATTTCCTTCGGCAGCAAAACAGAATAGGCGTCTAACTGATTCAATATCCCACGAACGAACATCTGCTCTATTTTTAACTGTGTCAGTTGAGGATTCATTTCTAAAAGTCGTTTCATCAGCATTTGCAAGGAAATGTGCAAATCATACAGCCCTGCAATTTTTGAAACCGGTAAGAGAGTTTTTTCGGTTTTAAAACTTATGTTCAAAACTGGACCCAAAGTTTTATCCTGCAATTCAGGTACAACTGTTACTTCCGGAATCATCCGCCCAAGTTCTGTCAATGCGCCTTGAAGCAAGCTTTCAGGATCAAGTTTTTCTGGCTCAACATAATCTAATTGCAGATGCATCAGCACTTCTGCCAGCAAAGGAGCTTCTGGTGGAGGCTGCACTGCAGCTATCCCCCTTTCCCGTGAACTTCCCAAAATACTGCAGCTTGCCAAAAACATTGACAGCAGAATTACGAAACATTTGAAATGTATGTTATTCTTTTTCATTTTGTAGGGCAGTATTGATTCTTGTCCTGAAGTGTTTTTTTCAAGTTTACTAAACCTCATATTGATAATTCCAGCTTTTACTTGAAAGTGCAAAGAGTCTATGTTATTTATCACATCACTATAAATTACCTGTTAGATAATTTTTTAACACAGGAAATAATAAACAAATGAACATTGGATCTTTACTGCCAAGACATGCCCGTTACCGTTCCAAGCACCTTGCCTTTGTTATCGGTAAGGAACGATTAAACTTCTGCGAACTTAATATTCGTGTAAACAGGCTGGCTAATGCCTTGCTGGCTGTCGGCATTCTAAAGGGGCAAAAAATGGCGACGGTTCTGCCAAACTGTGAAGAATTGATGCTGCTTTACTGGGCTGCAGCCAAAACCGGAATCGTAATTGTACCAGGCAGTCCTTTACTGCAGGCTTCCGGATTAACGACACTGCTACGTGATTCAGATACAGAGATTGTTTTTGCAGATGCATCCTTTGCAGAAACATTGCAGAGCATAAAAAAAGATTTACCAGCTATTAAAAATATGTATTGGATACTCGTTGGTGACGGCAAAAGGCACAGCAGTGGACTTACAGTTTCCGGATTTAAGTATTATGCGGATTTTATTTACGGAGCAGAAGAAACGGAGCCGCCTGATGCCAAAATAGTGGATGGTGATATCTACAACATCATGTATTCAAGTGGTACTACCGGTGCGCCTAAAGGGATTATTCATACTCATTATGTCCGTGCGAATTACTGCACCCATTTCGCCTCAGCCTGGCGTATGTCTCCGGAAAGCATTGTGCTGCATGCCGGAGCGATTGTTTTTAACGGAGCAATGCTGGATTTGATGCCATGGATGTATTTGGGAGCAACTTATATTTTACACCACAGCTTTGATGCAGGAGCAGTTTTAAAGACAATTGAGGAAGAAAAAGTAACGCACATCGTCATGGTACCCGCACAAATAATGGCCCTGCTCAATCATCCTGAATTTATGCCGGAAAAACTGGGTTCGCTGGAAATGTTTCAGAACGTAGGTGCTCCATTGCTGCTGGAATACAAACACAAATTGAATGAAGTACTGCCGGGAATATTTTATGAATTGTACGGTGTCACTGAAGGTTTTTTTTCCGTATTGGATCGTGACGATGCCCTGCGCAAAGTCGGATCTGTCGGATCTGTCCCATCATTTTTCGACATCAGAATTCTGCGTGAAAACGGCGAAGAATGTGAACCTGATGAGGTTGGAGAAATCTGTGGTCGGGGCCCAATGATGATGCCCGGATATTACAAACGTCCGGATTTAACAAAAAAAACTATTGTTGACGGCTGGCTTCATTCCGGAGATTTGGGTTTTATGGATGAGGACGGTTTCCTTTTCCTGGTGGATCGTGTTAAAGACATGATCATCAGCGGAGGTGTCAATGTATATCCCAAAGATATTGAGGAAGTAATAATCCAACATCCGGCGGTTTCAGAAGTTGCAGTATTTGGAATTCCTGATGAAAAATGGGGAGAAATCCCGATTGCCGCTGTCATTTTTCATAAAGAGCAAAATGTTGTTGAAGAGGATTTAAAAACCTGGATTAATCAACGTGTGGACGCAAAATTTCAGCGTGTGGCTGATGTACAAGTACTTGAAGATTTTCCGCGAAATATTGCCGGTAAAACACTAAAGCGTGTAATGCGTGAAATCTATGTTAACAACTGATTCTTTACACATTAGAATTTCAGTGGGCTTTCTCACTGAATTCTAAGTAGATGGAATGCTGATCATAATTATTGGTAACCCTGTTGATTTCGCGCAAAAGATTTCATTGTACATTTACCCTAATTATATGCTACAATTTTGCCCGATAATATAACACCACTTTAGTCAATATCCCGAGGTTATTTGAGCGATAGCAGATTATTTAAAAATTGGGACCGCGCATTACTTGTTTCGCTGCAGTTACCACATAGATCAAATTCAGAGGTCCAGAGTTCACTGGATGAGCTCTCATCACTTGTCTATTCTATCGGTGGGAAAGTCACCGGACAAATCGTTCAGGCCCGCACACAAATACATCCAGCATATTATTTTGGAAAGGGTAAGCTCACTGAAATTAAATCCAGAATACAAATTGATGAGGTGGATGCAGTACTTGTTGACAATCCACTTAGTCCTAAACAAACGCAAAATTTAGAAAATTTATTGGACTGCGAAGTGCTGGATCGTACCCAGGTAATTTTAGATATTTTTGCAAAAAATGCCCGTACCAGTGAGGCAAAGCTGCAAATAGGCTTGGCTCAGTCTGAATACTTATTACCACGTTTAGTGGGTTTGTGGAAACATCTTGACCGGGAACGTGGAGGAATTGGCGCATCAAGAGGAACAGGTGAAAAGCAGATTGAAAAAGACAGACAATTTTTGCGCCAGCGAATTACTCGTTACAAAAGTCAGTTAATACGTGTAGAAAAGGAACGCAACACTCAGAAGCAAAGGCGCTCCAATTGTTTGCAGGTGAGTTTGATCGGCTACACCAATGCCGGAAAATCCACTATAATGAATGCGCTCACCAATTCCGGTTTGTTAGTTGAAGACCGTTTGTTTGCCACACTCGATTCGACAACGCGTCTTTTAGAAGAGGATTCTCGACCCAAAGTTTTGCTTTCGGATACCGTTGGTTTCATCAGTAATCTTCCACATGAAGTAATAGCAGCTTTTCGTTCCACATTAGCCACCGTGAGAGATGCAGATCTGCTGCTGCAGGTTATTGATGCCGACGATAACATCGAAGAACATTTGCAAACAACCTCTGAGGTTTTGGAAGATTTGGACGCAGCCTGTATTCCAATTATTAAAGTATTTAACAAAATTGACCGGATCTCCCCTACACGTTTACTGATCTTGGAGAAATCTTTTCCGGAAGCAGTATTTGGTTCCTGCGAAAATGGAGGAAAAAACGGATTGGGAAAAAATTCAACTTTTGTTGAACAATTAAGAAAACAGATACTGCTATTTTTTAATGAACGAATGAAAACAATGACAATTCGTCTTGATTATCTGCACTCACAGAAGTTAGCTAATATTTACGAATTGAGCAGGGTGGACAACATTGATTACCAGGAGGAGGGCATTTTAATGACACTAACTGCAATTCCCGGTAATTTGGAGCGTTTACGACATCACTTAGGAAGTGACTACACAGAAATGAGATAAACTGTTCGAGGTTTGGAGTTTTAACAAAGGAGTTTTAACAAATAATAGTATGTATCTTATTCTGCGTATCTTACGTGGACTGTTAATATATGACTTTCTGAACGTTCAATCAAAACATTAAAAGACTTTAAAACTCTTAATATTT
>Ga0209228_1001807_pt1 | contig 10563 bp, 8 predicted proteins | sample METZYME_3_150m_FD_187547 | JGI IMG/M metagenome (GOLD analysis project Ga0209228, IMG submission 187547) | Marine microbial communities from oxygen minimum zone in mesopelagic equatorial Pacific - METZYME_3_150m (SPAdes) (version 2) | ecosystem: Environmental > Aquatic > Marine > Oceanic | place...
TGCCGCCCCTACGGCCTTTCACAGAGGAACAGTATGTCTGACGACTTGGCGCAACAGCAGCGTAGGCTCCGTCTGAAGAAGGCGCTCGAGGACCTGACGGCGATGCGTGGCATGGGGACAGAGCTCGTCACAATCATCATCCCGCCCGATAGGATGATTCATGATGCTCGTCAGTACCTCTCCCAAGAGGTCGGTCAAGCGGCCAACATCAAGTCGAAGTCGACTAGGAAGCATGTTGCCGACGCAATCGAGTCCGCGATTGCATCAATCAACCGCTACAAGACCCCCGGAGAACGCGGAATCGGCATCTTCGTCGGCCATGTGATAGTGGGCAACAACAAGACCAGACTCATCTCCACGGTCATCGACGATCCACCGGAGCCGTTCCCGTCATTCAGGTACAGGTGCGACTCAAGATTCGAGGTCAGCCAACTCGAGGAGATGCTGATTGACAGGGCCGCGTACGGCTTGTTCGTCATCGATCGCTCAGAGTCGGCATACGGCATGGCCACCGGCAAGCGCATGCACTGCCAGGAGCACATCACCTCGCAGGTTCCCTCGAAGCACGGGCGGGGCGGGCAATCCGCCCAGCGTTTCGAGAGGCTGATCGAGGAGGCAGCTCACAACTTCTTCAAGAAGTCCGCAGAGAGAGCCTGCTCTTACTGGCTCCCTCAGATAGAGAATCTCAGGGGAATCATCGTAGGTGGTCCCGGTGCAACCAAGGACTTTGTTGTAAAGAACGACTACTTCCACCATGAGATCAAGAAACTGATACGCGAGCCGCTGTTTGATGTCGGATACTCCAACGAGAGCGGGCTGCGCGAATTGATTCAGCGCGCTGGTGGTTTGATGGACCAGATAGAGCTTGACGCCGAACGCAATCTGGTGGACAGTTTCCTACGCGAGGTGATGCAGCCCAGCCCTAAGGCGACCTACGGGGAGGCGATGGTGAGATCGGCGCTCGATCAAGGCGCAGTCGCAACTCTGCTGCTCTCCGAAGCACTGCGCCAGCGAAGGGTCGGCTGGGTGTGCAAGCCGTGCAAGCACGAGTGGGAGGAGACTCAGATGACCCGCTCAGACATCCCCAAATGCCCCTCTTGTGACTCGGAGGACATCCGGGAGGACCCGGACAGGACGATGGACCTGATAGACGAGATGAGCATGCTCGCCGGGCGCACCTCGGCTGGGGTCAGTCTGATTTCCATGGACACGGAGGAGGGCGCCACGCTGTTCGACGCTTTCGGCGGCATCGCCGCCATCCTGAGATACGCTTGGAGTTGAGACGATGAGAGTACTAGCGGATGCGGTGATGTCGGCTCTGAGGGAGGTACTCTCGGAGATGGACATCGCCGATGAGGTATGGACGGGGTTACTCGGCCCAGCCACTGTGGAGGGGCATGGGGACCTCGCACTTCCTTGCCACCGGTTGGCTGGCACGCTGCACCGCTCTCCGAACGACATCGCTGACGACATCGCCGCAGCCCTCGGACCTATCTTATCGGGTACGGCGGAGGTATCTGCGGTCAGCGGATTCGTCAACATGCGTGCTGAAATCTCCTGGCTCGCGTCTCAGGCAATGGCGCTACAGCCTGATGACAGGCTCGGGATAGCCGTCGAGCAGGCTAGAATCGTCGCAGTGGACTACTCGGCCCCAAATGTGGCCAAGGAGATGCATGTCGGCCACCTCCGCTCGACGGTGATAGGCGATTCGATAGTACGGATGCTGGAGCACAAAGGTCACACTGTATTCCGTGAGAATCATGTCGGTGACTGGGGCACTCCGTTTGGCATGCTGATAGAGCACCTGCTCGACCTCGGAGAGGCCAATGCCGCTGACGAACTCAGCGTCGGTGATTTAGATGGCTTCTACAAGCAGGCTCGAACCAAGTTCAACTCCGATGAGGCGTTCGTAGCGCGTTCGAGGAACCGCGTGGTTCTGTTGCAGGGGGGCGACGAGGATACCCTGAGGTTGTGGCGGGTCCTCGTCGACGAGTCGATGCGCTACTTCAACGAGGTCTACGAGATGCTGGGGGTGCTCCTGACCGACGATGACATCATGGGCGAATCGAATTACCACCACCTTCTGCCAGTGGTCGTCGAGCGCTTGCAGGCGAGCGGCGTGCTCGAGGACAGCGATGGTGCGAAGGTCGTGTACCCCCCCGGCGGATGGCTCAATCGGGAGGGCGAACCGATGCCCGTAATCATCGAGAAGGCAGACGGTGGCTACAACTACGCCACCACTGACCTCGCCTGTATCATCGATCGCGTAGAGAGGCTTGACTGCGACGACCTGCTCTATGTGGTAGGGAGCCCCCAGACACAGCACTTCGAGATGGTATTCCAAGTGGCCGAGCAAGCTGGTTTCATGAATAAGTCGCATAACGCAGTCCATGTCAACTTCGGCTCCGTATTGGACTCTGACGGCAAGATTCTGAAGAGCCGCGAGGGAGAGGTCATCAAACTGGTGGACCTGTTGAGTGAGGCCACTTCGAGGGCCGAGCAGGCTATCGCCGAGAAGAATCCAGAGCTGCAGGGAGTACAACGCGAAGCCGTGGCTAGGATGATTGGAATCGGCGCCGTCAAGTACGCCGACCTGTCCACCGAGAGGAGCAAGGACTACATCTTCGACTGGGACCGAATGCTCGCCTTCGAGGGCAACACAGCACCATATCTGCAGTATGCCCATGCAAGGATCTGCAGCATCTTCCGGCGTTCGGGCATCGAACGCTCGTCAGCCAGAGACGCCAGCATCACACTCACTCAACCCGAAGAGGTACTGCTGGCACGACGGCTCGTCAACTTCGCCGCTGTCACCGATGCCACACTGGCATCATACTCCCCACATACGCTGTGCACCTACCTGCACTCACTGGCTTCATCCTTCGCCTCATTCTATGAGGTATGCCCCGTCATCGCGGCTGGTGACGATGCGACCAGAGACAGCCGGCTGGCACTGTGCGACCTGACGGCTAGGACCATCTCGACCGGGTTGGGCCTGCTCGGAATCGAATCACCAGAGCAAATGTAATCTGTTGAACCCCGTGGACCCTCTATGGCGACTGTAGGGGATATGGCCCCCGACTTCACTCTGACGGCACACGACAAGTCGACTGTGACGCTGAGCGAGATGCGGGGCGGGAGGGTAATCCTGGCATTCTACCCTGCCGCCTTCACCGGAGTCTGCACCAAGGAGATGTGCACTTTCAGCGATGCGATGACCGGCCTCGAGACGGCAGAAGCCTCGACTCTGGGAATTTCGGTAGATGCGCCATTCTCCAACGCCGCTTTCGCTGAGGCGAACGGCATCTCGTTCCCACTGCTCTCAGATGTCCATCGCTCTGCAGTCGATGCCTATGGCATCTCGCTGGAAGACTTCGTCATACAAGGCTACACCGTCGCGCAGCGTGCCGTTTTCGTAGTCGAGGCTGACGGCAGCATCGGCTTCGCTTGGGTTGCCGAAAATCCGGGCCAGGAGCCAGACTACGAGGCCGTGCTTGCCCACTGTCAGTCGCCGTAGGCGAGGTATCTGACGAGGGAGCCGTAGATTATTCCAGAGACCATCAAGCTCTCCTCGTTGAAGCGATCCATCGTATCCAGATAGGTGTGGTACTCGGTCGAGCCCGAGCCGTAGCAGACAATGGCCCTGCCGTAGTCCTTGTCCGGTCCCTCATCGTCATCGAGGTTGTAGACGAAGGGAGCGTGGTCGGAGTTGTAGGGCATGGCGGTTGAACTGTGCTTGTGGATGCTGATAGGGTACTTGTCCGCCAGTTCTGGATAGGCGCTCGAGAATACGCTCGTGACACCTCTGATATGATCGACATCGGCCTTGTTGTTGCCGAAGAGGGTCACTCCGGAGTTGCGCTCCTCATCGACGTGGTTCATGTCTAGGTTGATGTAAAGCCTGAGATTTTCCGCTAGCATGGCCTGATGCTTGTCGACCCACTCGGTGGAGCCCCACAGCCCCTCCTCCTCGCCGCCCCAGGTGCAGAAGTAGATGGTGTGCTTAGGAGCCCCCAACTGCGACTCCAGAAGCCCGAACTGCCTAGCTATCTCCTGTACGGTTGCGACCCCCGAGGTATCGTCCACCGCCCCCTGCCCGTTGTACACAGTATCGTGATGGGCCCCGAAGATGATGAGTGACTCACTTTGACCCTCGATTATCCCACAGGGCACATGTATGGTCGCAGTGCCCTGATTGTTGACATCGGTTATGAACTGCAGACGGGCATCCCCATTGATGACTTCGTCGACTATGGCCTGACCGACGCTCCTAGAGACCATGATGAAACCGAGGTCCTCGGGTATGGGGTCGATGGATGAGATTCCGACCGACTTGAAGTACGGAACGCAGTCGTCGGCGACGAGCTCGTCGCAGTTCTGCTTGTCGTTTACAGTGATGAGTCCCGCGAGGTCGTTGTCCGCACCCCTCTGGAACAGCGCCGTGTTGCCTTCCGTCTCCGGCTCCAGCCAAACAAGGCCGACTCCGTTCGCAGCCGAGGCCCAGTCGGCTGACTCGTTTCCGGTGCCGAGGTCGACTACCGTGATATCATCGACATAGCGGATGAAAGAGGAGCCACTGTAGCCCTGAATGACATAGTCCTCACGATGCGTGAACTCGACGATGTCGCGGTTGACATCGGTGATGGTGCAGGGCGTGGGTCCGCCGATGATACTCCCGATGTCGCCCGGGGTGCACATCGACAGGTCAGGGTCGTTCCCGATGACGAACATCGGCACATCGAAGTCCTCCAAGGTGGCGGGAATGCCCATTGAGGAGAAGTTGAATTTGATAGCTTCTGCTGTGTTCTTCTCCTCTACGGTGCCAGAGAGCCTGCCTTCCCACTCCGGATGCCCCATGTCGACCAGCGACTGCGCGTAGACTCTGGCCTGCTCGGAATCGAAATCTATCAGTTCGTAGTCCGGCTCACCCTTGATCCATGAGATGATTTCGTCACCGTAGAGGATCGCCCCCCCAGAGCCGCCCACCACTATCAGTGCGGCGACCGCGAGCACTGGCACAGGCAGCGCGCGTGCGCGCTCCACTAGTCGCGAAACCGACTCAGGGAGATTTGAGCCTGCAGACTCATCCCCGACTATCTCCGCATCCATCACTTCCTTCCTCAGCAGCGCTGCGCCTTAGTCGGACTATTGAACCCACGCCGGAGCAGCGTCCGCATTAACCGGTTACTGGCTGCCGACTTCCTCGCCGGTCCAGCGCTTGCTCAGGGAGTGATTTATGTCCATCTGGTCCAGTATCCGAGCGACCACAAAGTCGACCAGATCCTCAATCGTGGTTGGCGAGTGGTAGAAACCAGGGCTGGCAGGCAGTACGACGACGCCCCAAGAGGACATCTTGGTCATCGCCTCTAGGTGAGGTGTCGAGACCGGGGCCTCTCTGGGCACCACTATCACCTTGCGCCCCTCCTTCAGTGCCACTAGGGCGCTTCGAGTGGCAAGATTGTCGGAGATGCCAGCGGCTATCTTGCCGATGGTGGTGCCACTGGCAGGGCAGAAGACATAGGCATCAAATCGGGCCGAACCGGAGGCAGCGCGGGCGGCGAGGTTGCTATTGTCCTCGAGGGTGACCGAGTCATGGCCGGCGAGTTCCTCGGGGGTGATTCCACACTCTAGGTCTAGGTTGATTGCGCCCGCGTTAGTGACAATGAGGTTGACCGACCAGCCAGCATTGACCAACTGGCCGAGTAGACGGACGCCGTACTGGGCTCCGGAAGCGCCGGTTATCGCTACGACGGCCTCAGGCATGGTAATCGATATCCCATCCCGTCCTTGAAGGGTTTCCCTAGCTCATCCGCCTTCCTCGAGGGAGTCTGCTAGGTACCGGTACTCGTCTATGTGGTTGTAGAGGTGGGAGGAGACTCGCAGGTACCTCTTGTTGTGATGACTCCAGTTGAACACTGGGACTTGAATGCGGTAATCATCCAGCAAGGAGGTGTGGAGCGGGTCTCCATCAAACACCGACGTCGCAACCGGCCCACCCTCCGGCATCAGCACCGTGCCAAGTGCGGATACCATGGAGTCGGGGCACGGGAGCGGGGTGCCGAGAGCCTCGGCCAAGATTTTCCTTGCGGCCAGTGCGAGGCTGCGGTTCCGGTCTATAATCGCAGGCCAGCCGCCATCGACGAGGCCGCCGACATACTCGATTGCCTTCGGGATGCAAAGCCAAGGGGTGGTGTCTTGAGTCCCAAGCCAGTCAAATTCCGTTCTGAATCTCTCATTCACAGTTCCCGGAATCGAGGCACCGTGGCTTATCGAGAGAGGCCTGATTCCTTCTCTTCGATCCTCCCTCACATGCAGGAAGGCCGACCCCTTCGGGGTGCACAACCACTTGTGCAGGTTTCCGACGCAGTATGCGGGTTGCAGTTGACCGAGATCTAGTGGCACGATTCCCGGGCCGTGGGCTGCATCCAGCAGGACATCGACCCCTTTCGATTGCAACTCTCTGACAAGCCGTTCGAAAGGCATCCTGAGTCCGGTTGGGCTGGTTATGGTGTCGATGAGTGCCAGTCGGGTTCGCTCAGTAACATGGTTCAGAATCACCTCGACAACCTCTTCCTCACTTTCAACAGGGAACGGTATAGGGGCGACGACCGTTTTGCCTCCGACCCTCTCGGTAACGAAGTCCACGGCGTTCCAGCACGCCTGATATGAGTGGTCGGGGACCAGTATCTCGTCACCCGGAGAGAGGGCGAGTGAGCGAAGGACGGTGTTCACCCCTCCGGTTGCGTTCGGGACGAAGGCCATACCCGCAGAGTCCGCGTTTAGGAACTCGGAGAGAACTTCAAGTGATTCCGCCCACAGCTCATCACCCTCTATCTCGTAGAATCTGACTGGGTCCGACTCTATCTGCGCCCTCAACCTCTCCTGCTTCTCGAGGACGGCCTTCGGACAAGCTCCGAAAGAGCCGTGATTGAGGAAGACGGTGTTGGGGTCGAGTGACCAGTGGTGTGCGAGATCGCTCCTGCGAGGGAATGCGCTCATGCGAGTACCTCGGCAGTCCATGGCTCAGGTTGCATAGGTGCTCTGCCGAGTATTTCCTCGCAGTTCACGAGCAGAGCCTCTTCGATGCGGGCCATGTCGATGGCTCTGCCTCCGAGATCGTGAGTATATCCCAGTTGGGCGAGGCTGGTGTGGACGCCCGCTCTCATGCCGCAGCCCTCCAGGTCTTCCACCCGGGTGCCTGGGGTCTGGATGTTGATCGACATGCCGTGGCGGCTGACCCAGTGCAGGAACGAGAGCCCTATCGAGCAGATCTTGTGTCCATCGACCCATGTGCCTTGCATAGAGGGGTCCTTGTAGGCCCTGATGCCACAGTCTGCGAACGCCTTGATGGCCCAGTCCTCCAGTCTGCCAATGATGGTTCGGATATTCTGCTCCTCCAGCCCCCACTTCACTATGGGGTAAGCGACCAGTTGCCCGGGACCATGCCAAGTGATGCCACCTCCACGGTCGGTGCGCACAGTAGGGTAGCCATCGACCACGACGCCTTCGCGTATCGCCTTGGGCCCGACGGTGACGACTTCGGGGTGCTCGACCAGAATCAAGGTGTCGGGAATCTCGTCGGCAATCCTCTGTTTCTGCATCTCCTTCATCGCCTCTGCCATGACATTATGCTCGACGACACCTGCTCGGAGGATTCTGATCCGGTCCATTCGCTCGCCTCAGGTAGTATGTATCGCGTGACCGAGAGTCTTCAGCACGCTCTCGTGGAAAGCCTCGGTCATCGTCGGATGCGCGTGCACGGTGCCCGCCACATCCTCGAGCAGCGCACCCATCTCCAATGCGAGTATGAACTCTCCATGCAGTTCGGCCATATGGCTGCCGACGGCTTGGATTCCGAGAATGACATGGTCCGATTCACGAGCCGTCACTCGGATGAAACCGCCAGTCTTCTCAGCCTCGATACTCAGTGCCCGGCCGCTCGCAGCGAGTGGGAACTTGCCGACGATTACTTGCTCTCCTCGCTCCCTCGCCTCGTCAGGAGTGAGCCCCACTGAGACGATTTCTGGCTCCGTGAAGATGATGGCAGGGATTGCCACCTTGTCGAACTCGCGTGAGTGGCCTGCGATGATCTCGGCCACCATCTCCCCTTGCGTACTGGCCTTGTGAGCGAGCATGGGCTCCCCAGCGACATCACCGATGGCGTAGACGCTAGGAACTGAGGTCCGACACTGCCGGTCGATGCGGATGAAGCGTCCCGAGGCGTCCATGCGGACTCCCATGTTCTCCAAACCCCATCCCTTGGTATTTGGCTTGCGTCCGACGGTCACCAGAACCTTGTCGACCTTGACGGAGTGCTCCCCATCTTCTTTCTCGAAGCTCAGATGGACCTTGCGTGCAGCGCCTTTGCCCTTGATTACCGAGCCGCGCGCGAGCGCATTGGTGTGGATTGTCACCTTGTGCTTCTTGAGCCAGATCTCCAACGGCCTCCGGATCTCCTTGTCCACGATGGAGAGGATACTGTCGAGACCCTCGACCACGGTCACCTCGGTGCCGAGCTTGGCAAGAGCGCATCCGAGTTCGAGTCCGATGTAGCCACCACCAACAATAGCTACGCTCTTGGGCAATTTGTCGAGGTCGAGAGCGCCGGTCGAAGAGAGGACGAACTCCTCGTCGCATGGCATGAAGGGGAGGTCGATGTGACTAGATCCCGTGGCGATGATGACATTCTCTGCTTCAATCTCCACAGGACCATCGGATGTATCTACTGTGCAGTGCCTAGGGTCCTTGAAAGTGGCCCAGCCTTTGATGAGCTCGGCACCCGCGCCCTTCAGAAGTCCCTTCACCCCCAGGTTCAGGCGCTCGACAATCGCATCCTTCCACGACACCATCGCCGCCATGTCGACTTCGGGCGTGCCACTGACCGAGAGGCCCATATGGCCCCCGTCCGAAGAATGCTGTTGCAAGGCCTCGAAACGCTCTGCCGCGTGGATGAGGGCCTTGCTGGGGATACAACCGCGAATCAGACAAGTACCTCCTGCTCTGTCGGCCTCGACTATGACTGTGTCCAGACCTAGTTGGCCGGCCCTGATTGCGGCGACATAGCCGCCCGGGCCCGCTCCGACCACTAGGACCTGACATTTTCTGGACTCAACCATCTTTCACCTCACATGAAGATGAGCGCGGGGTTCTCCAGCATCCTCTTCAGGTGCTGTATCAGTGCTGCACCGTCGGCACCGTCCACGACTCTATGGTCGAACGAGCTTGAGAGGTTCATGATCCTGCGGACGACTATCTGGCCGTCTCGGACGACTGGCATCTCGCGCGCCTTGTGGACACCGAGGATTGCTACCTCGGGGTGATTGATGATTGGAGTCGCTCCTAGCCCCCCGTCGCGGCCAAGGCTGGTGATGGTGAAGGTCGAGCCCGTCAGGTCGTCAAGGCTCGCCGTGCCGTCACGAGCAGCGCCGGCGACCCTCTGCATCTCTTCAGCAGCCTGCCAGGCATCCATCGCCTCGACGTGCTTGACCACTGGTACATACAGGCCGCGCTCGGTCTGCGTGGCTATTCCGATGTGCACTGCTCCGTGGCGCATCACCACTCCGGATTGATCATCGTAAATGGCGTTGCACTCCGGGTGATCCGGCATTATCTTAGATAATGCGAGCATTATGAATGGTAGGTAGGTCAGCTTTGGCTGGGTAACGTCACGCGATGCGTTGAGGACCCGTCTCAGTGTCTCGAGTTCGGTGACATCAGCCTCCTCGAAGTAGGAGAAGTGCGCAATCCTCGTTTTGCTGGTGGTCATCTGCTCGGCAATCTTCCTCCTTAGCCCGACTACCTTGACCTCGGTGACGTCTGTGCGTTCGGTAGATTGTGCCGCAGGTTCCGTTCCGGTCACCGACCCATCCGCGGCGATGAACGCATCGAGGTCGGCGTTACGGATCCTTCCTGATGGCCCAGAGCCGCTGATTTGGGCTATGTCGATGCCGGCCTCTCGGGCACGCCGTCGTAGGGCCGGGCTTGCCAGCGCCCTGCCGGAAGGCGCCGCGGTAGCCGGGGCTGGTTCTGGATCAGGTTTGGATGCAGGCTCAGGCTCAGGCTCCGGATCGGGTTCCGGGGCGGCCTCCGCCTCTGGCTCAGTCACCGCCGCGGACTCGGCGGAGGGGGGCGTGGTATCGGAGTCGAACTCCACCAGACTGGATCCGACTGCGATCATGTCACCGACCTCACCGCTCAGAGAGCTGACTACGCCGCTGACTGGAGAGGGTATGGTGACCGCCGCTTTGTCGGTCATGACATCGACTATCGGATCATCTTCCTTCACGATGTCACCCACGCTGACATGCCACTGGACGACTTCCCCCTCGACGACGCCCTCGCCGATATCCGGCAGTTTGAACACATGCATCCCCATTCTCAGTCCTCCTGCGTCCTATGTATCGCCGCGGTTATGCGAGCAGGCCCCGGCATGTAATCCCATTCAGTGGTGTGTGGGAATGGGGTGTCCCACCCCGTGACCCTCTGGATAGGGCTCTCTAAGTGGTAGAAGCAGCGCTCTTGCACCGATGCGGCCATCTCGGCACCGAACCCACTGGTCTTAGG
>Ga0209228_1001814_pt1 | contig 10548 bp, 9 predicted proteins | sample METZYME_3_150m_FD_187547 | JGI IMG/M metagenome (GOLD analysis project Ga0209228, IMG submission 187547) | Marine microbial communities from oxygen minimum zone in mesopelagic equatorial Pacific - METZYME_3_150m (SPAdes) (version 2) | ecosystem: Environmental > Aquatic > Marine > Oceanic | place...
CTGCCGAACCCACCTTCCCGCAAGCCGTCCTCGACGGTTACCACCAAAGGGTGACGACCGGCATCCTCGAGCATCGTCGAATCCAGTGGTCGGACGATCCTGGGGTCCCAGACGGTGGTTTGGTGGCCCTCGGCCTCGAGGATTCCGGCTGCGCCCACTGCGGTGGTCAGCATCTTCCCGACCCCCAGCAGGCAGACCTCCCCGGGGCCCGACGCCGCGGTGACCCGCCGAGCGGCTAGGCCCCGTCCAACCTCGTCCCAGCCGACCTGGGGAGCCTTGGTCTTCGGCCATCTGATGGCGGCCGGTCCTTCGGTGAGGGCCAGGGCGTCCTCAAGCATCTGCTGGAGTTCCTGGTAAGAGGACGGGGCGAAGATGGTCATGCCGGGCACTTTGGACAGCAGCACCATGTCGAGTAGGCCATGGTGGGAGGGACCGTCATCCCCGGTCACGCCGGCCCGGTCGACACAGAACAGCACCGGAAGCCGGTGAAGGCTGACGTCGAGGTTGACCTGGTCAATGGCCCGGGTGAGGAAGGTCGAGTAGATGGCGACGACTGGCCGCAGCCCACCCATGGCCATGCCAGCTGCCGCGGTCACCGCGTGCTGTTCGGCGATCCCGACGTCGAAGCAGCGGTCCGGGAATCGTTCGCGGAAGGGGAGCAAACCGGTCGAGTCGGGCATGGCCGCCGTGATGGCGACGAGTTCGGGCCGGGACTCTGCTGCCTTGACCAGTGACTCCGTGAAGGCCTCGGTGTAACTGCCGGCCTTCACTCCTGAGGTGTCATGCATGTGTTTGATCGGATCGCGCTCGGCCGGCTCGTAGCCCCGGCCTTTCTGGGTGAGCACATGGACCACCACTGGGCCAGCGAACCGGGCCGCGTTGGCCAGAGCCTCCTCCACCTCGGCCACGTCGTGGCCGTCGAACGGACCCAGGTAGGTGACGCCCAGAGCCTCGAAAAATGCCGTCGGCTCGAACATCTCCCGGAGGGCCGCTTTCGTCGCGCTAATCCCGCGTTCGAGAAGCTCGCCAACCCAGGGCATGCCCTCGGCAAGTTCCTCCAGGCGTCTCTGTCGGCGCATGTAGCTCGGGTTGGACCGGATGCGGATCAGGCTCTCGGAGAGCCGGCTCACCGTCGGAGCGTAGGACCGGCCGTTGTCGTTGAGGACAACCGTGACTCGGTGGCCACCGTGGCCGAGGTTGTTGAGTCCTTCGAAGGCCAATCCTCCGGTCAGGGAGCCGTCGCCGATGACCGCGACTATCCGGCGGTCATCGTTGCGGGCTGCACCGGCTACCGCCAGTCCGTGGGCGTAGGACAACACGGTTGAGGCGTGGGAGTTCTCGATCCAGTCGTGTGGGGACTCGTCCTGCGACGGGTAGCCGGAGATCCCGTCGGGCTGCCGGAGCCGGGCGAAGTCCCGGTAGCGGCCGGTGAGGAGCTTGTGGACGTAGGTCTGGTGGCCGGTGTCCCACAGAATCACGTCACGGGGGCTATCGAATGCTCGGTGGATGGCGATCGTCAACTCGACCACCCCCAGGTTCGACCCGAGGTGGCCGCCCGTGCGGTCCACCGTCTCGACGATGAGTGCCCGGACCTCGTTGGCGAGGGAGTGCAGTTCGTCGGGGCCGAGATGGCGTAGGTCTCCGGGGGTATGGATGGATTCGAGGAGCAACGTGGGGATCCCTCCCGGGAGTGTCTCGGTGCTGAACCGTAGCGGTCGTCCCGGGGGAACGGACAGCGGCGACCGGGCGCGGACGGTCAGCGCGAGCCGGCGGCAGTGGTCGTCGGGAGTCGCAATCGTGCTATCACCTGGTCGGTTACCAGGTAGCCGGCGGCCACCAGAACGACGCCTGCCGCCGCGTCCAGCCAGTAGTGGTTGGCGGTGACTACCACCGCGAACAGTGTGGCCACGGGGTAAGTGGCGATCAGCCCCCGGGTCCAGCGACGCCGTAGCACAGGCCTCAGTGCCACGACGCACCAGGTGGCCCAAGCGAAGTGCAAACTGGGCATGGCGGCGAACTGGTTGGTGACCTCCTGCATGGTGCCCGAGTCGAAAGACCACAACCCCCCGATATCGGACACGGTGTCCACGAACGGGTAGACACCGGGCCGGCAGGCCCCGTATTGGCCACAATCTGAGAGCAGACGGGGCGGCATGAGCGGGAACAAGGCGAAGCCCGCCAGGGCCAGGCCGGTGGTGCTCAGGAAGGCGGTGCGCTGGCGGGCGTATCGGTGGGGGAACCGACGGTAGAGCCAGACCAGGGCGAAGATGGTTACCCCAAAGTGGAAACTGCCGTAGAAGTGGTTCCAGACGCTGAGGAACACCTCCTGATCGACGAACCACCCCTGGACCCGCAGTTCCCAGAATGTTCCCAGGGTCCGCTCGATGTCCATGACCCTCTCGGCGTTCCGGTACGCCCGGTCGGGGTCGACAGCCGCCGAACCGAACAGGTTCCGGACAATCGTGTAGACGATGTAAAAGGTCAGCAGGAGCGCCACCTCGGTCCCCCAACCTCTGGTACGCGGGGCCCTCGCTCTGATCGGAGCGCGCTGCTCGGTGGTTGGGGTTTCCAGGCTCACGGGTTGGTGGAGTTGGTCCCGTCCGCGGAGCGGAGCCGCCCGAGGAACGCCTCGGTGTCGACGACCACCCGGATGATGGTGGCCGAGGCCAACAGCGGCCTGTCGGCTCCCTCGCCTCGGGCCTCGGCGCTGAAGGCAAGCCGTCGACCGTCGACCTGGTCCAGTTCGACATGGGCCACCACCGCTGACCCCGGGGCGCTGGGCGCCAAATGGTCGACGTGGATCCGCATTCCGACCGACGTCTGGCCGGGATCGAGTGTGCCCTCCAGCGCCGCCAGGGTGGCCTCCTCGAGCAGGGCCACGATACGGGGTGTGGCCAGCGCAGGAACCTCGCCTGAGCCGAAGGCGATGGAAAGGTCGGCCTCGGTCACCGTCATCGAGGCTGTACCGCGACGTCCCGGCTGGATAGCCACGTCGGTACGATACGCATTCGCACGGGTGGCTCGGAAATCCGCCGGGCAGTTACCGCCTGCTGGGGACCGGAGAGGATGAACCAGTGGCCGACCAGGGACACGACGGAGCAGGGGGCCCCCTTATCGAGGCCGGCCTCCTCCAGGACATCCTGGGCTCGGCGCTGCGCACCGGGGGTGAGTTCGCCGAGGTCTTCGTCGAGGACCGGCGGTCCACCTCGGCGATACTCGACGACGGTCGGGTCGAGGAGTTGACTAGCGGGCGCGATCGAGGAGCGGGCATCAGGGTGGTGGTCGGGGAAACGACGGGGTTCGCCCACACGGCCGACGTCACGCCAGCCGGACTACGCAGCGCCGCTGAGGCGGCCGCCGCGGCCGCCCGATCCGGTGGTGACGGGGTGAGCGAGGTGATCCTGTCACCTGGCGACGGCCCTCCTCCAGCGGTCGTCGAAGTTATTCCAGGAGACGTGCCCAAGGCCCGCAAGGTGGCTCTCGTCCAGGAGGCCGATGCGGCCGCCCGGGACGAGGGAGGCGCGATCACCCAGGTCATGGTGCGCTACGGCGATAGTCAGAGGCGTATCCAGGTAGCCAACAGCGACGGCCTGTTGGTCGGTGATCGCCAAATCCGGACCATGTTCTCGGTGTCATGTGTGGCGACCGGCGACACCGGCATGCAGACCGGTCGCGAGTCGGTGGGCCACACGGTCGGATTCGAGCTCTTTGATCGGATTGCTGTAGACGACCTGGCCCGTCGGGCGGCCCGCCGGGCCATCACCAAGCTCGACGCGGTCCCGGCGCCCAGTGGCGAGATGCCCGTCGTCGTCGGGCCCGGCGGCGGTGGGGTGCTCTTCCACGAGGCCTGCGGCCACGGGCTGGAGGCCGACCTGGTGGCCAAGTCGGCATCAGTGTTCGCCGGCCGGCGAGGCGAGAGGGTGGCCGCGCCCGAGGTGACCCTGGTTGACGACGGGACCATGGTCGACGAGTGGGGACGCTACGCCATCGACGACGAGGGCCGACCGGCGCGACGAAATGTGCTTATCGAAGACGGGGTACTTACCGACTACATGTGGGACTGGCTTCGGGCCCGGCGGGAGGGTCGGAACAGCTCAGGTAACGGACGTCGCCAGAACTACCGGTGCCTGCCGATGGTCCGTATGACCAACACCTACCTGGCCGGCGGAGACGCCGACCCGGAGGCAATCGTGGCCGGTACCGATCGCGGTGTCTATGTGGCCCAACTGGGTGGCGGACAGGTCAACACAGCCACCGGCGACTTCGTGTTTGGGATGACCGAGGCCTACCTGATCGAAGACGGTCGGCTGGGTGCGCCGATCCGGGACGGCAACCTGATCGGGAATGGACCCGAGGTTCTGATCAACATCGACGCCATTGCCGGAGACTTCGCCATGGGGTCGCCGGGAACCTGCGGGAAGGACGGGCAGGGCGTCCCGGTCGGCGACGGCACGCCGACGCTTCGGGTTAGCCGGCTGACGGTTGGCGGGACCGCGGCCTGACCATGCCCGACCTACTTGCCATCGCCGACCGGGTCGCAGGCTGGGCGGCCGACGGAGAACAGGTCGAGGCGGTGGTGGTCCACGAACGGGAGGTCGAGGTTCGGGCGTACGAGGGTCAGGTCGAGTCGCTTACCGCAGCCGAGTCACAGGGACTCGGGGTGCGGGTTGTACGCGACGGCCGTCAGGGCTTCGCCTATGCGGGCACACTTGACGGGGACGCCCTGGCCGAGGTTCTCGCCGAGGCCCGGGACAACGCGGTGTTTGCCACCCCGGACGAACATGCCGGCCTGGCCATTCCCGACAAGGTGCCCGTCCTGGACCTCGACCTGTTCCGGGCCGAGTTGGTCGATCACCCGATGGACGACAAGGTGGCGATGGCTCTCGAACTTGAGCACTTAACGGCCCAGGCGGATCCCCGTATCTCGGGAGTGGAATCAGCCGATTACAGCGACGTGGTCAGCGAGACAGCGGTCGTCACCACCACCGGGATCAGGGCCACCACCAGGGAGACCGGCTGCTGCCTGATGGTCTCAGCCCTGGCCGAGGAGCACGGAGAGACCCAGACAGGGTTCGGCTTCTCTCTGGGTCGACAACCAGACGAGCTCGACGTCGAGCGTGCGGCGACCGACGCCGCCATCCGGGCTACCCGGATGCTGGGTTCGGCAAAGCCACCGTCGGAGCGGCTGACGGTGGTTCTGGACCCCTGGGTGTGCGCCCAGTTTCTGGGCATCGTCGGGGGAACCCTGAGCGGCGAAATGGTACTCAAGGGCCGGTCGCTGTTCGCCGACCGGCTCGGAGAGGACGTGGCAGCCCCCGGGGTGACCCTGATCGATGACCCCACCGATCCGGCGGCCTTCACGGCGACCGCTACCGACGGCGAGGGGCTAGCCACCCGCCGAAATGTGCTCGTCGACTCCGGCCGACTGGATCAGTTCGTCCACAACTCCTGGACAGCTCGCCGATGCGGTACCTCGTCGACCGGCTCGGCAGTCCGCGGATACTCAACCACTCCGGGCGTCGGAGTCCAGGCCGTCTCGTTGCTACCTGGACGGGAGGACCCGGCCGACCTGATCGCTGCCATCGACGACGGCGTGTTGTTGCAGAGTGTCACCGGCCTCCATTCGGGCGTAAACCCCGTGAGCGGCGACTTCTCGACAGGAGCCGAGGGGCTCCGGATCCGGAATGGCGAGTTGGCCGAGCCGCTGCGCGAATTCACTGTCGGTTCGACCATCCAGCGGATGCTCCTGGATGTCACCGGAATCGGCAATGACCTGGAGTGGCAGCCAATGAGCGCCGCGGGGGTCACGCTGGTCATCGGCGAGTTGACCGTGTCTGGGGCCTGAGGCTGCCGGCGCCGAGCACAGACCCATGTCGGTACTCCATGCCATCATTCTGGGCCTCGTCCAGGGTCTCACCGAGTTCCTGCCCGTCTCGTCCAGCGGGCACCTCACACTTGTGCCCTGGCTGTTCGGGTGGGACGACTTCTCAGGCAACGAGGCGCTCGAGAGGGCGTTCGACGTGGCACTGCACCTGGGCACCCTCGTTGGTGCCGTGGCCTACCTGCGGCACGACATCATGCGCTACCTGGGGGCGGGTGCTCAGTGGCTGGTGAAACGGGGGCCCCTCGCCGGCGACGCGAGGGTGGCGTGGCTGCTGATGGCCACCGCAGTACCCACCGCGGTGATCGGGGTGGTCGTACTGGTCGTCGGTGGTGATCCCGGCGACCGGATCTGGTTGGTGGCCATCTGCCTAGCCGTCTTCGGGGTATTGCTGAGGATTGCCGACGCGAGACCGGGGGAACGGCAGTCCACCGACCTGCGGTTTGCCGAAGCCTTTCTGCTCGGGGCCGCCCAGGGTCTTGCTTTCCAGCCGGGGGTCTCGCGAGCTGGTGTGGCCCTTACCACCGCCCGGTGGCTCCGTATCGACCGGACAGAGGCTGCTCGCTTCGTATTCCTGATGAGCCTGCCGGTTATCGCCGGAGCGGGGCTGGCGAAGTTGGGCGACCTGGCCGTACCGGCTGGATGGTGGCCGGCCTTCGCCTTCGGAACGGTCGCTGCTGCGCTGAGCGGCTGGATGGCGGTCGGCTGGATGCTCCGAATCCTCTCTCGGGTCGGCTTCGGTGGCTTCATGGTCTACCGCCTTGTGGTCGGAGCGACGGTGCTGTTCCTGTTGGCCACTTCTTGGCGGTAGGCGTGGAGACCGGTCCCCGGTGGCCCTGGCTCCGGGGACGAGATTCGGGCGAGGTCGATACTCCCCGTGGTAGGGAACCAGGGAGGCCATTTCGATCCGGTCGGGAGGTTCGATGGGGGGTGTGGTGCCCGGTGGGTGGGGATCGTTGCGGTGCTCCTAATCGGAGCCGGCCACCTTCGGCGAACCTGTGGCTGATGGGGCCTTCTTATTGGTCGATTCCTTTGGACTGGCGGTGGGCTTATCACCGCTCGATTCCTTCGGGTTGGTGGCGGGCTCGCTGCCCTTCGATTTCTTCGGGTCGGTGGCGGACTCGCTGCCCGTCGATTCCTTCGGGCTCCCAGTGGAGTCCTCTCGCTCATCGGACTTCCGCCCGCCGGCCGATGACCCGTGGTCGTTCTTGTAAAAGCCTGAGCCCTTGAAGGAAATGCCGACCCCGGAGAACACCTTCCGCAGAGTTCCCGCACCGCAACCCTCCGGGCAGTCGGTGAGAGGGTCCTCACTGAATGACTGTCGGACCTCAAGTTCCGTGCTGCAGGTCCGGCACCGGTAGTGGTAGGTGGGCATGGCGTGGTTCAACGGATCGAGAGGGGCAAGGGACGGGCGGTCAGTATATGGATGGGGCAGCTTGGGGCCGCATGTGCCGTGCAGAGCCGACGGCTACCGGCGATGCTGGTGCGGTGAACCCCGTGTGGATCGCACCGGTCATTGTGGCCTACCTCCTGGGGACCGTCCCGTCCGCACATCTGGTGGCCGGCCGTCGCGGTCTCGACCCGACTAAGGCTGGATCGGGAAATCCGGGCGCTACCAATGTGTACCGGGTGGCCGGCCGTCGGGCCGGCCTGGTGGTGTTCGCAGCCGACGCGGGCAAGGGAGCGTTAGCCACGGGGCTCGGCCTCCTGGTGGACGGGCGGACTCTGGGGGTGGCCTGCTGGGCGGCGGCCACGGTCGGCCACGTACTCCCATTGACTCGACGCTTCCGGGGCGGCAAGGGAGTGGCCACGGCCGGCGGCGGCTCGTGGGTGGTGTTCCCGGTCGTCGCGCTGTGCTGTTCGGTGCTGTTCGCCCTCGTGGCGCGAATTACCGGCAAGGCTTCGCTGGGCTCACTGGCCATCGCGGTCGTCCTGCCCGTGCTGGTGGCCGTCTTCGGAGGTTCGGCCGGTGAAGTGCTGGTATCAGTCGGCCTTGCCGGGATAGTCATGATCCGCCACCAGGGCAACATCCGACGGTTGTTCTCGGGTGCCGAGGACTCCTGGGACCCCGGGGTCTGATCGACGGGCGGTGGGTATCCTCGCCCCGTGATCCCGCTCCAGGAGGCTCAAGCCCACATTCTCGATCGCTGTCCGACTCCCGTGTCAGCGCGGGTCCGGTTGGACAATGCCCGCGGGCTTGTCACCGCAGAGCCGATTACCGCCATCGGGAATGTTCCGCCGTTTGACAACTCAGCCATGGACGGGTTCGCCCTCCGTTCGGCCGACACCGCCGGACCCCCGGTCGAGCTGGTGGTGGTGGGAACCTTGCCGGCCGGGGTGCCACCTGAAGTAGAGGTGGGGCCGGGGGAGGCGGTGCGGATCATGACCGGGGCGGTGATGCCCCCCGGTGCCGACTCGGTGGTGATGGTCGAGCGGACCACGGCTTCAGATGACGGTGCGACGGTGACGGTGGAAGTGGAGGTCGGACCGGGAAACCATGTTCGGTCGGCCGGAGAGGACCTTCGGGCCGGGGATGAGGTATTTCCGCTAGGAACAGTTCTGAAACCGGGCCACATCGGGGTGCTGGCCAGTATCGGACAGATGGAGGTCCCGGTCTTCGGTCGGCCCACCGTCGGCGTGCTCTCGACCGGCGACGAGTTGGTTGACGGACCGGTTGGACTTGCTCCTGGACAGATCCGGGACGCCAATCGGCATGCGCTGCTCTCCCTGCTGGAGGAACTTGGGGTTGTGGCGGTCGATCTGGGACTAGTCCCAGACGTGGAAGGGGACATCGAGGAGGCGCTGCTCACCGGCGTGGTGACCTGTGACGCAGTACTGACCTCGGGCGGGGTGAGCATGGGTGACTTCGATTACGTCAAGGTGGTCCTTGACCGGATTGGTGAAATGCAGTGGATGCAGGTGGCTGTCAAGCCGGCCAAGCCCCTGGCCTTCGGCCTGGTCGACGGTGTGCCGGTCTTCGGGCTTCCCGGCAACCCGGTGTCGTCGATGGTCTCATTCGAGTTGTTTGCCCGACCGGCGTTGCGGGCCATGATGGGTCACTCCGAACTGGATCGTCCCCGGGTCGAGGCGGTCGTCGACGGGGAACTGAGTAGACGGCCCGACGGTCGCGTCCATTTTGCTCGCGTCATGGTGAGCCACCGACAGGGCCTGTATCGGGTGTCCTACTCGGGTGGGCAGGGCTCCCACCAACTTTCGGCCATGGCCGCCGCCGATGGGTTGGCCGTGCTGCCCGACGGTGACGGTCCGGCAGACGGCGACACCGTCGAGGTGCTACTACTGCGGTGAAGCGGTCGGACCGGACGCCCTCTACGCTGGCTTCCGTGGGCGGCGAGTTGATGGATGGATTCGGTCGGGTTCATCGTGACCTGCGCATCTCGGTCACCGACCGATGCAACTTCCGTTGCCGATACTGCATGCCCGCCGAGGGTCTCGAATGGCTTCCGCGGGACGGTCTGCTCTCCTTCGAGGAGATATCCCGGGTGGCCAGCCTTGTGGTGGAGCGCTTCGGGATTCGCAGCATCCGGCTGACGGGTGGTGAGCCAACGGTACGGGCCAAACTCCCGGACCTCGTCCGGTTGTTGTCACCATTGCCGGTCGACTTGGCCCTGACCACCAACGGGGCCACCCTGCGTCTCTTGGCCGACGAGTTGGCCGAGGCGGGACTTGATCGCATCAACGTCTCACTGGACAGTTTGCGCCGCGACCGCTTTGAGGAGTTGACGATGCGCGATGGCCTGGCGCGGGTGCTCGACGGGATCAAGGCCGCGTTGGCCGCCGGTCTCTCCCCGGTGAAGGTCAACGTCGTGGTGATGCGTGGCCTTAACGATGACGAACTGGTCGACTTCGCCCGGTTCGGTCGGGAACTAGGAGTCACTGTTCGCTTTATCGAGTTCATGCCCCTGGACGCCGAGGAGGCGTGGTTGGAGGCCGCCGTTGTGTCCCAGGAGGAGATCCTGGCCACTATCGGCGCCGTCTACCCGTTAGAACCTCCGGCTCGGTCGAACGCTCCGGCGACCCGGTTCCGCTACATGGATGGCGGCGGGGAGATCGGTGTGGTGGCTAGCGTGACCCAGAGTTTCTGTGACTCTTGCGACAGGATCCGTCTGACGGCCGATGGCCAGTTCCGTAACTGCCTCTTCGCCACAGAGGAGTTTGATCTTCGGGGCCTCTTGCGTTCTGGTGCATCCGATGACGAGGTGGCCGACCTCGTCGAGCGGGCGGTGGCCGCCAAGTGGGCTGGCCACGGCATCGGCCGGGTCGACTTCATTCGTCCGGCGAGGTCGATGTCTCAAATCGGCGGGTAAGACTCGTTGGTATGGGCGAGGACGGCGGGTTTAGCCACCTAGACGCCAAGGGGCGTGCCCGGATGGTCGACGTGGGCGACAAGGACGAGACCCGGCGTCGCGCAGTGGCCCGGGCAAAGGTGACGATGTCGCCCGAGACGGTGGCGGCCCTGTCTGAGGGCGTGGTACCCAAGGGCGATGTCCTGGCCGTGGCCCGCCTGGCCGGGATCCAGGCGGCTAAGCGCACCTCCGAGTTGGTTCCGCTCTGCCATCCGGTGTCGCTTACCTCGGTGACCGTCGATCTCTCGCTGGGTGGGGCGTCTGTGGAAGTCGAGGCGTCCGCTGAGACAGTGGGTCGTACTG
>Ga0209228_1001817_pt1 | contig 10533 bp, 11 predicted proteins | sample METZYME_3_150m_FD_187547 | JGI IMG/M metagenome (GOLD analysis project Ga0209228, IMG submission 187547) | Marine microbial communities from oxygen minimum zone in mesopelagic equatorial Pacific - METZYME_3_150m (SPAdes) (version 2) | ecosystem: Environmental > Aquatic > Marine > Oceanic...
AAGCCATGGGACGAGTACTCAGGCGAGACTGGCTTGCTACTAGTCCAGAATCTGCACCGCTACTTCATGTATGCAGCTCTGGCTTACCTGCCAATCCTGTCATTCGATGTCTGGCTTTCACTCAATTTCCACCAGGGCGACGCTCACGCCTACGGAGTCAGCGTCGGCACACTCGTACTACTGCTGAATGTCATCCTCCTGACTGGCTATACGCTGGGTTGCCACGCATTCCGACACATTGTCGGTGGAGCTTCGAATGATTGGAGCGGAACAGCGATGGGGAGGGTCAAGTACAGATTATGGAAGTTCTCGACCAAACTCAACGAGAAGCACAAGGAATGGGCACTCTACTCTCTCTTCTGGGTCATGTTCGCTGATTTCTACATCTACGCCTGCACCGACCCGCTGTTTGGCTGGTCTGACATCGTACTTTGGGGAGGGCTGTGAATGCGCTACGATTTGATCGATGACAATTACACCACTCACGAGCACGACGTGGTCGTGATTGGCGCCGGAGGCGCCGGCCTTCGCGCCGCGATCGCTGCTAGTCAAGAGGGTGCGAGCGTGGCGCTCGTTTGCAAGTCGATGTTGGGTAAGGCCCACACTGTAATGGCTGAAGGCGGGGCCGCTGCTGCTCTTGGAAACAAGGATCCTCGCGATAATTGGCAAGTTCACTTCCGTGACACGATGAAGGGCGGGAAGTACCTGAATGATTGGCGTATGGCGAAGATACACGCGCAACAGGCACCTGACAGAATTCGTGAGTTGGAGACCTGGGGCGCGGTTTTTGATAGGACACCGAAGGGTCTGACGAGTCAACGCAACTTCGGTGGTCACACCTATCCGAGGCTCGCTCACATCGGAGATGCGACCGGCCTCGAATTGATTCGAACCCTGCAAGAGAAGGGAGTCCACATGGGAATGGATGTCTTCATGGAATTCACTGTTCGACGACTATTCACCAAAGAAGGCGTTGTTATCGGCTGCTTCGCCTACGACCGCAACGATGGTTCTCTACACCTCTTCAAAGCCAAGTCAATCGTCCTCGCGACCGGAGGAATCACCCGTTGCTGGGCAGTCTGCTCGGGCTCTTGGGAATACACCGGAGAGGGTCATGCCCTCGCTTACTGGGCAGGGGCTGAGTTGGGCGATATGGAATTCGTTCAATTCCACCCGACGGGCATGATTTGGCCGCCGAGCGTCAGAGGAATTCTCGTTACTGAGGGTGTTCGAGGAGAAGGCGGCATGCTAACCAATTCAGAGGGTGAGCGTTTCATGTTCGATTACATCCCTGAGATGTACAAGGATGAATTCGCCGATACCGAGAAAGAAGCCCTCGAGTGGGTTGACGAAGTTATCTCTGGCAAGTTGGCTACGAAGAGACGCCCACCTGAACTACTAACTCGTGACGTGGTTGCAAAAGCGATCAATTCCGAGCGTGAGGCTGGACGTGCAAGTGAACACGGTGGAGCTTACCTCGATATTTCGTGGCGGTCTCCTGAGGAAGTCAAGAAGAAGTTACCAGGAATGTATCATCAATTCAAAGAATTGGCAGCGGTTGATATCACCAAGACGCCGATGGAAGTTGGGCCGACCGCTCACTATGTCATGGGCGGGGTCAAGGTCGACTCGGAGTCTCAGGAATCGACTATTCAGGGGCTCTATGCTGCCGGTGAAGCTGCGACTGGTCTGCACGGGGCCAACCGTTTGGGTGGCAACTCACTGACCGACTTGATTGTCTTCGGCAAAATTGCTGGAGAGAGTGCGGCGAAGAGGGCGACTGAGTCCGACGGCTTCGCCGATATCGACGAGGATGAAATTGCTGATGTCATTGCCGAAACGTTGGCTCCTTTCGCCCGTGAAGATGGTGAAAATCCAGCTAAGGTTGTCGAGGATTTACGCGAGATGATGCAAGAAAAGGTCGGAATCATCCGAACCGGAAGTTTGCTTGAAGAGGCACTTTCAGACCTTGAAGAACTTGAGGCTCGCGCGGCTTTGACCAGCCCCGGAGGTTCGAGAATCTACAATCCGGGTTGGCATCAAGCACTCGAATTGAGTGCCATGCTGGATGTCTCGCGCATGTGCGCGCTAGCCGCACTGCAGCGAGAAGAGTCACGTGGCGGACACACACGCGATGACTTCCCAGTTCCAGATCACAAACACTGGGGCAAGATCAACAGCGTCATCGCGAAAGAAGCAGATGGCTCGATGGGCATCGAACACCGAACCTATCCACCGATAAATGATGAACTCAAAGCACTTCTAGATGCTGAGGACCTACACGAGGAGGGCTGAGAATGAGCGAAGATGTCACTTTCCGAGTCTTCCGCGGCGTCGGTGACGGCGATGGAGATGCCATGGGTAAGATGGTCGATTATACCGTCGAGATGGATGAGGGCATGGTCGTGCTCGACGTTATCCACCGTATTCAATCCGAGCACGCACCCGATCTTGCCTGCCGCTGGAATTGCAAGGCAGGCAAGTGCGGCTCATGCAGCGCTGAGGTCAACGGTATGCCGCGCCTGATGTGCATGACTCGAATGGAGGACATCATGGAGGAGACTCCTGATGGTCAGCCGGTCACTGTCAAGCCAATGCAGGCTTTCCCAATCACCAAGGATCTCGTGACCGATTTGTCGTGGGCTTTTGAGATGAACAAGAAAATGGTCCCGGTTAGCGGACCAAAAGAGTTCGATTGGGAGTTCAAGCAAGAAGAGGCCGACCGAATCCAAGAATTCCGCGCTTGTATCGAGTGTATGCTTTGCGTCAATACCTGTCACGTTCTTCGCGAACACCAGAAATTCGACGAATTCGCTGGACCACGCTTCTTCGTACGCTTGGCTGGACTAGAGATGCACCCCCTCGATACCAAGAGCCGCATCCCCGAAATCAAGGAGGATTTCGGCCTTGGCTACTGTAATATCACGAAGTGCTGCACAGAGGTCTGTCCAGCTGGAATCAATATCACAGACAATGCGATCATTCCACTCAAAGAAAGAGTCGTGACCGAGTACTATGATCCGCTTGCAATTATTGCCAAGAAACTCGGGCTTCGCGGAAAATAATGACTTTAAGCGGCTCAAGTGAGAAGATTCACAGAGCCAAAACGAACTGAAACGTGGATAATATCCCCCGCCCACGCATCCGCCAAAGGCATCGCGAGTGGGGTTACGTGGATCAGCGCAGACGTTCGAAGACGGCGCACCCTGATTAGATTCAGAGGTGCTTGATACCAGTCTTCTTCACGTTGGCCTTCTTGATCTTGGCTGGGAGCCAAGCCGGTCCGTTCTTCGGCTTATCGACCATTGCGGTCGAGCCGACGAAAACATGCACTTTGTTTGTACCGCGCTCGCGCAGTTCAATGGCAGTGTGACCACGTGTAGCCGCCTTCAGAGCTGCGCCGCGGGGCTGCTTGCTCACGAAAACTTGGGCTGTATCATTACCGCCCTCCATCAAAACGAAGTATTTCTTGCCAGACATTGAATTATCCACCTCCACAAAGTGGGCCACTCGGAGAGATTATGAAGTTTGAGGTGGATAAACGCTTCACTGCGCCGCTGTGAGCACCTTTTCAGGAATTCCGAGGCCCCCTGAAAGAGGGGATTGTGCTCATAATTCGGCACAAGCGAGGGTCTTAGTGTTGAGAACACCCTCGATTGAACGGATGGAATCGACTACTAATCGAGCGATTTCACCCATGTTAGCGGCCTCTATCTTCAGGATGAGGTCGTGGTCGCCAAACAAGAGATTTGAATCGACCACAAACGGCAAGTTCGAGGCCGTGTCGAACACAGAGAATTCGGAACCCGGCTCGACGTTAATCAGCACATATCCAACAGACATCTTATCGACAGGGAGGGGCTAAGTGGCGAAGAACCCTTTGATGGCACGTCGAAACAAGATTTGAGCGACGAAGGGGTGATAGCGGGCGGCCCCCTCTCGTAAGTGTATGGCCGAGACAGTCATTGTGCGCGAATGCAAGTATGGAGAGGTTCGCGTCCTATTTGGCAACATCCTACGTGTCGAAGGAGACATTCTAGTGACTACCGCCAACAACCGATTGGCGGGCAGGGAAGGTCTGGATGAGAAGATTCACCAAAAGGCTGGGCCAGAACTGCGAGAGTTCTGCCACGGTATTGCTGTTGAGCGCCGTAAGGAGAATTTGCAGCCATGCGGAGTAGGGAATGCCGTTACTACTCCTGGATTCAATTTGCCATTCAAGAATCTGATCCATGTGGTAGGACCGGATTGCCGACGCCCAAATCAGGATAATTTCAGGCGAGATCTGCTCAAGGAGTCCTATGCTTCGATGTTTGAGCAAATCGAGACAGTCGATGAACGCACGACGCTTGTGATGCCACCGGTGAGCATGGATATCTTTGCTTACCCTCACCGAGAGGGCGCTCGGAGGACGATGGAAATCGTTCTCGCTTGGATGGATGAGGGTGAAGACCCTGGAACCGATATGGTGCTCATCGTTACCGATGACAATCAATTCCTCAACAATATGAAGACGGTTTATCGCGAGTCCGAGGATAGATTCCCTGGAATTGACCGAACTCGGGCTTTCCGACGCGGAAAGTACCCCTGATTGATTCGCGACTTAACGATCGAGGGAATCGATGTGCAGTTCGACCGCTTCACTGAGAGTCAGCCGGCCGACTGCAACAGCTCGGGCAAGGCTGGCTGGAATAGTTAAGCGACCTTCTGAGATGCGCCTACTGCATCGTTGAATTTCGCGCACCTCACCCTCAGTTGGGATGACCTGCAAGCGCTGGGTTACAGGGACTCCTTCGAGAGAGCAGATGGTGAGCGCGGATGAAACATGGTCGTGTCGCGAGCCACGTGAGGTCGAGCGCTCGTCGACGAATTGGATAGAGAGACCTCGCGCAAGACAGACATTGGCGATGCGCGAAGAAATCGTTCGCGCCCCATCGCCGATACGAACCACAGATTCGGTCGGCCGGAGGTCACGTAGGATCTCCATTATTCGGTCGACGGTCTCGTCGACCGATTCCATCTGCATTGAGCCGGCCGCTTTTCCATCAGCAAGCCAAGCAAGGCCGGGCCGAGGACCAGGGTCGATGCCGAAACAGATGCGCTGTACTTTCTCACCAGCATACATCCGGTTGACAATCGAGCCAATTACGGAGTCAATTTCTTCGACCGCACATCCGACTCCTCTATTATCCTCAGATTGCCCAACTTCGGCGTGCGATCCTATCCAATAGTCGACTCCATTTGGCACCGGATGCTCAGGGTCAATCTGCACATGTTCGATGCCCGAGTCCCGCAATCGGCCGAGTAGCCTGTAGGCTAGGCGGAAATCATCAGTGCGGACCGCAACCTCGGGCACGATGAACGAGTGTTGGGCCTCGCCTTCAATCGTTGCTGTCTAGAAATCACATCGGTGGCATTATTCGATTGGTTCTACAATCTCGCACGACCACTTCATGCTGATTTCTTCCACGAAACCACGAAACGATGCACTCCAAGCCTATTCCAAGCGATGTCGTCAAGAACCCTGACAATGGGCTAGCCTCATGAGCGGAGTCTACGAGCGAGAATTGCGCTCTGTCTTGGCTGGAGAGCGCAAGGGTGTGATTGCCATCACGCGCTCGTGTACCGAGGTCGAACGCGCGCGAGCAATGCAAGTGTGCCAACGCCCATTCCTCGTCGTGCGCGCGCCCGGCAGCGGCTCAGAGGGTACTGGAGATATCCTCGCGCTGCGTGGAGACATGTGTATGCCAATCGAGGTGAAATCCTCCAAGACCGATCGAATCTACCTCTCAGGCCGCACCAAGGATCAGTATCTCGCACTCATCTCAACTGGAGAAAGATGCGGCCTGCTGCCACTCTACGCATTCCGTCTGAAAGGTGTCAGAGGAGATAGTTGGACAATAATGAAAGTCCCAGTCGAAGGTTTGACTGGAAAGTTACGAAGCCTTGCACGAAGCATACCAAACGTTCCACTTACCCGCAACGGAACGCCTTACCTCAATTGGCACGATGGAATGCCTCTACACAGATTCCTCGCACTCATCAGTCGCTCTGACGGCGCTCGTTCAATCTAAACTCAGTCGCCGTCTTTGCTAGAATTTTCGAGTATTGCTTCCGCCTCGACGAGTTGAGCCTTCACTGCCTCGATATCGGTTCTGACTCCATCGAGGTGTGCTCGCTTCAGCAGGCGAGAGATTGCTTCTGACTCACGACGTAACCTATCGATTTCACGAGCGCGCCTGCGCTCACCCAAATCGCCCGCCTCCGTCACGGCCCACCCAATACGCCGTAGGTCAAGTCAGTTGCGCAGCGCGCCACGAGAGTTCAAGTGGAGCCCTCGCCGACCGTGTCACATGGAGCGAAGGCTGGGCCTGAACCAAATCCTCTTCCTCGCCATCCTCGCTTGGATTGCGATGAGGGGTTTTGCTCCGATCTGGGCCGTCGGAATCATCGCGGCGTGGTACTTCGGCCTCTTGTATCTAGAGCAGAATGGAACCTTGGATCGATGGAATGCGACGCGGGTCCTTGGAATGATCCTGATGGTTCGGACCGGTCGAGGCAAGGTTGCGTTGGAAAAAATGGCTCGCCCTCGCCGCTTTTGGAGAGCTTATGGCGAGTTCTCAATCTGGCTGTGTTTCATTGTCATGCTGGGTGTGATTCTGTTGATTGTCACTGCTACTTTGACGACTGCTGCTGCCCCTTCAGAACAGAATGTGTTGCCGGCTTCCGACCTTCTTTTGATTCCAGGAGTGACGAGTTTCGTTCCATTTAAGTGGCCGATGATTGCGCTGGTAATCGCTCTGGTGATTCACGAGTATAGTCATGGTTTGCAGGCTCGCGCGCATGGAATGCAGGTACGTTCCTTCGGACTCCTCCTAGTAGGCCCGTTGCCTATGGGCGCTTTTGCTGAGCCCGAATATGAGGAAATGATGCGGGCCCCTCGCCGCGAGAGGTTGCGACTCTATGCGGCGGGGCCTTCGATTAATCTGATTGCGACTTTCGTGGTTCTGATTTTGCTATCGGCGACTGCCACAGGATTTGCTGCAAAGACGCCCGGTGTCCATGCCTCAGCGATTATCGAGGACACAGGGGCGGAAGATGCTGGTTTAATGCCCTATGAAATCATCATTCGGATAGATGGTATCAGAATATCAGACCGCAGTGAATTCTTAGAACAGATGGATTTGCTTACAGCAGGTGATGAAGTAACTCTGACAAAACTCTCTACCCCCAACTCAGATGGTTCACGAACCGTTCGCGATATCTCAGTCACTATGGGAGATCGTTACAACCACCACATCGGTCTATGTGAAGGAGATTCGGCATGTATCGAATATACCGAGGAGTGGCTGGTAGATATGGGTATAGAGCAGGGTGATGCCTTCCTCGGAGTCAGCAACCTACGCTCAAACACCGCGGCTGTCGAAGGCTGGTCGTTCGTCTTTGATGACCAATTTACCCCTGCTCAGAAGGGTCTCGGCCTATTGATTACACCATTGATTTTGCTGAGTACTCCTATTGCCCTCGATGGACACACGATACCACTCCAACAACGGGCTATGCTGACCGCTGGAGACGGTCCGATTGCCTCCACCCTCGGCACAGAAGGTATGCTTGACACCTTCGATTTCCTCTTCTGGTTGGCCTGGATTAACTTCATTCTCGGATTCGCCAATCTGATTCCGATGATTCCCTTCGATGGCGGTCACATGTTCCGAGATGCAGCGCACTCGACTATGCGATTCGTAATGCGAGGCGCTGACCCTATTCGCATAGAGGGAGCTGCGAATCGATTGAGTTCGATGAGCAGTCTATTCGTTCTCTTCATCGTCGCGATTCCGATTATTCTACCGCGACTTGTCGCTTGAGAAGAGCGGACAAGATGGAATTTATTCTTCTTCAGAAGAAATCTCAGAGGCCTCGACATCATTCGATTCTTCGTCCTCATCCTTCGGATTCAATCGGTTTGTAATCATCTCAATTATGACCGGCGCAGAGATGATGATGGCAACCAGAACCGCGAGATTGCCCCAGGTATTGCCGGTAACTTGCCCCGCGGTACCGCTGGCGTAGAGTTTGACTGCGCCGACCCACGGAATCTCGAGAGAGGCGACGCCCATTATCCATTCATCCTTGATTGCAGTTACCAGTTCGCCGTTCTCATCAGTGAGTGATTGTTGATCGTATTGACAGCCATTGCTCCATCGATTATCACCAGTTGTGATATATCCCTCGTGGGTGATAGTCGACAAGTCGATTTTCAGCTTTGAATTGCCATGAAAGCAATCGTATTCGAGTTCCGCAAAGCCTGATTCCGCACCAACGATGTCGGTTCCAGGCACATCCCAGCCACCATTTGGATTAGCAATCGCTTGTAGCAAAGCACGGTGAATGACTGGAGTGTCAGAGCCTCCATTCTTGCGGAAGATGATGACGTCTCCTGGCATTCCGTGAGTCTCGTAACCCTCATGCTCACCACCCGGTTCAGTGGCCTCTGCAAAGGTGATGATATCATGGCGGTCGGGGCTCATGACGAGGACAAGATCTCCGGGGTCGATTGCTCCGACCGAACCATGTTCATTGTCATGCATCATCGAACCTGATTCTACGACGACCATTGGAGGGTAGGAACCAGTTGCAATGGTCATCGAACCGAGCAGAAGGATGACCAGTCCGATTGCGAGGCTCGCCTCACGTTTCAGAACGTGAAGATCCAAACTCATTCCTCCTCGGATCCCGAGGAATCATTCGCTGATTTGCTGCGTCGACTCCCTGAAGAGATACTGACGCCGGCCGGCGTCGTGAGGTATAGCAAAATGAGGGAGGTGGTTGCGAGAAGGATTCCAACGCCGTCAAAGTGGGGCGCAGCGGCGTAAACCGAATCGTCGCGAGCGAGCATCAGTGTGAGATCGACTGTATATTCGCGGGCACCACCACTCTGTGTGGCGAGGCCGGAGACCATATTGTAGAGTAACATTGCAGCGCTAAATCCGCTGATTCCAAGCACTGCTCGGTTGGTTTCGGCCTGTCGCAATAACTTGGCACCTGGTAATTGCCTAGAGAGACGGGAATCACCAGTATTCCACCAAACCGAGAGATACGACTGAACTCCGTTTACATCCGAGTCGACATTAATCCCGTCCCACGGCTCAGCGAAGTCACCATCTGAAGCCTCGGACTGGCCAGCCTCTGCCGAAGCACCCACCGGTCGAATATGCCTGAAGCGGGCGCTGACCTTGATACCCATCTCGTTGTACAGGCGCACTAGCTGCGCCTGATATCCCGGGCCGAGCATATCAGCTGCGTTTTCTGCCTCCTTGCGTCGGCGCAGAATCTCAGGCCGATTATCCATCAGCAGAATTTCATCAAGAGTCGCCTTCTGACCCATGTAAACGAAGAATTCTGGAACCATCCAGAATGCAATCAAACCGCCGAAAATCAATCCAGCCCAGCTCCATGGGACCCATTCGGCCTTCGTAGGATCGGTTGTACCATCGAGAATGAAAAGGAATAGAATACCCCAGATGGTCGCAGCCATCGAGAGTATGGTCACCCATGAAACGATACGGAAATGGTTGTCTTTGTGACCTGCCCACCAACGCCCAAGAGCGGAATTTAGTCGCTTGAGGGGACCTGCCATCGCGGCTTGGGTCACGCTCCTGAGATATGTCCCTTATCGCGTGACGTTCAATGAGCTCATCTCCGAATAAGTGAATGATTACGAGAAATTGCTTGCTTGGATACTCGAATGTCGAGGGGTCTTGATGACTGACCCATTGGTTCATGTTGGGTGGACTTGGCGACTTGGTCGATGTCCACCGCTGGGGGCGATTCCGGAGCCCTCGATTTGCTGCACCCACGCGTGCGGGAATTGGTCGATGAGCGTGGGTGGGATTTGACTCCTATTCAGGACGCTGCGACAGCTGATTTGGTTGCTGGAAAAAACAGAATTCTAGTCGCACCAACGGGCAGTGGGAAAACCGAGGCGGCGGTTTTACCGCTCGCCTCGAGGGCGCTTGCGGAGGAATGGGATGGATTGTCGATTCTCTACATCACTCCGCTACGTGCATTGAATCGCGATATTGATCGCAGGTTGGCGCAGTTGCTCGAGCCATTGGGGCTAAGTGTTGGACTGCGCCATGGTGATACAAGCCAGAAAGAGCGGACAAAACAGTCAAAAAAACCCCCTAATCTGCTGGTAACGACTCCCGAAACTGCGCAAATTATGCTACTCGGGAGTCGATTGCGTCAGCACTTGGCCGGTGTAAAGGCGGTGGTTCTCGATGAGGTTCACGACATGGCGGCCAGCGAGCGTGGAGCACAACTGCTAATCGGACTTGAGAGAATTTCCGGTCTGGAAAACGCCCGAGGCAGATTTCAACGAATTGGATTATCAGCGACCGTCGGCAACCCTGCCGAGGTCGCACGATGGATGTCGGCCGATGCAGAGCCAATCTTTGGCCCAGCGCCCCGAACCACGAAAGTGACCGTACATCGCGAGACGCCAACACCTGAGGACGAGTTATTGGCGGG
>Ga0209228_1001826_pt1 | contig 10500 bp, 17 predicted proteins | sample METZYME_3_150m_FD_187547 | JGI IMG/M metagenome (GOLD analysis project Ga0209228, IMG submission 187547) | Marine microbial communities from oxygen minimum zone in mesopelagic equatorial Pacific - METZYME_3_150m (SPAdes) (version 2) | ecosystem: Environmental > Aquatic > Marine > Oceanic...
AATCGAACTCCAATAGCGGTAGCCTCCGGCAGGATCAACCGGATTTCGCGTGAGCGGAATCACAATCCTAACGGAAGTATCGAGTGGATCACAAGTTTTTGCTGATTCTTATTGAAAATTGACGCAGAACACCGATTCTATTTTTGATTTTGAATCGAAATAATCTGCTTCTTGCACCCCCTATAGTCGGGGGTCAAGTTGAACGTGGTTCACCTCTTTATCGCGAATCAAGTTCGCGACTGCATTTCCTCGGCGTGCGTCTGACATGATGGAGGACTTCACCGGACCCAAAGGTCCTCAGCCTCCAACGCCAGTCTGACGCAGCAGCCCGCCGACCGTCCTTCGGTATATGAAGATGACGAGTGGGCTGCGGCCTATAATCGGTGCACTGCGCCGCGATTGTGTAGTCTAGAGCAGGGTGCAATGAAACGCCGTTTTACGGTATAGTTAACATTGGGTTAGAGAGCTTCAATCAGCTCATTCAGCGCCGAAGAATTCCCTCAGTACAGGGTGCATTTCCATGGCCTGTTCCTTCTGAATCTGCTCATATGTTCGGAGGATAATTCCGACCGCTAGGAGCAATCCGGTTCCGGTCGCATTACCAACCGTACCGAGCAGGTCTGCACCGGCGGCGAGAAGACCGACGAATGCACCAGAGAAGATGGTGACAGGAGGAATATATCGCTCGAGAATTCGTTCGAGGACGACCGGATTCTTCCTGAATCCAGGAATCTGCATTCCGGTTCGCTCGATCTGCTTAGCAACATCCTTCGAGCCCATATTGGTAGTCTCAATCCAGAACTTCGCGAAGACTGTCGAACCGGCAGTCATGAATGTCACATAGACAATCACGTGAACCATGACCTGCCAAAGATCGTGCCCGTAGGCATCAGGAGACTGATTCAGCAACGGGATGAGCCAATCACCCACTCCGTTAACCATCGAAGAATACCAAGCGAATCCGCCTGTGGGGGTTGTCGCACCCGGTTCGTATGAACCAAGCCAGGGAGAAATACTCCACATCCCCTCACTTCCCAATATCGGCACCGTAGAGAGCGTCGGATGGCTCCAAAAGAGGAGAGTGAACATATTCACGTTGGCAAGCAGAGCCGCCATCAAAATCACTGGAATGTTACTCGCATAGACGAGTCTGATCGGATACTGACCTCTGTGGCCACGCACCTTGCCGTGAGTCAGTGGCAATTCGAGTTTGCTCGACTCAGCATATGCCACCACGAGGAACACGATAATCGACGATATCAAGGCAGCAACAGGATTGGCGTGATTGAGTAATATCAATTCGAAACCATTCTGACTTACCAATTCAGAATTCGTTGCTGTGCGCAGGGTGTAGAAGATCATCGGCAGAGTTCCTGAAGGGGGGTTCTGCAAGGAATAGGGAGTTCCCTGAACTGTTGCCAGAGGAGAGAGTGTACCAACGAATGTGGACTGTGCCACACCCGCGGCGATGAATAGCGAAATACCGCTTCCAATACCCCACTTACTGACCAACTCATCGAGCAGGAATACGAGGTATGAACCGACGAATAACTGAGCGACGATAATCGCGTTAGCCCATCCTACACCGTACTGGGTGATGATATCCCCATGTGGGTCGAGGAATCCGTAGACCTGAGGGATGGACTCGATTGGAATCATCAACAAGACGAGAATCTTCTGCACGCCTTGGTACAGTTGCTTGTCAGCCGTGTCCTGCAAATCGAGCTGGATAATCTTGGCACCAGCAAATAATTGCATGATAATCGAGCCTGTAACGATCGGGCCGATACCGAGGTGCATGATCGAACCAGAGGCACCGGCCATGATTGCGCGGAATGACGAAAAGACGTCAAGGGTCGACTCGGACAGACCCCAAATCATCACATTTGTCATCATGAAGTAAATGATGAGAACGAGGGTCGTAGTCCACAATTTCTGATTGAAGCGGACGTGACCCTCAGGCTTGGTGATAGATGGATAAACGTCCACCAAGCGCTGAAGCCCATAGAGTCGACTTGACTCGGGACCTGAATGCATTAGGCAGGCTAAAGCAAGACCTGCTCCAAGTCCAAGAAGTCCAATTCCTACTAGCAGATATCCGACTGTTGATGAATCCGTCAGTGCATAAACGAAGAAGGCAGCGATGAATGCGAGCCAAATAGTCGGTTTCAGCATCCTTCCAAGATAAGGAGTTTCAGCGATGTTCTCAGGAAGATCAGAAGAAACACCCCAAATTACGAAAGCGACGTATGGGAATGATGACAAGAACAGTCCCAGTGCTTTAATCTGTAAATCGGAATCGGTACCGAAGAGAGCATCCTTCTGCCACCAGGCCAATGCACCCCAGTAGATGAGTGAAAGTGCGATAATACCAATGTAGGAGGGACGTCGCTCTTCCATATCGATCACCCGCGCCGCTGCTTATCCTCTATTTCATCAAATCGAGTTTTGAGCCCCAATCATTCCTCTTCCCAATCGTCTGAATCGTCTGCGTCGCCGAGGACGACTGAACCGCCTGCGGCTTCCACCTTCTCGATGGCACGCGCGCTGGCTGAAGCGACAGTGATTGTAATCGCGCGGTCAATTCTACCGCTGCCGAGTAGCTTGTCATATCCCATCTGACCGAGGTCGACCGAATCGCCCTCTGTCATCTGGCAAACTTGCATGAGATTGATGCTGATGTTGACCTTGCGAAGGCTTGGGTGACGGTTGAATCCGTGCATTCCCCAGTGGCCTGGCATGTACTTGAGGCGGGTCATGAGGCGGTGCTTGTTGATTCCAGCATTACCTCGTCCACCACGTAGACCAGCACCGCGGCCGGCTTTCTTTCCACGACCGTGATAACGGGAGCGCCCTCGGAATTTGTTAGTTCGTGATACCATTCATTTCACCTCAAATCATTCTCTCCGCGAGCGAACTGATCTCGTCGCCTCGGAATCCGAGAGCGCCGCCGACCGAGTAAGCTCGCTTGATGCCGCCCCATCCCTTCGCACCGCGTGGCGGGTGAAGACGTAGGACTGGCTTGAGTCCGTCTACCGACTTCATCGATGCCTCTCCAGAGGCTAGAGCCTTGGCGAAGGCCTTGACTGTCTTGAAGTCTGAACCCGCCTTCACAGCAGCATTGTCAACCGGCTTATCGCCGACCATTCGACCACGCTGAGTCAGAAGGTTTTCGATGGTTCCAGCGTCGACGACACCCCATGTGACGAAGTCCTTGGACTTCTGGAGCATTCCAGCGTATGTGGAACTCTCTGGGACGATTGTCGCGTGGTTGACGCGGGTCAGGTTGAGCATACCCATGGTGTCACGGATGCTGCGCTCAACTCCGCGGTCACTTCGTACGCGTACGACGAGGAAGGTCATTGTTCCCCCCTCCCGCTGGTGATGTTCAGGCGATTTCGGTCTCCTTCGCTGATTCGAGTCTTGTTCAACTCGACGAGGGCGTTGAATGTAGCCTGTGCGTAATTGATGGTTGTTCGAGTCTGGCCCGCAGAGCGGCTCCAGACGTCGGAGACGCCAGCCAGAAGTAGAACACGTCGGCCGTAGTCGCCAATTACGAGTCCCTTTCCAGCAGGTGCTGGCATCAAAGTGACTCGAGTAGAACCGGAGCGACCGGTAACCTTCAGTGGAACAGAGGTGCCGGGGCCGCCTCCAGATTCCCATGAACCATTTCCGCGCATGACTGGAATCAAATTCAACTTGGCCTTGTCGATCGCCTTACCGATAGTACTCGCGACCTCCTTACCCTTGCAGATTGCGAGTCCAACGTATCCGTCGCTATTGCCAACCACGCAGAGGACGTTGAATCGCACACGGCGACCGGAGTCGGTCATGCGCTGAATCATGTTGACCGCGAGAACGTCGTCAGTCATACCTGGAAGGAGTGCGTCAACGATTTCGACCTCGCGAATCGGTAGACCAGTCTTGAGTGCTTCTTCGTAGGTGAGAATCTGACCGTTGGACACCATGCGCCCGAGACGGGTGCGTGGTTGCCAGGCTCGTAGAGCCGCAAGAGGGTCTGGGCCTCGACGACGGCGAGGAGAGGCGTCCTCTACCTCGGCCATAGCCAGAGCGAGGCCGGGGGCGATTGCTGGAGCTTCTTCGACGATATCGGTTGTCTCTTCACTCATGCATTCGCCTCCTCTATTGCCTTCTTTGTCGACTCGACCGCTGCTGCGATCGAATCGCCGATGTGTGCGCCGCTGATGCGGTCGTCTTCTGGAAGTACATCGTCACTGTGTGGAATCTCAAGGCCTGCGTCGACCATTCCTTTGAGGGCAGCGAAGACGCGACTTCCTGGAGTAGAAGAGGCTAGACCGATGTCGAGGATGGCCTCGTCGTGTCCAGCAGCGATTGCAGCCTTACCCATCGCGTATCCAGACAGGTAGCTGGCTGGAACTGATTTGCGAGAAGCATCGAGGGGCCAATCGAACTTGTTAACGAGCATCTTACCGTCAATCGAGACTGTGATCTTGTCACCGCTGGTCTCGTAATCAACCAATTGGCAGATTGTCTGAGTGTTCGTAATACGGACGACTGCTCGTGCGCTGCCGCCGCGAAGCATTCGCATTCTGCGGCGATAATCTGTTTCGCCATTGCGGCGACGCTTGTAGCGGAGTCTCTGGTTCTTACCGTGTGCCATCACTGCTCACCTCCGAGCTTGATTCCGTCGATTTCCATGTTCGACTTCATGTGGGAGATAGAGCGGTATGACCCGCCCTTGGCCTTCCTGTAGTAGTAGCGGTACTCCGATGGAGTGAGGGTTTCGTCGCCCCTCATTCCCTTCAAAGTCCTGCGTTGTGCGCGGATTGTTCTCATCCAGCGGTCCTTTCGTGGGTTACGGGAATTCAAGGTTCCTTTCCTCGAACCCTGGCCCGTGCGTCGTCCCTTCGACTTCTGAGCAGCTGCTTTGCGTGCTCGTGAACGGCTGGTTCCGACCAGAGGTCGTGCCTTGATTACGCCCTCCTCGATGAGGCGGCGAACGTCGTTCTTCTGGACGGCGTTGGCCACGTCGTCTAGGTAGTCCTTGTCAATCCAGATTCTGTGGATTCCGACGACGCGTCCCTCTCGCTGGCTGAAGATTGCAGCCGCGAGTCTCTTCTGATTCGTGATCATCATCTCAAGTCCCCCTTGCGCGCGAAGCGGCGGCGATTGAGTATGCGTAGGCCGAGATCGTCAGCGCGGTCGTGGATACTTGCTCTTTTGCGGTTGCCGACCGAGGCTGAAATACGTACGGCCTGACGCTCCGGATCGAGTCCGTCGAGATCGCCAGCAGCGCTGACGAGGACTTCTTCGAATCCAGAGGGGTGGAGTCCGCGAGCGTCGGCAATCTTGCCGTAGCCGACACGGACCATAGGAGAGCGGTACTTGCGGTTCTTGCGCTGACTCGAGTCGTCACCGCGTGGCTTCTTCCAGCCGGTGCGCGAGAGGCGCTTGTAGCGGAACCACTCTTGGCGGCGGAAAGCAGGTTGCTTCTTCTTCTGAGCCGCGCGGGTTGCGAGCGCTTCCTTGGTTGCATCATCGAGGACCGGTTTCTGGCGAGCGGTGTGGAAATCATCCCACTCATCCTCGAATTCCTCACCTTCGAAGTCGTCGTCGACCTCATCGATCTCGACAGCGTCAGAGATATCTTCGGATACTTCGACAGGTTCTTCGACGGCTGCTGGAGCGTCTCCAGCCTCCTGTAGGCGAGCAATTAGTTCAGCCTTCTTACCGGATACCGGCAATTCGGCTGCGCGGAGCAGTTCCTTCAGTTCAGCGACTGTCTTACCTTCGTAATCCATCATCAATCACCCCTCATTGGTCTCCCTTAGAGACGATGTAGATTCCATCCTGGAAAACACGTCGGTCTCGCTTCTTGATGTGACAGGCACGCTCGATATTCGCAGCGGTCTGGCCGACCTTTTCGCGGTCAGCACCCGTGACGGTGACCTCGGTCTTGTTTGAGACCTTGACCTCGACGTCGGCAGGCGACCACGGTAGAGCGGCGACTCGAGGGACCTTTTCACCAAACAGGTTGGTGATGGTCATCTCGTTTCCTTGCACCTTGATTGTCATAGGGAAGTGAGAGTACACAGCCTTGAGCTTGTACTCGAAGCCCGAGTCGAGTCCTCGGGCCATGTTGTTGAGATGCGCTGCCCAGGTTCCAGCGAGAGCCTTCTCCTTACGGCGCGGTAGGTTGCAGAATACCTCGATTCCTTCCGAGGAATCACGAACCTCGAGGCGAGGGTGGCGGAACTCACGTGTCAATGACTTGCCATCCTTCGCCAGAGTCACGTCGTGACCGGCGAGAGTGGCAGAGACCCCCTCGGGGAGATCGATAGTGTGTGAAATCTTATCCAACTTTGGCATACTTCATCACTCCTCAAAAGATGTACGCGAGCAATCGCCCGCCGACACGCTCCTTCTTCGCATCGTGGTGGTTCATCACACCTTGATTGGTTGTCAGGATCAGAAGACCGAAGTCCTGAGCCGGCAAGTAGCGCGACTCCCACTTATCGTAATCTGTCCTCTTGACCGAGTGTCGTGGCTTGATGACTCCACAGCGGTTGATCGCTCCGATCAACTCGATACGGAATCCACCTCCACGGCCGTCCTCGATCTGTTGGAATTCCCCTACATATCCGGACTTCTGCATGATAGAGAGCATGCTGCCCAGCAACTTGCTGGCAGGGCTCAATGTCACTTCGTAATGTCCGGCTTGCTCCGCGTTGAAAATGCGGACGAAAGCGTCACTCAATGGGTCGAATTGCATCCTTCATCACCTCACGCATATTTCTTGAATCCGATTTCGGGGGCCACATCTCGGAAGCACTGACGGCACAATCGCAGGCCATGTCGTCGAATCATACCACGCTTGCGTCCGCAGCGTCGGCATCCGTTTGTTCGGCCAATAGTTTCTCCATGATCTCGTGCCATGCTTCACTCCTCCACAATGGTCATCCCGAAGTGTTCCTTGAACCACTCTCTGGACTCGTCCCTGCCCACTCGGTGAGGCACCCCTACCTTTGCCGCGCGGCGGCGGCGGCGGGATACCCTGTGTCCTGGGCGCTCGAGTACGATGTTGATGTCCATGCCGAAGATGCCGATGTCCGGGTCATACTTCTGCTCGGGGAAGTCTGTGTAGTCCGCAATTCCGAACGATAGGTTACCCGACTGGTCGAAGTTATAGGCGGGCAGAGTGTTCTCACGAACCCAAAATGCGTCCTTAAGGAAGGACTTGATGGTAGTTGAATCACGGATTGTAACCTTACAACCGATTGGAGCGCCCTCGCGGGTGCCGAGATCACGGTTGGTGCTCTTGGAAATGGTGCGAACCGGCTTCAGTCCGGTGAGCAACTCAAGCACACGCTCGGCGAGCTGGAGGCGAGCACCAGCCTCGCCAACACCGATGTTGACGGTGACCTTAGAGATGCGAGGAGCGAGCATAGGGTTGACTGATTCGCTCAAGCTTTCACCTCCAGTGGCAGATCCTTGTCGGCTCCAATGACGAAGACATAGTCGGCGATTGTGCCAAAGTCATCGAACTTGACCTCATTAGCCTTCGAGGAACGCTTGACGTCCCTTGAGACGACCTTCGCGGTAGTGCCGATGTGGCTTCCACCGATGAGGTAAGCCTGTACTCCCTCGCCGAAGGCGTGGTGGCCGGTGACCTCTTGGTCGGGCAGTGAGATTACGAGAGAATCGCCGGAATTGTACAGATTGGAGTCGTCAATGGTGAAATTGCGCCCATCGTGTAGGTGAATCTGAGTTTTACCGCCGCGCAGTGTTGTCTTACCCATGACGCGGCACAACTTGGTTGTAGCCTGCTTAGCGGAAATCTTGCGGTAGCGGAGCTTACCGTTCTGGTCGAGGATACAGCGGAAGTTGTTCTCGCCAATGGTGAGGACATCCATTAGGCCGACGCCGCGGCCGACATCGGTCTCGATGCGCCCATCGACTAGCACCTGGCGGGTTGCTGTCATGCGCCTTGCTTCTCTCTGAGAGTGTGCGAGGTCAAGGACATCGCGTATAATCAGTCCGAGCGGCATGCACATCTCATCGGAGTGGCCGCCGGGGTTAGGCTTCTGGACCCAGATATCGGTCTTACGAGTTAGTGGCCAGCTTCGTGGCATTGTCAGTCTCTTCATGTGGCTGTTACTCATTGTTCTGCACCTCCGTTGGAACGTTCCATGATGCGCTTGATGCGCAGTGGGTCGCCTTCGTAGAGCTTGGTGACGATGAGATTCGAGGGATGGATTGGAAGAGCTTCCTCCTTTCCGTCGGCGGTCGTCGTAGTGACGCCCTCGACTAGGATGAATCCGCTCTTTGTGTCGACTCCGACGACGTTTGACTTGATGCCGGAGCGTCCGCGTGACTGCCCCAAACGCTTGCCGCGCGAGTCAGCCTTGACGCTGTTAGGGAATCCGAAGTCGCCGCGAAGGACTTCGACCTCGTCTCCGACCCTGACGGTGACCGAACGAATCGATGTCAAGTCGGGGTCATCTGTGATTAGGCGTGCGCGAATGCGCTTCCTACGTACGTGAATCGGTGCGTCGGTCTGAGCCTGACGCTGCTTTCCTGCTTTCTTGCTAACCATCTTTCACACCTCACACAATCTGCTTCGCCGTTGCGGCGATACGCGGCCATCGCTCAGCCGCCTCGCGGCAAACCGGCCCCTTGATGTCGGATCCCTTCACGTCACCACGCTCGTTGGTAATGACGCAGGCGTTGTCCTCGAATTGAACCCAAGTTCCATCGACGCGACGGAACGGGCGCCTCTGGCGCACGATAACCGCATTGAAGATCTGACGGCGGGTCTCTGGAGTCCCGCGGCGAACTGTGACGCGAATCATATCGCCAACGCCACCAGCTGGGTATCGGCGAGCTACGCCGCCCTTCTTGAGGACGGTAATCAGCTGCACGACCTTAGCGCCAGTATTGTCGACGCAGTCCATCCTCGCCATGCTGGGTAGGCCAGCAGTCGAACGACCAGCGACTCCCCTCATTCTTCAGCCCCCTTTTCGATGACGCAGAACTTGACCGTCTTGGAGAGTGGTCGGCATTCCATGATGCGGACATTGTCTCCGCTGGCAACCTCACCAATGCACGAAGGCAGGTGCGCTGCATAGCGGCGGGTGCGCTTCTCATAGCGCTCGTACTTCTTCATGTAGCGAGTGACCTCGCGCTGTACGATGATTGAATTGCTCATTCCAATCGAGGACACAGTGCCCTCGATAATCTGTCCTCTTAGCCTCAAGCTACCATAGAATGGGCAGTTCTCGTCTCCATCCCAATCTGCCTCAGGCGAGCGGACGTCTACTCCGATATCTTTCATTTCAGTTCCTCCTGTATCTTCGGTTGATGCGATCCTCGGGTCGTTGGGTGACAGCTGAGCCGTCGATGACTACCTCTCCCGAATCGATGGTGAATGTGATGACGTCCTTGGGCAGTGTTACCTCGCCCGAGGTTGTGCGGACGCGCAGCGTCCTGCGGGTTTCCTCGACGACCATTCCAGTGACTCCGACCAAAGTCGGATCGTGGCTCTCTACGACACTGATGTCGCGAGCGAGCCAAGGTGCGTGGTAGATACTCATTCAGCGCACCTCCACTTGGTATCCGTTCTGTTGTAGGACCTTGGCGACACGCTTCTTGTGGTCACCTTGGAGTTCGATGGTGCGTCCCTTGACGGTGCCGCCACTAGCGCAAGCGCCCTTGAGCAGCTTCGCGAGCTTGCCGATGTCGATTGCAGAATCATCGATTCCCTCTACCATCGTTACCATTTTTCCATACCTCCTTCTAACAGTTGAAATGATTGCTTTCTGTTGTTCCTTAGCTATTTCTTGGCAAATGCACAATTCGTCCGGTAGACCACACAGATTACAGATGCCAGCCATTCAAGTCTACTCCTTATTTTCCTCGGCCATCTTGGTTAGAAGACGAGCGATGCTTCTTCGCGTTTGCTTGTAGGCGCCTGCGTTGGAAGAGGACCCTCCGAGAGCTTGTTGAGCTCGGAGTTGGAGGAGTTCCTCCTTGAGTTCTAATAGACGGCGCTCGCGCTGCTCAGCAGTCATCTGGTCTAGATCTCTTGACTTAATGTGAGCCATAATCACTCACCCCCCTCTGATTCTTCGCTTGATTCGTCAGCGGCCTCTTCTACAGAATCCGATGGCTCCTCAACAGTTTCTTCGGATACTTCCTCCGCAGCCTCTGCTTCCATCTCAGCAATCTTCTCGACCACGCTGTCGACGACCTCTTCGGTGTCGGCTACTGCGGTCTCGTCAACTACAGGAGTCTCTTCGACATCATCTGGAATCTCGAGCATCGAGACTTCCTCGATTGGACCGAGGCCGGACTCTTCACGAGGGATGATGTCGATTTCGTGTGGTAGACGTACACCAGGTCGCATGATTCGGACCGTACAACCGATTGTACCGAGCTTCTTGACTGCGGTCGCGAAGCCTCCGTCCATGAATTCGAGTGCAGTCTCACCACAGAACTTGATGTGACCCTTCTGGAACT
>Ga0209228_1001830_pt1 | contig 10493 bp, 12 predicted proteins | sample METZYME_3_150m_FD_187547 | JGI IMG/M metagenome (GOLD analysis project Ga0209228, IMG submission 187547) | Marine microbial communities from oxygen minimum zone in mesopelagic equatorial Pacific - METZYME_3_150m (SPAdes) (version 2) | ecosystem: Environmental > Aquatic > Marine > Oceanic...
CGGTTTTGCTGAATTGTGCCAGTGGTTGGTCGAGCTGGCCGTGGAACATCCCCCATTGGCGGCCACCGGGTGAAGCAACTTTGACATGGTATTTAGAGCGAAACGTGAGAACAGCAAGTCCGGGCGGAAAAAACTACTCTCGGTAAAGGTGCAGTCGCAGCAGGCGAAGCGCGAGCGACTGCGATGGTTGCGTTCGTTGTCGGCCCTGGTCACCGCGATCGCAGGGATCATTGCCGTTTGCTGGCAGGGCGGTGCTTTCGCGTTAAACCGGCTCGTGTACGAGAATGAGTCATTCTCCGTCAAACAACTGGACTATAGGACAGACGGGATCATTAGCGCGGGTCAGCTCAAGCAATGGGGAGGTGTGAGCTCGGGCGACAACCTGCTTAAACTCGATTTGCTGCGGATCAAGCGCGACATTGAACTGGCCCCACGGGTGAAGGCGGCGTCCGTGGAGCGTTTCCTGCCGGACACGCTGCAGGTGCGGGTCGCCGAGCGGGTGCCCATGGCTCAGGTCTGGGCCTGGCAGCGCGACGGTGCCGGTGTGACGGGTTACGACTGCGTGAGGGTGCAACTGGACGAGACCGGCCACGTGATGAGCCCGATCGACGGCTACTCGGTGGTGGCGCCAGAGAAGCAGGCTGAATGGTCGCTGCCGGTCGTCTCCGGGATCGAGCTTAAAAAACTCAAGTCGCTCGCCCCCGGCCGCCCTGCCGGACTACCAAAAGTGCAGGCCGCACTTGGACTCATCGGGGAGTTTCGCCGCTCACCCTTGGCTGGTGTGGTGGATTTGCGGGTGATTGATCTCTCCCAGCCACGTATCTTGCGGGTTACCACTGGCGACGGCGGCCAGGTGGATCTCTCGACCGATCGCCTAGCCTGGCAGCTCAACCGTTGGGCCCGCATCCGGGCGCACGGGCAGAAGTTTGGACTGGCCATCGAAACGGTGGACCTTTCGGTGACGAACAACGTGCCGGTTCGCTGGATGCTCTCCCCGACGATCGCTAAGGACATAAAGAGTGGCCGAAACATAGCTGGGAAATAAACAAACTGTGAGCGATTCACAAATTATCGTTGGCCTCGAGATTGGCACCTCAAAGGTGTGTGTTGCTGTGGGGGAAGTGGGCGAAAACCAGGTCGTCAACATTATCGGCCTTGGCCAGGCCAAGTCCCGCGGCGTTCGCAAGGGTGAAATCATTGACGTTGCTTTGGCCGAGGAGGACGTGCGTAACGCCATCGTCGAGGCCGAGCAGGTGGCGGATGTCGAGATTCGATCTGTATTCCTCGGCGTCACCGGCAGCCACATCCGCGGTTTCAACAACACCGGGGTTCACCCGGTGGTGTCGGCGGATCGTGAAATCACCAGCGCCGACATTCAGGATGTCATCAAGAATGCCAAGGCGATCAACCTCCCGACCGACCACTCGGTGGTCCACGTCATTCGGCAGCACTTTCGCGTAGACGGGCAGGACGGCGTTCTCAACCCGGAAGGAATGCTGGGGGCCAAGATCGAGGTGGACGTGCACGTTGTCAGCGGCCGGTACAACCGTTTGCAGAACCCGATCCGTCTCGTCAACGGGCTGCACCTGGAGGTGGACAACATCTCATCGAGCGCCCTTGCCTCCTCGCTCGCCATCCTTGGCATGGAGCAGAAGGAACTGGGCACGCTGGTGATCGACCTTGGTGCCGGCGTCACCGAGTATGCGGTTTATTCGGCAGGTGTCATCAAGCACACCGGCGTTCTGACGGTCGGGGGCGACCACGTCTCCAACGACCTGGCCTACGGTCTGAAGGTGCCGCTGGCTCGGGCCGAGCAGATCAAAATCGACCACGGGTCGGCCGTGATCGATCCCGAGGCGCAGGACCGAAAGGTCGATCTCTCAGACGATAGCTTGATACCGGGCCGGCAGATCAATCTCGGTCACATGCAAAAGATCATGTCGATGCGCCTCCAGGAAACCCTCGAGTTGATTGCCAAGGATATTGGCAGGGCGGGATTGATCGAATATCTCCGGGCAGGGGTGATTCTTTGCGGCGGCGGAGCGCGCATCCCGCACATCACACGACTGGCACGGGACGTGTTCAAGCTCCCAGTGGCCGTCGGGCGAGCCAGCACCGTGAGCGGCGTCAAGAATGCGCTGGACGAGCCGGAGTTCGCCACACCGGTAGGGTTGATTAAGTTCGGGGCCTTCCAGGCAAAATCCTCGCCGCGTCGGGGAGGCATTGGCCGTGTCATTCGGCGCCAGGTTGCCGCACTGTTTGGTCGTTGATGCAGGAGAACGAGTCATGAGCAATCCAGACGAACAGACAGAGGGCGCTAATCCAACCATCCGCCTGATAGGCTTGGGCGAGACCGGTGTGAAACTGGTCGAGATCCTGGCCATGATCGCTCCCGACGGGGTCGTGGCGCATTCGCTGGACACCGATAGCCGCAGTCTATCACGCTGTCACCAGTCACAGACGTTCCTGCTTGGTCAAGCGATCCCGTGCGGCCTGGGCACCGGGGGCGACTCGGCGCTGGCCCGGGGCGCCGTCGAATCCGACAGCGATGAGTTGACCGAGATTCTCCGTGGCACTGACCTTGTCTTTGTCGTTGCCGGGATGGGAGGCGGCACCGGCACGGGAGCTGCGCCATTTTTGGCGAACTTGGCCAAGCAGGCCGGGGCGCTGGTGGTGGGCGTGGCGGCGACACCGTTCGACTGTGAAGGCATCCAGCGTTGCAACCAGGCCACCGGCGGCCTGCGGGATCTTAAGCAGGTTGCCGATATGGTTTTTCATTTCCCCAACCAGGATGTCGTCCTCATGGAGGGTGCCGACATCGCGCTGCACCAGGCGCTGGAAATAGCCAACCGCCACCTGTGCGAGGCCGTACTGGGAGTGAGTCGAATGTTGCTCGAGCCGGGAATGCTGAATGTTTCCTTTGCGGATTTGCAGGCTTCGGTGCAAGGCCGGCACAGCCTTGGTTCCGTTGTGCATGTCGAAGGCAGCGGTGAGGATCGGGCTGATGATGCCGTGCAAAAGATTCTGCTCCATCCGGCAGCCCGGGGTGGTGAGGCATTGAAGTATGCCAGTTCACTTTTGGTTAACCTCTCGGGTGGGGACGTGACTATGGCGGAGATGGATGCCGTTACCGCGGCAATCAGCAACCACTCACCCTCGGCCAAGTTGGTTGTCGGGGTTTCCGGCCAAGGGAGCGGGGAAGCACTCAAGTTGACCGTTGTTATTGCACACGCGGGTAAACTGGCCGGGGCGGATCAGGAAAGCGCCCCGCCCAAGCCAGATCCAACCGGGCAGACATCCGACTTGGGCTATTCCGATCCATTCACTGTACCGGACACCGGCAGTTATCTTGACTTGGGAAAGGAAAGCGACGGCAAAAACCGAAACGGTTTTACCTACACTCCGCCGGCTCCGACAGCCGATGCCTTGACTCCAGAATGCCGGGAAGACCTGATCCGGGTGGCAGCCAAGGAGGAACCAAACCGAACAAAGCGAAGGAAAATCATTCAGGAATTGCTACCGCTTGAGATCGTCTCCAAGGGCCGGTTCGAGAAAAGCGAGCCGACTATCCACAAGGGCGAGGACCTTGACCAGCCCACCTACATTCGCCGGGGCACAGTCTTGAACTAAATGCACTAGGGTCAAACCGTGATGCCCGCGGAAGCGTTGGTTAGTTGCCACCGGGGCCGCGACCCAAAAGCCCTCCCAACGACAAACGAAAATAGCAAAAAACTATGGAAACGAATCTAAAACAGAAAAAAACATCAATTTTTTGTGGTGTTATGAAAGTTCTTTGATAAGTTTCCGCGCCTCGCTCTGCCCGCAGCGACCGAAACTGACTGTTTTGAGCGGACGAGACGCGGTGGCTATCTAATTGAAAGTCGTGGCATCAAAACGAAAAGTTGCAAAAAAACCTTTAAAAACCGTTAAAAATGCGGTGAAAAAGGCGCCTGTGAAGAAAGCCGTGGCCAAGAAGCCACTGGCCAAGAAGCCACTGGCCAAGAAGGCTCCCGCAAAAAAGAAAACGGTTTCACGATCCAATCATAAGTTCGGAGCGGCGACCACGGCGGTTATTTTGGGTTTGCCGGCTACACCGGCCAAACGGGCCGCTCAAAAACGTAAGGTGGCCAAGCTGAATAATAGCGGCAAATGGTCGAATCAAAAACAGCTCTTGATCGGCCTTCGGGACCGGTTGACCGATCAGCGTAACGGCCTTGCCAAGGAGTCCGCCACGGAAATGGAAAGCCACGGCGTCCACATGGCTGACTCTGGCACCGACAATTTCGACAGGGACTTCAACCTGAGTTTGCTCTCGTCTGACCAAGACGTGATCTACGAGATTGAAGAGGCCCTCAAGCGGATCGAAAAGGAAACCTACGGTACTTGCGAGATAACAGGGAAGCCGATTCCCTTGACACGCCTGAACGCCATCCCATGGACGCGATTCCGGGTGGATGCCCAGAGTGAACTTGAACAGTATGGAGTGCTGCAAAGCCGCTCACTTGGACGGTTGGGCACGATCACCACGTCGGCGGCCTCTACCAAGGACACGACTGAAAAAGAAATTCCAGAAACCAAGACAAAGAAAGATTAATTTATGGCAAGAGAAACAGTCATTCTTGAATGCACCGAAGCCAAGGGAGAGGGAAAGCCAGTGTCCCGTTACATGGGGCAGCGCAACAAGAAAACCCAGCCCGATCGGCTGGAGATGAAAAAGTACAACCCTAATATGCGCCGCCACACGGTGCATCGCGAGATCAAGTAAAATGCCAAGGAAGAAGGACAAAAAACGGGACTCGAACCAAAAACGTCCACCACGCCCGAAACCCATAATCGATTTCACCATCGACAAATTGGAGTACCGCAACACGGAATTGCTGGAGACATTTGTGACTGGCCACGGGCGCATCCTGCCGCGCAAGTACACCGGGTTGCCGGCGCACTACCAGCGCCGCATGGCCAACGCCATCAAGCGTGCCCGCCAGTTGCTCCTGATGAAGTAAACGACTTTAAAGCCCCTGCGCCCAAAAGGGGTGTGGCGGTTTTCATGCCTGCCAACGGCAAATGGATAGCAATAACCAAAGCACGCTTGGCCAAGCGCTTGATCGTCACACCAATTGACTTACGCGCTTCTCATCTTTTCTGTTTTTGCGGCGGCGATCACGGTGCTGTGGTTCAACCCGTCGGATCCTAACAAGCTCAAGCTGCTGATCGCCTTCAGCGGTGCCTACCTGCTCTCGATCACTGCGCTGCACCTGTTGCCAGAAGTGTTCATCGGCGATGATCGGGGGGCGTATTTTGGATCATTCGTCCTGATCGGTTTTTTCACCCAAGTAATGCTCGAGTACCTCTCGGGAGGCATTGAGCATGGTCATGCTCACACGCACCGCAGCGCCGGGTTGCCGGTCGGGTTGATGATCGGCCTGTGCCTTCATGCGTTTCTCGAGGGCATGCCGCTGGGCGCCGGCCACAGCCACCATGGCCATGAGCATAGCCACTCCCACGGTGTCGAGCCATTGTTGCTGGGAATTGTTTTACACAAGTACCCGGTCGCCATGGTGTTCCTTTCGATGCTGCTAAACAGTGGCCTGAGCAGGCCCAAGGCATTTGGCCTGCTGGCGCTCTTCGCTGTGATGGCCCCGCTTGGTACGTTGTTGAGCGGTGTCGTCGAGGTGGTTGGGCGATACAGCCGTGAAAGTTTGGCCATCGTCATTGGCATTTTCCTGCACGTCTCAACTACGATCCTCTTCGAGAGCAGCGAAGGTCATCGCTTCAACTCCTACAAGATGATGGCGATTGCCGCCGGCTTGGCCCTGTCGGCTGCCGGCATGCTGCTGAACGCCCACTGACATCCTTGCTTACGGCTTACGGGTGGCGCGAGGTTTCGCGGCGCGGAATAATTCCATCTGCCGTTCCCGCAGCATACCGTGCGTCTTGAGCACGCGGATTAATTGCAGCACGTCGGAGCGCTGGTAGTTGCGGTTTTTTTCCACACCATCGATCACGGCGGAGAGCACCGCCGGAAACTCTATCACCCCGTCAACCCCTTTGCTGCGGAGAAACTCCACACTTTCCCGGCGCAGTTTTTTAGAGGACGGCAGCGACGGCGCTACAAGTATTTTGAGAAAACCGCTATCGGTGCCGAACACCGCCTTCGCCGTCTTGGCGGCTGCCGGTTGCGCGAAGCGGAAAATCTCCGGCGAGTTCGCCATTACCGCCGGGCTGAATGTCTCCGTGTGCCAGCCTTTGACGGCGTAAACAGCGCGGCGAATGTGCTTTAAGTTGGCCATTTTCAACTCGAATGGTAGCGCGGTTTTCGACTCGATTGCGGCTGGGTTGGAGGCAAAAAAATCGATGTGAGAGTCGTGCCGGCGCGACGGTGCGACGAATTTGCGACCCTGTTGCACCAGGAATCCGTTGGCCTCGAGGAATTCACGAACAATCGTTTCGCTGATCGCAGACATTATTTTAAAGCAGTATTGATGGTAGCCCTCGGCACGTCGACCCCAAACTCCACTTGACCGACTTTTCGGGCGAGTACGAACTTCACTTCGCCACCGCTGACTTTTTTGTCGAGTTTCATCGCGGCGAACACCCTGGCCAACTGCGGATTGGTCAAGCGAACCGAGGTCGGCAGCCCGGCCTGATCAAACAGGCACTTGATGCGATTGACTTCCATCTGGGGAAGGCCGAGTACATCGCGTGAGATTTTCGACGCAGCCACTTGGCCGATCGAGATCGCTTCGCCGTGCAAATATTTTCCGTAACGCGAGACCGCCTCGAGCGCGTGGCCAATGGTATGGCCGTAGTTCAGGATGGCGCGAAGGCTGCTTTCGCGTTCGTCCTGCTCGACGATCCTGGCCTTGATCTGGCAACTGCGGGCGACGATGTGCGCCATGCCTTTGGGCTCGAGTCGCAGTAACTCCGGCATCGTGCGCTCTAGCCGGCGAAACAGCGCTGCGTCATCAATGATCCCATACTTGATTACCTCGGCTAGCCCAGCTCTCAACTCGCGCTTGGGCAAAGTCTTGAGCGTGTCGAGATCGCACAGCACAAGGCGCGGCTGGTAAAATGCCCCGACCAGATTTTTGCCGGCCTTCAGGTTCACGCCGACCTTTCCGCCGACCGAACTGTCAACTTGGGCGAGCAACGTCGTTGGTACCTGCACGAAGCCGATGCCGCGTAGGTAGCTCGCTGCGAGAAAACCGGCCATGTCGCCAACCACGCCGCCGCCCAGAGCCACGATGAATGAGCTTCGCTCGATCCGGTGTCGGACCAACTTGTCGTAACACGTTTGGATTGTTTTCAGGCTCTTGGCCGTCTCGCCGGCAGGCACTCGGATTTCCACCGGCGTAAACCCGGCTTGGCGCAGCGAGGCCAGCGCTGCCTTGGCGTAGAGTCGTCCCACGGAGCGATCGGTCACCACCGCACAGCGTTTTCCCAACTTTAGCCGGCGACACTCGCCGCCCAACCTGGGCAGAAGGCCGTTGCCGATCTTGATGGAGTAACTGCGATCCCCGAGGGGCACTTTGACCATGCGCATACGCAGGAAGAATACGGACGAGAGGCCAAGGTCCAAAGCTCAAAACGATCAGTCCGTGAAAATGAGCCTCCCACGATGCACCGGCTCGGCGACAGCATCGAGGCGAAGCGAGAGGTCGGGTAGAATGTCCGTGACCCTGCCACTGGCGATCAGCTTAGCGTTGTCGCACTCGCCGGCGGTCTCTTCCCAGACTTCCACTTTACGTCCGATGACGCAGCTGTGGTGCACATAATCGTTATGCAACGCACCTGGCCCGTGCTCGAGCAATTGCTTGTGCCGGTTGGTCAGGCTCTTGAGCAGTATAGGCAGTATCGCCGGGAGAGTGATGAGGGTGTCCGGCGCAAATTCGTGCAGGCTGCTCGGCGGTTGCACGAACTTCCCGCTTGGCAACTCCGGCGTGATGGCGATGTTGACGCCGATCCCCAGCACCGCGTGCTCGATGCGCTCGCCTTTGGCCAAAGTCGAGGTGATCACACCGCAAACCTTGCGACTACCGAGCAGCACGTCGTTGACCCACTTAATGCGTGGTGCTTGGCCAAACGCATTGAAATGGCCAAGCGCATCAACCACCGCCAAGGTCGGCAGCATGCTCAGGCCAAGGCCAAGTTCGCTTGTCGGGCGGTTGGGCGAGAACAGCGCCGTCAAGTGTAGATTGCCCTCGAGAGCACGCCAAGGTCGGCCCCGGTTGCCGTGAAAGTTGTCGCCGGTCACGGCGAGACAGGCAAACGGCGTGGGCGGTGCAGTGTCCGCTTGCAATAGTGCCCGTATGCTGTCCATCTGCGATACGGCAGAGTGGCCAACAGCCATGATTTGCCGCCACGGTGCAGGGGCCTCTCGGCACACAATATCCGATTGGCCAAGCCCGCCAACGGCCTGCCAAGTGCGGCGGGTGTCGGCGGGTAGTCTGGAGAGATCGGCCGCTTTCCAGCCAACCTGGCCGCTGGTTTCGGCAAAACCATCCAGCGCTTCTGGGCAATTTGTGATAATGAGTGACTCGGGCATCACCGTCCGTGCCGATGGTGGTCTCGACCGGGTGCCTGCAAAAGAAAAATCAGGCTGGAGAAGTCGGGGCCGTTGTCCTAGAGTCCGCTTATGCAGCGTTGGACGAGTCCTTTGCTCTTGGCCGCGGTGGTGTTTCTCTCATGGCCGAACAGTTCCCCCGCACCGATCGTTTTCCGACCCGGCGAAGGCTGGTCCTACGAGAGCCTTGGTGGTGTCGGTAGTTGGCGTCGTGCGACCGCCAAGGATCAACTCGAGGTGGGCAAGAAGGCATTCGCGGCGCAGGACTGGAAAACCGCGTTTAAGGCAGCCCGGCGAACGGTGGCTGATTGGCCGTTGTCCGAGCTAGCGCCCGAGGCCCAGTTGCTGCTAGCTCAGGCATTCGAAAAACGAGGTGACGATCAGAAGGCTTTTGTCGAGTATCAAAACCTCCTGCGGCTTTATCCCCAGAATGTTGATTTCGAGGGTGTTCAGTCCCGACAGTTTGCCATTGCCACTCGCTATCTGAACGGCCAGCGCTTCAAGCTGTGGGGTCGTATTCCACTCTATCGGTCGATGAAAAAGACGTCCGCCATGTTTCAGGACATCGTCAATAGTGGCCCGTTCAGTTCCGTGGCCCCCAAGGCGCAGATGAACATTGGCCAGGCCTGGGTTAACAAGGCGCGTGGTTTTCAGTTCTCCCAGAATGAACGGCACAAGAACTACCACATGGCTGTCGAGGCATTCAAGAAGGTGGCCGACAAGTATCACGACCGGCCGGGGATCGCGTCCGAGGGGTTGTTCGCCACCGGTGCCGCCTACCAGCAGCAGTCGCTGGATGCGGAATACGACCAGGGTGTCACCCACAAGGCCATCGACTCCTTCTCGGATTACATCGCGCTCTATCCCAACGAGGAACAGGTGTCTACGGCCCGCGAAAGAATTAAGGCTATGAAGGTTGAGCAGGCTCTGGGCAATCTGAAGATCGCGCGCTATTACGAAAAACGGGGAAAGTGGGCTAGCGCAAATATCTACTACAACGAAGTGAAGGATCTCGCCCCCGGCACCAAGTACGCCGAGACCGCATTGCAGAAGATCGCCGAGTTGCAGCCACGGCTCGACGTGGAAAAAGCATCGAGTGCACAACCGAAATGACACGTTTGGCCGTCAGTCGCGCCGCCATGTTTTTGGCTGCTGCCTTGACGGCCTCTGGTTGCGCCAGCTACCGGCTGGGGCCGGTGAACCCCGCGATCCCCGTCGGCCAAGGCATTGAGGTTGGCCTGTTTGAAAATGCCACGCCGCAGCCCGGCCTCACCGAGTCGGTCAACGCCTCCATCCGCCGAGAACTCCAGCGCGACGGCACGTTCAGGCTGGCCACTGGCGGCGATGGCGACGTGCTGCTCACCGGTAACATCACTGCTTACCGTCGGTCTGCCGTGAGCTTTCAGCCACGGGACATCCTCAGCGTGCGCGACTTTGAGGTGGAACTTGTCACCCGCGTCCTCGCCGCCGAGAAGGTCACCGGCAAGGTGCTGATCGATCACGAGTTGACCGGTCGCACCACTGTCCGCCTGGGTGGCGACCTTGCCAGCGCTGAGCGCCAGGCTCTCCCGTTGCTTGCCAACGACCTGGCCCAGAAAGCCGTTGCGCTTCTCGCCGAGGGCGAGTGGTGAGCTACCGCCTGGCCAAGCTGATTCTCCAGTCCTCCCGCGAATGTATGAGTTGCTTAAAACCAGCCCGCGCAGCAAGGCGCGTCTTGGTCGCTTGACGACCGCGCGCGGCGTGATCGACACGCCGGTGTTCATGCCGGTCGGCACGCAGGCCAGTGTCAAGGCGCTCGACCTGCGCGAACTCAACGAGATCGGCACGGAGATTCTGCTTGGAAACACGTATCACCTGTTCCTCCGCCCAGGATTGGACATTATCCGCAAGGCCGGCGGACTGCACCGGTTCATGAACTGGGACAAGCCGA
>Ga0209228_1001831_pt1 | contig 10492 bp, 13 predicted proteins | sample METZYME_3_150m_FD_187547 | JGI IMG/M metagenome (GOLD analysis project Ga0209228, IMG submission 187547) | Marine microbial communities from oxygen minimum zone in mesopelagic equatorial Pacific - METZYME_3_150m (SPAdes) (version 2) | ecosystem: Environmental > Aquatic > Marine > Oceanic...
GTTGGGCAGCCTTGGGTCAGGAAATCATTTCCTTGAAGTACAAAAAGTTGCAGAGATTCATGATGAAAAGGCAGCAAAGGCAATGGGAATTGAGAAAGATAGTGTCACCATATTGATTCACTGTGGTTCACGAGGATTTGGCCATCAAGTGTGTAGTGATTATCTTAGAATTTCAGAACAGGCACAAAAGAAATATGACATTCACCTGGCAGACAGAGAGCTTGCATGCGTTCCAAACAAATCGGAGGAAGGTGAATCATACAGGGCTGCAATGTTTGCGGCACTAAATTTTGCTTGGAGTAATAGACAAATGATTTCTCATTGGACGAGAAAATCTTTCGAAAGGGTTTTCAAACAATCAGAGTCTGATTTAGATATGAAACTTGTTTATGATGTGGCACATAACATAGCAAAAGTAGAAAAACACAAAATTGATGGAAAGTTAAAGTCAGTTGTGGTTCATAGGAAGGGAGCTACCAGAGCATTTCCCGCAAATATGGATGATGTACCTTCAAAGTATCGTGAGCTTGGTCAGCCGGTTTTAGTACCTGGTTCTATGGGAACAGGAAGTTGGATACTTTTAGGGCAAGAAAACTCCATGAATACAACTTTTGGTTCCACCGCACACGGTGCAGGTAGAATGATGTCTCGCACAAAAGCAAGGAGAGATTTCACTGAATCTGAAGTTAAAAAATCTCTTAATGATAAAGGAATTTTTCTAAAATCGTTAACGCGTGATGGTGTCGTAGAGGAAACACCACAAGCATACAAGGATGTTGATGCAGTGGTTAATGTTTCACACGAACTTGGAATTGCTACAAAGGTTGCAAAATTAGTTCCCATAGGTGTAATCAAAGGATGAGCCAGGAAGATAATGAGCTAGAAAAGCTTAAGGCTAAACGCTTGGCTGAAATGGAAAAAAACCTTTCTTCTCAAAGGCAACAAAAAAAACTCCAATCTTCACAAGAAGAAGAGAAAAAAAACCAACCAACTCACCGTGAGATTGTTGCTAAGCGCTTGGGTTACAGAGGTTTGGAAGTATTACAAAACGCTGAATATCAATTTCCAAAGGAAACTCAAATTGTTATACAAAAACTTGCTGAGCTAATCTCATCTGGTGACATCAAAGAAGTCCTAGATGGAGGCCAACTTTTTGCGTTATTCAGAAGTATAGGAATTAATGTAAGAATGAAAACTAAAATCAGTGTTGAAAAGGATGGGAAGTTTGTCTCTATTTCTGATAAACTAAGAAAAAAATCGCCTTCAACAAAAAGTGATTAGATGCCAGTTTTTGAATTAAGTACAACCAAATATGATAAAGATTTGCAACTAATGGAGGTTGCAATGAACAAGGTTGCTGCTCTTTGCAATATTGATAAAGGATTCAAGTTTGGAGAGCCAGTTTCACATTTTGGATGGACATTTTTTTCAATATTTATAGATCAGGAACTATATTTTGGAATTCAAGACAAGTTTACGGACCTGATTAAAAGATCCAAGGGTGATAAACAACATGGAAAATTTGCAAACTTTCTATCCAGTTATTTCGAATCACATGGTTGTAATGTTAAAGTTAAGCCGACAAAGGACTAAACTCTTCGTCCACGCTTACCACCTTTCTTCCTTGTGGTATCATGTGGGATTGGTGTAACATCATCAATTCGTCCAATTTTAAATCCACCTCTAGCTAGTGCTCTAATTGATGCTTGGGCACCTGGTCCTGGAACCCTAGAACCAACACCACCTACTGCTCTCACTTTGATGTGCAAGCCCGTAAAACCTTTTGTCCTAATAGTTTCTACTACGGCATTGGCCGCTTTCATCGCTGCAAATGGAGATGATTCATATCTATCGGCATTTACGTGACAACCGCCAGAGCTTATCGCCGCTGTCTCACCGCCAGTAAGATCAGTGACATGAATAATCGTGTTATTATAACTGCTGTAAATGTGCGCAACTCCCCATTTTTCTTTGGCTTCCTTTTTCGTTTGTGTTTTTACTTCTTCTACAGTTTCAGTCACTGCTTCAGATTTTTGAGCAGATTCAGCAACATCAGCCGAGGATTCTGAGTCCTTAATCTCTTCTTTTTTTTCTACAACAGTCTCTGTTTCAGACAATGCCTACTCACAACTTATGGGTTTAAAAAACATATTCACAGTGATTTATTATCAGGATTTTTGAAAATGATGCCATCCTTTGTCTTTAATACTGATTAATTTGCCATTTTTTTGGAAAAACACTCCTTTACCTTTCATAACATAACCAATTTCATATAATTTAATTCGATTTTTTTTTGCATATTTTTTGATCTTTTTTAAATTAGATGGATTTACAGTTGCTACAATTTCATACTCTTCTCCACCATTAAAGACCAAATCATTTACATCCAAATTGTTTGAATTGGCGAAATCAAAGACATCTCTCTCCGTGGGTAATTTATTAACAACAAATCTTTTTTTGCTTTGGTCCGACATCTCATTCAGCGTTGTAGATAATCCATCACTAGAATCCATAGAGGATGAGAAGTAATTTTTGTTTTTTAGTCCAAATTCTAACCTTGGTCTTGGGTTAAAGACCGCTCTTTTTGCTCTACTTTCAAATTTCTTTGAATGTTTTTTATTCTTTAGTAAAATGTTAAGGCCAGCTGATGTGTATCCAAACGGTCCAGATGTAATTATTATGTCATTTATTTTTGCACCTTTTCTTCTTACGATTTTTTCTGTGATACCAAATAAAGAGAAACTTATGACAAGCTCTTTTCCTTCGTTTGTATCTCCACCCAATATTTTTAGGTGAAACTCCTTTCTTGCTTTGTAAAATCCTCTTGCTAAATTTTCTATCTTAGATTTTGAATATTTCTTAGGAATGGTTAACGACACGATACCAAAAATAGGCTTTACTCCTTTTGCTGCAAAATCACTAATGCATGAAACTATACTTTTCCTTGCTACATCTTCCAGCTTTATTGTAGGTGGGACATCTGTGCTTTCAACTAAAGTATCAACTTTCAAAACATGGTATTTTTTTCCAATTTTGAAAAATTCAACATCTTCCGGAGCAAAACCCTTGTTACCCAGCCTGCTCTGAAAGATTCCAATTATCTTTTTTTCATTTAATCTGCTCATAACTTTGTTTAACTAGCTCTTTTGTTTGTAGATGAATATTTCTAGCATCCTCTAAACTGTTAGATTCTGTTGATATTCGAATAATGTTTTCTGTATTTGACTTTCTTATTAGGAACCAGCTATCTTCATCAACTATCACTTTAATACCATCCAGAGTTTGTAAATTTCTATATTTTTCCTTCAAGACGTCAAACAAGTTTTTCAATACTTTTTCCTGATATTCTAATCCAACTTCTATTTTTTCCCGTATTTGATGATATTTTTCCATCAAATTTAGCACATCACTAAATTCATCTTTTCTCATCAAGGACACAATTAAACCGCTCGTTAAAATTCCATCACGACAAAAATTGAAATCAGGGAAAATAAATCCTCCACTGCTTCCTTCCCCGCCTGCACAGGATTGTGTCTCAACGATTTTTTCAATTACATTTACTTCACCTACTTTAGAGCGAAAAACAGTCCCACCTTTCTTTTTTATGTACTTCTCAATTGATATGCTAGTGTCTAGGCTTAAAACAAAATTTTTGCATCCTAGCTCAAGTGCTTTTGCTACGCCTAGACCTAGAGTGGAATCACTACTTAGTTTTTTTCCATTCTTGACTACAACAAGCCGATCAGCATCCAAATCAAATGCAAATCCTATATCCACATCTTTAGATTTTGATACTAGTTCATCTAGCGGGTCTGATGTTGGATCAGGTCCTCTGGAACTTTTTTCAAGATCATTATTAATTGTAATCACATCACATCCAATTTTTTGTAATAACGATGAAGCAATATTTTTTGCAGAACCGCCACCAACATCCACAATAACTTTGGGGTTGTCAGATACTTTTCCAATAATTTGTGCTGCCTCATCAACATAAGCAGAATTAATGTTATTTTCCAGGCCAATCTTTGATTTGTTAGTTACTTGTTCATTTGTTATTAGATCAAGTTGTTCTTGATTTATTCCCTTTCCATCAATAAGCATCTTCAAACCATTCCATTCTGTGGGATTATGTGATGCTGTCACTACTATCCCTGCTCCATATTTCTGTGATTCTCTGAATACAACTGGCGTAGGCACTACACCTAGGTTATAGATATCAACCCCGCACTGCATAAGTCCAGCTTTGACAGTTTCTGCAATAATATTTCTTGACAGTCTAGTATCAGTTCCGACAACACATTTTTTTGATTTTATCAGAACCGAAAAGTTATTTGAAAATTTTAAGACATCATTTAACATAAGGTCCTTTCCAAAAATACCCCTAATGCCGGAGATGGATATTTTCACAGTATGACACCCAGAAAGGCTTTTTATAAACTCTGATAAGAATCGTTTCGTGCCTCGATAGCTCAGCCTGGTAGAGCGAACGCCTCGTAAGCGTTAGGTCGCGAGATCGAATCTCGCTCGAGGCTTTTATAGAGTTTGGAATTAGTTAAAATATTTAAGATTGAAATGATTTTTCGACCAATTTAACATATTTTAAAATTCTTGGTTTTAATCAATCTTCTAAGGTTTCAATGTCTACTTCAAGCTCTTTCCCAAGATCTTTCCACCATTCTTTTGTTTCGTCTGACATATACTCCCCTGTTTTACCGTTATGTTATCACTTATAGATCTGTCGATAGATTTTTTCAGTCATTAATTATTTGAAGATCTTTTTTAATGGGAACTGTTATTCTTTTCTGGAAGTATTCAGTCCTTTTTGTTTACGTTTTCTTAATAATATAATAACGAGCGTACCCGCAGCACAACCCCAAAATACAGGCCATCTAAGCTCTGATCCCATCATTCCAATAAATGAGTAGACTGTTCCACCAATCAAGATCAACCCAATTACATCCAGAATTTTTGACAACTGATTTATGTAAACATCAAAAAGATATATTGCTTTATGGTGACGTATACTCGTGGATAAGTATCTGTTGGTAGTTATGGGCGTTTTGATGATTGGAATACCAATAGCATTTTTGGAATCAAGCACAGGTGAACTTCGGGATCAGCCTTTATTTCCATTGTTTTGGGTGTCTATTGGTGGCATAATAACAATTATTGTTTATAGTTCATATAAAAATAAGAAAGCAACACAAAAAGCTAATAGAGAAAGAAGAAGAAGAAAGTAATTTTACATTTCTAATCCAAAAGATTCTGCAACATCTGCAAATTTTCTGTATTGCTCAAGATATTGTCTACCTTTTGGTGTAATTACAAATGCATTTTTGCCATCATATTCAATTTTGTTGACCAGTCCTGCTCCAGTTAAATTTTTTACAAATTTCTCTAATCTTGAATGTGAAAGATTAGCCTTTGTAAGCAGTGAGGTAGTTTTGATTCCTTGTAGTCCAGACTCATCAGTCGCAACTAAAAGATCAGCCATAATTTGTATACTGGTTCGATAGACTACCATTAGGATATTTGAGAATTACTCGGATATAAGAGTATAACTCAACAATGTGATCAGATACATATATTGTTAATTTAATTTTGTTATATTGTCTTCAGACTCCCCAGTTAGTTGGTTTGATGATTTTCTTGGAGTCGGCTATCGTTATTATGAGATACGCATGACTGTAACTCCCTTATTTTCTGATCTCAAAAAAGCACAGATTTTTTGGAGAGAAACGGTTCATTGGTGGAACGATCACTCGATCAAAATTAGATTTGTAGAAACAGGTGATACCTACTGGTTCATAATGGGGGCGGAGTCTCGTCATACTAAAAATAACAGATTTTTTTTCAAAGTTCTTCCAAAGTCACCTCACTATGAACGCTTTAAAAAAGGGCATCAAGGCAGTGCATATCTACGACTAGGCACGCATTCAAAAAAATTCAAAGAAGACGTAAAAGATGATGCAAAATGTAACTGTAGTCATCTCAAGGAGGATCATGAGGAAGGAGAAGATGATGACAGTTGTCTTTATGAGGATTGTGATTGTAAAAAATTTGAAACCTTTCAAATAAACTTGCTAAAAAAGAAAAAAACAGTTACTGACATCAAATTTCTTGATGAGACTGAAATAAAGGATGATGCGCTTGCTTGGAATTGTTTTTCTGTTAACAAATACAACAAGGAAAAAAAGCCAGATAAATGAGTTATTAGAGATCTGATAGATCCACTCTAACATGTTCACCGGGATAGAATTCTGAAATCTTTTTTGAGTAACATTCACCACACAAATTGCCCTCTATTTTCCACTGTTTCATTGGAGCATAACTCGTCTTAATTATTCCATTACATAACGCACATCTAACATCTGGTTTCATTTTCATTATCACATTTGTAATTGATTATAAAAACCATATCTCAACAGCACAAATTATTTTCGAGAAATATATTTTGTTATATACAAGTTTTTTTTAGGAATTATTAGGTAGAATATCTGGTCTTGTAAACCTCCTGCAAGAATTTACTTGGCTGGATATCTGCCTTTCTTGAGGATTGATTAAAGACCAGAAATTGTTTTTTTGATATAGTCTATTTCTTCTTCTTCCTGTCTAATTTTTGAATCTATTACTTCTAACATATCTTTGCTGTAAACCTGGTTTGAAAAGAAGTTATGAGCAGTGTTGGCCTCATCTATCTTTTCCTCCACCTTGGAATCCTCAAGAAATTTTGTTACTACCTTGTCACTAACTTTTAGAATTTTTGTGAATAGTCCAACATTTTGAATTATCTTTTCTAATTCAGAAATATCATTCTTAAAATCATCATTTTTTCCTATAATATTTTTATGAATTATTCTTGCAGTGATTGCAACAAAAAGATTCTGTGCATATTTCTTGTATCTGTTTTGTGTGTTACTTCTGTCATATCCTAATTCATTTTTAGCATATTCACGAATTAAATGTGGAAAGAGGAAATATCTATAATCACATTCTAGTTCTTCATCAAATACAGTTTCATATTTTGCACCTTTGGGAAGATATTTGCTTATACCACCATACACGTCATTTGGTTTCTGCTCAAAATATGAAACAAATGAAGCAATTGCAGTATCATCTTTGATTCTACATTTTTCTTTTTTATCAGGAAGATACTTGTTGTAAATCTCATCTCCTCTGAATTTAGCCATTTCCGAAGATGGAAGATTGAGCCAAGAGCCCTGTTGGTGTTCATAGAAATAACCTACTCTGCCTAACATATGATGCACCGCTATGTGATAATCCTCTAGGGAGACATAGTCCTTGCCTTTAATGGCATTTTGAGAATTTCTATATTTCGTGATATTTCTCTGATGTTCTTCATCTTTGGTTTTGATAATAGTAACCAAAACTTCCGCGTCCAGGTTGTTTGTTTTCTTTTTTCTGTCAAGAATACTCTTAGATGTTTGTGCACCATTAACAATTTGCGCCCCTTCTAGGTTAATTGGATTATTTTTCATCGAGTAATTATCCACAGTTATGGTAATCCCATTATTCCATTCAAAGAAATTATGGGGATGTTCTTCTAATGTTTTTGTAATTCCTTTGTTAATTGATCCTTTCCCACCAAGATGTTTTCTAATATTTGATTCGAATACATAGTGTTCATTCCTTTCTACGAAATCTGCATAGTCAAATGCAGAGACAACACAGCATAATGCATTATCATGTTCAAGGCATTTTAGAATTTTCAAAGTAGTCACTTGACCTTTGGCTGGTTTCTTAATGCGTTCCCATAATGTTTGATAGATCTGTTCTCTGCCTACAATTTTTACTTCACCACTTTCATAATCGTCTATATTTTGATCAGTTACGTAGACCAACTCGATCTTCATATTTTTCTCATGAAGGTGCTTCCAAAGATACTGTAATTCATCTCGTCTGATCTTTGACTGTTCTAATTTTTTGAACCGTTCTACATCTTTGACAAATTTGTCTATTGCTCCAATAGAATGAGCCTCACCAAACTTTGATTGAAATAATCTGATTCTTTTTTCTGAAACATCTACCAAATATGCATCAATTCCACAATCATAGGCACCATCAATTATTGCATTTTCTGCAACATCTTCCAGTACCTCTTCAACGTTGGTTAAATGCCATAATAGGTAGAGATGTCCTTTTTCTACTTCGTTTTTTGCATCCTTCATAAATTCATTAATGCTAGCATCTACTGCGTGCGTTGCAAATCCTTCAAGTGGTGCATTTGATAGTTGAGACAGAAGAGCAAGTCCCTCTTCACTATAATCTAAGAGAGTTGCTTCTTTAGACGTCAATTTTGATCTGATCTTTTTGTTGCCCTTAAGAAAGGGTGGGTGATTATGAAATAACCAAGATCAAAGAGGTGAGGGAGAGATTTGAACTCTCGACTTCGGGCTTTGCAGGCCCACGCACTGCCGGACTGTACTACCTCACCGCAGTAAAAAAAACACAAAATCAGCAATTAACTCTTTAGATTAATACTTGTTAAATTGTTTAGAAGCTAGTTTAACGTCCTCTGCCTTCACAGTCTTTCTTCCAGCATGGTTTGACATATCTACCGCACTTTTGGCAATAGCCTCGGCTATTTCTTCTATAGCCCTCCTAAGCTCATTGGCAGATTCATCACTGACACGTTCAGCACCAGATTTTTTTAAAATACGGTGCATGGCAGTGAGCCCCAGTTCTGATGATCTCATAAATTTTTTTAATGAATATATGATAAAAGAACATTAGTAAAAAAAATACTGATAGAAGACTGATTAAAACAGACTATTTTAGGCTGTTCAGATTTTATCTAGTAATGAACTGGCTTTATGATGCTCACATCCATCTCTCTGATTTAGAATATGAAGATGATATCACTCGAATTCTTAATTCCATGAAAAAAATTCACATCAAGGCATGTTGTGTTTCTATGGATTATACTTCATCAAAAAAAACCCTAGAACTTGGAAAAAAGAGCGACCTGGTTTTTCCCTTCATTGGTGTGCATCCAGAAAAAGCACAAGACAATGTTCAACCCGCATTTGAATTAATAAATAAAAATAAAGAAACAATTTCAGGGATAGGCGAGATTGGATTAGATCCTACATATTCAAACTCAGATGAGGAATTGTCAAAACAGGAACAGGTTTTTAGAGCCCAACTTTCTTATGCGGAAAAATTTAAAAAACCTGTTTCAATCCATTCTAGAAAATCACTTACCGAGATACTCAAAATCCTACCATCATATAATGTTCCTACAATTTTATTACATTGGTTTGATGGAAACAAAAAGCAACTAAAGCAAGCAATGGATTTAGAATATTATGTTTCCTTTGGCCCAGTTATGACATACTCGAAGGACAAACAAGTCTTACTATCTAAAGCAGACAAAAATAGAATTCTAGTAGAAACTGACGGACCAGTAAGATATTCTAGATGTTTTGGTAACAAAATTGCTCAAATAGATTTTATTCCAAGTGTTGTTTTCTGCGCATCTAAGGTTTTGCATATGAATTATGACGATTTATGTAATGTATTAGAACAAAATTCTAAACAATTTCTTATGCTATAGGTATAAAATACCGAGCAAATTTCTCAGTTTAGTGGACAGAATAAAGATGCTTTCAATGAAAGTTTTACAAGATCATAAAGAAAAATTTGGAATTGATTTCGCTAAAAACAAACTGGCACTGAATGATATATGCAAAATTAGTTCTAAAACACTAAAAAATAAGCTGGCGGGTTATATTACGAAATTTATAAAAAATGAATTTAACGCGAAAATAGAAAAAGCTAAACGTATGGCAGATACTAAAGAAGTGGTTCTTGAGGAAAAGAAATTAGATACAATTGGCGATGCGCCACCAGTTCAAGCATCATCGTAAAAATCTGCGCTAAAAACAGCTTTAGCAGACTGATTTTTGAATATTGAAATTATAAGATTAATTTTGAGGTAATATGTAGTACTTGCGTTGATTACTGTGAAACTGCTGGGTGGTGCAAAAAAATCATTTTCTACCGATACTATGTTATTTGAAAAAAATATTTTGACATTATCTGAATTGATTAACCATTTGACCCAAATAAAACCAAAAGATACTTTAGAATTTGATATAGCAAATTTGCTTATAGCAGTAAACGGTATAGATTCTTCTGCATTAGATGGATTAGATACTAAATTAGAAGATAATGACGTTGTCAGTATTATTCCAGTTATTCATGGAGGTACTGCTTCTAGAATACAATTTTCTATAATGAATTCAAATGTTGAAATTTTTGATATGACCATTACCAGGGAACTTGATATTGAATTTTTAAATAAATTGAGGGAAAAATATCCATACTTAACCATACAGGCAATAAATTCTAGGTTTATCCTTGATGTAAACCACATAAAAAAAATACTTGCATTATCTCTTTATGCGAAAAAAAATAAAACATTACTTTCAAAAAAAATTGAAACTGATATATTATTGAGATTCGCTTG
>Ga0209228_1001832_pt1 | contig 10489 bp, 10 predicted proteins | sample METZYME_3_150m_FD_187547 | JGI IMG/M metagenome (GOLD analysis project Ga0209228, IMG submission 187547) | Marine microbial communities from oxygen minimum zone in mesopelagic equatorial Pacific - METZYME_3_150m (SPAdes) (version 2) | ecosystem: Environmental > Aquatic > Marine > Oceanic...
CTCGACGAGGCCCGCTTCCGGGTGGTCGGAACCCCGCAGCCGGGCCTACTGGAAGTCGAGGTGGACGGCGAGGCTGCGGTGGCGTTCACCCTGTGTGCAGCCGACGTTCTGGCCGACGTCGTGCACGTCGGCGATCCGGCCGAACTGTTCCAGCCCGGCGTGCCAGTGGTCCTCCAGGGGTCGTGGGTCCGTGGGCCGGTCCCCGCCGGCCTCGTCGATCCGGCCGACGACGGCTGGCACCTCCGCACCGATCACATGGTGGTCAAGCACGACAACGACTACCGGGGCGACGGCGCCGAGTTGACACCTTGTGGCGTCCAGACCAGTGCGGGGTCGACCGAGGGGGCCGCCACCGCGGTGGGCGGGTGAACGCCACCCTCGGCACGGTCTTCGTGGCCCTCGGGCTGGTCGCCTCGGCCGCCGGGGTGGTCACCGTGGCCGGGGGTTTGGCCACCCGGACCCCGTCGTTGGTCGTCCGGTCACGAACCTGGGCGTGGATGCTGGCCGTGGCCGCAGTGGGCCAGGTGGCAGTCATGGAACGGGCGCTGATCACCCGGGACTTCACCGTGGCCTTTGTGGCCGAGCACGGCAGCCATCGGACCCCGGCACTGTTCAACGTGGCCACCCTGTGGTCGGCCCTCGAGGGATCGATTCTGTTGTGGGTGCTGATCCTCGTGGGCTATCTGGTCCTGGTCGTACACCGGTTCCGGCACCGACTGGGTGACCCGATGGTCGGCTGGACCCTGTTGGTCATGTTCGCCGTCTGCGCCTTCTTCTTCCTCCTGTTGGCCGGCCCAGCGCAGCCATTCGGACGGTTCGAGCCGTGGGTCGGCTACGACGGTCCCGGCCCCAACCCGCTGCTCCAGAACCACGTGCTGATGGCCTTCCACCCGCCGGTGCTCTACCTGGGCTACGTCGGGTTCACCGTGCCCTTCGCCCTGGCGGTGGCCTCCCTGGTCACCGGTCGCCTGGGGGAGGGCTGGCTACTGGAGGCCCGTCGGTGGACGCTGGTCGCCTGGGGCTGCCTGACGGTGGGCATCCTCCTCGGAGCCTGGTGGTCCTACGAGGTGCTCGGCTGGGGTGGCTACTGGGCGTGGGATCCGGTGGAGAACGCCTCGTTCCTGCCGTGGTTGACCGGCACCGCCTACCTGCACTCGGTGATGGTCCAGGAGCGGCAGGGGATGCTCCGGGTCTGGAACCTGTCGCTGCTGTGCTCCACATTCGCCCTCACCATCCTGGGCACGTTCATCACCCGGTCCGGAGTGCTGGAGTCGGTGCACGCCTTCACCGAGTCGGGCATCGGCCCGTTGCTGCTGGGTTTCTTCGCCCTCGTGGTGGCCACCACGGTCGGCTTGATCGCCTGGCGGGGCGATGCCCTGCGGGCCCCGGGGTCCATCGAGTCACCGGTGTCGCGTACCGGAGCCTTCCTGGCCAACAACCTGCTATTCGGGGCGTTCGCCTTCGTGGTGCTGCTGGGCACCGTGTTCCCGCTGCTGGTCGAGGCGGCCCGGGGCGATCGGATTGCCGTGGGCAACCCCTACTTCGAACGGATGACCATGCCGGTGGGGTTCGCCCTGTTGTTCCTCATGGCTGTGGCGCCCGCCCTGCCGTGGGGTCGGGGGACCACCGAGGTCCTCTCGGCCCGGTTGCGGTGGCCGGCGGCGGCCGGGGCGACGGCCATGGTGGTGGCCGTGACCCTGGGGAGCCGGGGCTGGGCGCCGACCTTGGCTGTGGGGCTGGGGACCTTCGCCGCAGGCGGGGCGATACGCCACCTGGCGCTGGCCGTCCGGGCTCGCGGCCTGCGTGGCTTCGTCGGGCGGTCCAGCGGCGGAATGGTGGTCCACGTCGGGGTGGCGGTGGTGGCTGTGGCGTTCGCGTGCTCGTCGGCTTTCGTCCGCCAGGCCGAGTTCCGGTTCGACGAGGTGGGCGACAGCGTCACCTTCGCCGGCCACGAACTGGCCTTCGATGGGCTTTCGACGGTAGAGCTGTCGGAGAAGACCGAGACCCGGGTCGCCGTGGTGGTCGATGGGGATCGGTTCGAGCCGGCCATCAGCGTCTTCCCGTTCGGCGGGCAGACCATCGGGACGCCGGCCACCCGGTCGACGGTCCGCGATGACCTACAACTGGCCGTGCTGGCCGTGCCCGATCCGTTGGTCTCGGGCCAGGACGGGTCCGAGCCGGGAGGCACCGTGGTCCGGGTGACGGTCCAGCCGCTGGTGGCATGGCTGTGGATCGGTGGGGCGGTGATGGCCATCGGTACGGTCCTGTCCTCTGTGCCCGGGGCCGGAAGCCCGACGGGTCGGGCGAAGGGCCGGGAGCGGGAGGAGGTGGCGTGAACCCGGTCCGGAGCGTCGCCCTGGCCGTGGGCCTGGTGCTGGCCGTCCTCGTGGTGGTGTTCGCCACCCGTGAGGCCGGACAGGACCGGATGACCACCCATCTGGTGGGGGCCGTGGCGCCTCCGGTTGCCGGCAGCACGCTGGACGGCGACCACTGGGACCTCGACGACCAGCGGGGCCGCTGGGTGCTGGTCAACTTCTTCTCCACCACCTGCGTCCCGTGCGTGGAGGAGCACCCCGAGTTGGTGGCCTTCGCTGGGGAGCACGACGGGTCCGATCCCGCAGTACTCGAGGTGCGGGTGGTGAGCGTGGCCTTCGATGACCGTCCGGCGGCCATCTCCCGCTTCTTCGCCGACCACGGTGGCGGATGGCCGGTGCTGCCCGCAGACACGGGGCGCATCGTCGTGGACTGGGGCGTGGTCGCCGTACCCGAGTCGTACCTCGTGACTCCGTCCGGATACGTGGCGGCCAAGGTGGTCGGCGGCGTCGTCCGCGAGGACCTCGACGACATCCTGTCCCGGGCGGTGGCCGCCTTCACCGGAAAGGGGGCCGGACAGTGAACAGCGCCGGACGAGGAGGCGCGGCAGGTCGCGGTGCCGTGATATGGCTGCTGGTTTTCACCGTGGCGCTGGGGAGCCTCGTGGTGTCGGAGGTGGCTGACCGGACGCCGAGAACCAACGCCGACCGCGTGCAAGCGCTGGCCGGCGACTTCGCCTGTCCGGTCTGTCAGGGCCAGTCCCTGGGCGAGTCCGACGTCCCCATCGCCCGTACCATCCGGTCGACCATCCGCACCATGGTCGATCAGGGTCGGACCGATGCCGAGGTGCGGACCATGTTGGTGGAGCGCTTCGGTGAAGACATCGACTACACACCGACCGGCCGCGGCCTCACCGGGATGGTCTGGGTTCTTCCGGTGCTGGCGGCCGCCGCGGCCGCCGCCGGCCTGGGCTTAGCGATCACCCGCTGGAGAAGCGGTGCCCACCCCGAGGTGGACGACCAGCGGACCGAACGGCCATCCACGGCGAAAGTTGTCGTGGGCGTGACGGTGGTTGCCGTGCTGGCCGGTGTGCTGGTAGCCCGGGCGGCGGGCGACCGCTCAGCCGGTGATGCCATCACCGGGGACATCCGGTTGTCGACTCGCACCCTGCTGGCCGAGGCCGGGATGGCCGCGCCGGAGGAGGCCGACGAGATTTACACGCAGGTGCTCGAGTTGCAGCCGTCCAACGTGGAGGCGTTGGCCTACCGCGGCTGGTTGAGGTGGCGTACCGACGACCGGGCCGCGGCGCTGATCGACCTGGACGACGCGGTCGCCATGGACGATGCGTACGCCGACGTGCGGGTATTCCGGGCATCTGTCCGCCACGCCGAGGGGGACCACGCCGGTGCTGCTGTCGACCTGGCGGTGCTGGACGGGCTGGACGCTCCACCCATCGTGGGAGACCTACTGGCTGCCAGTCGACTCCGTCAACGGGTAGCCGGCGAGTTGGCTGCAGATGGCGAGTTACTGGCGGCCCTTGAGCTCCTGGACTCCGGTCTGGAGGCGAAGAAGCGGACGGGTGGCGGGTCCGACGCCGCACTCCTGGCCGAGCGGGGGTGGCTGCTGGCCGCTACCCGGGTGCCCGAACTAGTCGAGCGTGGCCTGGAGAACTTGGATGAGGCGGTGGCCGCCGGGCCGGCCGATCCCCACGCGTTGGCCTACCGGGCCGTAGTGGCGAGTACAGCGGCCAGCGCGGCCGAGCGTGTCGCCGACGTGGCCGCCGACTTGGAGGCGTTCGCCACCTTGACCGATCCACCGGCAGACCTGGTGGCTACCCTCGTCTCAATGGGCCTGCTCGACGGCTGAGGTAGCGCGCTACTGGTGGTAGTGAGCGTGGACTACGGAGCCATCGGCCACCGTGAGTTCCCAGATGGAGGCGTAGGCGCAACCCCGCCCGCCGCTCAGGCTGGCACCGTCGGACACCACGTCCCGAATCACGTCGGGGATGACGTCGGCGTGGCTGCACAGCACCACGACCAGTCGGTCGGCGCCGTCGGCACCGGCGCGTCTCCGGACCAGGTCGGTCATGGCCGACGACGACCCCTCGAACAACGAGGGATCACTCTCCGAGAGGAGGGCGTGACGGGCCGCTACGGGCCCGACGGTCTGGAGGCAACGGATGGCCCGACTGCTCCGCACCTCAGATAAGGGTCGTCCGACCAGTAGTGCGTCCACCTTGTCGGCAAGTCGGGTGGCCTGGTCGACACCGGCAGCGTCCAACGGCCGGTCAGCGTCGTCGCCCGACCAGCGGTACGGGTCGCCAGCCGAACCGTGGCGGATCAGCAGGATGGTCACCGTCGGTTAGACGGTGACGTCGGTGATGCACACGCTGTCGCCCATGGGAATCGAAGACCTCATCTCGGGGGTGGTCTCGCCGTACAGGGTGCCGAGCATTCCGCGGACCAGCCCCCTGTCGACGGCGCAGATCACCGGGTGTTCGATCGGTGCGCCACCGAACGGACAGTGTTCGGAGACGATCCGCAGGCTGTCATCGCCCGACCGCTCAGCCCTCGCGGCGAAGCCGTGGGCCGTGAGGGCCTCGGCCACCACCTGCATAGCCGACCGCAGCGACCGGTGGGCTTCGTCGGAACCGAGGCTGTCGGCCATGCTGCGCCCCACCTCGGCGCCCACCTCCTCGGCCATGGCCTCGGCCTTGTCGTCGGGAAGGAGGGCCAGGGCCCGACCCAGCAGGCTGACCAGCACGGCGTCTTGTCGGACGGGGAGTTCTAGAGGGGAACCTGCATCGGCCATCCGGTAGTGCTTGGAGGGTCGGCCCGCCGAGGCACCCTCGGGGCGTTCCACGGCAATCTCCAGATAGCCGCCGGCGGCCAACTTGTCGAGGTGGTGGCGGGCCACGTTGGGGTGGAGGTCAAAGGCCGTCGCCGTATCGGCCGCCGTGACCCCGATTCCGTCGCCGGCCCGTTCGCGGACGTGCAGGTAGATGTCCCGTCGAGTCGGATCACCGAACGCTCCAGTGATCGCCGTGACCGCTGAGGAGAACTCGGTAGCCGTGAGGGGGGCCCCGTCCACCCGGTTATTCTACCGATCCCGGCACCCCGGTCGTCCGCCAGCGTTCGGTCGGGGTTGCCGTGCGACCGTTCGACCAGCGGTCGATCCTTGAAACGGTCTGCGAAAAGGAGTTTCCGTGCCGGTCACCGAACCCCAGGTGGTGGACGCCCTCCGTCCTGTCCAGGACCCCGAACTCCGCCGCAGCATCGTGGATCTAGGCATGGTCCGCGAGGTCCGCATAGACGGTCCCCGGGTTTCCGTCCAGGTGGCTTTGACCGTGCCCGGCTGCCCGATGAAGGCCGAGATCCAGCAGTCGGTCGCCGCCGCCGTGAAGGCACTGGACGGTGTGGACGCCACCGACGTCGAGTTCACGGTCATGACCGAGTCCGAACTAGCCGACCTGCGGGAGCGACTTCATGGTGACCCGGCGTCCACGGCCGGGACCAACTCCACCTACGGGCACTCCGAGGGTCGAGCCGTACCGTTCGCCGAGGCCAACTCTTCGACCCGGGTGATGCTCGTCGCCTCGGGCAAGGGAGGCGTGGGCAAGTCCTCGGTGACCACCAATCTGGCTGTGGCCCTCGCCGGTCGGGGCCGCGACGTGGCCGTGGTGGACGCTGACGTGTGGGGCTTTTCCATTCCCCGGATGCTGGGCGTCGACCAGCCCCCGACGGTCATTGACGACATGCTCATCCCGCCGGAGAGCCATGGGGTGCGGTGCATCTCCATGGGCTTCTTCGCCGAGGAGGACCAGCCGGTCATCTGGCGGGGACCGATGCTCCACAAGGCCCTCGAGCAGTTCCTGACCGACGTGTACTGGGATGAGCCCGACTACCTCCTGGTCGACCTCCCCCCCGGTACCGGTGACATCTCCATCTCGCTGGCCGGTTTTCTTCCGACGGCCGAGATGTACGTGGTGACCACTCCTCAGGCGGCGGCCCAGACGGTGGCCCAGCGGGCGGCCTTCATGGCCGACAAGGTAAACCTGAAGGTCCACGGGGTCATCGAGAACATGTCGTGGTTCACCGGTGACGACGGGACCCGCTATGAACTGTTCGGCTCCGGCGGTGGTCAGGCTCTGGCCGACCGCATCGGGGTGCCTCTGCTAGGTCAGGTGCCGTTGGTGCCGGCACTTCGCGACGGCGCTGACCGGGGCCAGCCAGTGGCTGTCGATCCGTCCACCGAGGTGGGTTCGGTGTTCGCTGAGATCGCCCGGGTGCTGGACGTGGAGATGAAGCCGACGAAGCGTCGGCACCGGGAACTCAAGATTGTCTGAGACGGGCCGTTCGGGGGAGTGATCCTCCGACGTCCGGGAAACGGAGTGGAACGTGGACGTGCGCATCGGGGTGGTCAACACCCCCAAGGAGATCACCATCGAGTTGGCCGACGACACTGACGTGGAGGCCCTGGTGTCCGACGTCGAGTCGGCGGTGGGCGGCGAAGGCGCCGTGCTCTGGTTGACCGACGTTCGGGGCCGCCGGGTGGGCGTGCCCGCCGAGCGGATCGCCTACGTGGACGTCGGCTCCGACGGGGGGACCAATCCCGTCGGCTTCGGCTGAGCGCTACCGGCTTCAAGACGACGGTGACGGTCGGGGAGCGACGGACCGATGGCGACACTCCCTGAACTAGCCCGGGGCCATGCGGGCCTCGACGAGGCCCGCGTCGAACACCTACAGGCCCTGGCCAGCGTTTGGGGCCTGCTGGCCGACCTCTCGTTCGCCGACCTGCTGCTCTACGCCCGCGAACCTGCAGGGGCGGATCGGGCGCTGGTACTGCTGGGCCACATGCGACCCACTACCGGCATCACCCTCTACCGGGCTGACCTCGTCGGCCAGGTGTTCGAACCCCGTCGACGGCCGCTGATCGTCGAGGCGTTCGAGGCCGATGAGGCCGTTGAGGGCACCGTCGACGTCGGTTCGGACCGTTCGGTGCACGTCACCGCAGTGCCGGTGCGTCGCCACGGCGAGACCATCGCCGTGCTGGCCCGGGAGCGTCTCCGGCCCGAAGACCGGCCGGGCAGCGAACAGGAACGCACCTACCTGACGGTCTTCGACCGCTTTGCCCGGATGTTGGAGCGAGGGGAGTTTCCCTACCACGACGAGGAACGACTCCGGCACCGGACCCCGAGGGTCGGCGACGGCCTGCTACTGGTCGACGCCGACGGCCGGATCGAGTTCGCCTCGCCCAACGCGGTCTCCACGCTGCACCGCATGGGGGTGACCCGGGGGGTGACCGGTGCTCGTTTCGACGACACCGGTCTGGGATCGTCGATGCTGCGCTCGGCGTTTGCCCGTCGCACGGCGGTCATCGACGAGATGGAGCGCCCCGACGAGGTGGCAGTAGTCAGCCACTGCTTCCCACTGCTGGACGGTGGCACGGCCACCGGGGCCATCGTTCTGGTGCGTGACGTGACCGAGTTGCGTCGCCGGGATCGCCAACTGGTGTCCAAGGACGCCACCATCCGGGAGATCCACCATCGGGTGAAGAACAACCTGCAGACCATCTCGTCGCTGCTGCGACTCCAGGCCCGCCGCCTCTCCGGCGACGAGGCCCGAGCGGCCCTGGGTGAGTCGGTACGACGGATTGCCGCCATCTCAGTGGTCCACGAGACACTGGCCCAGAGCGCGGACGACGACCTGGCTTTCACCGAGATCGTCCGGCCGCTGGTGCGGGTCGTCGAGGAGAGCGTCTCGTCGCCGCTGCGGCCAGTGTCGTTTACGGTGGAAGGCGACGCCGGAGCGGTGCCCGGCCAGGTTTCCACCACCATGGCCGTGGTGCTCACCGAACTGCTCCAGAACGCCGTGGACCACGCCTTCCCGGTGGAGGGCGGCACCGTACGGATCCAACTGGACCGGCGGACCGATGGGCTCTTGGTGCGTGTGGTTGATGACGGTGTGGGGATCTCCGAGGGATTCGATGTAGCCGACGCGACCGGACTCGGGTTGACCATCGTCCGCACCTTCGTGGAAGGCGAACTGGGTGGGAGGATCCGGCTTGTTCCCGTCGAGGGCGATTCGGGCACGGTGGCCGAGGTATGGGTGCCGGCGAGCCGGCTGGTAGGCCCGTGGGGCGACTCGCGTGATCCCGTGTGACCGACACACTCTGAGGGCATCGGCGTGACGACGTGGGCGCCCTAGGGTCGGCGCCCATGGGGCCGGATTCGATGGACGGACGACCGCTGGTGGTGGCTCACCGCGGCGCGTCGCACGACCGGGTAGAGAACACAGTCGAAGCTTTCGCCGAGGCCCGGGTACAGGGGGCCGAGTGGGTGGAGCTCGACGTTCGGTTGTCGGCCGACGACGTGCTAATGGTCCACCACGATGCTCACTACCCCGACGGGCGTCTCGTGCGCGAGGTATGGGCCGCCGATGCGCCGGACCACGTGCCGAACCTGGCCGAGGCGTTCGAGGCGTGTGAGGGAATGGGAGTCAACGTCGAGGTGAAGAACCTCCCCGGGGACCCCGACCATGATGCGTCGGCCATGGTTTGTGAGGCTGTCGCAGGGCTGGCGGTGGCCTACCGGCCACCGGAACTGCTGTTGGTGTCGTCGTTCGACATCACGGCGGTGGACCGGATTCGGGCCACCGATCCGTCGTTGCCCACAGCGTGGCTCGTGGCCGAGCGCCACGGCACCGACCTGACGCTGGACCGCACGGTGGCCCACGGGCACGGGGCGGTGAATCCGTGGGACGAGTTGGTCGACGAGCACCTGGTGTCGGCCTCCCGTGACCGAGGCCTTGCCGTGTTCGTGTGGACAGTCGACGACCCGGGTCGAATGGCCGAGCTAGCCGAGTGGGGTGTTGACGGCATCGTCACCAACCGGCCCGGCGTGGCTCGGGCGGTTATCGACGGTCGACGAGACGGTTCCTGGGTCGACGGCTGACCGGTCCAGAGCTTGCCTGGACCTGACAGCCTCAGGTGAAGGCGGGTGAGGCCAGGGGAACTACGAGGTCCATGGCCTCTGGATGGTGGCGGACCACCAGTCGATTGGCATCGCCGGCGTGGTCACCGTCGACCTGCCACGGGACGGGCCGGGTCGCCACGATCTCGGCCAGGTCGACGTCGTCACGGACCTGGAGTCCGCCGGACGTACCAGCACGAGACCGGATTGCCGATTGGAGGCCCATGGCAGCGGCCATGGTGGTGGCCAGGGTGGCCACCGAGAGATTGGCAAAGGTAGCCACCGACAGCGGACCGTCCAGGGTGGCTGCGGGGGCCAGTGAGAGTCCGCGGGTACCGAGGTACGTGTAGGGGTCGGTATTGAGGAAGACGGCGAACACGCTGGAAGCGCCGCGTCCGGTGTCGGGGCCGTCATGGTCGCTTTCGGGAAAGGTCACCCGGAAGGCGGGGCGCCGGTGGTCGTAGTGGCGGACCCAGGTGTCGATGGTGGCCGCGATGTACAACGGATGCCCGGCGAAGCGCTTCAGTAGGCCACCCCGGCGTTCCACCTGTTCGACCACCGCGGCATCGAATCCGACTCCAGCATGGAACAGGAAGTGGCGGTCGTTCACCGAACCCAGTCCGACCCGGCGGATGGATGCCACGTCGATGGCGTCCAACAGGGCACCGGTGGCCTCCACCGGGTCATCGGGTAGGCCGAGGGTGCGGGCGAACACGTTGGTGGAGCCGCCGGGCAGGGCAGCCAGAGCGGTGTCGGTGCCGACGAGCCCGTTGGCTGCCTCGTTGAGGGTGCCGTCGCCCCCCAGGACGACGACCACATCGATACCGTCGTTGGCGGCGCTCTGGGCCAGCCGGGTGGCGTGGCCTCGACGGGTGGTGGCCGAAACCTCGAGGCGATGGTCAGCCGACAGGGCCTTCTGGATCACGATCCGGGTGCGGGCCGTCACTGACGAGGCCGACGGGTTGACGATGAGCAGGACCTTCATGGCCGGGACCTCGGCGGAGCGATGGTCGGCGGTTCGCCAGCGGGCATGGACCGACCTTACGGCCCAGTCCGGGTCCGACCCGGCGCTATGGCCGGAGTAGGCCTGACGGTGACAGACGACCACCACGAAATCCCCTGATTCGGTTGGTCCGGTTGCCATCGTCGTCGGGCAGACTCCACCCCATGAACGTTGTCGTATGTGTGAAGCAGATCCCCGACCCG
>Ga0209228_1001835_pt1 | contig 10481 bp, 9 predicted proteins | sample METZYME_3_150m_FD_187547 | JGI IMG/M metagenome (GOLD analysis project Ga0209228, IMG submission 187547) | Marine microbial communities from oxygen minimum zone in mesopelagic equatorial Pacific - METZYME_3_150m (SPAdes) (version 2) | ecosystem: Environmental > Aquatic > Marine > Oceanic | place...
CGAAATCGCTCCAAAACTCAGGCTAGTGGCTGAAGCACGGCCTGACCATTCATGTGTGGTATCAGGACATCTGGGACTCGAACAGTTCCATCCTCGTTCTGATACTGCTCCATTATCGCGACAAGAGCCCGAGAAGTTGCTACAGCAGTCGAGTTTAGAGTATGAACAGCAGCATTACCATCGGCAGTTCTGTATCTCATACGGAGTCTGTTTGCTTGGTAGTCCGTACAATTCGAGCAGGAGACTACTTCTTTGTATGCACCAGCACCAGGTAACCAAGCCTCTAGATCGTATTTCTTTGCAGCAACCGTACCCATATCTCCTGTGCAAATATTTACAATTCGATAGTGAAGGTCAAGACTATCCCAAAGTTCAACTGCGTTGCTCAATAATTCTTCATGATGGTCCCATGAATCATCAGGATTACAGATGATTATTTGCTCAATCTTAGTAAATTGATGGACACGCCAAATTCCTCTATCTGATAATCCATGTGCTCCAACTTCTCGACGGAAGCATTGCGAAATTCCAACCTGTTTTATTGGTAGTTCTGCAGGTTCGATGATTTCATCCATTCTCATCGCAGTTAGAGGGTGCTCACTGGTAGCGATGAGGTAGTATTTGTCAGGCTCAACACCATACATTACTGTCTCAAAGTCCGCCAAATCGGTAACCCCCTCGTAAGCCTCTCTATTCATCATCAAAGGAGGTTGGACTAGTGTGTATCCTCGGCCAACTAGAAAGTTTGCAGAGTATTGTTGTAGTGCCATCTCCAGACGAGCTAAGTCACCTTGTAGGAAGTAGAATCTAGAGCCTGCTACCTTGGCTCCTCTCGCTAGATCAACCCAATTATTTTGTTCAATCAAATCATTGTGGTTTTTTGCCTCAAATCCCAACTCAATCTTTTCTCCACGTAGGCTGTGAAGAGTATTCTTTTGGTCATCTTCCCCTACTGGAACAGATTCGTGGAGAATATTTGGTACACGCATTCGAATAGAGTCACGCTCAAGAAGACAAGCATCTGCTTTCTCAGTCAATGCATCAATTTCTGAACCAATGCTAGCAACTTCGGCCATGATTGCCTTGGAAGCGGCCTCATCACCTGATTTCTTGGCTGCAGCAATTCCACGAGCAGCCTCGTTACGCTTCTTGCGTAATTGGTCCGAATCGTAGCGTGTCTGCCTCCATTCTTCATCCAAACGAATGACAGAATCTATGTTATCATGAGGGATATCGCGCTTGTCATGGTCTGCTCTCAGAACAACCGCGTGTTCTCTGAACATCCTCATGTCTAGCATGTCGACCAGCCCCAAGGGCTGGTCCTTCATCCTTCAATGAATCGGGAGAAATCTATCACAGGAATGTGATTGCTTGGAATAACTCAGAAGGTCCAACAGCAATTATTCCACTGATTATGTACCCCAAAATTGCGCCTCCATTTAGTAGAGGAAGGCCTGGTTGAGGATTTCCTTGGGCCACAAACCACATGAGAGCAACATATCCAACAAGCCCTCCAATTAGAGTTCCAATACCAACGAATAATTGTGCTAGGTAAATATCTCCAAAGATGTTCCAAACATCCACTCCCCAATCTGGTAGGAAGGTGACTGCAGAAATCACTAGCATCCCAGGGAAGATTACATCTCCTAATCCCATGAATAGGGCATCTCGGCTTTTTTTCTTTGTAACTAATTCAGCATCAAAGACCCCATCAACAGTTGGCGGAGGTGGAGGAGAGTCCTCGTCTCTCATGATATCTCCATCCTGGTCAAGGAAAGAGTAACCTTTCTCTTTAGGCGCTACCAGTAAGACAGGTAGTTTGAGTCCAATCATTGTATCTGCTAACTCAAGCATATGTTTCGACTTGTGAACTGCCCAGTAATCGTATATCGCTGCAAGAACCATGAACATAATGATCAAAGTAGGCACAAAAGAAATTCCAATCATCACAATTACACCAGCCCCGACCATAACGCCAACAGAGTTGACAACCCACCATTCAGGATATTTGTGCAGGGCTACCATAGCACCAACTGAAATTACTAATGCACTTAACCCAACACTGGTAGCTGTTTCCAACCCAACAAGATAGAGGGCAATTAGTGAGAATGGCTGAATAGAATAGAACAAACTCATCCAAAGTGCAAACATCACAATTCCTTTGATTAGAGATTCCATTCCTTTCCTCGCCAGCCAAATAATAACGACAGTGAAAACTCCAATCATTATTAACTCAAAGAGAATAAAACTCGATTTAGTAGTCCCTTCTTCCCCAAAGGCACGAGCTTCTGGAACATTGTATAGTGGCTGAATAAAGAGACCTATTGCAATGGTCCCAACAAACATCGCAGCCATACCTGCCATCGATTGCCATTGCTCTCGCATCATGTCGATGACACTTTCACTTTCGCCGGACACAGCCTCCACGAACTTCAAGGGCCATATCACCTTGACCCGTCCCCGAACTGCTACTAGGTACGGCTGAGGCGAGTGAATGAACGACCGAGAATGGCTCACAGAACGGCAATTTGCAGGTATGAGTCTAGGTCTTGAAAGAATTGAGCCCTTGCTTGAGCGACTTGGCAATCCACAGATAAAATTCCCTTCAATTCACGTCGCTGGAACAAACGGCAAAGGCTCTCTATGTGCTCTTCTATCAAGTGCAGCTTGCGATTCGGGATTCAAGACTGGATTGTTTACGACCCCTCATCTAGTTACTGTTGAGGAACGAATTCGTATGGATGGCAAACCGATTAGTCCTGAAGAATTCGACAATTATCTAAGCCGTATTAGAATGGCTAGTGAAGCCCTTGCTGCCGAGGGTGGCGAAGAACCAACTTTCTATGAGGCTACTTTTGCAATAGCCATGCTTGCCTTTTCAGATCTTGGTGTCCAACGTGGTATCATTGAGACCGGGATGGGTGGTGCTGGTGATGCAACCAGACTTGTCGATGCCGATTTGTGCGTGATTACTACAATTTCTCTTGACCACACAGAAGTACTAGGGCCTACATTGGCCGATATTGCTCAAGCAAAGATTGGAATCCATCGAGAAGGAGTCCCAACTGTTGCACTTCAGCATGAAAATTCTGATGTCATGGAGGTTCTATCTAGTGTTGGTGATGATATTTGGTTTTACGAACCTGAAAATAATTCAGAACCATGGCGAATTTGGAATGAGTTTGCAAACAGAATTTGCTTAGCGATGAATTGGAATCCGGTAAACCCGAACACAATATGGCCGGGCAGGTCTCATAATTGGCCGCCTCAAGAATGGTTCAATCGTAAAGTAAGAATCAGTGCTGCACACAACTTAGAGGGCCTTTGCAAAGAATTAGATCAAACACAAAAACCCTGCATAGTGGTCATTGGAATGACTGAGAAGGAGAATTTGGAAGAAACTCTGTCAGATGTCACATCAGAGATGTGGCATAGCCATACATTCCGTCGTATCATAATTACAGAACCAACTTCTGGCCGTAAACCAGCAGTTGATGCAGAAACTCTCGAGTCTCTAGTTTGTGCAAACAGATTGGATCCTGCGTTGATTCGAAGAAATCCGGCAGAAGCCCTCGAATCAGCAGTAATAATGGCTAATCAAGAGGGCGTTGATGTCTTAGTATTGGGCAGTGTTTACCTCGTTGGTGACATAATCAGATATGTTGTGAAAAGAGATGATTTGGACCTTTGGCAGCAACTCGTTGTCCATTAGATGCTAAATGGATGACCTCTCTGCGACGCTTGCATATGTCATCCCAGCCCAACGACAAGGTCGAGGTAAAAGTCGTCGTCGAGTCAAAAGACACGAGTTCTAAAGTGATCCTAATCATTCTGATTTTGGTACTATCCGGTCTTACAATTGCTGTTATTGCGAAAGGTGGCCCAGATGCTTTCCTATCTGATGATGACAATCGTGGTGTTGGTAATTGTGGAGACGGAATTGATAATGACAAAGGAGGGGCAACGGACCGAGATGACCCCGATTGTTATTCGAATCCAAGTGTTTGGGAAGGATACGACCCGAATCGTACCGAGGCCAACAGAGATAACGACCCCTCTCCGGGGGTAGACGCATGAGTGCTAAGTGGGATGGTAGATTCTTGAATCTCGCAAAGCACATTTCAGAGTGGTCAAAGGATCCTTCTACCAAGGTAGGGTGTGTTGTCGTTGGAATCGATCGTGAAATACGTTCAACAGGTTTCAATGGATTTCCTCGTGGAATTGAAGATTCAATGGACAGGTTAGAGGATCGTGAGCAAAAATATCCTCTAATTTGTCATGCGGAAGAGAATGCAATCATGCACGCGGCAAGAATTGGGATATCGCTGAAAGACTGTTCCGCCTATGTCACATGGCCCCCATGTTCTAGATGTGCACGATCCCTTATTCAGGCCGGTGTGAATGAGGTTGTCTTTCCTTCTGATTCAGAAATACCAGAACGCTGGAAAGACGATTTTGAAATCGCAATAGGGATGATGGAAGAGGCCGGTGTCAAGGTCCGTTCTGCTTAATCATTGAGCATTTTCCATAGTTCTTCAAGGTCAGAATGGAGCTCATCAATTCCAGCATCATTGACTAAAATCATGTCAGCCAAAGCAGCGGTTGCATCAAGTGCTTGACCTGCCTCATCTTTGGCTTTGACTTCAGATTGCTCTTGAGCGATGAATGTGTCTTTGTCTAATGGGTCTCCGGTGCGAGCCCGATTTTGAACCCGACTCCACCGAGATTCCATCCCTGCTCGAATTTCTATGAGAATGAAATCCTCCCTTGTTCGAAAAGCCTCGACTTCCCCCGGTGTCCTGATTGAGTCAATTACTGCATATTCTCCATCCAATCTTTCAAGTAGCATCTCGGCAAGAATTCCGGGTCCACCTTGTCGTCTGAGTTCTCTCCCCCCTTCGATGAGGGCCCCTCGACTTTCTTCTATTCCTTGATTCGTAAGCCAACTACGAATGGAGTCAGAGCAGGATTCACTAGCCAATCCTTTACTGACAAACCAGTTGACAACAGTGGTCTTTCCTGACCCGTATCTCCCAGTCAGACCCACTAACATACTCCACTGGGCGCGGTGTTTGTCCATATTGCTTGCTCAAGACCAATATCTACGAGTCTTAGCATATTGTAGTTCTGCGTTATGTATGGAACGCAGCAAAGATACCCGATTTCCACGAGTATGACCTCGAAGAAGTCTAGTTGCTGTTTCTTCTCCAACACCTCTTCCCATAAGAGCAAGAACTGCATCAAGTCCATGTGTCTTGATTAGTTCTGCATTCTTTTGCATCCTAGCGCGAACTTTCGGATCCCTGCTGGCAACCCAATCTACTAGTAATGATTCCATACGCTCAGGTGAGCATGCTCTCATAGTTCCATTACAACTCGGGCAGGCCTCAATACGGTCTTCCATTCGACCTACTCGTTTCCGACTTTTGTCGGAACAATTCAAACAAATTAATACACAGCGCTCTGCTAATAGACGAGTTTCAAGCCTTTCTCGTAACTGAGAATCCGACCATGCTGGCAGAAGCAAGTCTCGCTCACTCTTTGGAGATAAACCAAGAGGACCGGTTGCTGTTTGTACAATCTTAACTTCGCCACGCTGGATTTCGCGAATTAGATCCATTGTCCCCTCAATATCCATGCGCTCATGGAATAGTTTGGACAGAGCCTCTTCTACAACAGGCGTGCCTCTATATCGTTGCATCATTCCTTGAAGGTTGACTTTTCTCGGATCTACTGCTTTCTGTAGCACACCCATCTTGCGAGCAACTTGGACGAGCCTCCATCTTAGTGCTCTACCATTGGGTATGGTCATCCGTAGAATGGTCTCTAGGGCCTCTGGAGATGTTTCACTCATCCATTCAATAACATGTGCAGCATTAGTCCCTGGAACCTGGAATGCTATCCGATAAGGATCTACTAGAGTCGTTCCCATTTTTCCTTCTTTCATCGAACCCATAGCTTGTATGAAATGCGCTAGAGTTTCATTGATTTTTGAACCTCTACAAGTATTCAGAACAACTACTTTCTGTCGGCTTTCAACAGTCAATACTTTGTCAGTTGGTAGATTTTCTGTGGCATCAAGGTGTTCTGTTACGGCTCCTAGTAAATCAGCCCGAGCAACATCAGAAAGGGGGTAGTCCTCGAATTCTAAATCTCCTTTCTGAGGTTCCATTGCTCCGACAGCAATCGCTGCACTGCGCCTTAGTCTACCTACCTCTAGTGCCACTTCTATCGGAACCGGTGGGAGTTCTCCCGCCCATACTGGTGCCTCTCCCGTGTCTGATACTGGGGCAACTAGTAATTCGGATTGTTCAGGATCGGCATCAACAATCATCCAAGTGCGTCCTGCCATGACAAATCTTCGAGGCCTTCCGCCTCCATCTTCCCCTAAATCATTCAATGATAGAACGAATGCTTCATCGACACTACCGAGCGCTTGACGAGTCACAGCATCCCTTACTCGATAGGAAATTTCATCAGGAATCATTGAGATATGGTCCGTTCGACTACGGCCAAGTTTTCCAGCAGGTGAGAACCAACCATTGGATAGTTCCCGAGGGACGTGAGGAAGCATGGCTCGAAGCCATTTCTTTTTTTCTTCCTCAGTACTTTCTTCTTCCCATGAAGGTCTTTTTTCAGGCATATCTGCCCCTTTTTCATTAGCCTTGCCCGCCAAGTTTTCCCATATTTTCGGATGCCATGTAGTGGCATCTGATTCTTTTGCATCTTCAATCAAACGCAGCAACCAACGGTCATTGAGTACACGCAATACTGCAAGGGTATCATCGTGACTCCATTCTCTGAAAATAGATGCTTGTTTGAGAATTTTAGTTGCATCTTGTAGTGGAACTATAGATCTTTCAATTGCCATCTGTAACAACTGATTAGCCGCTACAATACTTGGATTATATCGCCACTCGACTCCTTCCAGTTCTCCATTCATTGCCCTGCGTGCAATTACAGCAGACTCCGATATGTCATCAATTTCCCATGCTAGAACATCCCCTCTTCCAGTTCCTCCAAGATGATGTTCTGCTCTCCCTACACGTTGTAGTAATCTATCTACTGCCCTTGGGCTGTTTAATTGATGAACTCGTCGAATAGTACCAATGTCAATTCCTAATTCAAGACTAGAGGTGCAAATCAATCCATGCAATTTCCCTCCTCGAAGTGCTTCTTCCATTTCTCTACGAGTTTCTGCGGCAAGACTGCCATGATGGACTCCAACAGTTATTTCCGGTACGATAGCAGCTAGCCGCTGCGCAACAGTTTCTGCAGTAGATCTTGAATTTACGAAAACGAGAGAGGGGGGGTCCTCAATCAGTGTATGAGCGAGATGGCGAAATGCAGCTATTGATTTCGGTGAAATGGCCCACTCTCCTGCAAGTAATTCATCTTCAGGAGTTGGTGTCTCTCGGTGGACAGTAACTTTGGTCGTTCTTGGTGCTGGACCAAAAATTGCAGTTGCCCCCTTTGACATCCAGCCAGCGACCTCGTCTGCATTACCTACTGTTGCAGAAAGTCCAATGCGTTGGATTTCCTTTTTGATGGTCGATAAAGCAGCAATTCTTTCTAATCCAACTAGAAGTTGTGCTCCACGCTCCGATGCCGCCATGTCGTGAACCTCGTCTAATACTACAGCCCGAACCCCCGCTAGGTGTTGGCGTAACCTACTTCCGAGCAGCATAATTTGTGCAGTTTCGGGTGTCGTTACCAACAAATTTGGTGGATTGCGTGATTGCCTAGTCCGCTCTTTTTGTGAAGTATCTCCATGACGTAGACCCACACTCAAATTCAATGGAGAGAGTAATTTCTCTAATCGTCTGTCTATGTCTCTGTTCAAGGCTCTAAGTGGTGTGATGTAGAGTATTGAGAGCCCTTCCCATTCTTCATTGAGTGCTCTAGATACTAGAGGTAGAATTGCTGCTTCTGTCTTTCCACTTCCTGTCGGTGCAACCAGAATCCTATTTTTCCCTTCGACCAGATCTCTTGCCGAAGATTCCTGTACAGGAGTTAATTCCCAGCCTCGCTCTACCACAAGAGCACGCACATCTGGGTGAAAACAGTCTAGAGCAGAGCCATCCATTGACTCTATGCGTTAGTGTGTGCAACATGAACCAATGGGTCTGAAAATTCGATGCTAAAGTTTGTTTTACTACAGCCCGCCAAGTGCGAACTAACAAATTGTATGAGTCAGGCCCAATGATGATGGCGAGGTCACGCAGAAGCCTATTGGGTCCGTTCCGCCGTTGGTGGGAAAGCAAGAGTGATAGCCATTTTCAGATTATTACTTACATTACGATACTATCAGTTGCTGCTACTTTGTGGGGCATTATCTTTCTGTTCATCCTCAATGGTGCCTCTGACCCCACAAAATCAGAATATGTATCTTGGTCATGGTTTGGTCTGATATTTGGTGGTCTAATTGCCTTCTACATCGTCCCTGAATTCTTTGTATATCTTTCACAGAAATCAATTTTAGATGATATCTTGACTTTGGATTCAAGACCTGAAGTTATACGACGGCGAGGTGAAGCAGAAGAGGCGGCATTGATGCTTGGTTTAGTTTACCAAGAGAACCTAATTTCCCTCTATGAGAAATTAGGGATAAAACCAACAGGTCGTCTAAAACAAGTTTCTAAATCAAGAAAAAAGATTGTTATCCCTCTCGATGAATCTACTGATGACGGACCTCAACCTATTGCTACTGAGAATTCTTCTGGTTGGTTTAACACAAGAGAATCACATCTTTCACGAATTCTCCCAGGAGCTATCGGACTTCGTGACCCAATGTTGAATCGTTTGATTATTGCAATAAGTGGGATTTCTAGTGTATCCCTTCTTTACAATATGATATTCGGGCTTGCAGCTATGAATGGTGAAACTCGTGAATATACTGTGGATCTAACGTTATGGCTTTCTGGCGAAGATTCAATTCATTCACTTTCTCCCCATTTTGATGGAGTTAGCATAATTCTAACCGCTTCGGCTTTGACTTTACTATACCTAACAACACCTGCACCTGAGATTACTATCCAAGGGGAGGATTGAGTGATGGATATTCAGATGTTGAAACGAGAGGCCGCTCTAGCAATTGGGCTTGTCGTTCTTCTATTGGGTTCTCTGACTATTGCAACAGGCAACTATCCTCCTATGGTTGTTGTAGAATCAGGCTCGATGATGCATGATAGAGAGAGTGGTTCTGTTGGAGCAATAGATCCCGGTGACTTAGTTCTTGTCATGAATCCTGATAGAGTCGAAATAATCACATTGGCTGAGGCAACTCAAGAAGGTAATGAGCACGAGGGTTATGAGAGTCATGGGATGCCAGGTGACGTAATCATTTTCCGCAAAAATGGTGGTAGTGACACACCAGTAATACATCGAGCATTATTCAAGGCAGTAGTAAATCCAAATGGTGGTTGGGATGTTCCAGGGACTAATGTTGTAGGAGCATCCGAGATTACTGTAGAGTTAGATTACGAGTGTTTTCATGGCGATTCTAATCTTCGCATTGAGAATTGGGTACCTTCACACGAGGGATACATCACTACTGGAGATAATATCTGGAGTAATGGATGTCAGTACGACCAAATTAGTCTCAAGGATGAAAATAATGAACTTGTCCAACCAATCAAAGATGAATGGATAATTGGGGTTGCTTCGCTTGAGATACCTTGGGTTGGCGCAGTCAAACTCGCAGCATCAGGAACTGCTGGTGCTGTACCTGGAGCATCATGGAGCAATCTGGCTGTGTTAGTTGCATTCATCATCACGATTCCAATCGTGATTGAAATGATTACAGATCGTCTTCAAGGTGATAATTCCTCTGATGAAGAGGAATGATTCTCTAGAAAATTCGTGGCAGTACTATTGGAATGAGAATCACAAATAGTACAAAGAGGCTGCTCATTGAACTGAGCCGGTCCGCCAAATTTTCAATTCTTATTGGGTCGGATTTACGCATGAAGAATCGTAGAGTTGAGTGAGTTCCATCTCGAACAATATGCCCTCCGTCGAAAGGAACCATGGGGATTAGGTTTGCAAATCCAAGTAGAAAATTTATCCAAATTAGCCAGAAGAGGAAATCGAATACTCCAAGCATATTGTCAGTTCCTAGAGTAGAGGCAATAGCACCATCTCCTGCAGAAAGCATCGCTCTTTCCTCTAATACCATAGTATGACCATCGTTAGCTATTGGAACACCTAGCATTGCAAATGGTGCAAAAATTGTCCACACTGTTTTTTCTATCGTTGAACTCTCTTCATTGAATAAAACAGACCATCTATCTGCTGCAGCAGTGCCTTCAGAAACTATCATGCCTACAAATGCATCTCCTTCAAAAATGCCTAATTCATCGCCTAATAATAGGCTGTATTCTTCAGCATCACAACTAATTTCTTCCAAACAAGGTCGCATGTAATGCTCGTGCTTGTCAGTGAAAACAATCTCGATATCTCTTTCAGAATTTTCGTTGTCA
>Ga0209228_1001838_pt1 | contig 10461 bp, 7 predicted proteins | sample METZYME_3_150m_FD_187547 | JGI IMG/M metagenome (GOLD analysis project Ga0209228, IMG submission 187547) | Marine microbial communities from oxygen minimum zone in mesopelagic equatorial Pacific - METZYME_3_150m (SPAdes) (version 2) | ecosystem: Environmental > Aquatic > Marine > Oceanic | place...
AGTGACGTGACCATTGCATCTAGAATTCCCTCAGGTGTTGATGAATCATCAAGATTTCGGACCATTCTAGTTCTCATATGAATGCCAACATTTCGAACCAGAGTTAAGCTAGTTCCAGGCAGTATTAATTTCTCACCATTAGTATCTGTGAACTCTTTATCATTATTTAACGATCTATTTAATGTTTCACCATTTTTAGTAAAAGTTGCATCTAAGTCTCTCTTCATAAGGCCTAGATAATTGCGATATGCATGAATTTTTTCTTCATCAGTCACAGTAGATGCGGAGTCCTCAAAGTCAACAATAGTGGTAACAGCAGACTCAAGTATCACATCAAAAATTCCACTCTTATGTAGGCTTTTTTCTTGATCGCAAACAATTTCTAGATGAAGATTATTATTTTTTAATAATATATTTCCATTATCAGTCAGCCCAATATATTGTTTGGGATTGATTAGGGTAGCAACTTCACCATCATTTAAATTAAAAATTAAAGATCCGGAGTATTTAACTTGGGAAGTTATTTGTCTATATGAGGCGCCCTTAAGAGGTGCAACCTCATCAAGGAATTCACAAGCAAGCTCTGCTGTTCGATTAACACGTTGAAGGTTATGAGCGAAGGAGGTTCTCATGCTCCCTCTGTTTGGAATCACATTTGTTCCATACAAACAATCAAAAAGGCTTCCCCATCTTGCATTAACTGCGTTTAGAACAAATCTTTGATTGGTAATTGGAACAACAAGTTGGGGTCCGCAGATCTGAGAAATTTCATCATCTACCTCTTCGACTCCTATGCTAAATTCACCAGGATCAGGAGCAATATAACCGATATCTTCAAGGAATTTTTTGTAATTTTTTGGATCAATTCGTTTATTTTCAAGGTGCCAATTATCAATTTTTGATTGCAATTCTTCTCTTATCTTTAAAAGATTCTTGTTTTTTTCTTGATGCTCACTCAAAATTGTTGAAAGTGATTGAAAAAAATCTTTTGCAGAGATATCTAGTCCATTACAAACCTCTTTGTCAATAAAGTCAAAGAATACATTGTCTACTTTAATTTCATTAATTATTTGATAATCAGTGCTCATTAGTTTGCCTTTTTTTCTAATACAATTACACCATCTTCGTCAGCATAAAGATAGCAGTCTGGGATAAACTCTACATTTGAAAAAGAGATATTAATATTCGTATTACCAGCTCCTTCTTTTATGCTTTTTCTGGGACATGTCCCAAGCGCTCGAATACCAATAGGCATAGAATTGATTTCAGCTGAATCTCTTATTAAGCCATTGATAATGATTCCTTCCCATCCATTTTTGATAGCATCAGAAGCCCTCTTGTCTCCTAGCATTGCACAGTTTAAAGAAGCTCCAGCATCAACAACTAAGACGCATCCTTCACCGTTCTTCTTTAAGGTTTGTTCTACAAGGGAATTGTCTTCATAACATTCGATAGTAACAATACGTCCTGAGAATGCAATTTTTTTACCAAAGATTTTAAAAATTGGCTTTAAATACTGGACATTTGGATGCATCTCATCAGAAATGTCGCAAGTTGACTTGATCATGATTTTTCCTTATAAATTCTGCACATACGTGTTTCTGAGCCATAGGGGTAATAATCCATAACCCCACTTTCTCTTATTTTTTCTTGAACAGATACCCAGTAATCTGCATCAAGAAGTTTTTTATATTTTTTATTAAATACTTCCTTCATGTATGGATTGGGTAGCATAAAGTATCTAAATTCTTCAGGAAAGACATCATTTTGACCAACGTAATACCATGGCTCGGATGCCATCTCTTGTTCATAAGTTTTTGCCTTTGGAATCTTTTTAAAGACTGGATTACTCATTAGAGTAATTTCATCATAGTCATAAAAAACAACCCTGTTCTGACGAGTAACACCAAAGTTTTTTGTAAGCATATCTCCAGGAAAAATATTGGCGTTGATTAGTTCGTCAATAGCTTTTCCATAATCATTAATAATATGTTTTTGTTGTTTTTTATTAGCTGTCTCGAGATACATATTAAGCGGAGTCATTTTATTTTCTATATACATATGCTTAATAATTAACAAATCACCCTCAATTTCAATATTTGAACTTGCTTTATTTTTAAGTTCTTTAAGTAAAGTATCATCAATATCTTTTAGAGGAAATGCAACATTTGAAAACTCCCATGTATCAGCTAGTCTACCAATTCTGACATGGTTTTTAACAAAATAATATCTATCCTTAACCATTTCTTTTGTTCCCATTTTTGGCGGTGCGAATTTGTCATTAATCACTTTAAATACATATGGATACATAGGAAAAGTGAAAACTGACATAACCATACCCTTAATACCAGGAGCAATAATAAGTTTTTCACTTGTAGTTTTTGAGTATTTTAAAAAATGTCTATATAGTAATGTTTTGCCTTGTTTGTGAAGTCCAATCGCACTATAGAGGACTGCCCTTGTTTTCCCTGGAAGTAAATCTTTCAAATACTCAACAATCGCAGAAGGGTAGTCAGTTGTTATAAAGAAATATGATCTGGAAAAACTAAATACGATTGATATAGCCCCAACATCAGTCAAAAGACTATCAGCATAAAGCCCTTTTTCTTCATCGTTTAGAAGCGCAATAAGAACTGGAATATCTGGGTGAAGTTGGGTAACAATTTTTCCAACAATGTAGGCACACTTTCCTCTAATAAAAGGTGTGCTTATAAATTGAAGCTCGAAAACTTCAGAGCTCAGTCTTGGCACCTGCTTCAATAGCTGTTCTTGAAGTCTTTCAATATCTTGATCAAAGTTTCCAAATTTACATTTAAACTGATAACTATTGAGAACAGATTTAAGTGTTTCATTAAGTTGTTCATTGTCTACAAAATAGCTATCAATAACTGGTTCATCCATATCAATATAATTTAAGGACACACACGGCCTGGTAAAAATATATTGATTGTTATAAAAATTTCTCGAAAAGATTCTACAAAAAACCGAATTATAAAAAGTTTCAGCAAGTTCAGGTTGTTTGTGAGAAGTGATTAATTCTGTATAAACACTCTTTGTATTCTTCCAAAAATCTGAATTAAACTTTTCCATACTCTCAGACTCATTGAATTCAGCTTTTGCTCCATAGAGGGTCTGTTTTTTTAATTCTGAAGAGAGCTTTTTACAAAAATCACTAACCTGGATGTCGTAGAAATTTAGTCTTAATTTTGAGTCTTTCTCAATTTTTTTCCATTCTCTTTCTTCAAAACATCTTTTTGCTTCAATAGATGCACTCTTAATATTCTGATAGTGTCTCTCAAAACCAGCCAAAATCTTTTTGGCAATGGATAAAGAGATTTTTTGAGATGAGTTGCTAGCCATAGGAATTAATTATATTAGGAAGCTACAAAGATTTGGAGCTTCCTAAGTTTACATATATTAGGCTAACTAAATTGTTCTTCTTCGGTTGAGCCTTTAAGGGCTGTTACGGATGATTGACCGCCTTGAATAACGGTTGTAACGTCGTCAAAATAACCAGCGCCAACTTCTTGTTGATGTGATGCGAAAGTGTATCCTTTTTTAGCAGCATTAAACTCAGGCTCTTGAACTTTCTCAACATAGTGCCTCATTCCCTCACCTTTTGCATAATCATATGCAAGATCAAACATGTTGTACCACATATTATGAATTCCAGCCAAAGTGATGAATTGATATTTATAACCCATTTCTGAAATTTTTTCTTGAAAAGAAGCGATTTCACTATCATTAAGGTTCTTCTTCCAATTAAATGATGGTGAGCAGTTATAGGCTAGTAACTGACCTGGATTTTTAGCGAGTACAGCTTCTGCGAATTCTCGGGCAAATCCTAGGTCTGGTTTGCCAGTTTCACACCAAACTAAATCTGCATATGGTGCGTAAGCAACACCCCTTGAAATCGATTGTTCTAGCCCATTTTTGACAACATAGAATCCTTCAGCAGTTCTTTCTCCAGTTATAAATGATGCATCATGAGGGTCAACATCAGAAGTCAGTAGATTAGCAGCTTCTGCGTCAGTTCTTGCTAATAAAAGAGTTGGTACGCCCATGACATCTGAAGCAAGGCGTGCTGAGATTAATTTTTGAACAGCTTCTTGAGTAGGAACTAAAACTTTTCCACCCATATGGCCACATTTTTTTACTGCTGCAAGTTGATCTTCAAAGTGAGCACCTGCAGCACCGTTAGTTATCATATTTTTCATTAATTCAAATGAATTTAGTACACCTCCAAAACCAGCTTCAGCATCCGCAACAATAGGGAGAAAAAAGTCAATATATTTATCATCACTAGGGTCTACACCTTGAGACCATTGAATTTCATCAGCTCGTTTAAAAGTGTTATTAATCCTTCTAACCATTGTAGGTACTGAGTCATAAGCATAAAGTGACTGGTCTGGATACATTGTTTCAGAAGTATTTCCATCCGCAGCAACTTGCCATCCAGAGAGATAAATCGCTTCAATACCAGCTTTAGCTTGTTGCATTGCTTGACCTGCAGTAATTGCTCCCATACAGTTAACATAACCTTTTTTTGAAGAGCCGTTAACGAGATCCCAAAGCTTTTCAGCACCCCTTCTTGCATAAGTGCATTCAGGTTGAACTGAGCCACGAAGCCTGACCACATCTTCAGCAGAATATGGTCTTTTTACGTTGCTCCATCTTGGATTTTCCTTCCAGTCTTTTTCTAATGCTTTGATTTGTTCTTTTCTGTTCACCATATTCTCCTTTTAATAAATGTTTTTTATCAAGTCAGTTTTTATCTCTAAATTATTAAAAAAAACTAATATTTACATATTTTTTTAATAATACCAATGTTAAATTTATCTAGATATATGATTTCACTATATAATATAAATTTTTCATAATATGAAATATATGAAGTCAAGATCCATTGATATGAAGTACAACGCAATTGAAAAGTGCTTACAGATACTGTCTATGTTTTCATTGGATAAGAATGAATTTTCAATAAAAGAGGTTTGTGATCAATTAAATTTTAATGTCTCAACAGCTTATCGCATTCTTTGTACACTGGAGGAGTATGGTTATGTTTCTCGACTTCAGAACAAAAATTATGTTCTCGGAACTCAAGCCCTCTATTTGAGTGCGATATATACTCAAAGTAACCATCTAGAGCAAATCCGTCCTATAGTTGATCGTATTCGTGATATTTCAGGAGAAACAGCCTCTTTTTTTGTAGAGGAAGACGATAAACGTATTTGTCTTTATAGAGCACACTCTCGAGATGAGATTCGACATAATATCGAACAAGGTTCTCGATTAGAGTTAAATCGAGGCGCCTCAGGTCGTATTATCTTGGCTTATGGAAAGCGCCAAAGTGACAAAAAAGGGTTTTATAAAGATATACGTGATCATGGCTATTATTTGTCAATCAATGAACACAATCCATCTCTATTTGCACTGGCAGTTCCAGTCTTATCAAATAGTGATAAATTTGTAGGAGCAATTGTGATCTCTGGTCCTATTACCCGCTTTCATGAAAAACAAAAAATAGTACTATTAAATCTTCTTCGCGATCAGCTTAATAACATTGAAATGCCTTAGTTTTAAGAGATAAAGGGACTAAGTCTAAAAGGCCTATTTTTCATCAAAGATTTATATTTTTTTCTGCTTAATTTTTTCAATATTTCTTACAGTTCATATGTATCATTAGTTTTTAGTTTAGATTACTTTGAAAACTCTTTCTGATTACTTAAAATTATGAAAACTCATTCATATATTCATGGTGACTATCTAGCGTCATCTTCTGGAGAGACGTTTAACTCCATAAATCCAGCAAATGGTGAAGTAATCGCCACTGTCGATCAAGCAAATGAAGACGATGTTGAAAAGGCCATATTGTCTGCTGAAAAAGGATTTTCCATTTGGAGTCAGATGAGTGCTTTTGAAAGAGGAAGAATTCTTCTTAAAGCCGTTAATATTCTACGTAAAAGAAATGATGAGCTTGCTGAACTGGAGGTCTTAGATTGTGGAAAGCCTATTCAAGAAGCAAACTGTGTTGATATTCATACTGGAGCTGATGTGATTGAATACTATGCGGGTTTAGCTCCAGCACTACAAGGTTCACAGCAAGACCTTAATGCTGATACATTTTTTATTTCAAAAAGAGAGCCTTTGGGAGTTTGTGCGGGTATAGGTGCATGGAATTACCCCATACAGATTGCTTGTTGGAAGTCAGCAGCTTGCCTTGCAGCTGGTAATTCTATGGTTTTTAAACCCTCTGAAGAAACTCCATTAAGTGTTTTAAAGCTGGCTGAAATCTATACTGAAGCAGGAATGCCACCGGGTGTATTTAATGTTGTTCAGGGTGACTATAGAGTTGGTCAATATCTAACAAGACATCCAAGAATTGCTAAAGTATCTTTTACCGGTGAGAGCGGTACTGGAAAGAAAGTGATGTCAGATGCTTCAGAATCTCTAAAAGAGATAACACTAGAGTTGGGAGGAAAATCCCCTTTAATTATATTTAATGATGCTAATCTTGATAATGCTGTTTCTGGAGCACTTTTAGCGAATTTTTATACTCAAGGGGAAATATGTACTAATGGAACAAGAGTTTTTGTGCAGTCTAAGATATACGACAAGTTTCTAGAAATGGTATGTGAGCGCAGCAAAAAAATTAAGATTGGAAATCCTTCGGATATAGAGACTCAAATGGGTGCGCTCATTAGCGAGCAACACCTTGAAAAGGTTATGAGTTATATTGATAAAGCAAAAAAATCAGGTTCTCGCCTTATGATTGGAGGTAATCGTTATATGTCAGAGGATACAAAAAATGGTTTCTTTGTTGAGCCAACTATTTTTGCTGATTGCAATGATAAGGATGCTCATGTTACGGATGAAATTTTTGGGCCTGTTATGTCTGTACTCCGCTTTGAAGAAGAGTCTGAAGTCATTGATAGGGCAAATGAAACAAGATTTGGTTTGGCTGCTGGTGTTTTTACTCAAGATATTAGTCGGGCTCATAGGGTTATTAATCAGCTTCAAGCAGGAATATGCTGGATTAATAGTTGGGGAGACTCACCTGCAGAAATGCCTGTTGGTGGTTATAAAGAATCAGGGATTGGGCGTGAAAATGGCCCTGAAACTCTAAAAAGTTATACTCAAGTGAAAAGTGTTTTTGTTCGATTAAATGATGTAGAGAGTCCTTATTAATTAGTGAGAAATGAGTATGAAGAGTGATTTTGATTATATTGTCGTTGGAGCTGGCTCAGCAGGCTGCGTAATGGCGAATCGATTGAGTGAATCTGGAGAACATAAAGTCATCCTTCTTGAAAATGGTGGGAGTGATAAAAATATTATGATTCAAATGCCAACGGCACTTTCATATCCAATGAATACAGACAAATATGCATGGCAGTTTCATACTCAATCTGAGCCTTATTTGGATAATAGAAAAATGCACTGCCCTAGAGGCAGAGTTATGGGAGGATCATCCTCCATAAATGGTATGGTTTATGTTCGAGGTCACGCCAAAGATTTTGATCAGTGGGAAGAGAACGGGGCAAAAGGGTGGTCATATAAGGACTGCTTACCCTATTTTAAGCGTTGTGAAACTTGGCATGAAGGTGAGAATAATTACCGAGGTGGTAGTGGTCCGGTTTCAACTTCAAACGGAAACAACATGAAGCTTAATCCACTTTATAAGGCATTCATTAAAGCTGGCAAGGAGGCTGGTTATCCGGAAACTAAAGATTATAACGGTGAACAGCAAGAGGGCTTTGGGCCAATGCATATGACGGTAGGTGGTGGGGTTCGCTCTTCAGCTTCAAATGCTTACATTGAAACTGCAAAAAAAAGAACAAATCTCAAAATATTAACAAATGTACTTGTTGAAAAAGTAACTCTTGAAAATAAAAAAGCAACGGGTATTGAGTTTTCAGTAAATGGAAACAAAAAAACATTAAAGGCAAATAAAGAAGTAATACTTTGTGCAGGCTCTATCGGATCTCCTCAACTTCTTCAGCTATCAGGTATTGGACCAAAAAAAGTTCTAAATGATGTAGGCATTGAAATTCTGCATGAATTATCAGGCGTTGGTGAAAACCTCCAAGACCATCTTGAGGTTTACTTTCAATATCATTGTAAAAAACCAATTACTCTTAACAGTAAACTAAACCTTATTAGCAAAGGCCTTATTGGTATTCAGTGGATATTAGCAAAAACTGGTTTAGGTGCGACTAATCACTTTGAGTCTTGTGGATTTATTCGTTCTCGTGCTGGCATTGAGTGGCCAAATATTCAATATCATTTTCTACCTGCTGCAATGCGCTATGATGGAAATGCAGCCATGAAAGGGCATGGTTATCAGGTCCATGCTGGCGTAAATAAAGTCAGTAGTAGGGGAAGCATTAAGATTAATAGTTCTGACCCTTCAGCAAAACCGACAATAATTTTTAATTATTTGGAGACTGAAGAAGACAGACAAGACTGGAGAGATTGTATTAGGCTGACAAGAGAAATACTAAATCAACCAGCCCTAGATGAATATAATGCTGGTGAGGCCAATCCTGGTTCAGATGTTGTAAGTGATGATGAGATTGATGCTTGGGTTAGAGCAAACGTTGAAAGCGCTTATCATCCTTCATGCTCTTGTAAGATGGGCTCTACAGACGACCCTATGACTGTAGTCAATAATGTGGGCCAAGTTGTTGGAATAGACAACTTAAGAGTAATTGACTCTTCAGTATTTCCCACTATTCCAAATGGCAATTTAAATGGCCCAACAATTATGTTGGCAGAAAAAATGGCTGATGCTGTTCTTGGTAAAAAGCCACTAAAATCGAGTGATGTCAATGTATGGATTGATTCAAACTGGAAAAAATTACAACGTCTTGATAAGCCGAAGAGAAAAATATTACATAACTAATTCCTTTTATTAATGAAAGTAGAAAAATTAAATACATATATCGTGGCTACACCAAAACCTCATATTGGAGGAATGTATTGGATTTTTTTATCTATTGAAACTAAGTGTGGAATCCTAGGTATCGGTGAAGTTTATTCAGCATCATTTCATCCAGAAGTTGTAGTGAAGGGTATTGAGGATGTTTTTGAAAGATATCTTAAAGGCCATGATCCGCATCACGTTGAGCGCTTCTATCGAGAGTGCTTTTCAAGCGGCTTTACTCAGAGGCCTGATTTAACCATGATGGGGGTTTTGAGTGGACTTGAAATGGCGTGTTGGGATATTATTGGAAAAGCAGCAAATAAGCCAATTTATGAGCTTATAGGAGGAAAAGTTCATGAGAAGCTTCGTTCATATACATATTTGTACCCAAAGGACAAAAAAGGGGTGCTTAACTATGAGGATCCAGAGTTAGGGGCAGAATCCGCTATCAGTCTAATGGAGCAAGGTTTTACTGCACTTAAATTTGATCCTGCTGGACCTTATTCATCATACTCAGGACATCAAATATCTTTGAAACGGTTAAGGCACTGCGAAAACTATTGTCAAAAAGTTAGAGAAGCAATAGGGGATAAGTGCGATATCCTAATCGGTACTCATGGCCAACTCACCCCTGCCTCAGCAGTTAGACTTGCAAAAAGACTTGAAAAATTTGATCCACTATGGTTTGAAGAGCCCGTTCCACCAGGTCAATCTAGTTCAATGGCTGAAGTTTCTAAAAAAACTAAAATTCCTATTGCAACAGGAGAAAGGTTAACAACAAAGTATGAATTTTTTGACGTACTAAAAAATAATGCAGCGTCGATAATTCAGATGAATCTTGGTCGAGTAGGTGGGATCCTTGAAGCTAAAAAAATTGCAAGCCTATCCGAAGTTTATTATGCTCAAATTGCCCCGCATTTATATAACGGCCCAGTCGGTGCTGCAGCTAGTATTCAGCTCTCTACTGCATCCCCTAATTTTTTGATTATGGAAAGTATTAAAACTTGGGATGACTTTCACTCAGAAGTATTAACAGAGCCTATTCAATGGAGTAATGGGAATATATTGCCTTCGGATAAGCCTGGCTTGGGTATTGACTTGAATTTTGATGTTGTTGAGTCAAATTCCCCTTATAGAGGAACTAGACTTCATCTTTCTATGAATGACAAGCCTTATTATGCTGATGATGATTAATTTTGTATTTGGGAGAATTGAATGAAAGTAGGTTTTATTGGTTTAGGGAATGCTGGTGGCAAGCTTGCTGGTAGCCTTCTTAGAAACGGTTTTGATCTAACAGTCAGAGATCTTGATGACTCATTAGTCAATGAATTTATAGATAGAGGCGCCTCTAGTAGTAGTTCTCCAAGGGAAATAGCCGAAGCTTGCGACGTTGTAATTACTTGTCTGCCTTCTCCAAAGGCATGTTCAGAAGTAATGGAATCTAAAGACGGCGTTATAGCAGGCTTAAATCAAGGAAAAATTTGGTTAGAAATGAGCACTACTGATGAGGCTGAAATTCGAAGAATAGGTTCTCT
>Ga0209228_1001841_pt1 | contig 10439 bp, 9 predicted proteins | sample METZYME_3_150m_FD_187547 | JGI IMG/M metagenome (GOLD analysis project Ga0209228, IMG submission 187547) | Marine microbial communities from oxygen minimum zone in mesopelagic equatorial Pacific - METZYME_3_150m (SPAdes) (version 2) | ecosystem: Environmental > Aquatic > Marine > Oceanic | place...
ACAAAACCAAAAACTGACAATCCTAAACAAGTTAAGAAAAATATACCTGCAAAAGCTAAATCTGGTCTCATATTTCCTGTTACAATAGAAATATAAAACCCAAGTCCTTTATCTGAACCAATAAATTCTGCTATTACTGCTCCTACAGTTGCATTAATAGCTGCATATTTAAAACCTACAAAACATTGCGGTAGAGCAGCCGGCAATCGAATTTTAAAAAACGTTTTTAAAGTATTTGCCCCTGTTGATTTGTAAAATAAAGTAAGTTCATTACTTAATGAATTAAATGCCAAAATTGCATTTAATACAATTGGAAAGAAACAAACTAAGACTACAATAATTACTTTTGGCATTAACCCAAACCCGAACCAAGAAATAAATAAAGGAGCAAATGCAATTTTAGGTGTCATCTCAATACTAACAAAGAAAGGATATAAAGTTCTTCTTAATATTGATGAAAAAGAAATAGCTATTCCAAATCCAAGACCCAAAACTATGGCTATAAAATATCCTAGTACAGTCTCTAAAGCTGTAATTCCGGTATAATAAATCAATTTATCTAAATCTGCGGAACCTTTTGAAACAATCTCTGAAGGCGCTGGTAGGATATATCTTGGAATTTCAAATAAAGGTATGGAATATTCCCAAAACAAAAAAAATCCAATAAAAAATACAACTAACATCCATCCGCTAGCAATCCATTTAAAAAATTTTTTCATATGTAAGTATATCTTTTAAATAACTCCATATTTGTGAAAGACTTCATGGATTGAATTTAGGTATTCAACGAATTTTTGGGATTTTTTAACATTTAAATCTCTTGGATATGGAAGATCTATTTTTATCTCTCTATCTATTTTTCCTGGCCTTGGAGTTATTAAAATAACCCGACTTGATAACTGTACGGCTTCTTCTATAGAGTGAGTAACAAATATAACAGTTGGTTTTTTAACCATCCACAATTTTTGAAAATCAGCTCTAATCTTTTCTCTTGTCATTGCATCTAATTTTCCTAGTGGCTCATCAAGCAGAATTATCTTCGGATCATGTATCATTGCTTGACAAAAAGCTGCTCTTTGCTGCATTCCTCCTGATAATTCATTGGAAAATCTGTCTGCAAAATCATCTAAACTTACAGATTTTAAAATATTAAAGATTTTGTTTTGAAAATCTTTAACTTTAAGCCCTCTTAACTCTAATTGTAACTCTATATTCGCTTTGATTGTTCGCCAAGGTACTAATGTATTGTCCTGAAACATTATTCCAATATCTGTCTTCGGCTCTTTTACTAATTTACCTTCAAATTCTACTTTTCCACTTGTTGAATCCAATAATCCTGCAATCATTAACATTAAAGTTGATTTACCACAGCCAGATGGTCCTAAAACTGAAACAAATTCTCCACTATTTATATTTATACTTGCAGGGCCAAATGCATGAATCTGCTCATCGCCACTCACAAATACTTTTTTTAAATCTGTTATTTCTATGAAATTTTTCATTCTTAAAATTTTAAACTGGCCGAATATTATTTACACTCGGCCAGTTCCTTAAATGTATTAATTAATTTACGAATTGATTCGTATAAAAGTCAGATGCCTTAGAGTTTTTATCTAAGTCATTGTATTCTTTCATTAATTTAACCATACTTTCCCAATCAGAAGGGACATTTAAACCAAGAACTCTATTTTTGTTAGCTCCAGAATATAATATTCCTAAAGTAACATCTAAAACTTCTCTTGATTGTTTTCTGCCAGCTTCTTCAGCCATTGAACCACCAACTATGTCTGCAATTGCATCAACTGCTGCATCTGGATTTTTTTCAGCTTTAGCATAAGCTTCCATTGTTGCTCTAATGAATCTTTTTGCTAAACCAGGGTTATTTCTAATTGTATCATTATGGGTGGCTATGCAGTATCCAACTTGATTAACTCCAAAATCAGAATAAGGGAATGCTATTGGTTGTGCACCACCATTTGCTTTAATTTCGGCAGGCTTATCGTCTAAACCACCCAAAATAGCAACAGCTCCACCACTGCCTTGTAGATAACTTGAAACAAGAGCTCCGTCTGGCACATTTGTTATGTTAACATCGGATTCTTTAAGTCCGGCATTAGCTAAAACAATTGGGAAAAAAGTATTTACACCTGCGTTAGCAGTAGTTAATATTTTTTTACCTTTTAAATCTTTAATTGTTTTGACCCCACTGTCTGGTCTAACAAGTATTGCTTCTGTTCCCATAGCATCAATTACACCAATAGATTTGATTGGTGCACCTTTCGAAGCTAGATCTGTCATGGCACCACATGAACCATAAGAAAAATGACTATCTTTATTAGCCACTAATCTGTGTGCTGAACTTGAACCATTTCCAGATCTAATATCTATATCAATACCATGTTTCTCATAAATCCCGTCAACAAAACCTAATGCAAAACCAGCATGAGATCCATAGTACATCCAGTTTAATCTTAATTTAACCTTATCTGCAGCAAATGAAGTTGCTGAAGTTAGCAAAAAAATAATTGCAAAATTGCAAATATTTTTGATTATATTATTAAATAAATTTTTCATTTGTTCTCCTTACTCAATAATTATATTAAGAATAAAATTAATAATGACGATTAAAAAATAGTTAACTACTTAATAATTAAAGATATAGTTTAATTATATAAACAGCTACTAATCCTTAAAACGTATGATTTCTTTTATTATACATCTGTCAAATAAATATTTTATGTCATAATTCCCTCCTTTCTGATTCAGATTCAAAGCCTTATTAAGACACACATGTTAATATCTATTTTACATAAGTACAATTATAAACTATTTGTTTTTGAGAGGTGTTTGCCGAGATAGTTGTAATTTTACTTGGAGGGTGTCTGACTGTGAAGAATTAGTGGGACCATATAGGCATAAATGCGAGTAACTACTTTATCTATAATGGGTGGAGCCTGTGAGCTCTGCCCCTTACTCCTAGAACTAAATTTCGATCAATTATCATACGTACGTAAATTTACGTACATTTCAGATTGACAAAGTAATTTATTTTGGTTTATATTTTTATTTTTCCATCATGGTGATGAAAATTAATTTTTTAAAACATGTGGCTGGGAGATTAAAAAGTCTCTTTAGTTTGTTGACCTCCTCAATGGTGAGGATGAGTCAATTTAAATAAAACAACTCTTCATAGGTAAAAGAAAAATGAAAAAGACAATGTACACCCTTTTGGGTTTAATTATTCTTACAGCATTTTCTGTGAGCACTATCAAGGCAAAGGATCTCAAAATGACAGGCTGGCCTTATAAGCCAGATACTGTCACAGAGAATCTCGGAGTTTTCAAATCACAGACCGGAATCAATGCGAAGTTTCTTCCGATTCCGAGTGACAGTTACCACGACAAGATGGTTTCAGATTTCGCAACAGGAACAGATTTCGATGTGGTTTATGTACGTGACAATTTTCTTGCAGAATGGGCCTCCGCTGGATGGATACACCCGATCCAAAACATGCCTGGATTTGATCAGTATCGCAAAGACTTGAGTCAAGCTTCCATTGATCAGCTTTCCGTGGACGGGAATGTATATGGGCTTCCTTATTACGCCGGCATGATGGCGTTTGCCTACAATGCGGATCACTTGAAAAAAGCCGGTATCAAAACACCCCCCAAGACATGGAGTGAATTACTGGAGCAAGCTAAAAAAATAAAAGCCGCGGGAATTTCCGATAAACCAATAACTCTTCAGTTAAAAAAAGGGAATTATATCATCATTACTCTGGAAGTGATTGCTGCAGGTTTTGGGGGAACAATGTTTGACTCGAAGCATAACCCAACATTTCAAAAGGCTGGTAGTGCTTTCTGGAGTGCGATGGAATGGACTCGGAAAGGTTTGAAAGCCGGGTTGATCGACGAAGCTTCCTTGAGTTCTGGCGACCACGATGTGGTGAATATGCTCTCTGCAGGTAGCCACACTTTTACAATTGTTGCGGACTATAACCTCAAAAGTATGAATGATCCTGAAAAATCAAAAAACGCTGGAAAATTTAAAAATGCTTTGATTCCCGGTAATGGAAAGACTCGTAGCGGTACGACTTCTTATGTTCGCCTTTACTCCATTACTGCCGACTCCAAAGACAAAGCTTCTTCCTGGAAACTACTTCAGTTCCTGGGTGGTCGTGATGCAAATAACGAGTATTTTGTGGCCAAAAAATGGGCACTTAACGACGGTCTGGGCTTTGCACAACTGCCACTTTATGAAGATCCGGATATCCGAAATTCCTTGGGGAAATGGACCAATCCTGATGTGATGGCGGAACAGTCGAAGTATTCAGTAAACAGAGGATATCGATTCCTTCCGCACTTCTCTGATTGGCAGACCGAGACATGGGCAGAACTTCAAGAAATGTTGATGGGCGACGACTACCTCGGTGGAGAACTTGAAAAACTTGCTGCTACTTGGGAAGACCTAAGAGGTTAACTCCATTTTTATCAGGCGGAATGTAATCTCTCCTATCTCCGCCTGATAATTTCCATATCTAAAGAATACTAGTGAAAAATAACTTTTGGCCCGCCTTAGGATTTTTATCTCCTGCGCTACTTGTTATTTTAGCAACAATTATTTTCCCGTTTGGATATGCTCTTTTTTTGAGTTTCCACAAGTGGAATCTTAAGTACCGCTCGACTCCTTTCGTTGGTTTCAAAAATTACGACCGTATTTTAGGCAGCGATAAATTTTGGGAAATTCTGGGAACGACTGCAGTGTTCTGCGTTCTCTCAGTGACCCTGATTATGATCATAGGTTATCTGATTGCCTTACTGTTAAATGAAAATTTCTGGGGACGTGGTGCGCTTCGAGCGTTGTTGCTGGTACCATGGGCGATTCCGGAGGTCGTGAATGGTATACTCTGGAAATGGCTACTTGATCCTGGATTTGGCATTCTAAACCGTGTGCTGATTAGCATTGGAATGATTGACGAATACCAATCGTGGCTCACCTCTATGCCCAGCGCAATGATTAGTGTTGTAATTGCCTATGTCTGGACACATGTTCCGTTGGCAGCACTGATTCTTCTTGCAGGATTGCAGTCGATTTCAAAGGATGTTAAAGATGCCTCGCTCGTGGACGGTGCAGGACTTTTCCACCGCCTTTTTCTAATTACAACTCCTCTAGTTAGACCAGTTTTGGTGGTAGTACTGATTTTCGAAACTATCTTCGCCTTAAAAGTATTTGACGTAATTTACGTGTTGACAGGTGGGGGACCAGGAAGGGCAACAACAGTGCTAGGTTGGGAGATTTATTCCCGGACATTCATCAATCTGTCTTTCGGACGCGGCAGTGCCTTGGCGATGTTATTGGGATTGATCACTTTGACGGTAGCCCTCCTTTATTTCAAATTTCTGAACCGTGAGGTAGATTGATGAATGCTTCTCAACATGTTTTTGGGATTAAGCCGGATCAACTCATTAATCGTTTGTTGGTTTATGGTGGTGCAGTGCTGGTGCTATTTTATATTATTGGTCCGTTCTTTTGGCTGGTCAGCTCAAGCCTTCAACCTGAGCAAAACCTGCTTGACCGAGAAGGATCTCTGTTTCCATCCGAGTGGAATTTCACTGCACACAGGGAACTTCTGACTGGCTTTCTCTACGATGAAACTTCAGGAATTCCGTACCAGGCGAGAATATTTCTGCGTTCAATGCTAAACAGCCTGATTGTCGCATCAGGAGTGGCGGTGTTATCGATTTTGATTGGTAGTGTGGCGGCTTATCCTTTGTCAAGAATGAGATTCAAAGGTCGGAGTTTTATAATGTTTTTCATCCTGGGTACCCGCATGATTCCGGCAATCGCACTGGCTGTTCCATTTTTCTTGTTGGTCAAATCTGTAGGTATGAATGACCGTTTGGAAACGCTGGTAATCATCAATTTGTCTTTAATTCTTCCATATGTAATTTGGCTCCTACAAGCATATTACCGTTCTATTCCTATGGAATTAGAAGATGCCGCGAGGATTGACGGATGTTCACGTTTGGGGACCTTGTTCCGAGTAATTTTGCCATTATCACTACCAGGAATGGTTTCGACAGGGATTCTGGCTTTTCTGCTTTCTTGGGGAGATTTCTTTTTCGCATTAATCCTCACTCAATCGCAAAGCTCATTCACCAGCACCGTAGTCGCTTCAATGTTTGCCACCGATGTCGATGTAAAATATGTCAGTATCATCGCAGCAGGAGTACTTTCTGTCATTCCACCGGTTTCCTTTGCACTTATTTTCCAACGCTACATCATTTCCGGACTGCTCTCTGGAGCAAACAAGGGCTGATTGCCCGAAGCCAACTGTTCCCACCCCCGTGACTGGCATTGTTCCCATTTTGCTCCCAGAACCGCAAGTTGAGGCAGGATGAATTCCCGTATCAGCAACTCAGTTCCCATTGAATCGAACGCCTTGAACTTTACTGATTCAACCGTGAAAGCAGTAAAATCGGCAGGCTGTCCGGGAACGAGCCAATTTTCATTTACCGGTTCTGACAGTACAAGCCGCGGCGAAGTGGTGACGCACTCAATCACCTCCTCAAGAGACATCCCCAACGTAAGCAGCTTTGACAGCGTGGTGGGAAAATCATAAACCGGCCCCTGATAGTTGTGGCTATGCAAGTCAGTGCTAATAACGTCAGGAGAAAGTCCATGTTTTAATGCAAATTTTGCAACCTCAAAGGAAAATGATGATTTCCCGTGTCCCACGTCTAACACCACACCTCGACTTTTAGCCTCTTTTGTCAGTGCAAACGTGTGCGGGTCTTCCATTATGTTCCCACCGGCTTTACCATTAAAAGCGTGAGTAATCACGTCACCTTTCTCGAGCACGGGAAGGATATCATCCAACAAAGGCGGTGGCTCTCCAACGTGGACGATCAAAGGCAGTTCCGAAATTCTCGCCAGTTTTTTTGCCAACCGGACACATTCCACACCTAGGTCTCCTGTTATAACCTGACTCGCTCGTACTTTGATTCCCCGGATCAAAGAGCGGTTTGACTCAATAACTTTGAGTGTTCTATCGAAATCTACAGATCGATAACCTAACGCTAGTTCACTGACCCTATTGCAAGCAACAAGTCCGATACTACCAATATTAATGAATGAAAAAATTTTTTCTTGCGCTGTTTCTGCAATGTAACGCTTGAATCCCTCAAAGTTGGCTTCGCCAGCAGATCCACAATCCACCAGACAAGTGACACCAGTTTGCATTCCAATTTGATCAGGTAGCAATGAAATATCGGTAGCTCCATGATAAATGTGAGTGTGCAGATCAACCCAGCCTCGTGATAGATACGCTCCCTTAAGGTCAAGTTTCTTGCTGTTGGTAGGAGCCTTAATTTTAGAGCCAACTTGCTCCAACAATCCGTCTTGTCCAATCAACAGATCTATCAGTTCTTTGGAAGCTGATTTGTTTTTAAACGGCAAAACATTGCGGATTAACAAGTAGTCACTCATAAGTTTCTTTCTCTTAGTGGTTTAAATACCGCTCAGGCCAAGACTTGAGGTCCTCTTCCCGGTCTCCTGTGCGATGATAAGTCCAAGGAACATTACCAGTATTAACTATAGGAATGCCATTAATATCATAATCGGAACGCCTTGGCCCCAGTGTGTCAATTATACTAGACTTTGGAGTACTGTTCTCAAGAAGACTTTGCAATTCCTGAAAGCGGCGGATAACAGTTTCCGGATCACCGGGTTTCATGTTGCAGGGGTCTATCTCAAAAAAACCAAGATCAATATGATGATCCCGGACCACTATAGTTGGATTTCCCTGGTAAAGTGCTTTGCATAGTTCACCAATTCCCAAGCCGCTCACGGTAGAGTCGATGGAGACCTTAATCCTGGTGATGGGATTTCCTGTAGGGTCTGGAAGTTCTTCGAGGCACAGACCCGGAATTTTCGAAAGTCCCTTCCAGATTTGTGTGAGATTTTTGTATTCCTGTTCGTGTATATTTCTGTGGTCAAGTTTTTCCCAACGTTGGAGCGCGGCAATTGCTCCAACCACGCTTTCTTTCCCGGCTTTCATAGCTCTTCCGATTCCGCTGGACTGATGCATGTAAGCGGCTTTTATCAATGCGGTTTTCCCTGCTACAATTCCAGAGGTGGGGCCACTGAGGAATTTGTGTCCGGAGTATAGAACGACATCTGCGCCCATATCGATGAAGATTTTAAGGTCATACTCCGAAGCCGCATCTACAATCACTGGAACATCTTTTTCATGACACAGTTTGATGAAAGTTGGCAAGCTGAGTAATCCGGATTGCACCGTGTGGTGACTGACCACCCAAAGCGCGGAACAAGTTTTTTCTGTGATTGCGTGCCGTAGTTGATACGGTTCAGCAACTGTGACCGTTCCAACTTCTACTGGCGTAGCTCCAACCAAGCGGATTTTTTGGTTAATATTCGAGCCATAGTTGACGACATGCCCCTTGAGAATGGCTACTTCGTTTTTGCTGACTTTGCCGGTATCCGGAATATCTTCCACTAATCCTAGATCCGTCCCTGTCATGGTAGCTGCCAAGCTGATACAAATTCCAGAAGCCACACTGGCAGTGACACAACCCGCCTCGGCCCCGGTCGATTTGGCGATGGTACTGGAGGCTTCAGCTTGCAAAGCGTCCATGTTGACAAAACGCCCAAGGCTTTCATCTACGCACTGTCTGATTTCTTCAGGTACCATTGAAGCTCCAAGAGCAGTCATCGTTCCAGAAACGTTGATTATGGTATTTTGCTGAAGCCAATCTTGGATAGGGAATGATTTCATATTCATTGTTAGTTAGGATAAAAAAGGTTAAACAGAGAAACCTAAAAATGCTGCAACTTCGTCACGGTTCGGAATGGAATCCACAGCTCCGTAATTGGTTGTGGATAACGCTGCGGCGGCATTGGCGTATTCAGCCGCTGCGAATGGATCATCTCTTCTTAGCCATTCTGACAAGAACGCTCCGTCAAAAGTATCTCCTGCTCCGGTTGCATCAATAGCCTTCACTATATGTCCGGGAATGTGTAGATTGTCTTTTCCGTCGGATACCAGAACTCCAAGAGATCCTTGTTTCAAAACCACCAATTTTGCTCCGAGTTCCAAATAATAATCTGTGATCTCTTCCGGATCAATTAGTCCCGTTAATGAAGTGGCATCCTCCAAACTTGGCAGAAGCACTTCACACAGAGGGACAGTACGGTTAATAACATCTCTGGCACTGTCAAGAGACCAAAGTTTCAGACGCAAATTTGTGTCATAAGAAACTTTTACCCCGTTTTTCCTTGCTAGATGAATGGCTGCAAAAGCGGTTTCACACGACGAACCACTGATTGCTTGAGTGATCGCGGACAAATGTAAGACACGAGTTTGCGACAAATCGTCTTTAGGTACATCCAAAGGGGTCATTTGACATGCCGCTGAGTCACTTCGGTAATAGGTAAAGTGATGACCGTCAGCATCATGTGTAACAAAATAAATTCCTGTAGGAGCTTCTGGATGTATGGAAACATGAGAGTAATCCACTGTTTCACGTTTCCACAATTCAAGCAATTCCCGACCGAACTGATCTTTGCCAACTTTGCTAATAAATCCGACCGACATTCCTTGACGAGCAATTGAAATGGCAGTGTTAGAGGTGTCCCCACCAAATCCGGAACTATATGCTTTTTTTTTGTTATCCTGAATTTGATTAAATTCCAGCAAAGGTTCACCCAAACAAAGCACATCCAATTTCATGTGCTCTCCGTAAATGAAAATGCAGTTGCCTGTTGCAGAACTTGCTGTCCGAGTTGAATGATTTTTTCGCGCTGTCCTTCCCGAATCATGGTTTCATTGACTAATTCACTTCCAATCCCAACACAAGTGGCTCCTGATTTTAGGTAGAGGGCGATCTCATCCAGATTCACTCCTCCGGTCGGAACTAAAGGAACTCCCGGAAAAACGGAAACAAGCGCTTTCAAATAAGGCACACCACCCATGCGTTTGATTGGAAAAATCTTAACCGCATCCGCACTAGCTAGTACAGCGTTGTGGAGTTCAGTTGGAGTCAATGCCCCAAGAAAACAAGGCACACCCCGCTGATGAGAAATTTCTGGCAGTTGCGGAACCATGCATGGTGAAACGAGATATCTTGCTCCAGCATCGAGACAACGCTTTGCCTGATCTTCGGATGTAACAGTTCCTGCACCTATCAGAATATCTTCCCTTGAGGCGTATTGAGTTATTAAATCGACTGCCCCAGGAATCGTCATAGTAATTTCAAAAGTTCGTAAGCCTGCTTCGCTCAACCACTCGATCGCAGTTGCCGCCAGTTCAGGAGTGCTTGTGCGAACTACCGGAATCACACGGAATTGTCGGAGTTGTTCAAAAACAGAATTCAATGACATTTGACCAAATATTTTTTACAGTTCTGATTCGGATGGGT
>Ga0209228_1001842_pt1 | contig 10437 bp, 9 predicted proteins | sample METZYME_3_150m_FD_187547 | JGI IMG/M metagenome (GOLD analysis project Ga0209228, IMG submission 187547) | Marine microbial communities from oxygen minimum zone in mesopelagic equatorial Pacific - METZYME_3_150m (SPAdes) (version 2) | ecosystem: Environmental > Aquatic > Marine > Oceanic | place...
CATCACCAGCCAGAGGTCCCGTTCAAGGCCGACCAGGATGGCGTCCATCTCCGGTCCAGCGGCCGAACGGGCCAGACCGATGGCCGCCTGGGTCTCATCGACTTCGCCGTAAGCCGTGGGCTGAGGCGAGTCCTTGGCCACCCGCCCGCCGTGCAGCAGGCCGGTCGTCCCGTCATCTCCCCGTCGGGTGTACACGCGTGCCTCGGTCATCAGATCGCGAACCCTACCGGTCGGACGTTTTCCTGCCGATCACGCTAAGCCCGGCCCAAGGAACCAGCCTCAGGACAGGGTGGCTCTGGCCACCAGGTCCATCCCGAAGGCGGTGAGGATGGCTAGGTAGAGCAACCCGGTAGCCGCCATGACCGCCGAGTACTGGCGCTCCCGCAGCGCCGCCCGAGTGGCCACCACGAGAGCCAATGTCCCCACTGTCGACGCCACCCAGAACCAACCGAGCAAGCCGTTGTACCCGTCATCGATGGTCCCGTTAAGCACCGAGACCATGCCGGTCGGCCACAACAGGACAGCCAACTCGAACGGCCACGACCAACCGGTCCATAGGACCAGTTCGATCAGCGGCCCCCTGGCCAGGCCGGGCTGGACGAGGTACCAGTGGCCGAGCAGCATGGCGTCGCTGACTGCTCCGAGGAACACGGCGCCCACCAGCATCCGGGCCACCGATAGGGCGGCCGGGTTGCCAGCAGCCAGTCCGGCAGCCACTAGTCCCACCAACCCGATGATCGGGGCCACCAGGTCGAGATGCGGCGGGAACTCCGGGCCTCCGCCCAACGTCCGAACTTCCCGATCGATCCCCGTCATGGCCGCCACCCGGGCTGTCCGCCGCTCTTCGGTGCCGCGCTGGCCGGCCACCCCGGCCCGTCGCCGAACCACCGAGACGACCATGGCCGCCGTCGTGGCCGCCACCACCCCTATGCCAGCCGCCTCGCGCACTGGCTCGGGTTCCACCACGAATCCGACGAACACTGCACCAGCGGCCATCAGACCGAAGGTGATACGCATGGTCCAGCCGTACCCGATGCCCACCTCGCGTCGACGGCCAGTCACCCACAGGAAGAACAGGCCGCCGGTCGCCCACTGGAGGAGCACGCTCGCCGCGTCGAGGTCGATCATGGTCGAGGCGGTGCGGGAGGCCGGTCAGCCGTCGACCACAGCAAGCCGGTGGTCGATGAGGTTCAACGAGTCCGGCCCGTCGTCGGTGGCCACCACGATGTCCTCGAGGCGAGCGCCCCACACCCCGGGCACGTAGATCCCCGGCTCGACGGAGAAGGCATGACCGGCGACCAGTGGGAGGTCGTTGCCCTCCACGATGTTGGGGTGCTCGTGGGCCTCGACTCCGATCCCGTGTCCGGTGCGGTGAACGAAGAACTCGCCGTACCCCGCGTCTTCGATCACCCGTCGGGCCGCCGCATCGACCGCCTCGCATGGCGTTCCCACGGTGGCGGCGGCTACTCCGGCGGAGTGGGAGGCGTGCAGTACCTCGTAGATCTCCCTGAACCCATCAGCCGGTGGACCGATGTGGACGCAACGGGTGATGTCGGAGCAGTAGCCGACCCCGTCGGGCCCCTCCATCGTTCCGCCGATGTCGAACAGGACCGACTCTCCCGATCGGATGACCCGCCCTCCGGCCTCGTGGTGGGGACTGGCCGCATTAGGACCGGACGCCACGATGGTGAAGTTGACCCGCTGGTGTCCCTCCTCGATGATCCGTCGAGCGATCTGGGCGGCCACATCGGCCTCGGTCCGGCCGACCAGGGGAATCTCACCGGCCTGAACGTCGGTCAGGATCCTGTCGACGGCGGCTGCGGCACTGCGCAGCACCTCGACCTCGGCGTCGTCCTTGACCATCCGGATGGGTGCGGTGATCTCTGAGGACCGGGTAAGTCTGAGGTTCGGGCAGGCGTCCAGCAGGTCCACGGCGAAGCCGGCCCACGTCTGGTCACCGAGTGCCGCCGTACCGGCGCCACCCAACCGGTCGACCACCAGGGCGATGGCGTCCTCCCCGTCACGCCATGTGACCATCTCGAACGCACCAGGACGCTCCACGACCCGGGGCGCCTCAAGATGGGGAAGAACAAGCGTGGGATCACCATCGCGGGGCACCACCAGCATGGTGAGCCGTTCCAGTGGCATGGCCTCGTACCCGCAGAAGTAGGGCAGGTCGGCTCCTACTGACAGGAGGAGGACGTCGATACCACGGTCAACCATGGCGGCCCGGGCCCGGGCGAGGCGCTGCTGGAACACTCGGTCAGGCTACGAGGTCCGGTCGGGGCGGTGTCCCACTCAGCGAATCGCTGCCAGCAGGACTGGCACCGGGCCAGATGGTCGGATGGCGGACTCGGCCGCCTGACGGGCGTGGTAACTGGACCGGGTGAGCGGGCTGGACTCCACGTGGCCGATCCCCAGCCCCACGCCCACGCCGCGCCACCGGTCGAAGACCGACGGCTCCACCCACCGGTCAACCGGCAGATGGTTGGTGGTCGGCTGTAGGTACTGACCGATGGTCACGATGTCGCATCCGACGGCGGCCAGGTCGGCTAGACAGCCGTCGACCTCATCGTCGGTCTCGCCGAGGCCAACCATGATCGAGGATTTGGTGGTCAGCCCGGCCGTACCGGCCCGGGCCAGCACCGAGAGGCTCCGGGCGTAGGCAGCCGACGGGCGAACGCGCATCTGCAGTCGGGCCACCGTCTCCATGTTGTGGTTCAGCACGTCGGGCCGAGCGTCGAAGATCGTCGAGAGCGCCTCGACGTCACCTCGACAGTCGGGGATAAGGACTTCGATGGCTACCGACGGGTCGGCCGCCCTGATCGCCCCGATAGTCGCCGCGAAGGCGCCCGCGCCGTGGTCAGCCATGTCGTCGCGGGCCACTGCGGTGATCACCGCGTGGGTCAGACCCATCTCGATGACCGCGTTGGCTACCCGGCGCGGCTCGTCGGGGTCGACCGTATCGGGGCGGCGGGTATCGACGAGGCAGAACCCGCAGGCCCGGGTACAGCGCTCGCCGTTGATCATGAAGGTGGCCGTTCCGTCATTCCAGCAGTCCGAGATGTTGGGGCAGCCCGCCTCCTCGCACACCGTGGTCAACCGCTGCTGGCGCATCAGCGACCGCACCCGCCGGTAGCCGGGGCCAGTGTCCAGCGGCACCCGCATCCATTGGGGCTTGCGACCCAGCCGATCGTCGACAGCTGCTGGCACCTCTCCTAGCCCCTCGCCTCGACTGAACGGGCTCAGGTCGTCCCGTCGCCGGGCCACGTCGGCCCGGTCCACGGGCCCGGCCGCCCACTGCTCGGCGGCCCGGTCGGCTACCCGGTCCACTACCTCGGCCATCGACGCGTCGATTCCCTCAGCAGCTAGCGAGGTGACACCGAACTCGGTGATCCCGCACGGCACCATGCGATCGAAGTGGCCGAGGTCGGGGGCCACGTTCAGGGCGAAGCCGTGCATGGTTCGGCTCCGGGTGAGCTTCACGCCGATGGCCGCCACTTTGCGTGGTCGGGGTCCGTCCGGCTCCACCCACACGCCGGGGTACCGGGCTAGACGGCCGACGTCGTCCAGGCCCAGGTCACGACAGGCCGCCATGACGACTTCCTCGACGGATCTCACGTAGGCCGCCGTGTCGGCCATTCCTCCACCACGCTTGCCGGGGAGGTGGAGCAGCGGGTAGCCGACCAGCTGGCCCGGGCCGTGGTAGGTGATATCGCCACCTCGGTCGGCCTGGACGACCTCGGCGCCGATCTCGACCGCCGGGGCCAGTAGGTGTTCGATGGTGGCCCGCAACCCGAGCGTGTAGACGGCGTGATGCTCCAGAAGTAGGAGGTGGTCCTGTGGGGCGGCCGGGACCTGGTCATGAATCCGCTGCTGGAGGATCAGGGCGTCGCGGTAGCGGACCTTGCCCAGCCACCGGATCCGGAACGGTCGCTCGGATAGCGCCCGGGTCATCCGTCGGCGTCCGTCGCCCGACCAACTTCCCACCGGGTGGCCCAGTTGACGTCCTCTAGGGTTCGTTTCATCGACCGGAGGAACGCTGCGGCGTACGCCCCGTCGAACGCCCGGTGGTCCCAAGCCAGAGCCAGCACGCCAAGTGAACGCGCCTCTATCGATTCGGTGCCGTCCGCGTCGGCGACCACCGCCGGACGTCTGGCGATGCCGTCGGTCGAGAGGATGGCCACCTGGGGTTGGTTGATGATCGGGAACTGGAACAACGTGCCGTACTGGCCTGGGTTGGTCACCGTGAACGTCCCGCCGGTCAGGTCGTCAGGGGACAGTGAGCGGCTTCGGGCCCGGGTGGCCACGTCGACGATGGCCCGGGCCACTTCCTGAATGGACCGGTCCTCCACGCCCCGAACCACCGGGGCAACCAGACCCTCGAAGTCCAAGTCGACGGCCACGGCCAGGTTCACCGTCCCGTGCACGATCAGTTCGTCGTCGCCCACCGAGGCGTTCAGTCGGGGGAACTCGGCCAGGGCGTCGCATAGGGCTGACACAATGAATGGCAGGTAGGTGAGGCTGGTGCCCTCATCGGCCCGCCAAGCCTCCTTCTCGGTCGAGCGCACCATGTCGACGGCCGTGTAGTCGACCTCCATGGCGGTCAGGACATGTGGTGAAGTCGCCTTTGACGCCACCATGTGGCGGGCGGTGGCCCGACGGATCCCGTCGAACGGCTCGGCTCGACCCGGGTTGTCCCGAAGGAACCGCTCCACGTCGGCCCGGGTGATGCGCCCTGCCACCCCGGTTCCGGTGACGCGGGACGGGTCCACCCCGTGCTCGGACAACAACCCTCGCACCACAGGACTCAGCAACAGGCCTCCGCCCCGGCGTGCACTGGTTCCCGCCGGGGCGACAACCGACTGGCCGGGCACCACCACTTCCGACCCGTCGTCTACATCTGTACCAATGACATCGGCAGAGCCGAGAGGGTCAGCGTCCCCAGCATCCGGGGTGACGGCGGTAGCGGCGGTGGCCCTGGTTGCGGCCGCTGATTCTGCAGAATCGATGCGACAGAGAAGGGCTCCGACCGGAACAACGGCTCCCTCGCCGGCGACTATCTCGACCAGCACCCCACCCACCGGCGACGGCACTTCGGAGTCGACCTTCTCGGTGGATACCTCGTACAGCGGCTGGTCGATGACCACCGCTTCGCCGATGCCGACGAACCAGCGGGTGATCGTCCCTTCGACGACGGTCTCCCCCAGTTGCGGCAGAAGGACGTCAACCATCGGAAGCGCTAACCGTGCAGGGCGCGACCGGTGAGCGATAGCACCGTCTCGCCGAACAACTCGCTGAGCGTCGGGTGGGGTTGAATGAACGCCGCCACCTCGTCCACGGTGGCCTCCCAGTTGACGGCCAGGTAGCCCTGTCCGAGCTGTTCGGTGACCCACGGACCGACCATGTGCACGCCCAGGATTCGGCCGGCCCGACCGTCGGCATCCTTCTCGGCGACCACCTTCACCAGTCCCTCGGTCTCACCGATGATCATGGCCCGACCATTGGCGGAGAACCGGTGGCTGCTGACTACCACATCGTGTCCTGCGGCGATCGCCTCGACCTCGGTCAGACCGGCGAACGCCACCTCAGGGTGGCTGTAAATGCACCACGGCACCGTGGCCGGGTCCAGCGGCCTAGGCGATTCGCCCAACAGGTCCCCCACCACAAACATGCCCTCGGCGAAGCCCACGTGGGCCAACTGCGGTGTGGCCACCACGTCGCCTACCGCATAGACCCCGGGCTCGCCGGTCCGGAGCCGATCGTCGACCTGCACGAAGCCACGGTCGTCGACGACTACCCGAGTGCCAACCAGCCCGGCCGAGTCACCCCTGGGGCGGCGCCCTACCGAAACCACGACCAGGTCGACCAACAACTCGGTCGTCCCGTTACCGGCCAGATCCCCATCAATCGGACTGAATCCAACGACGGTGGTCCCATCGCCGGCCGGCTGGTGTCCGTGGACTGCCACGCCCACGTGGACGTCGATGTTCCGACGCCGGAACGATCGTCGCACGGTGGTGGCCACATCCGCGTCGCACCCCACGAGGATCTCCGGTTCGGCCTCTAGGAGCGTGACGGCCGATCCGTAGTCGGCCAACATCGAGGCGAACTCGCAGCCGATGGCTCCGCCGCCGATCACCGCCACCCGCTCGGGCACCTGGTCGATGGATAGCAGTTCATCGCTGGTGACGACCAGCGTGCCGTCGACCTCGAAACCGGGGATGGTCCGGGGCGTCGAGCCTGTGGCCAGCACGACGTGGTCGGCCACCACCAGCGTCGGGTCGCCCTCCCCATGGTCGATCGACACCACATGGGCGGCCCCCAACCGACCCGTCCCGTCGTAGACGGTGACGTCACGGTCCTTGAGAAGCGACGCCACCCCACGGGCCAGACCGTCGATGACGTTCTGCTTGCGGCTCTGGGTGACGACCAAATCGAGGGCCGGTTCTCCATCGCCCACCCCCGGCACACCGACCCCGAAGGTCGCAGCACCACGCACGGTGCGAAGCACCGACGCCGTCTCCAGTAGCTCCTTGGCCGGAATGCAGCCGACGTGCAGACAGGTGCCACCCAGTAGGTGCTCCTCCACGATGGCTGCGTCGAGGCCGGCAGCCGCGCCGTACAACGCTGCCGCGTAACCGGCGGGACCACCACCGATGACCACCAGATCATGCTGGACCAGTGACGAACCACCCAGACTGGCGACCGGCGGGCGGGTCATGGAGCCACCACCACCTGCACGGTGAACGCCACGAGAAGGGCCATACCGCAAAGAAGGGCCGAGATGATCAGCATGCGCGTGCTCACTCGATCGACGGTACCCGTCCTAGGGTCGCTACGTGAGGCCAATCGTCGGTACTGCGGTCACCGTGCTGTTCTTCGCCGTCGCATGCTCGTCAGACACCCGGGACGCCACCACCGTCCCTCCGACCACCCCGGCACCTGATTCGGCCATCGCCGAACCGCACGAAACAAGGCAACTGGATTCCGACCCGATCGGCATACCGGACGAACTGGAGTTCACGGCCACCCTTATCGGGGGTGGCACCATCGATGGAGAGAGCCTGATGGGGACGGACGTCCTCTTCTGGTTCTGGACTCCCGGTTGAGTGTCGTGCCGAAGGGAAGGCTCGGTGGTCGCCGAGCTGAACGGAGAGCCGAACATCAGGGTCATCGGCGTGTCAACCATCGGTCCAGACCAGTTGGATCTCGGATCGGTCACAGTTGCCGAATGGGGGATCTCAGGATTCCCGAACATCGCCGATGACGGTGAGGTGCACGCCCGTTTCGACGTGGTGACCCATCCCACCGCCGTAGCGGTCAGCGCCGGTGGATCGCTGGCCTCGACCACCGACGAGATCGACGTCCAGAGCGCTATGGAACTCATCACACGGGCCCGGGACCGGGACGCCTGACCCTCCCTACTTAACGACCCCACTTGACGCGATAGGTCGATCCCGGGTTACGGGGCCGACCTGACGGGCCGTAGACCGACCGGCCCCGTATCCTGACCGGACCCGACTGACTACCCGGCCCGCCGGCCGGCGCACCCCAGGAGCGACGATGTCCGGTTCCGACACGCCCCAAACCCTCAGTAAGCCCCGTACCCTCAGCGAGAAGGTGTGGGACCGCCACGTGGTGCGAGCCGCCGCCGGCGAACCTGACCTGCTGTTCATCGACCTCCACCTGGTCCACGAGGTCACCTCTCCGCAGGCCTTCGACGGCCTCCGCATGGCCGGACGTCGGGTCCGCCACCCAGAGTTGACCGTGGCCACCGAGGACCACAACGTTCCTACGGCCGACATCGACCAGCCCATCGCCGATCCGATCAGCCGCACTCAGGTGGAGACCCTCCGGGCCAACTGCGACGAGTTCGGCGTGAAGAACTACCCCATGGGTGACCCTGGCCAGGGCATCGTCCATGTCATTGGCCCCGAAAAGGGTCTGACCCTGCCCGGTATGACGGTGGTGTGCGGTGACAGCCACACCAGCACACACGGGGCGTTCGGCGCCCTGGCCTTCGGCATCGGAACCAGCGAGGTCGAACATGTCCTGGCCACCCAGACCCTTCCCCAGCAGCGCCCCGGCACCTTGGCCGTGACCGTGGACGGCACCCTTCCGGTGGGGTCCACGGCCAAGGATGTGGTGTTGGCCATCATCGGGTGCCTGGGCACCGGCGGCGGCATCGGTTCGATCATCGAGTACCGGGGCGAGGTGATCCAGAACCTCTCCATGGAGGGCCGAATGACCGTGTGCAACATGTCCATCGAGGCGGGCGCCAAAGCCGGATTGATCGCCCCTGACGACACCACCTTCGAGTACCTGGCAGGTCGACCCCACGCCCCTCAGGGCGTCGACTGGGATGCAGCGGTGGCCGACTGGCGCACCCTGGCCAGCGACTCGGACGCCACCTTCGACCACGAGATCGTGCTGGACGGCTCGCAGATCACCCCGCAGGTCTCGTGGGGGACCAACCCCGGCCAGGTCATGGCCATGGACGGCAACATCCCCGATCCGGCCTCGTTCGACGAGCCCAGCCAGCAGGAATCGGCGGCTCGGGCACTGGAGTACATGGGCCTGACCGCTGGCACGCCGATGCGCGAGGTGGTCGTCGACACGGTGTTCATCGGCTCGTGCACCAACAGCCGCATCGAAGACCTCCGGGCGGCCGCCGAGGTGGCCCGGGGCCGCAGGGTTAAGGACGGCATGCGCACCCTGGTCGTGCCCGGCTCGTGGGTAGTCAAGGCCGAGGCCGAGGCTGAAGGCCTGCCCGAGGTGTTTATCGAAGCCGGCTTCGACTGGCGGGAACCGGGTTGTTCGATGTGTCTGGCCATGAATCCCGACAAGTTGACAGCCGGCGAACGGTGCGCCAGCACCAGTAACCGCAACTTCGAGGGCCGACAGGGTCGGGGCGGTCGCACACACCTGGTCTCGCCGGCCGTCGCCGCGGCCACCGCCATCGCCGGAACGTTCGCCACCCCGGCCGACCTTGACTGACCCGGGCCACCTACCAACCACGACAGGAACGAAAGAGGAACCACCATGGACGCCGTCCAGATCGTGTCGGGCACCGCCGTGCCGCTGCGTCGCTCCGACGTCGACACCGACCAGATCATCCCCAGCGACTGGCTCAAGCGGGTGGAGCGCACCGGCTTCGACAAGGGTCTGTTCTCCGAATGGCGGGACAACCGCGACTTCGTGCTGAACGACGAGCGCTACTCCGAGGCCGTGGTGCTGGTGGCCGGCCCCAACTTCGGGACCGGCTCGTCACGCGAGCACGCCGTGTGGGCCATCCAGCAGTACGGGTTCGGTGCCGTGGTCTCGCCCCGGTTCGCCGACATCTTCCGCAACAACTGCACCAAGAATGGCCTGGTACCGGTGCAGGTCTCCGAAGAGGTGGGCGCCGCCCTGCTGGACGCCGTGGAGGCCGACCCCGATTTGGTGATAACCGTCGACGTGGGCGACCTGACGCTGGAGGCACCTGACGCCGGCATATCGTGCACGTTCCCACTGGAGGCCTCGACCCGTGAGCGGTTCCTCCAGGGGCTGGACGACATCGGGATCTCGTTGCGCCACGAAGCTGACATCGACGGCTACGAGGCGACCCGCCCGACATGGCTCCCCACCACGGCGTGACCTGTCAAGGACGGCCGCTGGGGGCGGTTCCAGTCGCGCTCTTCGCTCTGGCCGTCGCCGCCGGCGCCTGTGCCGCCGATCCTGAAGGGGACGGGTTGTCCGGCGGACGGACCACGACGACCGGAGTGGTTGACGTCTCGGGTACGGAGCGGACTGCCGGACTGGTGCCCTTCACCGAGTGCGACGATCTGCTGCGCCACCTGCAGGCTGAGGCTGTCGACCGGGTCGGCCCCTACGGACTCGGAGGTGGCTGGTACGGCGGCCCGGTGATGCTGGAAACCCCCGCCATGGCTGATGACGTATCCATGGAGTCCGGCACGATGGCACGGGGATCAGGCCAGGCCCTGGTCGAGGGGATCGACTACTCGGGCACCAACGTCCAGGAGGCGGGCATCGACGAACCCGACCTAGTCAAGACCGACGGCCGTCGAATCTTGGTCATCGAGGATGACCGGATCCACCACGTGTCCCTCTCGGGGGAGGCTGCCTCGGGCGGCACGGCGACCCTGACCGACACCCTCCCCATCGAGGGCCATAGGAGCCGCCAGATGCTCCTGGCCGGCGATCGGGCCCTGCTCATCGCCGACACGTATGTCGACGAGGATTCCGAACTACAGCCGGCCTTCTCCGGCCTCGTGCCCGAGGGGGGATGGCGATCGCTGACCAGCCTGATCGAGGTCGACCTGTCGGATCCAACCGATCTGAAGATCGCCAACGTGCTCACCGTCGAGGGGCACCACGTGTCCACCCGGGTAGTCGGCGGATCGGCCCGCGTGGTCGTCTCCACCCCACCCGACG
>Ga0209228_1001847_pt1 | contig 10416 bp, 7 predicted proteins | sample METZYME_3_150m_FD_187547 | JGI IMG/M metagenome (GOLD analysis project Ga0209228, IMG submission 187547) | Marine microbial communities from oxygen minimum zone in mesopelagic equatorial Pacific - METZYME_3_150m (SPAdes) (version 2) | ecosystem: Environmental > Aquatic > Marine > Oceanic | place...
TCAACCATAAAACGAGAAAATCCACCTAAAAATAGATATTCGAATATTATTTCGCCAGAAAAAGTTTGGTTTCGTTTTCTATACCTAAGGTAAAAGAAAATAATAAAATATGCTGACATCTCATATAGTTGTGTCGGGTGAACTGCTATATTGGTAGGAGGTAAACCGTTAGGAAATGCAATAGCCCATGGTAAATTTGTAGGAATGCCATAATCATCTCCAACCAAGAAACAGCCAATACGACCTATACCATGCCCTAACACTAAAAATGGGGCCGCTAAGTCGGCAATTTTAAACCAATTTAAATTTTTACGATATATGTACCAAGATACTGTAGCCATGCCCCCCACTAATCCACCCAAAAAGACTAGACCAGCACCAAAGTTTTGTATTCCAAACGCAATCCTTTCTCCGTTTAAAGTGAATATTCCCGCAATAATGTTTATCAAACCATTAATATTATCAGCCGCCTGACCAGTGGGAATATTTTCAATTAGATAATAAAATTTTGCACCTAAAATGCCCCCAATCGCCGCTCGAAAGATAATATCATCAGCAATAATAGCATCATACCCTTCAGCTACCACATCTATACGTAATAAATAATTCCCCAACAAAAATGCAATAACCATCATCACGCCAAAAGATGAAATAGTAAATGATCCGAACTGAAATAAAATTGGGTACACTAACCGTTTCCTTTATTAAATATTATTTTCTTCAATTTATATTTTATTAATTTAAGCTGCAATGAAAATAACCGGCATGCTAATAATGAACATGTCATAAAATATATGTGTATATACTGTTATACCAAATCCTCTAAACATATACAATGATCCTAAAAATATTCCAGCTAATGTTCTTAAATAAAAACTCTTATATGAAAAATTGTCACCAAATGGACCTAAATAGTGAAAAAGTGAAAAAATAACTGCAGAAAAAATAACTGCAATTATTGCAGAATATATTCCGCTATAACCTACTATCTTTGTTAGAAAACTTAATGAAAGTCCAATTGCGCCTACTCTAAAGAGCAATTCTTCCCAAATACCAGCTCCTATTGCTAAATAAAATTGTTCTGGAATAATATTTCGCTCCATTATTGACAGGAGCAATTGCTCTGAAACACTCATTATTGTTATGAAACCTATACACCAAGCCAGACTCTCAACAATCATCAATAAAAGAAAGGTGAATTTTAATTTTCCATTTTTCACTACCCTTCGATTTAAAAACATAACTCCAAACAAAACAATCATCAACAATAACCCATAGACTATTTCAGAACCATTTCCCATACCAACAATGATTTGGCGAATTAAAACATCTGCTCCATTCCTTGTTTCTGCAGATTGGCCGAAATATTGAATCCAGCACATTGCCTCATATAAAAATAACATTGGAAAAATAAAAAGAAGAGAGTAGTAAATATTCTTTGTGACATTCCAATAAGAAATTGTTATATATTCATCAGTCATTATCAATTTTTAATACTGCTAAAAAGGCTTCTTGGGGTAATTCAACAATTCCAACCTGTTTCATCCTCTTTTTTCCTGACTTCTGTTTTTCTAAAAGTTTCCTTTTTCTGGTTATATCACCTCCATAGCATTTTGCTGTAACATTTTTCCTGAATGCCCTAACTGTTTCTCTTGAAATAATTTTACTTCCTATGGCTGCCTGAATTGGTATTTCGAACTGCTGTCTGTGGATTTCATCTTTAAGCTTCTTACATAATGAAGATCCTTGCCTGTAAGCATTATCTTTATGAACAATAATACTTAACGCATCTACAATTTCTCCAGCAATACGTACATCTAATTTAACCAGTTCTCCATTTTGATTTTCAGTAATTTCATAATCTAAGGATGCATATCCTCTAGTTGTAGATTTTAATTTTTCAAAAAAATCATAAATTATTTCTCCTAATGGCATATCAAATATTAATTGAACCTTATTTGTAGATAGATAATTTGTTGATCTGTATATACCTCTTTTGCTCATACAAAGCTTCATAATGCTACCAATAAACTCAGCAGGTGAAATTATTTCAGCCTTTATAAAAGGTTCATTTATAGTATCAATATCGACCTGTTCAGGCATATCTGACGGGTTATTAACTTGAAGATGTTCTCCATTTTTTGTATAAACTTGATAATTTACATTAGGACAAGTGGTTATTAAGTTCATATCAAATTCTCTCTCTAACCTTTCTTGAACAATCTCCATGTGTAGTGGACCTAAAAAGCCGCATCTAAATCCAAATCCAAGAGCGGTAGACGTATTTGGCTCGAAGGATAATGCTGCATCATTTAATTGCAACTTTTCCAAACTTACTCTTAAATCTTCATAGTCTTGCGAATCAATCGGATACATTCCACTAAAAACCATAGGCTTGACGGGTTGGTATCCTGGTAGGGGTTCAGCAGCAGGGTCACTTTTTACCGTGAGCGTATCCCCCACACTTACTTCTGATACATTTTTAATATTTGTGACAATATAACCTACATCTCCTGCGGACAATCTCTTAACGGGAATTTTATTCATTTTTAAGATTCCAACTTCTGTAATTTCGTGACCACCAGGCTTTGCGAAATATTGAGTTGTCATCCCCTTTTCAAGGAAACCATCGAATATCCGCACATAAGGCACTACCCCGCGAAACTGATCATATTTAGAATCAAATATTAGCGCACGTGTTCCTTTCACTCCGGGAATCTCTGGTGGAGGTATTCTGTCTATGATAGCAGAAAGTACATTATTAACTCCTGTACCTTCCTTAGCGCTAATTTCGAGGATTTCATCTTCATTACAACCAAGTAAATCTATTGTTTGAGTAATTGCACTTTCCAAATTAGCATTGGGTGCATCTATTTTATTAATAATGGGAATGACAATAAGATCAGCATCGGCAGCCAAATAAGCATTGCTCACCGTTTGTGCTTCTACCCCTTGTGAGGCATCAATTAATAGAAGTGCACCTTCGCAAGCAGCCAAACTTCTGGAAACTTCATAGGTAAAGTCAACATGCCCTGGCGTATCAATAAGATTTAATTTATATTGAACCTTATCGGTATGAATATATTCCATTTGGATGGGATGTGACTTAATAGTTATCCCTCTTTCGCGTTCTAAATCCATATCATCTAATACCTGCGACTGCATTTGTTTGGCTGTCAGGGTATGTGTTATCTCAAGCAAACGGTCTGCCAAAGTGGATTTCCCATGGTCTATATGGGCGATAATACAAAAGTTTCTAATAGCCTTTATCGACATAATTATAATTTAAAATTAAATGATAGAAAATTGTGCAACTCTATTCCCCAGTAAAATTTGGAGATCGTTTCTCTACGAAAGCTGATAATCCTTCTTTTGTGTCTTTGGAATTAAAAAGTTTGGAAAATTCTTTTTGTTCGCAAGCAAGTCCTTGTATCAAATTTGTTTTGGAACTACTATTAACTGAGTTAATTGTTGCGGCAATAGCAATGGGAGCATTTTTTATAATTGATATAGCTAATTTTTCTACCGTTGGAATTAGCTCGCTTAATGAAACAACTTTGTTCACCAACCCAATCCTACAAGCCTCATCAGCGGCAATATTTCTAGCACTAAGGAGAATCTCCATTGCCATTCCCTTCCCCACAAGATGTGGTAGCCTTTGCGTTCCACCAAATCCTGCAATTAATCCTAACCCTACCTCTGGCTGACCAAATACTGCATTTTCTGATGCATAACGTATATGGCATGCCATAGCAAACTCACATCCTCCACCCAACGCAAAACCATTAATTGCTGCAATGACAGGAATTTTAAATTCTTCAATTTTTAGTGTTAACTTTTGACCATAGTTTGAAAATGATTCCGCCTCCTTTTCATCCATTTTGTTCATTGCATGAATATCTGCTCCAGCTATAAAAGCTTTTTCACCTTTTCCTGTAATAATAACTACTCTAACTGAAGTCTCATCCAAAATCCAATTTAATTTTAATTCCAGTTCTTTTAATACATCTATATTTAAAGCATTATATTGCTCGGGACGATTAATTGTCAATGTGCAAATATCGTTTTTTATTTCAACTAAAATCATTTCCATTATTTCCAAAAACTCCTACTAAATAAAACTACTACTGTAAATATTTCTAGCCTACCAAGCAACATGCAAAAACTAGTAAGCCATTTTGCTAAATCTGTTAAATGCCCCCAATTATCTGATGGACCAATTGCTCCAAGTCCGGGACCTATATTACCTATTGCCGCTGCGGATGCAGTTAAAGCAGTTTCAAGATCTAATCCTGTAAAGGACAAGAAAACAGCAGTAAATACAAAAATAAATATATAGAATAAATAAAATCCTAATGTTGCTCTAACTACATTGTCGTCTATACTTTTTTCACCAATATTAATATTAAAAATACCTTTTGGATGAAGGAGTTTGCGAACTTCATAAGCTAAATATTTTATAACTACTATAGATCGAATAATTTTCATCCCACCTGTCGTGGAACCAGCTGATCCTCCTATGAAAAATAAGAAAAACAATAAGGTTTTTGACATTTGAGGCCATTCGTTAAAATTTTCAGTACTAAAACCTGTTGTAGTTAATATTGAAACTGCAGTGAACACAGAATGCCTGAAAGATAATAAATCTGCTTCATACTTATTGGTGCTGACAATATTAATAAAAAATAATATTGAGAAAATAGTACATAATCCAAAATATACACGAAACTCATGATCTTTATAATATTCAAATTTGCCTTTAGCAATAAAATAATAATGAAGTGAAAAATTAGTTGCAGCTGCAAACATAAAAATGATAATAGTCCATTGGATCAATCCGCTATATGCTCCAATACTAGCATTCTTTGTTGAAAATCCGCCAGTTGCTATTGTAGTAAATGAATGGCATATTGCATCAAACCAAGACATACCTTCAATTTTAAGTATTAAACAAAGTATAAGAACAAACCCTACATATATACCCCATAATAATTTGGCAGTCTGTTTTACCCTTGGTGTTATTTTATCTGCAACAGGACCTGCAACTTCAGCTCGAAACAATTGTACGCCACCCATCCCAAGCAGTGGCAATATTGCAATGCTGAAAACGATGATACCCATACCGCCAATAAATTGCGTGAAAGATCGCCAAAATAAGATTCCGTGCGGTAAATCTTCAATCATTAATGTATCGGAGTGACCAAAAACTGAGGCACCAGTAGTTGTGAGACCGCTCATTGCTTCAAAAAAAGAGTTAGTGTAATCTAATGTACCAGAAAAATAGAATGGAAAAGCACTAAAAATAACAATAGCAATCCATCCGATAGTAACCACGGCAAAACCATCATGAGTAGAAAGCTCTTTTTTTTCTTTACTTTTAAAAAGCAACATTAAAGTAAATCCAGAGACAATGGTTACAGCGAGAGACTGCAATAACGGAATAAGATCACCATCTTGATAGATTAGACTACAAACAACGCTGCAAAGCATTGATAGACCTAATATTACTAGAAGTATACCAACAATATAAAAAGACTGTCGTCTAATCATTTTTATTAATTATTGAAATAATTTTTCTGCTTTTGAGATGTTCTCTTCTTTTGTAATTACCAATAATTCATCCTCTGCATAAATTTCCGTATAATTATTGGGGATAATCATCTCATTATTTCTACAAATTGCCCCAATGCATAATTCTTCAGGAATCTGATCTATGGTTAATTTTTTTCTAATATATCTACATTCTTGAACAACGGAAAGTTCTATGGCATCAACATTTAAATCTTCAAAACTAGAAACAGGCAAATCTTGCTGATCACTTCTAATTAGCTTTAATACTTCATTAACAGCAGAAATATTTTTACTCACTACAGCATCAACGCCGATTCTACGTACCGCCTTAAAATAATTAGTAGTAGTAATATGAAGAATAACCTGTTTTACTCCGTAATGCTTGACTAACAAACTTGCTAAAATGTTGGTTTGCTCATTTTCTGTGGCAGCAATAAAACAATCAGTCTCTTGAATATTTTCCGAATTGAGAAAGTCTATATCAAGTCCATTTGCCTGAAGTATTAAAGTGTCTGTTAATGTTTTGCCGAACTTTTTTGCTTTTTCGAAATTTTGTTCAACAATTCTCACATTGTAATCAGACTGCAGGGATTTTGCTAACAATCTTCCAATTTTTCCAGCCCCTAAAATCATTATATTTTTCACTTTAAATGCAGGTTTTCCAGCCATTCGCTGAATTTCATTGATATCTTTTGCCTTTCCTATAAAATAGCCAATATCATCTTTTTTATAAATAGTTTCTTTTGGTGGAATAAAACTTTCATTTTCACGAATTACTAATGCAAGCTTATGTGGAATATAGGGATTAGACAATTCCACATTTTTTATATTTCTTCCAATAAGTGGTGAAGAATGGGCTATTTTAATGCCAACCATATTAATTTGACCATTTTTAAATTCTTCTAAATCGACAGCTGAAGTTTGCCGAATTAAATTTTCAATATCTCTTTGGGCAGCTTTCTCAGGATAAACTACATAATCAATTCCAAATTGTTCAGGGGTGATAATTGCACTTTCGTGTGAATATTCGGTATTACGTAATCGACAAATAATTTTTTTAGCACCCATTTCATAAGCAGATTTAGCAGCAACCAAATTCACCTCATCTATCCTTGTAAGTGCTAATAAATAATCAATATTAGTCATATCTAACTGTTGTAGTATTCTCTGAGAAGCACCATCACCAACTATCGCACGAACATCCATTGTGTTTGTAATCCTTTGACATTTTTCTTCTTTAATGTCAATTACAGTAATATCAAACTTTTCTTTGCTTAGTGCTTTTACGAGATTAAATCCAACTTCCCCAACACCGATTATTACAATTTTAATATCCATAATACTATTAATATTACTTGTTTATTTTTCTTCAATCCAACAGGTATAAAACAATAATATTCCTTATTATATTGAGTTAAATAAAAAAAGCCCGGCTGATATCAGCCGGGCTTAAAAAAGGAGTAACCTACTTATTAATTATTATTTAAGCAGAGTCATAGTAATGGACTCTGTATACCCAGGAGCGGACATTTTCAATAAATATCGACCACTAGCAACAGATTGACCACTATTATTTAAGCCATTCCATACAACATTGTGATAATTGATATCTTGATGCTCTTGAACCAATGTTTTTACTTCTGAACCTTTTAAATCATAAATCACCAATGTTACCAATCCTGCAGTTGATAATTCATAATTTATAGTTGTGGATGGATTGAATGGGTTTGGATAATTTTTAGATAAGGATGTTCTTATTGGTGTATTAAATGAAACCTCGAAAGTTGAAGTTGAAACACTTACTTCTTCTCCACCCTTTCCAGCCAAAATGACATCTATTAATTCAACCTGGCTCACGCCATTAAACATATCAGCAGCCTGAAAATTAATATCTAAAATATCCGCAATATTATTTGCATTAACATCAAGAATCTTTTCACCATTCATTCCAAACATTAATACTCGAGCAATACCGTCTTCTTTAACTCGGCTATAAATATTTACGCCGGCCACTTTAGATTTAATATTCTCCTCGGTTAAGTTCAACTCTTGTGCATTGTATTTTATATCAAATTGCACACCATAAATATCACTATTTGATTCTACGGTTAGATTGAGACTTGATTTTTTAACACTTTGATCTATCAAGTTTGCAATTTTAGCTGCAATTTTTGCCTCACTTGCAAAAATACACGACGCACCAAAAATAAGCGCTAAGATTATATTTTTATTTGTTTTCATCTGTTTACCCCTTTTTTTAATTATAATTAACTTACTAAAGTTTTCACAACAGAATCAAGAAATATTCCTTAAGTAATAATCTAATATAAAACTCTATATTATCATCACCTTATTCCTTAATCCTTTCGATTTGTGCGCCCAAAATATTAAATTTATCTTCAATATTTTCATATCCTCTGTCTATATGGTATATTCTCGAAATACTGCTCTTTCCTTCAGCAGATAAAGCAGCTATTATAAGAGATGCACTTGCACGAATATCTGTCGACATTACAGGTGCCCCAGTTAATTTATTAGTTCCCAGAATCTTAGCTATATTCCCTGATAATGTAACCTGTGCACCAAATCGTGCCAGTTCTGCAATATGAGTAAAACGATCTGTATATATTTCTTCAGTTATCTTACTGTTTCCATTGGCAAGCGTCATAAGCGCCATCCACTGGGCTTGTAAATCTGTTGGAAATCCTGGGTATATTCCAGTGATCATATCAACAGGGTTTATATAATTCTGTGAAGGATAAATTCGGATGGAATCATTTTGAACATCTAAATTAAATCCAGCTTCTGCTAAATAATTTAAAACAACATCTAAATGATTTGGGTTGACATTTGTTACCGAAATATCACCATAGGTACATGCACCTGCAATAAGAAAGGTCCCTGCTTCAATGCGATCCGGTATTACAGAATACTCAATATCTGCATTTAATCTTTTCTGTCCTACAATGATGATCTCATCAGTACCAATACCTTTAATATCTGATCCCATTTTTAAAAGAAAATGACATAAGGCTTCTATTTCAGGTTCTTTAGCTGCATTTTTAATAGTTGTTACACCATTAGCATTTACTGCAGCCATTAAAGCATTTCCTGTTGCTCCAACACTGCTTTGTTGGAAATTTATCAGACCACCCTTTAATTCACCTTTTGCAATTATCATTCCATCAGAAAGATCAACCTCTGCTCCTAGCGCTTCAATGGCCTGGAGATGATAATTCACAGGGCGAGGACCCCAAGCACAGCCACCTGGGAGAGAAACTTCTGCATAATTAAAGCGACTTAAAAATGGACCTAATACATAAAAGGATGCCCTCATGGTTTTCACCAAATCATAAGGGGCAATAGGAGTATCACAGCCCGAGGTATCAATATCCATTATATTATTATCATAAAGAACATTTGCTCCAACCATCTCCAATAACTTTTTCATGGTGAGTGTATCTCTCAATCTAGGTACATTTTTCAATCGATATTTACCTGGCACTATTATAGTAGCTGCCATAATAGGCAATACAGCGTTTTTTGCACCACTGATTTCAACTTCTCCTTTTAATGGAGCTCCACCTTCAATGATAAATTTATCCATCGGTATATAATAATTCCTTTGCTTGTTTTCTGCTTGATTCGGTTACTTTTCTCCCACTAATTAAGGTGGCAATTTCTCCAATTCTATTGGTTTTTGATAATTTATTAATATCAACCACTATTCTATCATCTTTTATTTTCTTACTTACTTTATAGTGAGATTTTCCCTTGCCAGCAATTTGAGACAAATGGGTAATACATAATATCTGATGACTTTTCGCTAATTTTTCAAATGTTTCACCAACTCGTTCTGCTGTAGCGCCAGAAATTCCAGAGTCTATTTCATCAAAAATTAATGTATCTACAATATCTTTGGATTGTAAAGCCATTTTTATGGCAAGCATAATTCGTGATATTTCACCACCTGAAGCTATTTTTGTTACTGGACGTAATTCTTCGCCAATATTTGTAGAAATAAAAAATTCACATGTATCCATTCCTGATTCTATAATATTTTCAGGATCAGAATTTAACTGTATTTTAAAGTTTGCGTCAGACATGTTTAGATGCTTTAGACTATCCTTTATCGTTTTTTCTAATTTTATTCCAGTGCTTTTACGATATTTTGAAATTGCTTTAGAGCATTCTAGCAACTCCGTTTTTAATTGTCGTACTTCATTCACTAATAAATTAATTTCAGTATTACATCCTCCAGATTCAATTTCTGTCTGAATAATAGAATCTCGATATTCTATAACCGAATCTATACTGCCCCCATATTTTCTTTTAAGCATTTCAATGTGGGAAATAATATTGTTTATTATTTCCAATTCATCTGGATTAATTATTATACTGTCTTTAGCTTTTTGAATATCTAAAATTAAATCCTCCAAATCAATTCTATTGCTAACCATTCTTTGCTGAATAGCTAAAATAGAGTCGTCAAAATCTGATACATTTTCAAGTTCATGGGTAATAGTGTTTAAACTATTAATTACGGCAGAATCTCGCCCTTCCAATAACGCGCTTACAGTAGAAAGAGATGATTGTATGTCAGACGCCTTAGAGAGTCGATTATATTCCTTTATTTGATTTATTTCAAATTCTGTAGAGAGTGGATACTCAGTAAGTTCTTTTAATTGAAATTCATGAAGTTCACTTTTTTCTTTTAATTCATTCCGCTTTAACAAAAGCTTTTGGAGTTCATTTTCACATTTATTTAAATCCTGATATAATTTCTTCACCATATTTAATTCTAGATTGTAATTTCCATATGAATCCAAATAGCTCAAATGAGTA
>Ga0209228_1001854_pt1 | contig 10388 bp, 8 predicted proteins | sample METZYME_3_150m_FD_187547 | JGI IMG/M metagenome (GOLD analysis project Ga0209228, IMG submission 187547) | Marine microbial communities from oxygen minimum zone in mesopelagic equatorial Pacific - METZYME_3_150m (SPAdes) (version 2) | ecosystem: Environmental > Aquatic > Marine > Oceanic | place...
CATGGAGGCATAGAATCTGCACGAGCAGGGCATGATGTTATAATGTGTCCCACTTCACACTGTTACTTTGATCACCACCAGGCTGCTCCAGAATTTTCTCCCGATGCTTTTGGAGGATATACCACACTAAAAAAAGTATATTCGTTTAACCCGATTCCGGAAGAGCTATCAAAAAATAAATCCAACTATATTCTAGGGGGGCAGGGAAATCTATGGACAGAGTACGTGCAAACTCCAGGCCGTGCTCAGTATCGGGTACTACCTAGAATGACAGCCCTATCTGAGGCCCTTTGGACCGGAAGCGAATCACATACATTCGAAAACTTTTACTATCGATTAGTCGAAATAGAAAAACGTTTTGATCAATTAGGCTGGACCTATGCACCGGGGTCGTATACTGTTTCTATTCAGCCAGAATCCAAACCTACGGCCAAAGGTTTTTATATAAGTCTTACCTCTGAAAAACCGGATAAAATCATTCGTTTTACAATTAACGGTAAGGACCCCACTATAGACTCCACAGCATTTTCAGGTCCAATTGTAATTAACCAAACCACAACAATAAAGGCTGCGTTATTTATCGACAAAGAACAAGCGGGGTTAATATCTGAGAAAACTATCTTTGCGCATAAGGCTCTGGGGAAAAAGATAAAGTATAATAACATGTACAAAAAGAGATATGCTGGAACAGGTGGTACAACTCTTGTAGATGGAATTACCGGGACAACAGTCTATAATGATGGTTTCTGGCAAGGCTGGGAAAAGAATGACCTGGATGTAATAATTGACCTTGAAAAAGTTGACCAATTAAATAAGATCTCTATTGGGTTTTTAGAAGATCACGAATCTTGGATATTTCTCCCTACTCAGGTATCTTTTTCTTTTTCTGATGATGGAAAATCATTTGAGCTTGGTCAGAAAATCAATGTGAAAGATGGCAAAAAAAATAGTGAACCAAATAGATACTTAGTTGAAACTCTTGAGTTAAAAACCCAAGCCAGATATGTTAAGGTAAAAGCAAATAACCAGAGAGTTTGTCCAGAGTGGCATGCCGGCGCTGGTGAAAAAACATGGTTATTTTGCGATGAAATAGTGATCGAGTAAGCTTATAATTAGCACTCCTTCATTCTTATATACTTATTTTATTTTTTTGATTTTGCACCATTATATAACCACCAAATAGTTCCCACTGCCGCTAGTAAGGTAAGCCCGGTTACTAGATTTGGATCGAGACCAGGGCTGAGACTTTGTATCCCTGCTCCCGCAACAAAAGCCAATAAAATACCCATTAACGATTCACCGGCTATTAAGCCTGATGACAAAAGGACTCCCCTTTGCAAGACACTGTCGGGGTCTTTCCCAGATTTATCGTCTGCTAGAATAAAGTGAGCAAGGAGTCCGCCAATTAATATAGGAGTAGACAGTCCAAAAGGGAGATACATCCCGACCGCAACAGGCATTAAATGAAGACGGAATTTGCTATTATTTGATTCTAAAAATGAGTCCCCAACAAGAATAAGGACACCTAGTGCTGATCCAATTGCCACCATATTCCATGGCAAAACTCCATCACCGAAGAATCCGTTAGCGAGGCTTGCAAAAAGTCCAGCCTGGGGAGCTGCCAGTTCTCTGCCACCTATACCTCCAGGGGTGGTTTCATGAAGAAGCTGCATGATTGGGGCCATGACAAGAGAGGCCACTGCGACACCTGCTATCTGCATTATCTGTTGCTTATAAGGACTGGCACCAACAATCTGTCCTGTTTTTAGGTCATTACATACGTCTCCTGATGTACAGGCAGCGCAGCATACGATCGCTGCCACACCAAGAGTTGCGACCATTCCCTCTGTACCGGAAAAACCGAATACATAGAGAAGTCCTCCGGTGAACAATACGGCTGTTATTGTCATTCCTGATACTGGTGAGTTAGAGTTCCCAACCAGACCAACAATGTAAGATGCAACAGCAGTAAAAAAGAATGCCATGATAATCATGATAATGGTTGTTACCACTGTGATAGCTACATTATTTGTGATATAGTAATAGACACCACCTACAAGCACCACTGCGATCGCAGAAAAAATATTAATAGCTTTTGCGGGGATATCTCTTTGGCTGGAAGAGACATCACTTTGGGCTATACTTATTTGACTGTCGCGTAACACTTTTATCGCATCTACCAACCCTTTTCTTACTCGAAAGATTGATGATATCCCGCCTATGACCATTGCCCCGACACCTACGTACCTTATTTTGGTTGACCACAGCTCCCATGCGCCTTCAACAGGATCGGCAGCGTGCTCTAGGCCATGACCTATTAAGGGTATCCCTACAAGCCAGCCTAGAAAGCCCCCGATAAAAATAAGTACGGCAACATTTAACCTTACGATAAACCCAACTGCGAGAAGAGCGGGGGAGATGTCTCCTCCAAAGAAAAAGAGCCTGTTCCCGCTTAGCATAGCTGTTTCGAGATTTCCTTTTAACACACCTGCAAATGAAATGAGGCCCTTAAACGCGCCGCCTAATAGAGCCCCCTTAATTATAGAGGTGGCATTATCAGAGCTGTCTGACTCTTGCCCGGCCTCAAGGACTGATGCGCAGGCAAGCCCCTCAGGATATTGTAGGTTGTCCTCATTTTTTACAATAAAAACCTGTCTCATTGGTATCATGAATAATATTCCAAGCAGGCCCCCGGTGAAGGCGATAACTGTGGTGAGAAACATATCAAACTCTTGCCAGACTCCGATCAGGATTAGCGCTGGCATCGTGAAAATAATTCCGGCAGCGAGAGACTCACCAGCAGATGCCGCGGTTTGAATCTGGTTTGCCTCAAGGATGGAGCCGCCGCCAAAATACCTAAGGACAAGCATTCCAACAACTGCCGCTGGGATAGAAGCCGAAACGGTCATCCCCGCCTTAAGACCTAGGTATACATTTGCAGAGCCCATTACTACCGATAGACCCAGGCCAAGGATAATTACTCTTAGGTTTAGCTCAGGAATTGCTGTTGAATTATTAGACATAAAAGTGCTCCATTATATGTTTTAATTATGAATTAGAAAAAAGACTATAGATATCTTGTAAAATTATCCCCCTCAACAACATCTCCGATTTCATATACTGTTGTCATCTTGCCTAAGGCTCTTGTTACAGTGTCTGATGATTTTTGGTCAACAATAAAAACCATTCCTATTCCCATGTTAAAAGCCCGGTACATTTCTTCAGCATCAATATTACCTAATTCTTTAATGGTATCAAAAACTGGAAGGCTTGGCCAGGAGCCTCTTTTAATTTTTACGGCACACCCTTCTGGAAGAATTCGTGGAACATTCTCGGTTAGTCCTCCGCCGGTGATATGTGCTATGCCCTTAATAATCTCTCCGGTGTCCAGCACTGACAAAACATGGTTGGTGTAGTTGATATGTGGCTCTAAAAGGGCGTCTCCAACCGTAGTCCCAAGACTCTCCAAATAGGTGTCTACCGAATGGTTTGCAATATCAAAAAACACTTTTCTTGCTAGAGAAAATCCATTTGTATGTAGCCCGCTTGAGGGCAGGCCCAGGAGAATGTCTCCAGGGCTGATATGCTCACCGGTTATAATTTTATTTTTATCAACGATGCCTGTAATCACTCCCACAAGATCATGTTCTCCGGGCAGGTATGTGTCTGGCATTTCTGCTGTCTCACCGCCAACCAGAGAGACCCCGGTCTCTTTGCAGGCTGTTACCATTCCGTCTACAATCTTAGATACCGTTTCTGGGTTGAGCCTGTCATTTGCAATGTAATCCAAAAAGGTTACGGGTTTTGCTCCCATCACTAATATGTCATTAGCGCAGGCGCTAACAAGATCGATACCTATTGTATTGAATTTTTTCATTTTTCTGGCAATAATTGTTTTGGTTCCGACGCCATCGATACTTTGAACCATAACAGGGTCCTCATAGTCTTTTAATGCTGATTTTAAACTAAAGAGGGATCCGAAGCTCCCGATCCCTGTTAGGACATTGCTTGAGAAAGTAGTTTTTACTTTATCTTTTATCAGGTCAACAGCGGCATTCCCTGCGTCTATGTCAACACCTGCAGACTTGTAGTCTATTTTTTTATCGGTCACTATTTTATTTTATCCCTTAGGCCATTGGACCACAAATGTTTTGCCTCTTCGACTGAAATATCTATGGAACCATTGATGCTGATTTCTGGTTCTTTGGTTGTTGTGCCAATATTGTAGCAGTCTAAATCATAGCCCCGTAAAATTGATTCCACCTGCGGAAGATTTTTTTCATCTACCTCAATAACAAAGCCCCCAGTTTCTGTAAACAGTAATGTTTCTATAGCCAGGCCCCCAGGTACAGTAACACAGAGTCCAATATTGTTTTCAAATGTCATCTCTGATAGGGCAGTGGCAATGCCGCCGTCAGATATATCGTGGCATGAAGAAAGAAGGCTCTGGTCAATACAGTCTGTTATTGCATAGACCTGATTTTTAGCTTCATTAAGATCTGGGGTTGGCACGTTTGCCCCCAGCTCACCATGAAGATCATAATACAGGCTGCCCCCGAGCTCATTTTTTCTGGCTCCTATCATTACTACAACATTTTCTGGATTTTTGAGAGACAACGTAATCGTTTTTTCTATATTTTTGATTCGTCCCAAGCAGCTAACGATTGGACTGGGAGGGATAGCTCCTGATTTTGATTCATTATAAAAGCTAACATTACCAGCAATAATAGGGGTGGAGTGTTCTTGGTTGTCTTTTAGTGTGATCGCGTTGCACGCGTCAGAGACTCCTCTGACGGCCTCAACAAACTCCCACATTTGGTGTGGTTTCTCTGGGTTTCCAAAACACAGACAGTCAGAAACTGCGTGTGGGGTTGCCCCAACAGAGGCCACATTTCTCATGGCCTCTACGACAGCGTTCAGGCCCCCTAAGTAGGGGCTAATAATACTGTGTCTGGGGTTGTGGTCTGTTGACAGTGCGATACCTACTTTTCTAATTTCTTTTGGATAGTTATCACTGTTAAAAGGGGCCACCACACCGCTATCGCTTTTTCCTGCTTCTGTAATCGTTCTACCCTGTACCTGTTTGTCATAGGACTCATAAACCACACTGCGTGAGGCAATGTTTTCATGGGACAACATTTTTTTCAGCATAGTGTTACAGTCTACAGTCTCGGAAAGCTCTGGCTCGGTAAACTGATGATTTGGGTTCTCATAGGGCCTGTCATATAAAAACCCTTTTGTGACCTCTTCGGCAGGAGCATCAATAATTTTTTCGCCATTGTTGTGGACAGTGTATTGTTTATTACTACGAATCTTTCCTATTACGGAGGCCATCGCTCCTGAGGAAACTCCAGGCAGGTCAAATGTTTTATTATAGTGGGCTACTATTTTTTCAGTTAAATCAGGCGGTGATACCCACATAAATCGTTCCTGGGTCTCAGAGCACAGATACACACTTGGGTGAAGATTGTCCATTCCAGTGTGGACCTTATCTAGCCAGACCTCTGATCCATATCCGGAGGTTTCTGCGAGCTCAACGCTGGCGCAGGCAACACCGCCGGCACCAAGGTCTTTAAAGCCGATGCTTTCACACAGATTATTGTCTTGCAGGTACTTAAAAAGGGCATAAGTAGACTTTAACAGATGTCTTTCTAGAAACGCATTTGGCTCTTGTACGGCGCCTTTGTTTTGTTCTTTTTTTTCTTCTTCTAGCTCTAAAGAGGCGAAGCTCGCACCCCCAAACCCGCTGTTGTCTGTGGGCTTACCTATTAGTATTAGGTCGTAATCGTCTGCATTCTCTGGCGCGTAAGAGTGGACAATATGATCCTCCCGAACGACCCCAAGGGTTACTAGCGTAACCAGACAGTTTTCAGCGTAGCCCTCATGATAGTAAATGTCTCCGCCAATGTTTGGTATCCCCAGTGGGTTTCCATAGCCTGCTATCCCGGCCACAACACCATCGTGGATCCACTTTGTTTTGCTGCTTTCTATGTTTCCAAACCGGAATGAGTCTGTGCAGGCAATAACCTCAGCGCCCATACACATTACATCTCTTACGTTGCCGCCGACTCCTGTAGCAGCGCCCTCATAGGGAACAATCTGAGAAGGATGATTGTGTGACTCGTGGCTCATTACAATGCACCAGCGGTTTCCGGCATTGTCTTTGGTGATGGCGACAACCCCGGCGTCTTCCTTGGCCCCAAGAACCACGTCTGGCCCATCTGTAACAAATTGTTTTAAATGAGTCCGACTGCTTTTGTAGGAACAGTGTTCTGATCCTTGGATAGAAAACAATACAAGCTCAGCTAATGATGGGGGCCTGCCAAGCATCTCGTTCTGTATTTTTTTCCCCTCTTCTGGCGTAAGGGGGATATTTAATTCAGAAAGTTTTGACCTGATTTGATTGTCATTTAGTCCTGTAAGGTCAATCGTTTCTTGTGTAAAGCTCATTGACTAACGAATGATGGTTTCGTGTCTCTGGGGTCCCATAGAGATAATCGTAATAGGACAGTCTACCTGGTCTTCAATGTATTTAACATACTCCCGAAGCGTATCAGGTAGAGCGCTGAAGCCTTTTTCAATCATGTCAGGGGTTAATTCCCCCCAACCGTTTAGGGACTCGTAAACAGGCCTGGCCTCTCTAAACTGAGAAAGCGAAGCGGGCATCTCTGTGGTTTCCTTTCCGCCTATACTATATGCTCGACAAACAGGGAGATCAGAAAACCCGGATAAAATATCCAACTTTGTAAGAGCAATCTCTGTTAGACCATTTGTTCTTACTGCCTGGCGGACTTGGACAAGATCAAGCCAGCCAACACGGCGAGGCCTTCCTGTGGTGGTCCCATATTCGCTTCCTTTTTCTCGAAGGGTTTCGGCCTCGTCTCCATCAAGCTCGGTAGGCAAGGGGCTTTGTCCGACCCTGCTCAGGTATGCCTTTGTTACCCCGATAATTCTGTGAATGCCTCTGAAGCTTACTCCTGTGCCAGCGGCAATATGACCCGCGACCGTGTTGCTACTGGTTGTGTGGGGATATACTCCGTGATCAACATCCAGGCTTATCCCCTGGGCGCCTTCAAATAGTATCGAAGACCCTTTCTTGTGCGCGTTGAAAAGGTCCACAGAGATATCAGATATATACGGTCTCAGTGTTTCTCCATGTTCAATATATTGATCGTAGATATTTTCTTTGTCAAGCACCGCACTGTGCCCAAATGCTTTTATCAGCGTCTGGTTAAAGCTAAATGCCTTGTCCAATTTTTCCCGAAAAATATCTGGCTCTGTAATGTCAACCATGCGAATACCGTGCCGATACATTTTGTCTCCGTATACCGGGGCTATGCCTCTCTTTGTGCTCCCGGCAGCGAGCTTTCCCTGGTGTTTTGTGAGCGCAGCATCCATCTCAATATGGTATGGCATAATGATATGAGCTCTGTCGCTTATTTTTAGTTTGGGCTCGACTCCCTTGTCTCTGAGATAGTTTATTTCTTTGATCAATGCCGCCGGGTCAACCACGACCCCGTTCCCAATAATGCTAACAGGGTGTTCGTATAATACCCCAGACGGGATAAGATGTAGCTTGTATATGTTGTTGTTAACAATAACCGTGTGGCCGGCGTTGTTTCCGCCATGAAAGCGAACAACAAAATCAGCCTCTCCGGCAAAAAAATCAGTGATTTTACCTTTGCCCTCATCCCCCCACTGAGCGCCAACAATCGCCGTTATTTTGGATGATTTATTTGGCATAATACCGGGGCATTTTTTAGAGCATCAATTAATATTATAAAACCATGAAAAATATAGATGGAGAGATTAACCACGCTGTGGCATCAATTAAAGCGCTATTCAATATTATTTTTCTTGGTAGCCCGCTTTTTTCTTTGCCCACTTAAGAAGCCGATTGACAGGGGGAAAGTAGTCAGCCAGAATAATGAGACCGGGGATTCCAAATAGCCAGCCTTGAAAAACGGGAATCATTCCTCCTATCATTCCAATAATCACGAGAATGATCCCAAGTGTAATTCGAAATGTGTGTTTCACGATATTATAATTATATGGGCCCTATCAGGATTCAAATTTATATATAGAATCAATGATCATATTAGATAATCTTGTTTTCTTTTTACCAATTTCTATGTTCCCAATAGTATATTTAAGCTATCAAAAAAACCGAGAATAAATATCATGAAATTCCAAAAATTAGAATTTAAAAACCAAACAGAGGAAGAAATGGTGCGGCGGTCAAAACGTTTCTTAGAGATGATTAAATCGCGGCGTACGGTCCGTGATTTTTCAGAAAAAAATATACCAGTAGGTGTAATAGAAACTGCTGTAAGGGCTGCGGCCAGTGCGCCCTCCGGAGCAAACAAACAGCCCTGGCACTTTGTTATTGTTAAAGACCCGGCGGTAAAGAAAAAGATTCGGGTTGCCGCTGAAAAGGAAGAAAAAGAATTTTATGAGCACAGGGCCCCGGACTCATGGCTTGAGGATCTAAATCAGTTTAAGACAGACTGGCACAAACCATTTTTAGAGGTGGCTCCAGCGTTGGTTGTTGTATTTCGTCAGAGCTATAGAGACCTTGGCTCCACAAGGAGAAAGAATTATTATGTTAACGAGTCTGTCGGAATAGCCTCCGGGTTTTTACTTGCCGCATTGCATAACGCTGGGCTGGTAACACTTACTCACACACCAAGCCCAATGGGGTTTCTTGAGAAGATTCTTAAAAGACCGAAAAATGAAAAAGCATTTCTACTTATTCCGGTTGGCTACCCGGCTGAAAATGCAAAGGTCCCTGATCTAATAAAAAAACCATATAATGAGATAGCAACGGTTTTATAGGATGATAAAAATTTTTGTAACCGGAGGGACCTTTGACAAAGACTATGATGAAAAAAATGGAAAAATGTTTTTTAAAAAAACCCACATGAGCGAAATATTAGCCCTGGGACGCTCCAGAGTGGATGTGGTTATAGAAACGCTGATGATGATTGACAGCCTAGAAATGACAGATGAAGATCGAGCGCTAATAGTTGACAGCTGTGTCAATGCCAAAGAAGATCAGATCATGATCACCCACGGCACAGACACGATGACACAAACGGCGATGGAGATTGGACAAAAAAAGCTCAAGAAGACCATTGTCATTACAGGCGCGATGATACCATATAAGTTTGGCACATCAGACGGACTGTTTAACATAGCAAGTGCTCTTGCATACGCGCAGACACTTTCAAATGGCGTATATATTGCGATGAACGGCAGAGTGTTTGACCATAACAAGGTGAAAAAAAATAGAGACACAGGAATATTTGAGGAGGCATAATGAAAGAGTTCACCATATATCACAATCCCAGATGCAGCAAGAGCAGACAGACCCTGCAAATACTCAGGGACAGGGGCATCGAGCCCAATATTATTGAATACTTAAAAACCCCGCTGCAAAAAGATGAACTAAAAAAAATATCCACCAGCCTTGGTCTCCGCCCAAAGGAATTTGTAAGAAAAAACGAGAGCGATTTTATGGACAGAGGCCTGGCTAGCGATTTAGAGGACGATGATAAAATGATTAAGGCGATGGCAGCCTATCCTAAGATTATTGAAAGGCCCATAGTGGTTTTAAAAGGCAAGGCAGTTATAGGCCGACCGCCAGAAAATGTGTTAAAACTGTTATAATTAATAAATTTTATAATATATATATATATATAATGTGTATAACCTCTAAAAAATAGTATAAAAATAAACTTGACATACATTGCGGTAGGCGGGTATGTTTCTATCTAGCGTTCTTGGGGAGATGCGGATAGGACTATACTATCCGTACAAAGATTTGGTAGTAGAGGCGAGAAAAATCATGCCTTTCTACGTCGAGCCCATAGAATTTTAGTAAATTAGTAAAATAGTGTTAATTGCAATATGGAGGCAGAAAAATGAGAAAACTCTCACAATTAGTAGCCCTTGTAGTACTGGTATCGTTTGCGTGGACGCAGACCACTGGTAAAATAAGAGGAACTGTCAGTTCATCAGACGGACAAGCACTTGTAGGTGCTAACGTAATGGTTGATGGAACATCAAAAGGTGCCGCAACTGATGCGGATGGTGGATTCACCATCCTCAGTGTTGAGGCGGGTACATATAGTGTTACCGCGTCTTACATTGGATATCAGAGCAGCAGTGAAACTAACGTCTCGGTTAAGGTTGATCTAACCACACCACTTGACTTTAGCCTGTCGGCTTCTGCGGTTGAGGGTGAGGCCGTTACTATCGTTGGAGAAAAAAGATTAATAGAAAAAAGCGCAACAAACTCTGTCCGCAGTGTTGGTGCCGAAGAAATCGGGAACTCAGCGTCTCGTAGTGTTTCTGGTATGCTAGATATGCAGGCCGGTGTTAACATT
>Ga0209228_1001855_pt1 | contig 10381 bp, 10 predicted proteins | sample METZYME_3_150m_FD_187547 | JGI IMG/M metagenome (GOLD analysis project Ga0209228, IMG submission 187547) | Marine microbial communities from oxygen minimum zone in mesopelagic equatorial Pacific - METZYME_3_150m (SPAdes) (version 2) | ecosystem: Environmental > Aquatic > Marine > Oceanic...
CACCTACCTGACCCAGGACCTGCCGATTGATCCGATCGAGATCGAGGAACTCGGAGGTGGCGAGCCCGACAAAACGATACGGGTCATGATTGAACGCACTGTTGAAGAGATGTACCGACCCGAAGACCACAACCAGTTTTTAGAGGTTACGTATCAAAACGGCGACAAAGAGATCATGTATTTCAAAGACTTCGCGTCCGGGGCCATGATTGAAAATATCGTTCGGCGGTCGAAGAAAACAGCGATAAAGCGTTCGATCGCAACTGGAAGCTATGGGATTCGGTTGGATGATTTATTGGGCTCCATTCGCCAGGAATACAAAGAGCATGAGGATCTTCCGAACACGACTAATCCCGATGATTGGGCCAAAATCTCTGGCAAAAAGGGGGAGCGAATTGTTTTCATCCGAACGCTTCTCAGTGGCGACGACGAATTCGACGGTGAGGGTGGACGGGCCATCGAACGTGTTCAAACAGGTCAGTATCTCTAAAGGCCCTCGGCGCAGCTAAGGTCGAACTGTGGCCGTTCATAAGGTTCTAGGAATAGAGACCGAATTTGGGATTCTGCACCGCAATGATGGTGAGTCCAATCCTGTTGCAGCGTCGTCGATGATCATAAATGCCTATGTGAATGGCTTCCTAGAGCGACGCGTGGGTTGGGACTTTGAAGACGAACACCCTGGTGTCGACGCCAGAGGGTTCAACGAATTTGATGCGCTTGCGCCAGAAATCGAAACCCATCTGGTCAACGCTGTACTTACCAACGGCGCTCGATACTACGTAGATCACGCTCACCCCGAACTGTCGACGCCAGAGTGCACGGATGCTCTTCAGTGCACTACCTACGATCGAGCAGCCGAAGAAATCCTGATTCGCTCTATGGAAAAGGCAAATGAGCTCCTCCCTCCGGGAGAAGAGCTCATTATCCACAAGAACAACAGTGACGGCAAAGGAAACAGTTATGGGTGCCACGAGAACTATCTGGTGGATCGGGCGGTGCCCTTTGGACGGATAGTTCAGCAGGTAATGCCATTTTTTATTTCCCGGCAAGTATTTTGCGGCTCCGGGAAAATTGGTTCAGAAGCACCAGGGCTGACCCACGCCGACGTGCCGTTTCAAATAACTCAGCGTGCAGATTTTTTCGAGGAGGAAGTAGGCCTCGAGACCACCCTAAAGAGACCCATTGTTAATACGCGTGATGAGCCACATGCAGACAGCAAAAAGTACCGGAGACTTCATGTAATTGTGGGCGACGCCAATATGAGTGAGTTGCAGACTTATCTGAAACTCGGCACCACGGCAATCGTCTTGGCCATGATCGATGACGATATGGCACCTAGTGACTGCGTCTTCGAAACCCCGGTCCATACTCTTCGGCAGATCAGTTACGACATCGACTTGGCGATGGTTCATCGTCTACTTAACGGCCAGAAAGTGTCAGCTCTGGATGTCCAATGGGCCTATTACGCCGCTGCAGAAAAATGGGCCGACCGTCACGGTTTTGAAGTCGTCGGGGGCGAGACGATCGGCAAGGATCTAATGACGCGGTGGAATGACGTACTCGTGGCACTCGAGAGCGACCCGGACTCACTTGTAGACTCCATCGACTGGATAGCTAAACGACGCCTTTACGAGGGATACCGGTCCAGGCATAACCTTGACTGGTCGGACCCGAAGCTTGCAGCGCTGGATTTGCAGTATCACGATCTCAGACCAGATAAAGGCCTTGCTAGGCGCATAGGGCTGAAACGGATGACCGTTGACTCCGAAGTTGAAGTAGCTGTGGACAGCCCACCGCCGTCAACTCGCGCGTATTTCCGAGGTCGTTGCCTTGAACGATACCCAGACGAGATTGTTGCCGCGAATTGGGATTCCATGGTCTTTGACGTGGGCACTGACCCCCTGCGCCGCGTGCCAATGCTGGAGCCATTGAGGGGAACCGCTGCACACGTCGCTAACTTGTTAGATGAGTGCGACAATGCAGCCGAGCTATTAAGGCGTTTGGGGACATGAGAACCCAATAGAATTATCAAGAGTAGGAGGCTTTTCATGGCTGAACGAGAACAAAGGCGCCGGCCGGCACCACGGACCGACGAGGTCGAAGTTGATGACGCGGTAAGTGCTGACTCTGGAGAGGAATTAAAAGCTGAGTTAGATGATCTGCTCGACGAAATAGACGACGTGCTTGAAACCAATGCCGAAGAATTCGTCAAAAACTATGTACAAAAGGGCGGCGAGTGAGTTCCATGCCGTTCTACGTTCCAGGCGAAGATCCTGGAACCGACTTCTTAAACCTGCTCCGCCGAAATGGGCTTGACCCGTTCCCGACTACCTTGCCCGGCACGATCGATGCAGGGCACGCCACAACCGTGTTGGCTTTGCGGTGCACCGGGGGAGTAGTGGTTGCCGGAGACCGGCGCGCAACAGCCGGACATCTGATCAGCCACCGGGACATGCAAAAAGTGTTCCCTGCCGACGAACATTCCGCAGTTGCTATTGCTGGGGCCGCAGGACCAGCAATCCAGATGGTGCGCGTATTTCAACTGCAACTCGAGTATTACGAAAAGATCGAAGGTAAGCCGCTGACCTTGGAAGGTAAAGCGAACCAACTCGCAGAGATGCTCCGAGGGCACCTTCCACAGGCGATGCAAGGTTTAGCCGTGGTGCCGATTTTTGCTGGTTTTGACCAGACTCGGGAGAGCGGTCGGCTTTTCCAGTTCGATGTGACCGGCGGTCGCTACGAAGAACAGGATTATGCAACGAGTGGGTCGGGAAGTCTTCACGCCGGCACGGTCATAAAACTTGGATATCGGAAGGACCTATCCGAATCTGAGGCGTTGTCACTAGCGGTAAAGGCTCTTTGGCACGCGGCGGATGAAGATAGTGCAACGGGAGGCCCGGACCCCATACGTGGTATTTACCCGGTACTCACAGTCATAACGGACCAAGGTTTCCGTCAGCTGAGCGACGAGGAGTCAGGTGCGGTCTTCGCGGACTTCAGAGAAGAACTAGCAGAAGGGTAAAAGCAGATATGGCGATGCCTGGCATGTACGTAAGTCCCGAACAGTTAATGCAGGACCGAGCTGACTACGCGCGAAAAGGAATTTCACGCGGCCGCAGTCTGGCCGCCGTGGAATACCAAGGAGGCATTGCTCTGGTTGCAGAGAATGCGAGCTCGACACTCAGGAAGGTCTCAGAAATATACGATCGAATAGCCTTCGGCGGTGTCGGTAGGTACAACGAATTCGATCAACTTCGAATTGCCGGTGTTCGCTACGCCGAACTGAAGGGGTACCAATACAGTCGCGAAGACGTCGACGCCCGTAGCCTTGCAAATCAATACGCTCAAATGCTTGGCCAAATCTTTACTCATGAAATGAAGCCCATGGAAGTAGAAATCGTTGTGGCTGAAATTGACTCAAATGGAGCTCCTGAGCTCTACAGGATTCAGTATGACGGTACCGTGGCCGATGAGCAGCACTGGTGCTGTATTGGTGGCGATTCAGAAGCAGTACTAGACCGGCTGAGTGACGGGTGGTCTCAAGATCTCGACCGTGATGCCGCAGTGCGGCTTGCTGTTACAGCCTTAGCGGGGACTGATCGATCGATCTCAGCACAAGAACTGGAGGTAGCCGTGCTAGCTACCGACAACGGCCGGCGCTGCTTTGTAAGACTCGAAGACGCGGAGACAGAAGCTTTATTAGCTATCTGAATAGTCCAAACCTGTGATGCTTCTCCAGGCACCAGTTCGCCTGGATCGGAAGAAGTAACGATACGGTGTGCTCGTGCAGCGACGGATCATGGGCCTAGAGAATGAATACGGTGTGACATGCACCATTCGCGGTCAACGAAGACTTAGTCCTGACGAAGTAGCACGATATCTATTCCGCCGAGTGGTCTCCTGGGGGCGCTCAAGCAACGTGTTCCTCGCAAATGGGGCTCGCCTCTATCTCGATGTGGGTTCTCATCCGGAATACGCTACGCCTGAATGCGATTCGGTTTACGAAGTCATTTGCCACGATCGGGCAGGTGAGCGCATCTTGGAACGTCTCGTCGAGAATGCCGAAGAGCGATTAACGGAAGAAGGAATCACAGGAAGCACTATCTATTTGTTCAAAAACAATACGGATAGTGCTGGCAATAGTTATGGCTGCCACGAGAATTATCTAACAGGTCGGAGAGACGATTTTTCGAACTATGCAGAAGTCTTGATCCCATTCCTCGTGACGAGACAGATCTACACGGGAGCGGGGAAAGTATTGCAAAGCGCTCGAGGAGCGATGTACAGCATTGCTCAGCGAGCAGAACACATCTGGGAGGGAGTTTCAAGCGCCACGACGCGAAGCCGCCCAATCATCAACACGCGAGACGAACCTCATGCGGACGCTGAGAGATATCGGCGGCTTCACGTAATCGTTGGCGACTCCAACATGAGTGAATACACCTCGTTCCTGAAAGTTGGAGCAACGGCACTTCTGTTACGAATGATGGAAGACCCAGCCGTCGTGCTTAGGGACCTCACGCTGGAAAACCCCATCCGGGCTATTCGGGAGATAAGCCACGACATCACATGTCGACGGCGAGTCCGCCTGGCGAGTGGCAGAGAAGCCAGCGCGTTCGAAATCCAGTCGGAATACTTAGAACGCGCGCAGCGGTTTGCTGACCATAACGACCTGAACCAAGAGGAAAAACAAGCGTTGGCAATGTGGGAGCACTGTATGGATGGGATCGAACAAGACCCACTCACTCTGGATCGTGAAGTTGATTGGGTGATCAAGTACCACCTAATCGAACGTTACAAAAATAAACACAATCTTGATTTGGGTGATGCCCGCACAGCTTTGTTGGACCTCCAGTATCACGACGTCAACCAAAATCGGGGTCTGTTCTACCTCATGCAACGCAAAGGGCTAGTAGAACGCATTCTCGACGACAGTGATGTCGAAACAGCAATAGAGCAACCACCGCAAACGACCAGGGCAAGACTTCGTGGCGACTTTGTGCGGCAAGCCAAAGAGAAGAAGCGTGACTACACGGTGGACTGGGTCCATCTGAAGCTAAATGATCAAGCCCAGAGGACTGTGCTCTGCAAGGACCCGTTCTTGTCCGAAGATGAGCGGGTTGATGCGCTCATAGCGTCGCTCTAAGAGCTAACAATGCCAAGATTTGATGCTGCACGGGTGCACCAAATAGTTTCCGAAAGAAGTGGACTGCAACGCCTCCTGTTGGACGATGGCTCAAAGGCATACGCATTAACTGCAGTAGTTGGATCTGCCGCCGAAGGAGACTTGGTCGTCGTGAACACCACTGCCGTAGGCCTCGATTTAGGAACGGGTGGATCGCACGTCGTCCACTGGATCGAGGGACACGACGCTAGCTCCGAAGAATTTCGGGGAAGGGTACTTAAGGCTCGGTATCTATCCGAACAGACCGAAGTAGATCCGCATGTGTCAGGACGTTCCGACCTGAAAGGGGCCCGAGTTCTCCTCTGTGTTTTGCATAGCCATATTGGGGCCGTAGCAGTGGCGATGTCTGCGCCAGAGGTCGGGTATTTGATGACTGACCAAGCCGCCCTGCCCCTCGCTCTCAGCGACCTTGTCGCCGAGTTAACTTCAGCGGAGCTTATTGCGACAACCGCCACAGTTGGACAGGCATTTGGTGGTGAACTCGAAGCAGTTAGCGTTCCTTCTGGTGTGGCCGCTCTCATGGATAGTGGGTGCAAAAAGGTTCTTCTCGGGGCAGGCCCGGGCCACGTAGGTACAAGTTCAGACCTTGGCTTCTCTGCTATGGAACTAGCCGGGCATGCATCTGTCCTGAACGCGCTCGGAGCCGAGGTGGCACTTTGCGTCAGAGCCTCTGATGTAGACGAAAGAGAGCGTCATCGGGGCGTAAGTCACCATATGACGTCACTCTTGAAAGCGATTCCCGTTCAAGTAAACGTTCCAATTCCGTTAGGGGAAGACTCTTCCTGGGTGACAGAACTTGGCCATTACGGTCATCTAGTGGAGCCCGTCGATGTAGTAAACGCGCTCAGTACCAGTGGAGTTGCAGTTCGGAGCATGGGTAAACCTTTGTCGCACGATGGTCTTGCGTGCTCTTACCTGGGCGCCGCTGCTTCATGGCTGTCGGGCACAGCTTGATGTCCCGGCCCTCTCCGATATCAAACTGGCTTCGGAAGCCATCCGGGATGAACTGGAAATCGGTCCGCGAATGGGTCGGCGTGATCGTGGTGGCGCTAATCGCAGCCTTTGGGATTCGCGCGACCCTCATCCAGACTTACTTCATACCCTCAGAATCGATGGCGCCTACTTTAGAGGTCGGCGATCGGCTGATGGTATACAAGCTTGCCTTCAGCTTGGGCGACGTTGATAGGGGTGACTTAGTCGTCTTTAATAGGCCACCAGCTCTTAACAACACTGAGCTTAAGGATTTCGTTAAACGAGTTGTCGGACTCCCAGAGGAACGGGTGTCAGCGGAAAATGGTCTGCTTCTTATCAACGGCGAACCTCTTGAAGAGCCGTATTTGTCCCCCGGTGTTTGGACACAGGACTTTGCAGAGGTTCAGGTGCCTGAAGGGCATGTTTTCGTAATGGGTGATAACCGGTTTAACAGTCGGGATAGTCGCTGGTTTGGCTCGATTAGTGAAGATCTGTTAGTTGGGGAAGTCTTCATCCGTCTCTGGCCGTTCAAAGCATTCGGCCGCCCATAGGCAAGGTCGGTCATCAGTCAGCTTGAGCAAAACCTGTCTGCAGTCGGTCAACGTGGTCGCTGTGTACTCCATCGATACCCATTCGAACTAAGTCCCTGATGACACGCACATGCTGCGCATCCCAAGCGATGCAGTATCGATTGAAACGATGGAACAGTGTTGTTAGCCCCCCACTCCAGTCACTGTGATGAAGGTTTACGGCGTCAATTCCTGCAGCTGCGAGTTCAGCAGCTCTGCGTTCCGGCCCATCTTTCATGTGTTTGAGTCGCGTCGAATTAACCAAGCGGGCACACGTTTCTGACCGTAAGTCGGCTAACAACTGCCACGTTGGATGACATAACCAAAGCCGCGCTTCGGCTTGATGATCGCAGGCAACTCCGATCACATGACTGAACGCGTTTGCATCCTTCACATCGACAGATAGTTCAAAATCTGTACCACAGGTTTGATAAAGCTCCGCTAAGGAAGGGATATGGTCGGGTAGGTCAACCCGAAGCATCTTGGAGATCGACTTCCGTCGTAGTCCTGTGCGCACAACTCCGTCATGGTCTAATACTGGGACTCCGTCACTCGTGAGCCAGACGTCTGTTTCTAAGCCGGTTGCACCCAGTCGAAGGGCTAGCTCAAAAGCCTGCAAAGTATTTTCTGGTGCGTTGGCCCGTGCTCCTCGATGAGCGAATTGGATAGCAGGGTTACGAAGCGACGGAAGACGTTGTTGCACTAAAACATCATTCTTCATTACTACCGGGACGTGCAAGGTTGGCTCTAACGTAGCGATGTGGTGGCTTTCGTTCTAATAGGGGTACTCACCTTCGGTGCCCTGTTCTCGCTCTTGTGGAGCAAGGTGTCCGTCGTGAAGACAGAGGTAGCGAGAACCGTCAGAGATATAGACAACGCATCGGTTGTCCTCGGTGGGATCGCCCGCGAGGTTGAACGCGCTGAAGTCCATTTGGCTCGCCTCAGAACGTTACGTATTAGGCGTCTGGTAGTGAGTCGCATCTTTAGTCGTCGTCGACGTCGTCTCCTAAGGCGCCACAGGACCTAGCCTCATTATTGTGAACCTGACCCCCAACGAGATACTGATTATTTGCTTGGTGGCGTTGATCGCTCTCGGTCCTAAACAGCTCCCTGAAACGGTCCGCAAGATCGCCAAGGGGTTTAGTGAATTCCGGCGTCAAAGCTCGCAGTTACGGGCTGAGGTGACGTCGGTGGTTGATCGGGCGGTCGAAGAATCACATGATCAAGAACTTGGGCGCCAAGCGAGGGAAACAGACGCCTGTTCGTCACAGGACCCAAACCCGAGAGATCCCCAATGAAGTTTTGGAAGAGACCATCATCTCCTCCAACGACGTTCTGGGAGCATGTAGCGGAACTCCGCGTCCGAGTGATTGCCAGCATCATCGCCGTCGCGTTGGCCTCGCTGGTGGGTTTGTTTTGTTACAACTGGTTGCTCGAAAATATTTTTCTACCACCGTATTGTCGAGTGCTTGAGGGTCAGGGAATCGACAGGGCCTGCACGTTGGTCATTACCGAACCATTGGACGGTTTCAAAACCCGGATACGAGTCTCTCTGTACGTGGGACTTGTACTTGCTATGCCAATACTTCTCTGGAATTTGTGGCGGTTTATCACACCTGCCTTGGACCGACGCGAAAAGCGCTATGCCGTGCCATTCGTGTTGAGTGGCGTTCTTCTTTTCGCCTCCGGTGCCGTTGTCGCCTACTCAACTTTCGAACGCGCCCTTGAATTTCTTATCTCTTTTGGTGGTGACACCGTGGACCCGTTGTTTTCTCCCGGGGCCTATCTCGGCTTAATGACCTACATGATGGTTGCGTTTGGCGTTGGATTTGAGTTCCCCATTGTGTTGGTCTTCTTGCAGATGGCGGGAGTAGTCACTCCGAGGCAGCTAAGTAGCTCTCGTCGATACGCAATCGTCGGAATTGTCGTGGTGGCAGCAGTCATCACCCCTTCCGGTGACCCGGTGTCATTGGCTGCTCTTTCCGTGCCCATGTATCTGTTTTTCGAGCTCTCAATTCTCGTCGGGTTGTTACTTCAACGCTCAAGGCATCGCCGTGAAGCTAGGGATAACTCATGACCAACGATCTGACTGTAGGAGCTTCAAAGTTGCTCCAGGAACGCGGAATCACGCCGGACGACTTCCAGATCCGGAGTTTCGCGGCCATCGATAGCGGATCATCTGTGCTGGTGGCTGCACCGACGTCGTCAGGCAAGACGTTGATTGCCGAATATGCGATCGAAGCGGCTTTAGCGGTAGGTAAGACGGTCGTTTATACAACTCCAATCAAGGCACTTTCCAACCAAAAATTTAAAGACCTTTGCGCTTGGTTAGGTAAGGAGAAGGTGGGCTTACTAACGGGCGATAATGCGATACGGCCCAACGCTGAGGTCGTGGTCATGACTACCGAAGTGCTCAGAAACATGATCTACGCGGGTAGTCCGGCACTTAAGCGCCTCGGGTTAGTTGTTCTTGACGAGGTTCACTTTCTGCAAGACCCCTACAGGGGCCCGGTATGGGAAGAAGTGATTATGCAGGTCTCGTCGTCAGCGCGTTTAGTTTGCCTTTCTGCCACAGTCAGCAACGCTGAAGAATTGGCGGGGTGGATTGGGGAAGTTCATAGCGAATGTGACGCGATCATCGAAACCACACGGCCTGTCGAGCTCCATGACCATTTTCTTGTCTTCGATAAACGTCACCGCCGGGTCCAGGAATTTAGAACGCTCCGAGATGGCGAAAGCAATTTCGAGGTTGAGCGATATCTCGGCAAGATGAGCGAGCAAAGAAGCCGAGGACCTCAAAGGCACGGAGGCGCTGCCGGCCGCCCTCGTAGGCATGAAGTCATTAACCACCTCCACGAGTCGGACCGATTGCCGGCTATCTTCTTTATTTTCTCCAGGCAGGGATGCGACGACGCGGTACAAAGCTGCCTTGACTTCAATGTTGACTTTCTCGACGGACGTGAGAAGTCGCGCGTAGAGCAGATCGTTGAACAACATGTCGTAGACATCACGCCAATAGACCTATCGCTTTTGAATTATGAGAAGTGGTTGGATGGTCTGAAGTCAGGGATAGCGTCACACCACGCAGGAATGGTTACACCCTTTAAAGAGGCCGTTGAGGACTGCTTCGCAGCCGGCCTCTTAAAAGTGGTATTTGCAACCGAAACCCTTGCAATGGGCGTCAACCTGCCTGCGAGGTCGGTCGTAGTTGAACAGCTGAGCCGCTTCAGAGGAGAAGGCCATGTGGTGCTCACGCCAGGTGAGTACACCCAGCTGACAGGACGGGCAGGCCGCAGAGGTATTGATTCAACCGGTCACGCGTACTCCCTATGGAGTCCTTACGAATCTTTTGGTCAGCTGACACAGCTAGCTAAGAGCAATGAATTTGTTCTGGAATCGGCGTTCCGACCGACCTACAACATGGCCGCAAATCTAATGGCGCGGGCCAAACGCGAGGCGGCTTTGGACCTTTTGGAGAGATCATTCGCCCAGTACAGAGCTAACGGTCACGTCGTTAGGTTGACAAGGGAATTAGACAAGGCCAAGGCATCGCTGCAGACCGCGCAGGTGGAACTAAAACGATTAGGTGTCGTCGGCAACAAGGGTGCATCTCCCCGAGAAAAGTCTGCTCTCGATGTTTCAGCGTCCCTGCAAC